>Ga0265306_10001659_pt1 | contig 10863 bp, 6 predicted proteins | sample Helome_3_FD_192493 | JGI IMG/M metagenome (GOLD analysis project Ga0265306, IMG submission 192493) | Marine sediment microbial communities from subtidal zone of North Sea - Hel_20160420 (Illumina Assembly) | ecosystem: Environmental > Aquatic > Marine > Subtidal zone > Sediment ...
GTTTTAGATCCGTTAGGCATGCAAGAGACACGGTACTATATCCCTGAAGAGGATCGTGATCGTTTTTCTGCAATGTATTTCCTAGAGGCCCGGGGCCATCTCAGGCAACTGCCCGATGAGAAGGCGAAATCTGATTATTTTAATCACCGGCCTTTAACCAGGGGCGGCTCTGGTCTTACTTCTACTCTAGACAATTATATGCGTTTTGCTCGTATGTTGGTACATGAAGGGACGTTGGATTCTGTGACCATTTTAAAACCTGAAACTGTAAAATTGATGGCAACAAATCATTTAGCGGACAGTATTGAAAAACGGTCCTTTCTACCGAGCAAGGGACAGGTAGGTTTTGGTATAGATTTCGCAGTCAGATTACGTCCTCCTGCATCCAAGGAAGAAAATAATGGTGTAGTAGGTGAATTTTTTTGGGATGGTGCTGCAAGTACCTTATTTTGGATAGACCCTGTAAATAAACTTACAGCTGTTTTATTTGTACAACTATTTCCTTATGACCAAATAGGTCTGCATAAAAGTTTCAGGGATGCTGTGTATGGTCCCTTTAAGGCTGATCAGCATTAGTCTATTCAATATTATAAATAAATTTTAGTCCCTGCTCAAAAGAGGGCTTTATAATTTCTTCTTGATTATTATCTTCGTATACCGCATAATCAACATCCAAAAAGGAATATGCCTGATCCTCAATAAAAGTATTCAACCAAGCAATATCATTTTGATTGGACTCGGCATAATGAAATTTAATGTTTTCAGATATTTCCGAGAACGCAGTAATTTGATTTTGAAGAAACTCTTCTAAAAAGAAAAATTGACAGCTGACAAAAAGAGGTTCTGTCGAGATAAAGCCGTTAAATATTATATTTTCCGAGACTTCTCTAAACATGGCATCAGTAGTAAATACCCCGCTCCAGCCGTATCCAATCAATGTTCTGGAATCTTGGTCATTTTCATATTCTGCATCAATGTATGCAACCACCTCTTGCGAAACATATTGGTAAAAATTTAAATGGCCATCGTTTTCATCGATACTGCAACCATTTGGGAAAAAATCTCTTCTTCGTCTTTCTTCTTCATCAGCATCCGGAGTAGCAAAATAGTCCCCTATAGCTACAACAATGGCATCCAACCCTATCCTTTGACTAATTTCAATTATTTCATTAAAAAATGCAGTACTATTTGTTCCTTGTATTCCTTCTAATGTATAAATAACAGGTAAATTTTTATTGGTTTCATATGCAGCTGGCACATATGTCTTCACCGTATAGGATTCGCCATTGAATTCCGAGGGTAGAGAAATATCTGTAGTTAAAGGGTAGTCACTTGTTGGAGGTGGTGGATCAATTCCACCATCTGGTGGAGGTGGTGGATCAATAGCATCTGTACCACAGCTCAACATAAAAGTCATGGAAATTATAATTAATCCAATAAAACGAGTCGAAAGTTTGAAAGTTGCTTTTAAGTTCATGATCTCCTGATTTTGATTATGTTTATTCCTTTGGCAGCGGCCTTGATTAAATGTACATAACTAAAAAGCTTATGACTTTAGCTATTTGACCAAAGTCTTTCTATAATGTTGCAAATGCCTGAAAGAAGGAATTAGTTGCGTGTTGCAGTGGGACTTTCGCCGAAGGTTTCTTTATAAACTTGAGAAAAATAAACATGGGATTTAAAGCCCACCCTATAGGCTATTTCTGAAATTCTTAAAGTATTTAAAGCCAGTAATTCTTTGGCTTTTTGGAGTCGAACAAAGCGGATATATATGGAAGTCGACTTCCCAGTTAAAGCTTTTAATTTCCGATACAATTGTGAACGACTTATTAGTAGTGCCCGGGCCAATTCATTGCCAGAAAAGTCTTCTTCCTCCAGATGGTCAAGAATAATGTTTTCTACTTTCCTAAGGAAGATTTCTTCTTTGTTTTCTAGTTCCTTAGTAACATGACTGATTAGGGAGCTGCTGTATTTCCTTTGCAGTGTTCTTCTAATTTCTAAAAGCTTATTCAACCGTATCATCAACTCGGCTTTTTCGAATGGTTTTACAAGATATGCATCTGCTCCCTGGGTAAGTCCAGTGATCCTATCATCAGATGTAGCCCTGGCAGTTAATAGAACGATGGGGATATGGCTGGTTCGTTCATCTTCTTTTAATATGGCACAAACCTGGAAGCCATCCATCTGCGGCATCATTACATCACTAATAATTATATCAGGCAAAACTTCCAAAGCCTTCTCCACGCCTTCTTTTCCATCCCTACAGGTCAAAGTCTGGAAATGCTCTTCCAGGCATGTTTGCAAATAATAGGTAACATCTAAATCATCCTCAATGACAAGGACGACTGGAAGTTCATCATTGATGTCGTGAAATTCATTAAAAGATTCAGATTTAGCGGCAGAGACAAGTGCTTTTGATTTTAATGATAGTGGTACCTTTTCTCCTTTTTTCGCATTGTTAGTGATAGGAATTTGGATCGTAAATTCACTGCCTTTTCCCAAGGTGCTTTTGACATCAATGGTTCCCTTCATCAATGCAACCAATCCTTTAGTAAGAGCAAGACCAATACCTGTACCTTCAACATGTCTTGTTGAAATGTGATCAACTTGATAGAATCGATTGAATACTTTTGCTAATTGATCTTTGGGTATACCTATTCCAGAATCTTTAACTTTTAAAACAAAGTACGGTTCATTTGAAATGAGGGAATGTTTAAGGTGTACAATTATTTTTTCACCTGTCGGGGTAAATTTGATCGCATTAGACAACAAATTTGAAATAATTGTCCGGAGCTTGTCAGCATCGAAATCCATCACTAGATGATCGGTTTCGGAATATACTGTAAGGTTAATATTCGATTCTTGTGCCAATGAGTAAAAACTTTGACAAACGTATTTCACATATGGAATTACATCTGCCTGTTCTTGTTTCATATTCATATTGCCACTATCCAATTTAGATAAATTGAGCATTTCATTGACCATTTGTAACAGTTTTTCACCATTACGACGAATCATTTCCAATGGTTTTGTTGCTCCCTTAAACTGTAAGTTTGCAAACCTTGATTTTACTTGATCCGTCATACCAAGGATAACAGTCAGTGGTGTTCGGAATTCATGGGTTATATTGGTGTAAAAGCTGTTTCTTAATTGGTTGACTTCTTTTAAACGCCTACCTTCTTCAATTGCCAGTTTTTTGGAAAGTTGAAAACGATAAAAGCTGTATGCAATTACACTGAAAAAAGTTAAGTATAGAAGGTATGCCCACCACCTTGCCCACCAGGCTGTTTTAATTATAAATTGAACGGATGCTCCTTCTTCATCCCAGACGTCATTATCATTAGATCCAATGACCCTGAAGATATATTCCCCGGGATCTAGATTTGTATATTGAACCGTTCGTTGAGATCCCGCTTCAATCCAGTTGAGGTCATAAGGTTCTAACTTATATCTGTACTGATTTTTGGAAGATTTACTATAATGGAGCCCCATATATTCAAACCTTAAATCATTTTGATTATGAGACAGGATAATTTTCTCCGAATTCTCATTGGTACCGTAATCCAAGTCATAAGGTGCACCGGATATGCTTAATCCATTCAGAATTATTTCTGGGGGAATAAGATTGCCGCTTACCTCATCCGGAAAGAAAGAGAACAAGACACTACTTCCTCCAAAAAACATTTGACCATCACTAGATTTAAGTGTAGCTCGTTCAAACCGATGACCGGGTAAACCAGAAGAAATAAATCTTTTCGATTCAGCGTCGAACTTAGATAATCCATTATGGGTAGAAACCCAGTAAATACCACCAGGTCCTTCAAGAATTCCTTGTACGTTGTTGGTAGGCAGCCCATCCTCCATAGTGTATTGATGAAAGTTACTTTTATCCGTGTTAAAATGCAGTAATCCTTTATTCTCCGTGCCCACCCAAAACTCACCGTAACTATCTTCATAAAAACATATAGGTTTATATCCTTCCAAGAATGAACTAAAGCTACCATTATCACCATCGTAACGAAATAAAGTTCCTTCTCCTTCCAAATCTCCAATCCAAAGTGTTCCCTTGGAATCCTCTTCTATCAAATAGATCTCGGAATCATTGGTCTGCCTTTCTTTGATAGGTAAAGTATAGCGTTTGAAAATTTCTTTGTTTTTATCAAAACGGAAAAGTCCGCTCTTGCCTGCGCCTAGCCATAAAAAGCCATCCCGATCCTCACAGATTCTATAAACCGAGTTATTTGATAAGCCAGGGATATCATTTGTTTGAATCACATAGTGCCTAAATTTACCTGACTTGGGATCAAAGAGTCCCAGTCCTCCCTTACCTATTTCAGATTTAGATGCCTCAATTTGCAAATTCTTGGTGCCAAATCCCACCCATAGCAACCCATTAGTGTCTTCATAAATGTCGTAAACACTACTTTCTCTGAATTCACTTTCTTGTATCTCTTTATAAAAGAGAGGTTGAATTTCGTCTGTCTTTAAATCCAGACGTTGGAGCCCTTGATAATGGGTGCCCAAAAAGATTATTCCCGGCTCTTCATTGGACTCATGAATTCTCAATACATGCTTATTATTTAATTCGGTATATCTGGTTATTTTGCGTACAAATGGGTCCACTTTATGGAGACCGCCTTGGGCCAGAGTGCCCAACCAGATTTGGCCGGATCTATCTTCAAAAAAAGACCAAAGCTTATCATTGGATAAGCCAATTGGTTTAGCACTATCGTGAGCAAAATAGCTTACCTTATTAGTACTGGGATCAAAATAATTAATACCTCCGCCACAGGTGCCAATCCAAAAACCACCTTTTTGGTCTTGATGGAGAATAGTAATAAATGGGCTAATTTCCCAAACCTTATGCCCTGGAGGAGGATACAAAAGGCCCGGATTAGTAGCATCATAAACCATTCGAACAAATTCATTATTTTCCGGATTATAGTAGTGTAGTCCATTTTGAAAGGTTCCTACCAAAATCCGACCTTCCTGGTCTTCCAAAATGGCACTTACCCTGTTGTCTAATAAACTATTGGAATTATTAGGTTCATGCAAAAACCGTTTTGAGGTGCCAGCGTTGGGGTCAAAACGAATAAGTCCACCGGCATTTTCAAAACTACCGTAGCCAGTTCCAATCCAAATATGGTTTTGGCGGTCTGCCAATAGTACGCGCACTATCTCACCAACAAGTGTATTTGGATCTTTTGGATCATCCAGAAAACGGGTAAAGCTGTCACTTTCACGTTCATAACGAAACAGACCGCCATCTTGCATTCCTATCCAGAGATTTTGGGAAGCATCCTCTGTCATCGTGGTAATAAATCCTGTTGGTGTCAGATTATTTGGACTGGATGGATATTGGAAAAAGCAATCACAACCAGAGTTGTAGCGACTGAGACCATAATTTGTTCCTATCCACAAATCACCGGTATAATCCACATATAGTGTTTCGGTACTATTGTTATTTAATGAAGTTGAATCACCTGGAATGTTTTTATAAATTTTAAACTGAAATCCGTCATATTTAATCAAGCCATCGTTGGTTGCCATCCAAAGGAAACCCCGCTGATCTTGTGTGATCGAAATAATGTTAAAATGATATGATACACCATCTATTTCTATAGGAACCTTTTCAAAGTCAAGTTCATAATACTGACCAAAAGAAGACATTGGTATTATCAGAAAAGAAATACAAATTGATACTACAATAAGGGCCCGTTCAACGGAAAAATTGAAGTAGTTTAATGTGTTAAGGCCTTTCATTGCATTATACCTTATAAATGGATAATTGCGTTTCGGAAGAAGATTGATACCTTAAAACAAAAATTCATTTTTTTAGTATTACTAATATAGTGTTTTATCCGCCAGATTTTATTTGTATGACCTTCAGTATTGCCTGGTTTCTAAAGTTAGTATACATATAGAGTCATTACTAAATTGATTTCACAGTCCGATTACGTCCTCCGGTATCTAAGGAAGAAAACAACGGCATAGTAGGTGAATTTTTTTGGGATGGCGCTGCGAGTACCCTTTTCTGGATAGACCCGGTAAATAAACTTACAGCCGTCTTATTTGTACAACTATTTCCTTATGACCAAATAGGTCTGCATAAAAGTTTCCGGGATGCTGTGTATGGCCCCTTTAAGACTGAACAACTTTAATTTATTATTGCCGTTTTATAAAGATTTCAAATTCTTTATTGTTTTGAAAGCAATGTCTACCTGGTCATCATTAACAATAATAGTGAACTCATTGGTTGTTGAAATAACTTCGTATAGGACAATTCCCTCCCACGCCAATCGCTGAAAAATGAAATAGTAAATCCCCGGTACAGAAACATTCTCTGCAGGTAGTTTTACAGTAATGGAAGACAGGTTTTCCGCCTTTTGTGTACACTTTTCTTTTTTAAATAATTCTTCTACAATACCATCCAAACTATTACTTACTACTATATTAAGCTCATTAACTCCTCTTGACGAAGTGTAAAAGACATCTTTATTTTTATTCACCTCTTCCAGGAGTTCAGTTTGGTTTTCTAAAATTGAATCAGATACCAGAAAAGTAAAATCCGTTAGTGAAGAACGAACCGTGATTTCCCCTATATTTTTAAGAACTTTTATTATTTTGTGGGTTGCCCTGAATTCAAGATCATCCGACAATCGCTTAAGAGCCATTACTATAGCCCCATTGCGGATATCTTTCCCTAATTCTTCCTGAATGTCCGGTTTAATAATTCGAGACAGGGAAGTTAGGTTAATAATTCCCTGGGCAAGCGCACTTTGTAAAAAGGGTTTCTTTTTTATGTAATGTTCTACAACGGAGGAGATGGTTTTCATATTTTAAATATTGCATCAAAAATAACATAATGTTATAAATAAAACAAATTTTTAAAAATGATAAAAAGCATCTTCGAAGTGCTCAATGAGAAATTTGTCGTTTTCTTTAAGGATAGTAATGATATCAAACCTAACTTCCCTATCAAATTTATTTGTGTTTATATAATAATCCGCAGCAGATACCAGCAAACCAATTTTCTTTTTACTTACTGTTTCAGCAATATTTTCAAAATATGCTGAACTTCTCGACTTCACTTCAATTATTGCAATTGTATTACCCTTTAGCGCAATGATGTCAATTTCAGCTTTCAAATAGCGGTAATTACGACAAATAATAAGGTATCCTTTTTTCACTAAATAAGCTGTTGCTAATTCTTCACCTTCCTTCCCGAATTCATTATGCACACCCATAAATTCGTCAATTTCTTAAAAAATAAAGCAGTTTGTCGAAAATATCGTCAAATCGGTCACAATTTCAACAAGAAGATTGTAATTTCCCTGCAGAATAACGAAAATACTTGGATGACCATAATATCCATTAAGTTTAAGCGTTAAGAATTTGCCCCTAAACACATGAACGTTCTTAAAGCCTAAAAAACTATGGAATACTTCGTTAATTGTAATACCTCTACATTAGCGCCGTACACAACACCCTTGGATAAATATAGGGCGGCGCATTTGTACAGAAGACTGGGTTTTAGTGCCTCAGTACAGACTATTGACCAGGCGGTTGGCGCGGATGCCAGCGCTTTGGTAAATAGCTTAATCAATGAAGCGGTCAATATGGCCCCCACTCCTGCTCCTGTTTGGGCAGATTGGAACAACAGCAACTATCCGGCAGACGATGATGTCGCAGGACAAGTTAGACGTGCCCAAAGAGAGGAATGGAGAATAAGCTATACCAATGGCTTGTTGAATAACAATCTCAGGGAACGGCTAAGCTTTTTCTGGAGCAACCACTTTGTTACAGAGCTGGATGTTTATGATTGTAATTCCTTCCTTTATTATTATGTGAATTGCCTTCAAAGGAATGCGATTGGCAATTTCAGAACCTTTGTTAGTGAAATTGGCCTAACAAGCGCCATGCTTTACTACCTTGATGGAGTATATAATAATGGTAATAACCCAAATGAGAATTATTCAAGGGAATTGTTTGAGCTTTTCTCATTAGGTGAAGGGAATGGTTACACTGAACAAGATATCATTGAAACAGCTAAGGCTCTTACGGGCTATGTTGAAAGAGGCGAAATAGGTTGTGAACCGGTTCTTTTTGATCCTACCCGATTTGACGCCGGCCCTAAAACTATTTTAGGCCAGACCGGTAATTGGGGATATGATGATGTTATAAATATCCTTTTCCAACAAAGGCCAAATGAAATAGCCGGCTTTATTTGTGAAAAATTATACGAATATTTTGTTCATCCCGATTCACGTGATGATGCAGGTAACGCACAAACCATAATATCAGGTATGGCAAATACTTTTGTTGCCAATAATTTTGAAATTGCCCCTGTACTTGCACAACTTTTCTCAAGTCAACACTTTTTTGATGATGAAGCAATAGGAGTAATCATTAAAAGTCCCTTTGATATCTATCTTAATCTAATTAATGAAACCAATTTCGCCTATGACAATGGAACTTTACTTAATGTGATTGATACAAGCCGACTTTTAGGGCAGGAACTTTTTGACCCTGTGGATGTTGCCGGATGGCAGAGAAACAGGACATGGATTAATACCAACTTTATTATAGGGCGATGGCTTTCTGCTGAAGTATATCTGGAAATGTTCTACCAGAATAACCCGCAGCAGTTCCGTACCCTTGCCATGGATGCAGTTGGTGCCGCTGACAGCAATACTAGTAATCCTGAAACTGTGGTCAGAGCCATAGTAGATAAAATTACACCGAAAGGATTGCTTACACCCCAGGATTTTGAAAATGCAATGTCTGTTTTCAAAATTGAAGACGTACCTGAGAATTATTATGGTTCGGATTATATTCCTGGCGGACTTGGATTATGGATGCTTTCCGTTAGCCCGGAAGTACCTTCGCAAGTATTCTTATTGCTTATGCATTTATCCAGACAACCTGAGTTTCAACTAAAATAAAACCTACTACTATGAGTAATAATCATTTACCTATCAATATAAAAAATAATAACGGGCACGACGAGGAGCATAAATATTGGAGCCGTCGATCCTTTTTACAGGCATTGGGCATTGCCGGGTCTGGTTCAATGATGCTCGGCAGTAATATGCTGACTGCATCTGCACCGTCCCCATTGACCGCGGCTATTGCCAATGCCGATACAGACTGTATTCTGATCCTGATACGCTTATCAGGCGGTAATGACGGACTGAGTACCGTGATTCCTATTGAACAGTACGATACATATGCCAATGCAAGACCTAATATCTATATTCCTGAAAGTAAGATCCTTAAGCTTACAGATGAGTTTGGAATCCCTACGTATATGAATTCCCTGGAACCCATGTGGGGTGCCGGGCAAGTGAAAGCGGTTCATGGTGTAGGTTATGAAAATCAGAGTTTATCGCATTTCACGGGATCTGATATTTATGCTAATACCGATTTGACAACTACCGGTTTCGATGGACTGAATACTGGATGGATGGGTCGTTATTTTGAAAATATTTATCCTGATTACCTGGTAAACCCACCCGCGGCACCGGCCGCCATTCAAATTGGTAATTTTGGCAGTCTGGTATTCCAGGGTGAAGAAACCAACTATGCGTTTGTCACTTCAAATATTGATCAGCTTGAAGAAATTGCGGAATCAGGAGTTCAGTATAGCCTTGATGACAGTTTGTTTAATAACTGTATGTATGGCGATCAGCTTAAGTTCTTAAGAGGAGTAGCTAATACTACGTATGAATACTCCGGACTTATCCATGAAGCATATGAAAGAGGACAAAATCAGGTTCAATATCAGGACAACGGTTTTGCAAGGCAATTAGCTCTTTTGGCCAGGCTCATTAAAGGTAATTTAGGCACAAAGGTATACATGATCTCAATGGGAGGCTTTGATACCCACGGTAATCAACCACTTGCTCACGAGCGATTGATGTCCAATTTGTCTATTGCAATCAATAATTTCTATGAGGATATTGCATTTACGCAACAAGATGAAAAGGTATTGAGTATGACATTTTCCGAATTCGGAAGACGAATATTTGAAAACGGCTCAAATGGTACAGACCACGGTAAGGCTGCCCCAACCTTATTTTTCGGTTCAGGGCTCAATGGAAGTGCCTTTGTAGGGGATCACCCTTCCCTGGAAAGTCCTAATGGGCGTGGAAATCTTGAATATACTATGGACTTTAGGGATCTTTATGCCACAGTACTGGCTGAATGGCTTTGCGTGCCAATACCATTGGTAGAGCAACATTTGCTAGATCACCCTTATGCACCTGTAGATCTAGGCTTTAATTGTAGTGGAGTGGAATTCCCCCCTATTGTTTATAGTGATGAACCGCCAACACCACCAATGCCCGAAGATCCGGTTGCAGAAGATCCAACTCCGGAATTACTGGAAGCAATCGTTCACAAACCATTTTATCCCACTGGTAGTACACCGCATATCTATTTAGAAATGCCTTTTACTGCTCATGTTGATATTCAATTATATAATATCCTGGGACAAAATGTTGGAACTGTCTATAATCAGATTATGGCGGAAGGTTCTGTTGAAATCAACATAAGGGAAAATTTACCTTCGCATTTGTCTACAGGCAAATACATTTATAGGATACAAGTTTCAGACAAGAAAATGTCTAAATCGATAATGGTAGCTTAGGTTACCCCTACTTTGCATAATTGCCCCCGGACATCAGTAATCCCCTATAAAGGGATCTGGTGTTCCGGGGGTTCTCTTTTTGTTGGGTACTTGGTGTTTGGTCTGAAATAATAGTTATTTTTGTGCCTTAATCTATTTTTGATGTCGGAACACCTGCATAAACCTGCCAGATATACAATCACTGCAGCTTTACCTTATACAAATGGTCCTAT
>Ga0265306_10001662_pt1 | contig 10860 bp, 9 predicted proteins | sample Helome_3_FD_192493 | JGI IMG/M metagenome (GOLD analysis project Ga0265306, IMG submission 192493) | Marine sediment microbial communities from subtidal zone of North Sea - Hel_20160420 (Illumina Assembly) | ecosystem: Environmental > Aquatic > Marine > Subtidal zone > Sediment ...
AAACTGGGTAAAAAATTCGAATAGTACCAGGCGGGTTGTTTGCACGAACACCACCAGTCCTTCCAGGGCGATGATTACCGCATGACCAATGATAAACAGCAATACTGAAAGGATCGGTGTCTCCACCGCCTCCGTCAGAGTGACCATCACCAGGGATAAACCGCCGTGGGCCAGGGCAAAGGCACCGACCCGTACGAAGGAAATCGTATTCAGTATAAGCGTCAAGGTGCTGTGGGCCAGTTCACCGACCGCCACAGCTGCCTGCTGCGCCCAACGTTGGCCGCCCATCACAGCTGCGCCGACCACATACCACAGTAATGCAAATGCCGCACCTAGCAACACTGGAACGTACAGCAGGCTCATTAGCAGACTGACATAGAGCGTCAGGACCGCCGCATCGCTCAGGAGCCAGCGATGCAGCTCGCCACGCCAGTACAGTTCGAACCCGTTGAAAATAAGGCCCAGCAACAATAGTCCTACACCGAAGAACATGGGAATGATTAATACCAGAACCGGGTTGTCCAGGGTATGAATCTGCCAGGGTTGATTCAGCATCTGATAACCGAAGAAATCATCGAACACGACGCCCATTAACGCACCCACCAGCCCGCAACTGATCAGAAAACGCGCCTTGGACGTGTAGCGTGACAGCACCATACCGGCGAAGGCAATTATCAATCCGTGACCAGTATCGGGAAACATATAACCGAATAGCAAAGGCACTACGATGGCCAGTAGGCCAGTGGGATCGATCTCGTCCGGCGAAGGTGCACCCGACATAGCGGTGAATATCTGAAAAGGTCGCCGCCACCAGCTGGCAGCGGTGGCGACTGGCTCCTTGATGCCGGCCGGCGGCCCGGCAAAGCGCACCTCCGCCTCCACCTGTGCCTGACCCAGCACTGTCTCAAGCCGTTTGGGATCGGCTTCGCTGGTCCAGCCGGTGATGTGACAGAACTCGGCATCCTTAACGCTTACCTGATGCGCCGCCCCTGTGAACCAACGCAAGGTCTCGATGTTGGCCAGGGCCTCGGCGATCTGCGGGTCATTACGAAGAGCCAGGATCTGATCTTCGGCGAGCTCAAGGTCTGCCTGGACCTTGTCCAGGCGTTGGCGAATATCCGGTAACTGTTGACCGGGCTGTACGGTAAGATCCGGTGGGATAGCCACTTCTTCACAATTGGCCTGGGTCAGAAGGTGGATGACGTTGTCGCACTTCCCAGGCAGGCAGACGATCACCACAAAGCAGTGCTCCTCGCCACGAAAGCTTTGCTCAAGGTGACCTTTGAACACGGCACTTTCAACAAGGCGGGGAGCACAGCGATAAAGTCGTTTGAACAACAGTTCGGTGGTATGAGCGATATGGGGCAATTGGCTGGCGGATTCACCCATCGCGATCGCTGCCTCCTCCAGTATCTGAAATTGATCCCGCTGCGCATTCAACTCATCGGATTCGGCGAGCAACGGTTCAATCTGGTCGCGCCACCGGTACAGTCGCTGCAGCATGTGACCGACCAGCTCTTCCGGCGGACCCGTGATGTGGGTAGGTTTGTGGGTGCTGTCGGGCAGCAGATTTCGGTACGAATCAGCCAGTTGGTCGAATTCGCGAACCTGTCGCACCAGCTCCCTGGTATTCAGCGAACCGGTGAAGCGGGGATCCAATTCCAGTTGGACCGAATTAGTACCCGCCAGGGCCTCAAGGGCATAGATCACCTGTTCCCGGCGCACGAATACTTCAAACCAGCGTGTCTGGTGTGAGCGCAGATTCATTCAGGGTAATAACCGGGATGCAAGTCCATAAACCAAGTTTACCATCTCAGCACGTAGCCATCCGGTTGCAATAAGCTAACAGTTAACTTAATGCAAATCCGCGCAGAGATAAGTTAACTGTCACGTTAATATCCAAGGTATTCCTGACGAGCATCAAATTTTCAAGGTTATATCAACATAGCTCTCGATACGGACACTCAATAGAGCTTGCTGAGTTTCGTAGTACGGCCGTTTAAAGGAACGGACAAGTGATAGCGACATATTTCACAAAGCGATTATGGAAATAGCGGAACTAATCGTGGTCTGTTCCCTATTGTTCTCGGATCGGTTCATCGAATTCGATGGAACGGCCGATACTATACGTTTTATGGCATTCCGAACTGATTTGACGCATGTCATGTGGATGCAAAAAATATAACTTAGAATCGTATCGGTTTTATCGTGGAATGAATGCATGGGTGATTCGTTAAAAGACTTGCTGGAAGCCGAGGCGGAGGCTGAAGCGATCGTGACCACGGGTGAAAACAAGCGTGACCAGATTATCCAGAAGGCGCTCGACGATGCCCTCGATATGGAGCGCCAATTCAGGGACCGCCAGCCGGAAATGCACCAGGCGTTTATCGACAAGGCGCAGGAGCGCGCCGAGCAAACGATTGCCGAAATGAAGCTGCGCTACGATGAGCGTAACAAGACCCTGCGCGAGCTTGCCGGCAAACATGAAATGGAGGCGCTGGATCGCGCGATCGCGTTGATTCTGGCCAGCGAACAGGCAACTTCATGAGCGGCTTTTCCAGCGTATACCTGGGCACCCGGCTAACGGTTCTTGCCAGTCGATTGATCAGTTTCGAGCAATTGATCGATTTTATCGAGCTGGACCTCGAGCAGATTCTGTTGCAGGTAAAACAACGGAGCGGATACGACTACGATATCGATGGTTCGAATCCGCGCTGGATCGAGGCCCAGTTGACCCACCGCGCGCTGGATGAATTCCTGATCTTGTTGCGACCTTTTTCCGGCAGTGAGCGGCGTTTCTTCCAGTTTGCCATCCGCTGGTTCGAACTGGTTAATCTCAAGGTGTTGATTCGGGGTAAGTTCAGCGGAATCGATAGTTCGGAGATCGAACAGCAGCTGATCGACCTGCGCAGCTTCACCGATTTACCGATCAATCGCCTGCTCGAAACCGATGATCCCTACGAAATGTTACGCCTGCTCGAAACCACTGCTTACGGCGGGATTGTGCGCCAGGCCAGGCGCATGTACGAGGAACACGGCAATGACCTGTTCCTGCTGGATGCATCCATCGACCGGAGTTTTTTCATCGACCTGAAGCATCACGCACGTTTCCTGCGTGAAGAGGATGCCACCAATGTCCGTCAGGTCATGGGTGGGCTGCTGGACCGTTTCAACCTGTTATGGCTGCTGCGCTACCGCTTTTCATATGAACTGTCCCCGGCGAAATCTTTTTACCTGCTCACCACGACCGGGAATCGTTTGCATTCGGCCGAATTGATGCGGCTCGCCCAGATGGACAGTACCGAGGAAGTTATCGCCGCGCTGCCCGAGCCCTATCAGCGGCTGCTGGCCAGGATCAGGAGTATCTCGGATATGGAAATGGTGATGGAGTACTATAGCCTGTCAATTGCCGCCAGGGCGCTATACCGACGGCCTAATCTGTTGTCTCGTACTTTTTCCTATATCGTGCTGCGCGAAGCCGAGGTTCGGTTTCTACAGGCATTGATCAAGGGCAAGCAGCTTGGCTTCGATAACGACCTGATTAAACAGGCCATGGGGGCGGTAGCCTGATGTTGGCAACACCGCTGGAGATGAGAAAGGTCGGCCTTTACATGGTCGACGCCGATGCTCAGCCGGCGGCGATGGCGTTGGCACGCATGGGGGTGCTGCATCCGCTGGAGGATTCCGCAATTGGCCAGGTGCTGCAGGATTACCCGGCGGCGTTCTACTACGCCGTGTACCATGATCTTAATTCGCGCTTTGGCAAAATTTCCAGTTTCCTGAAAACGCCGCTCCAGCCCACCGTCGAGTCAGATGAACTGGTGACGCTGGGTCAACTGCAGGTACTCGACCGGCAATTGAAACAGCTATGGGCGCAGATTTCCGCGCTCGAGGAACAAATCCGCAGGCAAAACGAAAAGGTCGGCGCGATTCGCCAACTCGCCAACAGCCTGCAAAAATTCTCTTCGCTGGATCTGGATCTGGGCCGCTTGCGCCGCCGCGGGAAATTTCTGCGTATCTCCGTGGGCACTGTACCTGCGGAAAATTTCAGCCAGCTCAGGCGCGCGTTGTCGCTGACCCAGTTCATGATAAAAGTTTTTTATTCGAGCGAGGGTATCAATCATGTGGTCGTTTTCGGACCCAGTCAGCAGCGTGAAGAGGTCCACGATTTACTGCAGTCCGCCGATTTTCGTGGATTAACCGTGCCAGAGGAGTTTTCCGGCAGCCCGGCGCGGCTGCAGGCGGATCTGGACCGTCAGATCGAGCAGGCGGATGCCCGCATGCAGCAGTGGCAGCGTGAACTTTCCGAACTGATCAAGGCCAACCAGGCCTGTCTGCAGTCGGCGCAGGATTTGCTGCTGCAGGCCCGGCCCTATGCCAGCCTGGCGACCGTGCTCAGGGGCAAGGGTGGACTGGTATATCTGCAGGGCTGGGTGCCTGCCCAGAGCGAGCAGCAGATCAGGCAGCAGCTTGCCGAGCAATTGACGTTTCCTTTTCAGCTGGAGTTTTCTGATCCCGAGCAACAAGAGTTCGATAGCGTACCGTCGCTGTTGAAAAAATCCTGGTTATTACGGCCGTTCCAGGGCCTGGTGAAAAACTTTGGCCTGCCGGGCTACCGCGAAGTCGATCCGAGCGGCTTGTTCGCGCTCAGCTACGTTCTGATGTTTGGCATGATGTTCGGGGATATCGGGCATGGCGCGGTTATCGCGCTGGCGAGCCTGATGTTCTATCGGCGCTACCCGGGTATCACCATCGTCGGGGTGCTGGCCGGGATGTCGTCGGTAGGTTTCGGCTTCGTTTATGGCAGCCTGTTCGGCTACGAGCATGTGGTGCCGGCGCTGTGGATGTCGCCAATGCAGGACCCGGTGCAGGTGCTGTTGCTGGCGGTTCTGTGGGGCGCGGGCTTCATTGTCATCGCCAACCTGCTCGCGATTCGAAATTTTTTTGCCGCGGGTCAAATCGACCAGGCCTGGTATAGCGGCAAGGGTATTGCCGGGTTGGGGTTTTATCTGGCGGCCTTCTATGGCGCTTACCAGGTCACGTTTAACAATCAATTTGGCTGGCTGGAATCAGTCCTGGTGGCTTTGCCAATGGCATTGATCGTGCATTTTCAATGGCGTCAGTCCAGCGGTGGCCTGGCGGAACGGATACTGGTGGTTTTCATCGAAGGACTCGAGCATATCATCAGCAATGTTTCCGGCACGCTTTCGTTTCTGCGGGTTGCGGCATTCAGCCTCAACCATATCGCCCTGGCCGCCGCGGTATTCGCCATCGCCGGCATGCTGGATAGTTTCGGCCACGTGGTCACGGTGTTGCTGGGCAATATTTTTATCATCGTACTGGAAGGCGCAATCGTTGCTATCCAGTGTCTGCGGCTTGAATACTATGAAGGCTTTTCACGTTTCTTCAGCGGTAAGGGCCGGGCGTTTGAACCGCTTAAATTTGAAACTTAAAACTATGGATAATCGGAGCATGCCATGACGATTTTAACCTTCCTGCTCAGCGCGAGCGCATTGGGAATTTTGTTTTCTGGGCTGTATTTTCTGCTGGTTCCCGGAGCGACCCGACGGTTGACGCCGCGCTGGATGAAATCGGGTGTCATCATCAACCTGCTGTTGTTCGTCATCGGCATCGCCGGCATTCTGATCGGTGGCGTCAACGAAGTCATGGCGGCAGAAGAGGCCGGCACCGCTGGCGCCGAGATCAGCCTGGGTCTCGGACTCGCGCTGATCGGCATCGGCCTGCCCACCGGCCTGGCGACGATTGGCGCCGGAATCGCGGTGAGCTCGGTCGGCTCGGCGTCACTGGCCGTGATTACCGAAAAACCGGAAATGTTCGGCCGTACCCTGATTTACCTCGGCCTCGCCGAGGGCATCGCTATCTATGGCCTGGTGGTGAGCATTCTGTTGCTGGGCAAGATTTAATGAAAATTATCGCGATCGGCACCGCGGCCCTGATGGACGGCTTCGCGCTGCTTGGTATAAAGACCTATGCCGATGCCAGCGCCGAAGAAATCAATGCGGTGCTGACTGAGCTGGTGCGGAATCGCGAGCGCGCGCTGGTTTACCTGCAGCAGAATCTGATGAGTGCCGGCATTCCGATGGTCCAGCAGCTGCGTACCCGCGGCGGGTTGATCCTGATTTGTGAAATTCCGGATCTGCACACCCCCGAAGATTACCAGCCGGAAGTCGAAAAGCTGATCGGGCGCGTGCTCGGTAGCTCGGTTCTGGAGCGGCAAATTGGCAACTGAATCGGACCAGGTCAAAGCGCTGCAGCAGGCGATTCTAGAGCGCGCGCGCGAACTGGCAGATGGGCATATTTCGCAGGGAGAAATGACGCGCGGCAAGATTATCGAAGACGCGCGCGAAAAAATTAAACTGATGGAGCAAAAGGAACTGTTGTCCGCCAGGCTGCACTCGGAGCGGGAGTATCAGCGCCAGGTGCAGGCTAGCGAACTGCGCATCCAGGCCGAGCTCGATCGCAACCGCTGGGGGCTGGTGCAGTCGATCATGGACAAGATTACGCGCCAGCTGGTGGAACTGCGCAAAGACGATGCCGCCTATCGCCCGGTGTTCGAGCGTTTACTCAAACACGGCGTTGACAGCCTTGGCTCAAAACAACTGGTTGCATCGCTCGGCAATGATGACCTGGCGCGTTTTCATGACGACTGGGCTGCGCTAGTAAAGACCTGCTGCGGTGACAAGGTAGAAGTCAGGCTTTCCCCCGAAGCCTGTGTTTGCAGCGGCGGTCTCAGGCTGGTATCGAAACAGGGCGACGTCATGATCGACAATACTTTCGAGGGCATCATGTCGCGTCGGGAAGACGAACTGCAGCAGCTGATTTTCGAACGCCTGTTCTCCACCGTCTCGACCAAGGGAACCGTGTTCGATGGGTGAGGTAATCGAAGTCAACGGTCCGATCGTGACCATCCGGCAGCCCGGAATTCGTAATGGCGAGCAGGTCAAGATCGGGCGCATGAACCTGATCGGCGAAGTAATCCATATACGCGAAGCCGATGCCCTGGTCCAGGTCTACGAATCGACTGAATCACTGCACCCCGGGGAGCAGGTCGAGGGGCTTGGTCACCCGCTGACGGTCGAGTTGGGGCCCGGATTGCTCGGCCAGATCTTCGATGGCGTGCAGCGGCCGCTCGACAAGATCATGCAGATGAGTGGCGAACACATCAGCCGCGGGCTGGAAATAACCGCGCTCGATCGTGACCACATCTGGCATTACCTGCCCGATCCCGAGATCGTCGTCGGCAAGCGTTTGCGGGGTGGCCAGGTTCTCGGCACCGTCAAAGAAACCGAAACTATCGAGCATCGCGTGCTCGCGCCGCCGGATTGCAGCGGGGAAATAGTCGAGCATGCGCCCGAAGGCGACTACAACATCGAGGAAATCGTCGTGCGCCTGCGCCTGGACGACGGCCCGATAGAAAGCCTTAAGATGTATCACCATTGGCCGGTGCGCCAGCCGCGACCCTATGAATCACGCGCCAATTCCGGGCTGCCGCTAATCACCGGTCAGCGGATTCTGGATACCTTTTTCCCGATGTTGAAAGGCGGTAAAGCAGCCGTTCCCGGTCCCTTCGGCGCGGGTAAAACTATCGTTCAACAGCAGATCGCGCGTTGGGCCAACGCAGATATCGTGCTCTACGTCGGTTGCGGTGAGCGCGGTAATGAACTGGTTGAAATCCTGCAAACCTTTCCGGAATTGACCGATCCCTATACGGGACGTTCGCTGATGGAACGTACCTTCCTGGTTGCCAATACGTCGAATATGCCGGTGGTGGCGCGCGAGGCCAGCATCTATGTCGGTGTCACCATGGCCGAGTATTACCGTGACCAGGGTTACGACGTGGTGATGGTTGCGGACTCGACCAGTCGCTGGGCCGAGGCCTTGCGCGAGGTCGCGGGCAGGCTCGGACAAATGCCGGTGGAAGAGGGTTACCCGGCCTACCTGGCATCGCGTCTGGCGGCGTTTTACGAGCGCGCCGGCACCGTCAACACGCTTGCCGGGAACCACGGTTCGGTGAGCCTGATCGGCGCGGTTTCTCCGCCCGGCGGGGATTTTTCAGAACCGGTAACGAGCCATACCAAGGAAATCATCCGTACCTTCTGGGCGTTATCGAAACCACTGGCCGATGCACGCCACTACCCCGCGGTATCCTGGCTCGAAAGTTTTACCGACTACTCGGAGCGAGCGGCACTGTGGTGGTCGGAAAACGTCAGTCCGCAGTGGGGTTTGCGCCGTCAGCAGGCGCTATCGCTGCTGGCGGAAGCCGATGAACTCGAGCGTATCGTGAACCTGGTCGGTCCCGAGGCGTTGTCCTCGTCGCAGCGCTGGGTGTTGGAAAGCTCGGGTCTGATCAAGGAAGCGGTGTTACAACAAAACGCGCTGGATCCGGTCGACAGCTATTGTTCACCGCAGAAGCAGTTTCAATTGCTGGACCTGGTGCTGCGGTATCACGAAAGCGGCAGCGAACTGATCAATCTCGGGGTGCCGGTCGAACAGCTGATTGAACTTGAATTTGGCGGCGGGCTGAAACGGCTCAAGTCGACGGTCACGAACGACGATTTGTCTGCCCTCGACGACTATGGCCTGAAGATCCGGCAGGCTTTCGATGCGATGCGCGTGGAGTACAGCAACCACAGCGGGGCGGCATCATGAGCGAACTCGAATACCGCAAAGTCAGCTCGATCCACGGCGCCCTGATGTTCCTCAAGGGTGTCGCAGGCGTGGCGCTGGGCGATCGTGTCGCGATCCGCGACAAGGATGGGCGGCGGCGCAACGGGCAGGTGATCCGGACTTCCAGGGAGCTTGTCCTGGTGCAGGTCTTCGAGGGTACCGAAAGCCTGGACCTGGAAAACACCTGGGTGCGCTTTCTCGACCAGCCTTTCGAACTGGCGCTGTCGCCCGATTTGCTGGGGCGTAACTTCAACGGCATCGGCGAACCCCGCGATGACCGCCCACCGATTATCTCCAGCCTGCGTCGTAACGTTAACGGCTCGCCGGTCAACCCGGCGGCGCGCGCCTACCCGCGTGAATTCATCCAGACCGGGATATCTACCATCGACGGGCTCAACTCGTTGGTGCGTGGTCAAAAACTGCCGGTTTTTTCCGGTTCGGGACTGCCGCATAACCGGCTGGCGGCGCAAATCGTGCGCCAGGCCAGGCTGCCCGGCGACAGCTCCAATTTTGTCATCGTGTTCGCGGCGATGGGGGTATCGTTTTCCGACGCGCGTTTTTTCGAGCAGGAGTTCGAGTCCAGCGGCGTATTACGCAACGTTGTCATGTTTATCAACCTGGCCAACGATCCGCCGATGGAGCGCCTGATCCTGCCGCGCACGGCGCTGACCGCGGCCGAATACCTCGCCTATGAACTCGATCATCACGTGCTGGTGGTGATTACCGATATGACCAATTACGCCGAGGCCCTGCGCGAAGTCGCGACCGAGAAGGGCGACGTACCGTCGCGCAAGGGTTACCCGGGGTATCTCTACTCCGACCTGGCCGAGATTTACGAGCGTGCAGGCAGGCTGCGCGACCGGCACGGCTCGATCACTATGATTCCGATCCTGTCGATGCCGAGCGACGATATCACCCATCCGATTCCGGACCTGAGCGGATACATCACCGAAGGCCAGATTGTGCTGAGCCGCGAGTTACATAGCAAGGCCATTTATCCGCCGGTTAACGTGCCACCGTCATTGTCACGCCTGATGAAGGACGGTATCGGCAAGGACGATACCCGTGAAGACCATCCGCGCGTGGCGAGTCAGTTATACGCATCCTATACGCGCGCGCTGGAAGCGAGGAACCTGGCCTCGATCATCGGCGCCGAAGAGCTGTCACAGCGTGATCGCCGCTACCTCGAGTTTGCGGATCGCTTCGAAGCCGAGTTTGTGCGCCAGGGCGCGGACGAAGAACGCAACATTATCGAAACCCTGGACCTGGCCTGGGAACTGTTATCCCTGCTGCCACCGGGCGAGTTGAGTCGCGTCAGCGAAGAGGATTTGCACAAGTATCACAGCTGGGATGGCTCGTCCTAAATGCAGGACAGACTCAACATTCCGCCCACCAAAAGCTCTTTGCTGGATCTGAAGCGCAGGCTTGTTTTTCTCAACGAGGGTTACCATCTGCTCGAGCGCAAGCGCGAATTGTTGACTCGCCTGGTTTACGAAAAGCTGGCGGATTACCGGCAATTGAACACTTCGACTCGGGAGGCGATGGCGACTGCCTATCGTTGGCTCAGTATTACCCAGATGCGCATGGGCAGCCATCGGATTCAGCAACTGGCGATCGGGATGCCGCAGGCGGTAGAGGCGAACATATTGCCACGGCAAAACATGAGCGTGCAGTACCCGGCGGTGGAGATAAAGAAATTACCGCTGTTGCCAGTCGGTATCCTGGCAACCGATGCCAGTCTCGATGAAACCCGCTCCAGTTTTGCCGACATGATCGTCAGGGCGGCACAGCTGGCCGAAGTCGAGACCGCGTTGTGGCGCCTGCTGGAGGAGCAGCGTAAAACTCAGAAACGGGTTAACGCACTTAAATACAATGTCATCCCGAGATTCGAACGCACCATCAGTTATGTCGAAGCCACGCTTGAAGAGGAGGAACGCAACACGCTGTTCCAGCTCAAGGTGCTGGCGCAAAGGGCATAACCCCGGCAGGTTGGCCACACGGCCTGGCGTAGCACTGTTGCGGAGAATCGTCGGTTCCGTTTTCCAGGATCAAGCTCTGGTTGATCATTTAGGCAAATTCGATCTATCCGATTCGGACGGTATGTAAAGGATCGCTCAGGGTCGAACTCGGCTGCTGGTGTATATGATTTCAGTGGCAGCTTTCTCGTAAGGA
>Ga0265306_10001664_pt1 | contig 10858 bp, 7 predicted proteins | sample Helome_3_FD_192493 | JGI IMG/M metagenome (GOLD analysis project Ga0265306, IMG submission 192493) | Marine sediment microbial communities from subtidal zone of North Sea - Hel_20160420 (Illumina Assembly) | ecosystem: Environmental > Aquatic > Marine > Subtidal zone > Sediment ...
CGTTGACCAGGACCGTGCAGATGCCGCACTCCGCCTCGTTACAGCCAATCCGGGTGCCGGTCAGCCTCAGGTCTTCGCGCAACACCTCGGACAGGTAGCGTGATTCCGCAACGTCCAGTTCAACCTGCTTGCCGTTGATGTTCATCCGCAGAATGCTCATTGTCCAACTCCCTGGGGTTCAGCCTGTCCCGTCGCCGCCCGTTCAGCCGCGCTGGCCATGATGCGCGGCAGGTGGGTGCGGACCATTTCCTCCCGGTATTCCCTGCTCGCCCGGTACTTGCTGCTGCGCAAATTCATGTCACTTAGCGCGGCTTCTGATGCTTTGGTGAACTGTTCCTGCTTGGCTGGCTTACCCACGAGCACTTTCATCGCAGCCTCCGCCAGGCTGGGTACCGGTCCGGAGGGTGCAACAGCGATACGCGCTGATTCGATGATTCTGTTTTCATCCAGGCTCACCGAAGCGGCCATTGAAATCATCGGCAGGGCGACACCCTGGGGCCGCATGATCCGGAAAAAAGCTGAACCTTCGAGCTGGCCGGTGGGCTTGAAACGCAAACGGCTTAGCAGGGAACGGTGATGATCGATGGCGCTTTTCCCGGCGCCGAGAAAAGCATCCTGCAACGGCATCCAGTGGCTGCCTTCAGAATCGCTTATCTCTATCTCACCACCCAGGACCAGCAAGCCGATGGTGCCGTCACCTGCGGGCAGTGCGTGGGCCACGTTGCCCGCGAGCGTTCCCACGTTGCGCACCTGTGGGCCACCAATAACTCCGCAAGCCTCAACCAGGCAGGTGCCGTGTTGAATGATGCGTGGGTCCCTGACGATCCGGGAATGGGTTACCGCGCAGCCAATTACTATGTGCTCATCGTCCTGGCTGATCTCCCCAAGGCCTGTTATCCGGGACGTGTCCACCATTGCATCCATCGGGGGTTTCCGGCCCTGCTGGATTTCCAGCAGCAGGTCGGTACCCCCGCCGATTACCTGTGCCTGGCCGTCGTAGCGATCCAGCAATTGGATCGCCTCATCAATAGATTCCGGTGTGTGGTAATGCTTCCAGCAATTTCTGATCATGTGATTCTCGCCCAGATTCTGGCCGCCCGTTCCACGCAACGGGCGCGGATGGCTTCTTCATCCAGGTGTGGCAGTCGGCCATCGTCCACGATGACCCGGCCGCGTGCAATTGTGGTGCGAATCCGGGAGAAGCCCAGGCCGAACAGCAGGTGTCCAAAGAAGGTTTCAACGTTCAGCGGTGTGAAAGGCACGTATTCCGGAATTACGATATCGGCCAGTTGGCCCGGGGCGAGAGCGCCACGCGGCTCGCGGAACAGGCGGTTACAAATGCTGCGGTTGTTGTACAGCAGGATTTCACAGGCCTCGGCAAAGGCGATCGTGGGATCCCGGTGGAGAGTGCGCTGGTGCAGGTACATCGCACGGGCCTGCGAAATCAGGTGCGAGGACATTCCATCGGTTCCGACACCGACCATCACCCCGTGTTTCAGAAATTTCAGGATGGGCGCTACACCCAGGCCGTTGTTCATATTGGATTCCGGATTGTTTACCAGCATGGTGCCGGTGGAGCGCAGCAGATCCATTTCACCGGGCTCAAGGTTAACGCCATGGACAAAAATGGATTTGGGTCCCGGGATGTCAAAATCGAGCATGCGGTCCATGATCCTGCGCCCGTATCGTTCCATGGTCAGCTGAACATCGATTTCATCTTCCGCCACATGGACATGAAATCCCGTATCGAGCGCATGCGCGATCTCCGCGCAGCGTTCCAGGGTCCGGGTGCCCAGTGTCATCGGGGCGTGCATGCCGAACAAAGCTGCCATCTGGCCATCCCCGGAATCCCTGCACTTGCGGATATAGCGTTCGTTTTCCCCGATGCCTTCACCTTCCTGGTTCCGGTCGGACACTTCGTATGCAAGGCAGCCGCTCAGGCCCACGTCCCGGAAGGCCCGTTCCACCTGGTCGAGGCTGCCGTCATGACAGGACGGGGAAGCGTGGTGGTCGATGACCGTGGTGCATCCGGCGCGTGCTGCCTGCATCAGGGCCAGCAGGGCCGAGTAGTAGACGTCTTCGGAATCCAGGGCGGAATCGAGTTTCCACCACAGCTGCGACAAGATGTCTGCAAAATTCGTCGCCGGTGGACCAGGCGGCGTAAACCCCCGCGCAAACGTGGAATAGAGGTGGTGATGGGCATTGATCAGGCCAGGCATGACCAGGTTGCCGCGGGCATCAATCGTTCGGTCAGGCACATACTTGTCACTGGAAAAATCACCCACTTCGACGATCCGCGTTCCCTCGATGTAGACTTTCCCGTTCTCAATAAAACGGTTTTCCTCATCCAGCGTGACCAGCCACCCATTGTTAATCAATAAAGAACTCATGTCCGCGCTTCTTTTGTGCCCGATACCACGGGTAGATGTGGCATGGACCGGTTGAGTCCTCGCAACAACACATGCATCACGGCACTAGCCGAATCCCCGCCATCATCCCATTCATCACTCAAATCAATCCGCCGGGTCACACCCGCCCAGCGCCCCTCCATCGCCCATGGATCGCCAAACACCATAAACGCATTGTCCGGCTGCGCTTCAAACTCCTTGCGATCGAGATAAAGCCTGGGCTTATCACGGTAAGGCTCACCGGAAGTGGGGCAAAAAGTGGTGCAGTTGCCGCACTCGTTGCACAAGTCCGCCAGCACGACGATCTGGTAAGTTTGCCTGGCGGGGAGGGCATCAGAAGGCTCGACCTGAATTGTCTGCAGCGCCAGGTTCGGGCAAACCCCGACACAGATGCTGCAATAACTGTGACAGTCCAGGCAGCGCGCGGCTTCTGAACGGGCCTGCTCTGGGGTGTAACCCTGCACAACCTCTTTGAAATTCTTCCGGTCGGTCAAGGCTGAATGGGGTACCGGGATCCGCCATTCACGGCGGCTGCGCCGGCGCAACAGGTCCGTTGTGTCGAATGAATCTGGCTGTACCTGTTCGACGCTGGACCCATGGCGGCCCAGGATGCTCCGGGCGATGGCCTTGCCGTCGGCAGCCGCTTCCACGATGGATGACGGCCCGTCGTTGACCACGTCACCACCGGCGTAAACCCCCGGTATCGAGGTTTCGAAGGTGACCGGGTCTGCTTCGATATAGCCCCGGCGGTTTACCGCTACGGGCTCATGGTCGAAGAAATCCAGGATGGCGTGCTGGCTGATGGCCAGGATCAGGGTATCCAGTGTGATTTCGAAATCAGAGTCCGGCACTTCGTGAGGAATTTTACGCCCGGAAGCGTCACGGTCGCCCCGGTACTCCATGCGACGGCAAAACAGCGATCGCAGCTTTCCTTCCTCCACCAGCAGTTGTTGCGGTTTGACCAGTTCGATGACATCGATGCCTTCCTCGAGCAGGCATTTTACTTCCTCGCGGTCCGCCGGCATCTGGTCGATGGTGCGGCGGTAGATAACGCTGACCTGTCCATCGGAGTGGCCATTGACCAGGCGCCAGGCGGTTCGCGCGCAGTCCATGGCCGTATCACCAGCGCCGATGATGCCGATGCGTTTACCGATTTCCGCCGGGTTTCCTTCCCGGGATTGTCTGAGAAAATGCAGGGCGTCCATCACCCCTTCACAATCTTCACCCTCCAGCCCCAGTTTCTTACCGAGTTGGGCGCCAACCGTGATGATGATGTGCTGGAATCCACCCTGGTGCAATTGCGCCAGGTGGACATCACGCCCGGCCATCATGTTGTAGTGGATTTTGACGCCAAGCGCTTCCAGGGCGAAGAGATCCTGATTGATGACACTCGCGGGCAGCCGGTATTCGGGGATGGCCCCCCCGACCATCCCGCCTGCGTAGGAATGCATTTCGAATATCTCCACCGCGAATCCGGCCCGCGCCAATTCGAAAGCCGCCGCCATGCCGCCGGGACCGGCCCCGATGATGGCGGATAAGGTGTCCGGAAGGCGGCTGCATTCAACTGCAGTGAACTTTGCTTCGTGCTCCATGATGAAGCGCTTGATGTGCCGGATCGCCAGGGGTTCGTCCAGGTGGGTGCGGATGCAGACGGGCTCGCACAAGTGGTCGCAAACCCGCCCCAGCATGACGGCAACGGGGTTGTCTGACCGGGTTAGCTGGACAGCTGTTTCCAGGTCGTCATCGCGTACCGCCTGCATGTACTGCGGCACTTTCTGGTCCACCGGGCACTGGTCCACGCAGGGTGCTTCGATACAGTCAAACAGGCCCAGTTTGCGCGTGGTCTTGCTGTGCGAAGTGTATAAGGCGGCCTTTTTCAGCATTGGGTCCTGGCAGGTCTGGCGTGCATAGCGCCGCAGGTTCAGCTGCGCAGCTGTAGTCACATCTCCACCAGTTTCAGCGCTGCCAGCTGTCTTCAGGGTGTATTCATCGATACTGCCAGCTCCTGCGTCGGCAAACGCGTCGCCGGTATTTTCGAGATACTGGAGCAGCCGCAGGTAGCCCCCGGTTTTGAGCAGGTCAGAGCAGGTGGTTACCGTCTGCATTCCTGCACCAAGCAACTGTGGTGCGTTGAAACAATCCGCTCCGGCCGAGAACGACATGGGCAAGCCGCCGGAAAACTCTTCCGCCAGGTCTGCTGCAAGGTTGACCGTTATCGCGTGCAGGGGGCGCCCGGAAAGGTACATCATCTTTTCCGATTCATCGAAAACCGGGCGGAAGTTCTCCACTTGCAGGGTATTGCTCAATTTCAAGCCGAACTCAAGGCCACAGCCTTCGGCGGCCGCCTGCAGATCCTTCAGCAAAGGAACGGCATCACCGTATGCGAGGTCGTGCTCAAAGGCCTGGCCTGGCACTACCGCATCCCTGAACCCCAGGTCTTCATGCAGAATGTGCCTGACACGCTCCGGGCCCAGCAATGTCGGGTTGCACTTGACGAAGGTATGCAGGCGCCGCTCCTTCATCAGGTAGTTGCAGATGCTGCCGATCTCCTCGGGCGGGCAGCCATGCATGGTGGACAGGGTCACGTTGTCGGACAGGCAGGTTGGGATCTCGATGCCACTCACGGCGGGATGGAAACGCGCGACCTGGCTAACGAGGGCATCTTTATCCGCAGAACAGTTACGTACCCGGTCCAGAAACCATTGCATGTTGGGTTTTCTGATCCCTTCCAGGTCGTAACCCACACTGAGATTGAACACCACGCCCGGCGACATTCCGGGGAATCCGAGCTTGTGGTGCAGGGCATGGATCAGCACCCAGGCGCGCAGGTATTCATCGAAAGACTGGTGAATTCGCAGTTCCTGTGACCATTCGACGTTGTAGCCTTCGTCCTCCATGTCGATGCAGGGCTTGGACACGTTGAGCACATCGAGCGTCTGCACCGTCTTCAGTTCTATATAGCGAGCCCCGCACAGCCAGGCCGCGACAATGTTCTGCGCCATCTGCGAATGTGGCCCGGCAGCGGGGCCAAATGGGGTTTCCAGGAGTTGGCCAAAAGCGGTCGTCCGAAACGGGTCATTTTCAGCTGGCACGAAGAAATGCCGGCGGGGAATGCCGAAAATCGAGTCCCGGGACTCCAGTTCCGAAAAAACCCACTCGATCAGTTGTTCTGATGCAATTGGCTGAAACAGATCAGACATGCATATTCGCCTCCCGGTGATCCCACCAATAATGCAGTAAACTTCAGAGGCAATACCAGTTGACAGGTCAAGTGAAATGAGAATAGACAACGATGTAAAGCTGGATTTTAACGATGTGCTCATTCGCCCCAAGCGCAGCACCTTGACCAGCAGGAAAAATGTTGATCTTGAACGCACGTTTACTTTCATGCACAGCGGCCGCACCTGGACTGGAGTGCCGGTTGTCGCGGCGAACATGGATACGACAGGTACCTTCGAGATGGCTCGCGCCCTGGCTGAGCGCCGGATGATCACGGCTTTGCACAAGCACTATTCTGTCGCGGAATTGAAAGAGTTTTTTGCAGATTTTGCCGAGCCTGACTACGTAGCGTATTCATTGGGAATTCGTGACGAGGATTTCGAAAAACTCACCGCTGTGCTCGACGCGGGTCTGGGTGATAAATTCAACTTTATTGTTCTCGATGTGCCCAATGCATACCTGGAACGGTTTATCGGAAAAGTCAAAGCACTCCGGGCCCTGTGCCCGAAACACACCATTATCGCGGGCAATTGCGTGACCAACGAGATAACCGAAGAGATCCTGTTGCGTGGTGCTGACATCGTCAAGGTGGGAATCGGAAGTGGCAGCGCGTGTACCACCCGGAGAATGACGGGAGTGGGCTATCCGCAATTGAGCGCAATAATCGAGTGCTCAGACGCCGCACATGGCATCAGCAACCCCGCCACAGGCGTTGGCCTGGTGATGTCGGACGGCGGAGCCGTGTACCCCTGCGATGCAGCCAAAGCATTTTGTGGTGGCACGGACTTCTTGATGAGCGGGCAATTCTTCTCGGGCTTCAGCCAGTCCGGCGGAGCACTGGTTGAGAAAAATGGCGAGAAATTCAAAGAATATTACGGCATGAGTTCGCACACGGCGATGAAGAGTCATTACGGGGGGGTGGCCAAGCACCGCGCCAGCGAGGGGCGGGAAGTGTTGTTGCCGCATAAAGGGGATGTACGTGACTTCATTGATGAATTGTTCGGGTCATTACGCAGCACGGCCACTTACATCGGCGCCCTGAAGCTCAAGGAGTTCTCGAAGCGAACAACCTTCCTGCTGGTGAACAATCAATTGAATCGTTCTCTGGAAAAATACGAGTAGAGTTATTTCAGCCCGGCATACCATTGGGCCAGTAGATCACGTTCTTCATCCGTCATGCCGGTGAGGTTGCCCAGGGGCATGGTCCGGGTAACGATCACCGACTGGTAAACCCGGGGCGCCATCGCTTCCAGGCTTTGCTCGTTGTCCAACACCACGCCCAGTGGCGCGGCGGTGAACCCCGGATGTGCCGGCTTTTCGGCATGGCAAACGGCGCAGCGCTCGATGATCATTGGCAGCACCGATTGGCTGGTGGGAAAACCGGCCTCGCCCGGTTCCATAATCATCGGCTGGGGCCTCATCACGAGAATCAGGCCCACCAGCAGCAGTGTGGATGCAGGCAGGATCCAGCGATTGTAGCCGGGCAGGTGACGGATATTGAACCAGTGACGAATTCCCACGCCGGCAACAGAAATCAGCACCAGCACCAGCCAGTTCCAGGGATGGCCGAAGGTGCCGGCATAATGATTGCTGATCATGATGAACAACACCGGCAGGGTGAAATAATTGTTGTGCCGCGAGCGGATCAGGGCGTCTTTGCCCTTGCTTGGGTCCGGCTTGCGGTTTTCACTGACTGCGGCGACCAGATCTTTCTGCGCTGGAATGATATTGAAAAACACATTGGCGACCATGATGGTGCCGATGGCTGCACCCACGTGGATATAAGCGGCCCGGCCGCTGAGAAATTCACTCAACAGCCATGCCAGCAGGATGAACCAGGCAAACACCAACAGGGCCAGGAGAGAGCCGTTACGCTTTAGCGGCGAACGGCACAGCAGGTCGTAGAAAAACCATGACAACAGCATTGAGCCCAGCCCGATGGCGATGGCTTGTCCGGTGGAAATATCGGCCACCGAACGGTCGATCAGGAAGGCGCCGGCATTCCAGTAGTAGATGGTGCAAAGCAGGGCGAAACCGGTAATCCAGGTGAAGTAGGCCTCGTACTTGAACCAGTGCAGGGAAGTGGGGAGTATTTCTGGCGCTACCTCGTACTTTTCCAGGTGGTAAAAACCTCCGCCGTGTACTGCCCACAGGCCCCCGGCAATTCCACCGGAGGCGTTCTGGCGCTCAAGGTGATTTTCCAGCCAGTTGAAGTAAAAAGAAGCACCTATCCAGGCAACGCCGGTGATGAAATGCGCCCAGCGCAGCAACAGGCTCAGCCAGTCGTGCAGGTAGCCTTCCATCAGGAGTCGGCTACAGCCGCCACGGCAGCGAGGTGCTGCAAAATTGACGCCTGGTCGAGAAAAGACGCTTCGAAACTGTTGCGTACCAGGCTTAGAATCTCATCCCGGTTCAGGCCCACCGCGTCAACCAGCGCGTTGAAGTTGTCATTCACGTAGCCCCCGAAATAGGCCGGATCATCGGAGTTGACCGTGGCTTTGAGTCCACGTTGGAGCATCTGGCGAATCGGGTGGTCCTTCATATCGGCAACTACAGCCAGGCGCAGGTTTGACTGCGGGCAAACCGTCAGGGGTATTTGCTCCGCGACCAGCCGGTCAACCAGGACAGAATCTTCCAGTGCGCGGTTACCGTGATCAATGCGATCAACCTGCAGCACATCCAGCGCCTGGTACACGTAATCAGGCGGGCCTTCCTCGCCCGCGTGGGCCACACGTTTCAGGCCTGCATCCCCAGCGCGTCTAAACACGGCCAGGAACTTGTCCGGCGGGTGGCCGAGCTCAGAAGAGTCCAGTCCAACACCCTCTATTCGGTCAATGAAGGGCTCAGCCTGGGCTAGCGTAGCAAGCGCTGCATCCTCGTCCAGGTGGCGCAAAAAGCACATGATAATACAGCTGCTGATGCCCAGTTCCTTCTCACCCCGCTGCAAGGCCGACCAGATACCTTCAAATACAGTTTCAAATGCCACGCCGCGATCCGTGTGTCCCTGCGGATCGAAAAAGATTTCGGTGTGCACGACGTTGTCATCCCTGCAGCGTTGCAGGTAGGCCCAGGTCAGGTCATGGAAATCCTGCTGCGTGAGCAAAACCGACATGCCCTGGTAATACAGGTCCAGGAAATCTTGCAGGCAGTTGAACTCGTAGGCAGCCCGGATGGCGGCCACGTCCTGGTAGGGCAATTCCACGCCATTGCGCTGCGCCAGTTCAAACATCATTTCCGGTTCCAGGCTGCCTTCGATGTGGATATGCAGTTCGGCTTTTGGCAAAGCCTGGATCAGTTGTTTCTCATTGTACATTCGCTACCCTGGATGCTGGTTTACCTGCCATATAATAACCAATCTACTGTTTTACGTACGACCCTGAGAGAAATCAGGCCTGGATATTTGACGTGGGTGAAATAACCAGAACAACTGTACTTATCTCTGTTGATGAGTCAAATTTTGCTTGCAATCGACTCATTAATTATATTTAAATGAGGCAATTAACCAATGGAATCGCCTCATGGTTTATGCCTGGCAACTGCCTGACTGGCCCCGCTTTCAAGTGGATACATCCACCGTGATCAGCACGGTTCGCCGTTACCAGGCGCTGTGTATCGATGCAAGCAAAGAATATGGGTTACTGGAAAAGCGCGTGCAGCGGGACACGCTGTTGGAATGGCTGGTATCTGAAGCCATCTCGACATCCGCCATTGAGGGAGAGAGCCTGAATCGAAAGGACGTTCGCTCGAGTATCATGAATCACCTGGGCATGCATGATCCTCCCCTGCGGGTGGGTGACCCCAGAGCCGAAGGTGTGGCTGCACTGGTTCTGGATGTACGCGAGAATGCAGGTGAGCCGCTTACTGCAGAAATGCTCTGCCGATGGCAAAGTATGGTTGTCCAGGCACGCCCTTACCTGGATAAGCCCCTGGCAATTGGTGCGTTCCGGCATTCTTCCCGGCCTATGCAGATAGTGTCTGGCCCCACCGGTTATGAAAAAGTCCACTATGAGGCTCCCGCAGGTGCATTGGTTCCCGGGGAAGTCAACACTTTCCTGAAGTGGTATAACGAAACAACCCCATCTGTAAATTCGGATTCGGGCATCCCCGGGCTGGTCAGGGCCGCAGTTGCCCATGCATGGTTGGAACTGGTCCACCCGTTTGACGATGGCAATGGCCGCGTTGGCCGGGCTGTTACAGACCATGCGCTTTACCAGGACATGCGATCTGTGCCTTTGTTTAGCTTGTCAGCCACCATCGAGAAAAACAGAAATACCTACTACGAGAAATTGGCCACCGTTAACCGGTCGCTGGATTTCACGGAATGGGTCATGTGGTTTGCCGAGACTGCATGCGAGGCTCAAATCGAAGCGCGAAACGCGCTTGCATTTGCGCTTGAAAAAACCCGGTTCTGGGACGAATTTGGGGAAACTGTGTTTAACTCGCGCCAGACCAAAGCGATAAACAGGATGTTCAAGGCCGGCCCGGCCGGTTTTAGAGGTGGAATGACCGCCAGAAAATATACCAACTTGACGGGCGCTTCGCGGGCGACTGCTACGCGCGATTTGGGGAATTTGGTTGGCAAAGGCGCCTTGAAGGTGGAAGGGCGGGGCCGCTCCGTATCCTATGTACTGGTACTGCCTGGAAAGGAGCCTGGATTTTTGGAAAGAATTCTTTCACCAAAACCTATGTAGTGTGCATCAATTGCGCCACCAGGCTGAGCGCAATGGTAGCAGGCTGTTTCCCCTTGATGCCGCTGAGCCCGACCGGGCACACCAATTGAGCCAGGTTCGTTTCGCCGATGCCGCGTTGCGCCAGGCGTTGTACGAAACGCCGGCGCTTGGTGACCGAACCGATCAACCCCAGCCAGGCAAAATCGCCACGTGACAACACCTCGAAACAGATATCCTCGTCAAGTTGATGACTGTGCGTCATTACCACGAAGATGCTGCCTGGCGGCGCCTTGCTGACTTCTTTCAGCGGGTCGCCCGATTCAACGACATTGATGTTGGGCCCTGCTTGCTCAGGAAAAATATCCGCCCGCCCGTCTATCCAGGTAACTTCAAACGGCAGGTCCGCCAACATGCGGGCCACTGCCTGTCCCACGTGCCCGGCGCCAAACAACATCAACGGTTTGAGTTGCACGCCATTCAATTCCAGCCACCATTTTCCATCCAGGTTATCCAGCGTCTCGATCCCGGCTTCGTTCATCAGTTCTTCCAACCAGTCCGGCG
>Ga0265306_10001666_pt1 | contig 10848 bp, 10 predicted proteins | sample Helome_3_FD_192493 | JGI IMG/M metagenome (GOLD analysis project Ga0265306, IMG submission 192493) | Marine sediment microbial communities from subtidal zone of North Sea - Hel_20160420 (Illumina Assembly) | ecosystem: Environmental > Aquatic > Marine > Subtidal zone > Sediment ...
CGACCATCGAGAAGGGCGCCCGGGATATGGCGGACAAGGTTCGCGCCGGCATCGGGCAATAGACTGTCTTACTGCCAGCGGAAGGCGCGCGAGGACAGGGTCAGGAGTACCAGGCCTAAAATCAGCAGGATGCCGATTTCAAAGCCCACCTCGGCCAGACCGGCGCCGTCGAGCATGACCCGCCGCGCTGCATCCACCATGTGGGTGAGCGGCAGAAGCTCTGCGACCCGTTGTGCCCATACATTGGTGCCTTCGAGGGAGAACCAGACCCCGGACAGGATCATCATCGGCCAGGACATCAGATTGAGCAGGCCATCGGCCAGTTCTTCACTGCGCACCCGGGCCGACACGGCCAGGCCCAGGCTGATCAGCGAGATGGCTCCCGCCAGAAACACCAGGGCGAGCGCGACGTAGGATCCGCGCATCGGGAAGTCGAGCAGGGCGTTCGTGCCCGCGAACACCAGCACGGTGACGCCGGTAACCACCAGCAGGCGGGAGATGATCTGCGCGACCAGGAATTCGCCGGCGCTCAGAGGCGTCGCACGCAACCTTCGCAAAACACCGTTCTTGCGGTAGCGCACGATGACCCAACCGACGCCCCACAGGCTGCTGAACATGACGTTGAGTGCCAGTACTCCGGGCAGCACCCAGTCGACGTAGCGCACCGGCCTGCCACTGACCGGTTCGCGTTTCAGCCCCACTGGCCGCTCGGAATGGGCCTGTAACAGCAGACGCTCCACCATGTAGCCGTTCGGGGATGACTCGTTGACCCAGTAACGCTTCGGCTCGCGCAGGTCGAGCAGCAGGTCTATGCGATGGTAGCGGACCTTCTCGATGGCCTCGGCTTCATCCTGCTGCGGGACGAAACGGATATGCCGGGTGTCGAGGAAGGCCGGGCGCTCGTCGCCCACCGTCCCGCCGATTATGCCGACCTTGAACAGATCGGTTTCCGGGCCGCTGAATATGAAGGCGAAACCCAGCACCATGACAACCGGCATGAAGATATTCCAGCCGAGACCGGCCTTGTCGCGGTAGAACTCGCGATTACGTGCGGCAACGACCGCGAGTATGCGTTTCAGGCTCATGATTCGCGCAGCCCGTGGCCGGTCAGCTTGAGAAACAGATCATCCAGTGTCGGTGTGCTGATATGGAGATCATCGAGCGCAAGTTCCCGCCGGTGCAGGTCGGCCAGGATGGCCTCGATATCGTCGGTGGCGGCAATGGCATGTTCGCCGCGAGCCTCGAATCCCAATGGCAGGCCGCCGGTCTCGGGCAATACATGCAGAGGGATGCGGACCAGGGCGCGTGGAAAGTGTTGGCTCAGCAGGTCCTCGGGTACGCCCTGTTGCACGATACGACCGCGGTCGATGATCGCGATTTCGTCGCACAACACGCTGGCCTCCTCCATGTAATGGGTGGTCAGCAGTATCGTTTTGCCTTCGCGTCTGATGCCTTCGATCAACGCCCAGAAGTTTCGTCTCGACTGCGGGTCCAGCCCGGTGGTCGGTTCGTCGAGAAACACCAGATCGGGGTCGTTGACCAGGGCGATCGCCAGCAGCAGGCGCTGGCGCTGTCCGCCGGACAGCTTCCGCGTGTCACGATCTAGCAGCTCGCCGAGATTGCACATTTCGATCAGTTCACCGAAGGGACGATGTCTGGGATAGAGGCTGGCGAACAGATGCAGTGCCTCCTGCACCGTCTGAAAGTCCTGCAGTGCGGTATTCTGAAACTGGATCCCGATGACCTGGCGGTAGCTGTCGTCGCGCGCGGTGCCCCGATACTGGATACGTCCGCCGTCGGCGTCAGTGATTCCCTCCAGGATCTCCAGCGAGGTGGTCTTGCCCGCCCCATTGGGGCCCAGCAGGCCGAAGCAGGCGCCTTCCTCGACGCAAAAGCTGATGCCGTCCACGGCGCGCACGCCAGGATACTCCTTGACCAGATTTTCGACTTCGATCAGTGCAGGCACGCTCGCTCCGGGTTACTTCCGCATGCTTTCCTGGGCAGCAGGGCCGGTATGTTACCGGCCTTTGCGGCCCCTGGGAGTCTGCGCGGCAGAACGTGGCGGACCTGCGGCTTCCCCATTTCGGCTTGCTCCGGCGCTCGTTCTCGTCGCGTAGTCCCCACTATGCTCCTCGAACGACCACCAGACCACGCTCGAACTGGGAAACCCTCGGTTACCACCAGTTCCACCGCGCAGACTCCTAGCGTGGTTGTCGTCAACCGACATGATGCCGAATTCCTGGCGCCCGCCTACCCTCTGATCCGGTCGGTTTTTGTTGCGGCAGCGCGGAAGCGGAAAAAACCGTCAGGCAGGATGGGGCTGAGAGATACCGGGGTCGCATTTTTTTCATCGGTCTTTCTCGGCAGGGCGCGGTCAGGTTCCGCCATTCAGTTTCATTTCAGCTTGTTTGGCTAGTCTTTGCCGTGAAAGGCCGAGTCGACGGTCCCGAGGCAACGACGGCGGGACGCAAAAAGCCCTGAACTTTGCGGGTTTCTTCGCCGCAGCGTTGTGTCGACGAACAATTCGTTTGGAAAATGTTAAGGAGTTTCTGATGCAGCCTGAGCGGGACAAGGTTTTGGTATGGGATCCCTTCGTGCGCATGTTTCACTGGTCCCTGGTGCTGGCCTATCTGGTGGTGTGGTTGAGCGCTGAGGAATGGGAGTGGCTGCATGACCAGACGGGATATTTCATTTTGGTTCTGATTGGCCTGCGTGTCTTATGGGGCCTGATTGGGACGCGCCATGCGAGGTTCGGGGATTTCTTGTACAGCCCGGGACGGACCCTGGACTATCTGAAAGAACTCCGGTCGTGCAGGCCGCAGAACTATCTGGGTCACAATCCGGCCGGGGGCTGGATGGTCTTCATTCTGCTGCTGACCCTGTTGGCGACGGGGGCAAGCGGCGTGTTGATCGGCGCAGGGGACCATGAGTTCTGGGAAGATCTGCATGAAGGCCTCGCCAATGTCACGCTGCTTCTGGTCTTTGTGCACGTGGCCGGTGTGTTGTTTTCTAGTCTGTTGCACAGCGAAAACCTGATCAGGGCCATGTGGACCGGTACGAAGGTACGGAGGGATGCAGATGTCTGAATCAAGAGCAACCGGCCTGTCCTGGCTGTTCGTGGCTTTGGCGCTGGCATCGGCTGTCTTACTGTTCCAGGGAGGGGGGCCTGCCGCTGCACCGGCTGATCATGATGAGGCGCACGAACTGCGTCATGCCGGAAATATCATCCCCTTGTCTGAGCTGATGGGCCGCCCCGAGTTGCTGGGCCATCGCGTACTCGAGGCCGAACTGGAACGCGAGGACGGTCGTGTCATATACGAACTGGAGCTGCTCGATGACGCAGGTCGTGTGCATGAGCGCTACTATGATGCGGTGACCGGGCAGCCCCTGAGAGGGTCTGGGGAGGACTGAATTGCGACTGCTGTTGGTCGAGGACGATAAGCGGCTCGCCGACGGCATCGCGACCGATCTGCGACAATCGGGTTTCGCGGTAGATACCGCGACCGACGGTATTGATGCCGAATATCTCGGACGCGTGCAGGAGTACGACGCGATTATCCTTGATCTCGGGCTGCCTGGAAAACCCGGCCTGGACGTACTCAGATCCTGGCGTGACAGTGGCCTGGTGATGCCGGTCCTGATATTGACCGCGCGCGACGCCTGGACGGAGCGCGTGTTGGGTCTGAAGTCAGGTGCGGATGACTATCTGGGCAAGCCGTTCCATTTCGAGGAACTCTCGGCGCGTCTTGATGCCCTGTTGCGCCGCAGCACCGGGAGGGCCTCCCCTGAGCTCAGCGTCGCGGGGTTGCGTCTCGACGAGGAGCGCCAGCACGTGCAGCGCGCCGATGGTGTCGAAGTGGAACTGACCGCTACCGAGTTTCGGTTGTTGCGCTATCTGATGAGTCACCCGGACAGGTTGCTTTCCAAGAGCCGCCTCACCGAGCACGTCTACGAGGGCGATCATGATCGCGACAGCAATGTCCTCGAGGTCTACGTCAGAAGGCTGCGCGAGAAGATTGGCAGAGAGTACATCGAGACCAGGCGTGGCCAGGGCTATCTTTTTCGGAGCCGGCCTTGATCTCGCTGGAGCGGCGCTTCGTCGTCGGGCTTGCGGTGACGCTGCTGGCCATTTTCGCAGTTCTTTTCTGGGGCTCGGTGACCGCGGTCAGATCGCTCAGTGAGGCCTATGTCCTGGCGCGGCTCGAACATGATGCCGAGGCCCTGGTTGGTGCGTTCTGGGTGAATCCACGCGGCCAGGCCCGGTTGCGGGACGGCCGCATCACGCCGATTTATCAGCAGCCCCTTTCCGGGCATTACTTCGTACTGACGCTTGCAGACGGCATGCAGATCCGTTCGCGCTCACTCTGGGATGAGAGCCTGGATGCGCCTGTTGTCGCTGCCGGCGAAGTAAAAGCCTATCAGGGCCCAGGGCCCGGTGGTCAACATCTGCAATTGCGTGCGGCCGGTTACGAGAAAGACGGCCTACGCTTTACCCTGACTGTTGCGGAAGACCTGGCGCCTATGGCAGCGCAGATACGCCGTTTTCAGATTGTTGGCCTGAGCTTACTCGGACTTGCATTGCTGGTTATCGTGCTTATTCAGCGTTATGTCCTGCGCCGCGGTTTTCGTGTGCTCGACCAGGTACAGGATGAACTGCGGCAGGTGTCCGCCGGTGGGCTGGCTCAACTGCAGGCAATGGGTCCGGTCGAGATTCAGCCCCTGACAGGCGAGGTAAACCGTCTGCTGAAACAGCTGCAGCAGCGCCTGCAACGATCCCGCATGGCCCTGGGGAATCTGGCCCACGCATTGAAAGCACCGCTGAGCCTGCTGACCCGGGATCTCGATGTCTTGCACCTGCCGGGAAGCGACAGGCAGCGTCTGGCAGGGCAGTTGGACCGGGTCGGCCTGCTGATCGAGCGGGAGTTGAAACGTGCACGGTTTGCGGGGGAGGGTGGGGGACAGCATTTCGTCCCGCGCCAGCAGGTCCCGGAGCTGCTCGACGCACTACGCCAGATGTACCGCGGGCGCGGTTTGGATATCAGCGGCGGCGACCTGCCTGAGGCAATGCTGCCATTCGACTACGAGGACATGTTCGAGCTGCTGGGCAACCTTCTGGACAACGCCTGTAAGTGGGCAAGCCGTTGCGTTGAGCTGCGGATCACGCTCGATGATGCAATGTGCATAACGGTTTCTGACGACGGGCCGGGCGTGCCGGAGGCTGACCGCGAATCGTTGTTAAGGCGTGGCGGACGTCTGGATGAGCAGGAGCCGGGGCACGGTTTGGGCCTGGCGATTGTCAAGGACCTGGTGACCGACTATGGCGGGACTATCGAGCTGCGCGAGTCATCGGCACTGGGCGGTCTGGAGGTCGGCGTTCTGTTGCCGTTCCCCCGTCATGTCTAGATCTCTCGTATCGGTGTGTCTCACGAAAGCCACGGCAAAAAAATGGGGACTTTTCAGCGTGGATTCAGCTTGGTTGCGTAATGTTGGAATCACACAGGGACGGGATGTTTAAAACGGCCAGGGCGCACCGGGAGGGTGATGCAGCTGGCGATCAACACAGGAAAGCCAACATGTTAAGCAACAAAATTTTAACTTCGGCCTTTGGTCTTGCATTGATGGCCGGGGTCGCCGGCGCCAGTCCGGGCGAATACGAGCGTCACGAGTACTATGAGCATCGTGGTCCGATGCCGTTCGAGGTGATCGATCTCAACCAAGACGGCGTGGTTACTGCGGATGAGCACGCACAGGTGCGTTCGGAACGCCATTCAGTTCGTGCGCAACAGGGGTACCCGATGCGCAACGTAGGATCAGCGCCGAGTTTCGAGCAAATGGACAATGACGGCAACGGTTCGATCAGCCGTGAAGAACTCGCCGAGTTTCAGGCGTTGCGTATGCAGCAGCGTCAGGGAATGAGCAGACGCTGAGCCGGACACCCAATATACCGGGTTAATAGCAACCGAGTGGCACGTCACAGCGCGTTGTGCACGTAACTGAGCTGTGCGGACCGATGGGAAAGAATGCCGCGCAGCGCCAAACATGAAGCAGTTTTTATGGACCTATTTGCAATGCAGCCATCACACGCCGGCGTGATGGCTGCAGCCCGCTGAGTGCTCAGATTCGGCGTGTTTCGTATCAGAAATCCCGGTAGCCCTGATGGCGACTACCGTACGAATGCGCATACCGATGCCCCTTGAAAATGTCGTTGTGCTTCAGGCGTGTAATACGGTGGCTGGCACGATCCTGCGCACGTTGAAGCCGCCGACGTTCCTTGCCGGACAGGTAGCCGTCCCAAGAGAAGCGGCGCTCCATGCGTCCGATCTTCTTCTGTTGCTGTTTAAGCCTGCGGAACTCGCCGCGGGTAAGCTCTCCGGAGCGTCGGCCCTGGATCAAGCGGGCACGCTGTCTGTCCTGGCGGCGGTCCACGCGGTCGTAGCCGTCAATTCCGGCACGGTCCCTCGAGGCGCGGCGTTCCGCGCGGTGTTCGAACCTGGTGCTGTCACGCTGCATTCCATCCCTGTCGCCATTTCCACGTGCCTGGGCGGCGCCGGACAAAGCGATTGCCGCAAGGGTCATGGTGACGACGATGTTTCTTACTGTATTCATGATGCTCTCTCCATATCGATTGATTAGGGGTCCTTTTCCAGACCCTCGCTGGCAATATAGGTCCGGCTCCATGAACGGAGGCTGAACGATCGGGAAAGAATCTGAGCCAAGGGAAGGGTGCCGCTGCCGTAATCTGTTCGACTGAACTATTGCGGGGGCAGGCTGGTTTGTGGCGGGTGAGCGACGCTACTCAGAACAATCGACTTCCACCCAGAAGGAACCAGAGAGCGGCGCAGACAACCAGGACCGGTACCGTGAATCCCAAAGTTGGGCCTGCTGTCCGCGGGCCCGGTGACGTAAATCTTTGCGTCGGCTTCCCGAGCACACCGGTGACAGCTGTGGTCAGGGAATCGTCTGCATCACCGAAGGCTTCATTGCATTTTCGCATCTCGGGTTCTCCATGCTATCCGGTGACGTATCGGCGGCTGGGATGGAAACTTTGAGGATCCGATCCAGCAGGATGAGTCAAATGGCAGTTGGCAGGGACAGGGTGACGGCCACGCCAGAAGGATGGCTGCGGTTGAAAGCACTCACAGTGCCGCCATGAAACTCGCAGATAAGCTTTACGAGAAAAAGCCCAAGGCCGAGGTGTGGTTCTTCGTGACGCCCCTCACGACCCGAGTACATGGATTGGAATATGTCGGTATCCGCCGGCAGAAGTCTGCCCTCGTTGAATACGGTCAGCTCGACGTTCTGCCCTCGACGTTCGCAGCTGATCAGGATGGTACTTCCGGGCCGGTGAAAATCCACGGCATTGCTGATGAGCTTGTCCAGAGCCTGGCTGATAAGATCCGGGACCCCGGTCATGGCAATCTCCGTGTCGACCCCTCTGAGTTCCAGCTGCGCGCTCGGATACATGCCACGCAGGCCTGCGGTCTGCAGCCGCAGCAAAGCGGCAAGGTCGAACCTCACTGTTTCGGCCTTTTGCAGGGCCTGCTCGAGACCGGTCGCCTCGCGCAATCGCAGCAGTATCTGCTCCAGACGCCGGGCACCATGCCGGGCGCGTTCGAGATAGGGTGCTTTTTCGTCAGCGCCGGCGTTCTCTGCGTTCTCCAGGGAACTGCGCACCACCGCAAGCGGTGTACGCAGCTCGTGCGCGAGTCTGCCGGCCATTGCCTCGAGGTAATGGTTATATTCGCGCAGCCGGCCAAGGACGCTGGCGAAACTGCGGCCGAGATCACCGATCTCGTCTTTCGAACGGTCAGGTTGCAAACTTCCTATGATGCGTCCGTCGTGACTCACGGCATCTTCGACCTTGTTGCGCAGCTGTGTGATGCGCGAGGCCAACAGGCTGGCAAACGCCAGCAGCACCAGACTGGTGACGGCGAAGAAAAGCAGGGTGACCCCAAACAGGCGCTGCAGTGCCAGGTTCTGGATGGAAAGGATGGCATTGGTGGTCTGTTCGACCAGTATGGCCCCTTTAACCCCCGCGCTGCTGCGGATCGGTACCGCCGCACTGACCACGACCGCCTCGCCACGCGGCGGTTGGCGTCGCAGACTGGCCGGCCGGCCGCTCAGGGCGTCGATCACCGGGGCGACGAACAGGCGAGACTGATCATCCGGCAGGTCGGCCACGGCGTCGGCCTCGCGTGGGAGTACCGCCAGGATCAGTCGCTGGATGAACCAGGGCATCCGGGGCTGATCGACGCTGAGTGGTGCGTCCGTGTCGAGTCGGCCTGCCTGTGCGATCACCAGACCCTGGTGATCGGTGACCCATACCCGCGTGGCCGGCGGCGTGACCGAGGTCAGCACCTTTTCGAGCTGGGCTGAACGTTCCACGATGCGTCCGAGTGAGTCGGCCGGAAACATGTGTCCGCTGGCTAGCAGTTGCCGGCTATGACTGTCATAGAAGCGCAGTGACAGGCGGTCTTGCACCAGGTCGCGCGGGAAACGCAGTTCCAGAGTGTAGCCCTGCTCATGCGGCTGCCACTCGCCACGGATCGCGGTTTCATAATCTACCGCGTCAGTTTGTTCCGGGTCAGGACCAAGCCTTCGCGCAACCACCCAGCCGGGTGCCTGTGGCTGGATGCGATAGCGTTGCAGCATGCCCTTGCTGTCGGTCAGCGCCAGGTCCACGGCATCGCCCTCCTCGCCATAATCCACCCTCGGATCCTTTACCCCCAGCAGCAGGTAGAGGTAACGCCCATGCTGGCCGAGAAAGATGCGTGCCTCGAGGGTGTCGTCCACCGACTGCAATGCAGTGAAATTCTTCTCGACATGCACCCATTCATCGCGGTATCCGTCTATTTGCGGCGCCTTGTCCATCGGGTGCAGGAACAGGTTGCGGAAGGTCACAACAGACCCGGGTCGGGCAACCCCATGAAACATGGCTTCATACCCGTGCATGATGTTGGCGACTGAGCTGGCGGTGGTCTGCAGGGCCTGGTCCTGGGCATCGCGCAGAAAGTGCTCGGTCTCCTGGATGAACCGATAACCGGCCCATGGAATCCCCAGCAGGGTGAATGACACCAGCAGCAGCTTGAAACGAACCCGATGCCAGAAACGTGGTCGCGACACAGCCAGGGCCTCTTCTCGTGTGAACAGGCCTTAGGCCTGCGGTACCCACCGGTAGCCGGCGCCATACACCGCCTCGATGGCATCGAAGTCGGGGTCGATCAGCTGAAACTTCCGGCGGATGCGCTTGATGTGTGAGGTGATGGTCGCCAGGTCGACATAGGTATCCGCCGCCTCCATCAGCTGTTCGCGGCTCTTCACATGCCCGGGATGTCGGGTAAGCGCATGCAGGATCCACAGTTCAGTGACCGTCAGTTCCACAGGTTGGCTCCGCCAGCTCACCCGCATCTTTTCCGGGCTGAGCAGCAGGGGGCCGTCCTCGAGCTCGTCACCTGCCTCGGATTCCGCCCGCGATGCATCGGCGCGGCGCAAAAGGGCGCTTACACGCGCGCTGAGTTGATGCAGGCTGACATCCTTGGTGACATAGTCGTCCGCACCTACGCGCAGCCCGGCCACGGTGTCGATATCGCTGTCACGCGCGGTAAGAAAGATGATTGGCAAGGTAGCGGACAGGCTGCGCAGCTGGCGGCAGAGTTCAAAGCCGCCATCGAACTCATCGCCCAGACCGATATCCAGGATTGCAAGGTCAGGGAGTTTTCTGCTCAAGGCCGAGCTCGCGTCCGAGCGCCCGGGATAGGTGTCGACCTTATAGCCCTGGCGGCGGAACAGATCTGCATAGTTTTCCCGGATCGCCGGTTCGTCTTCCACAATGGCGATGGTTCTGGCCATACCGTGTCGTTCTTCAAATCGTTGTCAGCGGCTTCAGTGTAACCGCTAAAAGCGGCCCGTCCGATTTTTGCCACATTCTGTCTCTGGATTTCCCCCAAGGGGCAAGCATCCTGCCAGTCCGGGCGCCTGTAATTACCAGCACAACCGGCGCAGGCCAGGAGGCCGGCTACCACCATGGAAGGTACGCTGGACCAATATTGAACGCTGGGGGAAATCATGTTGCAGGACAATCAGGGGTCGCGGCGCATGTCGTCCGTCAGGTATGCCTGTTGCCGTCGGAACGCGCCGCACGGGAGACAAGATCATGCCGCCTTTTGATCGTTTTGGCTGGCTGGGTCTGTTGTGGCGTGCGGCCTTTGCCGGTCTCTGGAGCAGTATCCTGATGGCCGCCATTGCCCTGCTGTTCGCCCCGGGAGCGGTGGCCTCGGAGCCCGAACCAGGGCTCAAGCTGCACGGCATCAGCGGGGAGGAGCTTGGGTATGCCCCACGGCTGCGCACCGACGTTTCGATAAAGGTGACCGGCATGCTGGCACGCGTGCGGGTGCAGCAGCGATTTACCAATCCCGGCGACAACTGGGTCGAGGGCGTTTACGTGTTTCCTCTTCCCGAAAATGCGGCCGTCGACCGCTTGCGGATGCTGTACAACGAGCGCCTGATCGAGGGTGAGATCAAGGAGAAGCAACAGGCACGCAAGACCTACGAGCGTGCGCGTGCGAGTGGAAAGGGCGCCAGTCTCGTGGATCAGCAGCGGGCCAACATCTTCACTACCCAGGTGGCCAACATACCGCCACAGGAGACGGTCCAGGTCGAAATCGAATACCAGCAGCGTTTGCACTGGCTGGACGGCGAGTTTTCCCTGCGTTTCCCGATGGTGGTCGGGCCGAGATATATCCCCGGCACAGCCTTGCTGACCGAGAGTGGCGCATTTGCCGGAGCGGGTTGGTCGCAGAACACCGATCAGGTCCTGGATGCTTCACGCATCACACCGCCGGTGGTGGA
>Ga0265306_10001667_pt1 | contig 10845 bp, 9 predicted proteins | sample Helome_3_FD_192493 | JGI IMG/M metagenome (GOLD analysis project Ga0265306, IMG submission 192493) | Marine sediment microbial communities from subtidal zone of North Sea - Hel_20160420 (Illumina Assembly) | ecosystem: Environmental > Aquatic > Marine > Subtidal zone > Sediment ...
GTGCGTCGCATGATGCAATGGCTCAAATGCTGAGTGGTGACGGCACTAAAATGCTGATCCTTGGGCAGGCTGCCATGGCGCATGAACAGGCTTCCTGGTTACGCCAGTTATCAGCCTGGATTGCCAGGGCAACCGGTGCTGCTCTAAATTCCATCCCGCATGGGGGCAACACCACGGGTGCAGCGATGGTGGCAGCTGCTGCCGGCACAGTAGACGGCCTCGACACCCGGGGAATGCTAAGCAACCCCCTGAAGGGTTATTTGTTGTGGGATATTGAGCCTGAATTTGATTTGGCCAACCCCGCACTTGCCATGCAAACACTTGCATCGGCTGAAAAAGTGGTGGCGATATCCGCTTTTGCCAGTGATGGTCTGAAAGCGGTTGCTGATGTGATATTGCCCCTGGCGCCGCTGGCCGAGTCCGAGGGGCTGTTCTATACCTTTGATGGTCAGGCTTTTGAAGTAAAGGCGGCAGTCCGTCCTTCAGGCCAGGCCAGGCCAGGCTGGAAAATTTTACGCAGGCTGGGTGCCGCGCTCGAGTTGGACGGCTTCTCCCAGGTAGACATGGCCTCGCTTAGTGAAGAAATTCTGGGTGAGATCAACCAGGCAGGCAGGTCAACAGGTGAAGTTGAACTGGCTTCGCCTGAAGCAAAGGGTGATCTTTACCGCGTAGGTGAAGTTGCAATATACGCCGTTGACGCTTTGTGCAGACGATCGGAGTATCTGCAAAAGACGGTACATGCCGAAAATGCATATGTTGGTCTGAACCCTGATGACGCTGGCCGAAAAGGCCTCGTTGACGGTCACGAAGTCACGGTTAGCCAGGGTGCCGGGCATGTTATTCTGCCGGTTCGCCTGTGCAGTGAATTACCCGCAGGTGCTGTTTGGGTGAAAAGCGCAACTGACGTCGGTATTGCGCTCGGTGACAGTTTTGGACCCATTAGCGTGGAGGCGGCCTGATGCTTGATATGCTTCAATCAGTTTGGGAATGGACCCAGTCACAATACCTGATCTGGACAGTGCTCAAGATACTGGTGATTACTGTTCCATTGATTACGGCCGTGGCTTTTTACACCTATTTTGAACGTAAGGTCATTGGCGCAATGCAGATTCGTGTTGGGCCCAGCCGGGTTGGACCACTGGGTTTGATACAGCCCTTTGCCGATGTTTTCAAATTGTTGCTGAAAGAGATCATCCTGCCAACCAACTCCAATCGCTTCCTGTTTCTGTTGGCGCCGATCATTGCCCTGACTCCGGCTTTTGCCGCATGGGCGGTGGTGCCATTCAATGACTTCATGGTCTTGGCGGATATCGATGCCGGTTTGATTTATGTGCTGGCGCTTACATCCCTGGGCGTCTACGGCATCATCATTGCCGGTTGGGCTTCCAACTCCAAGTATGCGTTTCTCGGTGCCATGCGCGCTGCGGCACAGGCAGTGTCTTATGAAATTGCGATGGGTTTTTCACTTGTTGGTGTATTGATTCTTGCCGGAACGATGAATCTGCGGGAAATTGTACTGGCCCAGCAAGGTGGCATATTTGACTGGTACTGGTTGCCGCTATTGCCACTATTTATGATTTATATTATTTCGGGTGTGGCTGAGACAAACCGCGCACCGTTTGACCAGGCTGAGGGCGAGTCGGAAATCGTAGCGGGCTTCCATGTCGAGTATTCGGGGTCCTCTTTTGCAGTTTTCTTTTTGGCTGAATACGCCAACATGATCCTGATTTCCGGTTTGACCGCCATCCTGTTTGCAGGTGGCTGGTTATCTCCGTTTGAAGGTGTGCCCTTGTTGGGTGAAACCTTCCTGGCCGAGGGCAGCATATTCTGGTTTCTTGCCAAGACCGTTGTTTTCATGTTCATGTTTTTGTGGTATCGGGCGACATTCCCCCGTTTTCGTTACGACCAGATCATGCGTCTGGGCTGGAAAGTACTCATTCCTATAACAATGGTCTGGGTCATGGTTGCGGCCATGATGACCGTTCTTGGATTCGTGGTTAAAGGTAGCTGAGGATGAAACGTATTATTCAATATTTCCGCAGCCTGATGTTGCTCGAATTGCTGAAAGGCATGAGTCTCACCATGCGCCACATGTTCCGTCCAATCATCACGATTAACTATCCGGAAGAGAAGACACCCAAGTCGGTTCGCTTTCGTGGTCTGCACGCATTGCGCCGCTATCCGAACGGTGAGGAACGCTGCATTGCCTGTAAATTATGTGAAGCCGTGTGCCCGGCGCTTGCCATTACCATCGAATCTGAACAACGTGATGACGGCAGTCGTCGTACAACGCGTTATGACATAGATTTATTCAAATGTATTTTCTGCGGGTTCTGCGAAGAATCCTGCCCTGTTGATTCCATCGTGGAAACCGGTTTGCTTGAGTATCATTTTGAGTCTCCCGAAGAGGCCATTATGACCAAGGAAAAACTGTTGGCGGTCGGTGACAGGTTCGAGTCAGAGATTGCTGAAAATCGTAACAAGGATGCGGCTTACCGATGATTGTCCAAGAACTGGTATTTTACGCTTTTTCATTGGTTTTGGTGTTTGCAGCCGTATCGGTTATCACGGCACGCAACCCCGTCTACTCCGTTTTATTCCTGATACTGGCCTTTTTCAGTGCGGCTGCAATCTGGATGCTTTTGGAAGCGGAGTTCCTCGCCATCATTCTGGTTGTTGTGTACGTAGGCGCGGTGATGGTGCTTTTCCTGTTCGTGATAATGATGCTGGATATTAACCTGGTGCCATTCAAGGAGGGTTTCATCCGTTACCTGCCGGTGGCTGTGCTGGTCGCCATTATGATGGCTATTGAGTTATTGATGGTGATGTGGAGCAGGGGGCGGTTTGGGGCCGAAATGTTTCCCGCACCGGCCGCCAACCCGGTTGGCTACAGCAATACCCGTGAACTGGGTGAGTTGCTGTATACCAATTACCTGTTGCCGTTCGAGGTTGCGGGTGTAATTTTGCTGGTTGCAATGATCGCAGCAGTTGCCCTGACCCTGCGTACGCGACCGGGTATTAAAACCCAGAATCCGGCAGCACAGGTCAAAACCCGTCGTGATGAGAGTGTGAGGCTGGTAAAAATGAAATCAGAAAAACCGCGGAGCGTTTGAGGGACTATCATGCTGACACTTGCTCATTTTCTGTCTCTGGGTGCAATACTGTTTAGCCTCAGTGTTGCCGGCATTTTTATCAACCGCAAGAACATCATCATTCTGCTGATGTGTATTGAATTGATGCTCCTGGCAGTCAACATGAATTTCGTTGCATTTTCCCGTTTTTTGGGGAATCTCGACGGGCAAATCTTTGTATTTTTTATTCTGACGGTAGCGGCAGCAGAGGCGGGGATTGGTCTTGCCATCCTGGTGGTGCTCTTCCGTAACCGGCGAACCATCAATGTTGCCGAACTGGACGATCTGAAAGGATGAACATGTCGTTGCAAACCACATTGCTGCTGATTCCGCTAGCGCCATTGGGTGGCGCGCTACTGGCGGGGTTTTTCCGTAACCAGATCGGTCGGGTTGGCTCACATACCGTAACGATTCTCGGTGTTGGTCTGTCATTTGCCTTGTCGGCATGGCTTCTGTTGCAACAGATCGACGGAACACTTGAGACGGTAAATATCACTGTATATACGTGGATGGTGGCTGATGGTATCCGTTTCCAGGTCGGTTTCCTTATCGACCACCTGACCACTTTGATGATGGTCGTGGTGTCATTTATTTCATTGATGGTGCACGTCTATACGATCGGTTACATGCGCGATGATCCGGGCTATCAGCGTTTCTTCAGTTATATAGCGCTGTTTACGTTTTCGATGCTTATACTGGTCATGTCCAACAATTTCATGCAGTTATTTTTCGGCTGGGAAGCAGTCGGCCTCATGTCCTACCTGTTAATTGGTTTCTGGTTTGACAGGGAGTCCGCGATCAGGGCAAATTTGAAAGCGTTCCTGGTAAACCGGGTAGGGGACTTTGGATTCCTGTTGGGGATAGCCGCAGTACTCCTCACTTTTGGCACGCTCGACTACGCTGATGTATTTGCGCAGGCCGGCGGTGCTGTAGACCAGGTTATTTCAATTCCCGGTGGCATGGAATGGAACATGCTGACCTTTATCTGTGTGTGCCTGTTCATTGGTGCCATGGGTAAATCGGCACAGGCACCACTGCACGTGTGGTTGCCGGATTCAATGGAAGGTCCGACGCCAATTTCCGCTTTGATCCACGCCGCAACCATGGTGACCGCCGGTATATTCATGGTGGCGAGGATGTCACCCTTGTTCGAATTAAGTGAAGCAGCACTGAGTTTCGTCATGCTGATCGGTGCGGTGACCGCGCTTTCCATGGGTTTGATCGGTATCGTGCAGAATGATATTAAACGCGTCATCGCCTACTCAACGCTATCGCAGTTAGGTTACATGACGGTAGCGCTGGGCGTTTCGGCCTATTCAGCCGCCATATTCCACCTGATGACACACGCGTTCTTCAAAGCGCTGCTGTTTCTGGCTGCCGGTTCCGTGATTATTGCCCTGCACCACCAGCAGGATATGCGCCACATGGGTGGCTTGAGGAAATATATGCCAGTCACATGGCTGACCGCCTGGATTGGCACGCTGGCCCTGATTGGGTTCCCGTTTTTCGCCGGGTTCTATTCCAAGGATGCAATTATCGAGGCGGTAGCGGACTCGCATCGATGGGGTAGCAGCTTTGCCTATTTTGCCGTTGTCGCGGGTGTTCTTATTACCGCCCTGTACAGTTTCAGGCTTTTATATCTCACTTTCCACGGCAAGGAACGGTTTGAGGTGATGCACGATGCCGGAGATCATCCGCCAGACGGTCAATTGGCGCATGCGCCGAAGGAATCACCATGGGTGGTGACCCTGCCGTTAATCCTGTTAGCCATTCCATCCATTGTCATTGGCTGGATGACCGTTGAGCCGGTTCTGTTTGGTGGCTGGCTGGACGACTCCATCTTCGTTCTCGATAAGAATAATGTTCTCGCCGAGTTGGGTGAACACTTCCATGGTGCCACAGCCATGGCGATGCACGCGGTGTATACACTTCCATTCTGGTTGATGGTTGCCGGTTTTGTACTTGCCACGGTTATTTACCAGTTCCGGCCGTCGATTGCAGACGCAGTCCGCGACCGGTTCCCGTTTTTGTATCGCCTGCTTGACCACAAGTACTACTTCGACGAGTTCTACCAGAAAGTTTTTGCTCAAGGCAGCGTAAAACTGGGCCAGAACCTGTGGACCAGGGCAGATGCGGGCCTTATCGATAATGGTCTTGTCAACGGTTCAGCCAAGGTGGTTGAGTGGATAGCCTCAAGGGTTCGCCGCTGGCAGACAGGATTTCTATATGACTATGCCTTTGCCATGATAATCGGACTGATCGGAATACTGGCAGTCTGGGTAACAATGGCGCCTGGACGATGATAGGGACAATGAACGGATTTTTATTGAGTATTTTGATCTGGTTGCCCATTCTGGGCGCTGTGGCAGTGCTTGTTGCCGGTAATCAACGACCGGCCCTGGCCAAGAGCCTGGCCCTGTTGATTTCGGCGGCGACTTTCCTGCTGGGCTTGCCCTTGTTCTTTTCATTCGATACCGCAACTGCCGCGATGCAGTTTGTTGAATATCGACCATGGATCGAGACCTTTAATATTCACTACAAGCTGGGTGTTGACGGGTTTTCTGCGCCGTTGATCTTATTGACCGTGTTTTTCGGAGTGCTGGTTGTGATTGCCGGGTGGCGCTCGATACAGAAAAATGTAAACCAGTACATGGCGGCCTTCCTGGTTATGGAAGGTTTGATGGTCGGTGTATTTGCCGCGCTGGATGCCCTTTTGTTCTATGTGTTCTTTGAAGCCATGTTGATCCCGATGTTCCTGGTGATCGGTATATGGGGCGGGCCACGCAGGGTTTATGCGACCATCAAGTTTTTCTTATACACATTCCTGGGTTCGGTATTTATGTTGATTGGCCTGATATACCTGTATATCCAGTCCGGTACCTGGGATATCCTGGCCTGGCATGAAATGCCGATAGGTTTCACCGCCCAGAAGTGGTTGTTTATTGGTTTCCTTGCCGCGTTCGCCGTCAAGATTCCGATGTTCCCGGTGCATACATGGTTACCGGATGCACACGTAGAGGCACCAACCGGTGGTTCCGTGATCCTGGCGGCCATCATGTTGAAAATCGGCGGTTACGGTTTTATCCGGTTTAGCCTGCCGATCACCCCTGACGCTTCCGCCGCCCTGGATTGGTTGGTTATCGGCCTGTCATTGATCGCGGTGGTCTATATCGGTTTTGTTGCCCTTGCGCAACAGGATATGAAGAAGCTGATCGCTTATTCATCCATATCACATATGGGATTTGTAACGCTTGGTCTGTTTATTGCCTTCTCGATCTATCGTAATACCGGTGGTGTATCCGGCGCTGCATTAGGTGTTGAAGGTGCGATGGTGCAAATGATCTCGCATGGCTTTATCTCGGGCGCACTGTTTTTGACGGTAGGTGTTTTGTATGACCGGGTCCATAGCCGGATGATCAAGGATTACGGCGGTGTTGCAAACACCATGCCATGGTTTGCCTTGTTTGCAGTATTTTTTCTGATGGCCAATTCCGGTTTGCCAGGAACCAGTGGATTCGTTGGTGAATTCATGGTCATCCTGTCCGCTTTCCAGGCCAATTTCTGGTTTGCCTTCCTGGCTGCACTGACGCTGATCCTTGGCGCGGCATACAGTTTATGGCTCGCCAAACGCGTCATATTCGGTGCTGTTGTCAATCATGAAGTAGAGAATTTGCAGGATATCAATGCCCGTGAAGCACTGGTACTTGGTGTACTGGCGGTTGCCATCCTGTTTTTTGGCCTGTGGCCACAGCCACTGGTCGACATGATGCAGGTGTCGGTAGATAACCTGTTACAACATATAGTTCAATCAAAGGTCATATAGCATGAACGGCGCCCAAATGTTACTAGCTGCCCCCGAGTTCTGGGTCCTTGTGATGGCCTGCGTAATCATGATCGTTGATCTGTTTCTTCGTGAAGAACGGCGCGGGATCATCCACATGCTGGCCATGCTGACGGTTATTTTTGCTGCCATTATTACCTTACGGGGTGATTACCTGGTTGAAGGTGTGCAATCGGTCACTGCCTTCAAAGACAGTTTTATCAGGGACAGGATGGGTGACGTGCTGAAGGTATTCAGTTTCGTGCTCATGGGTTTGATATTTATATATTCGAAGTACTATCTTCGTAGTTTCAAGATGTTCCGCTCGGACTTCTTTACGCTCAGTCTATTTGCGTTACTTGGTGTCATGTTGTTGATTTCGGCAAATAGTATGCTGATGATCTACCTTGGTCTGGAGCTGATTTCACTTTCAGTTTACGCGTTGGTTGCGTTTAACCGGGATTCAGGCCGGGGAACCGAGGCTGCGATGAAGTACTTCGTGCTGGGTTCGATGGCATCCGGTATGCTGCTTTATGGCATGTCCATGATCTACGGTGCCACCGGCAGTCTTTTATTACCGGAAATTGCAGCGGCTCTCAGCACACAGGGCACAGATGATATTTTGTTGGTTTTCGGCCTGGTATTCGTAGTCGTCGGAATCGCTTTTAAATTTGGTGTTGTGCCGTTTCACATGTGGATTCCCGATGTGTATGAAGGTGCGCCACCCGCGGTAACCCTGTTTATTTCGTCAGTACCGAAGCTGGCCGCCTTTGCGATGGCATACCGCTTTCTGAGCAGTGGTCTTGGCGACCTGCACATTCACTGGCAGAGTATGCTTGCGAGCCTGGCAGTACTGTCGATTATCCTGGGTAACCTCGCTGCTATCATGCAAACCAACATCAAGCGCATGCTTGCCTATTCAACGATTTCCCATATGGGCTTTGTCATGCTGGGCCTGTTGCCAGGCACTGCTTTTGGATTTGGTGCATCGATGTACTACGTTATCGTCTACGGCATAATGTCAGTTGCTTCTTTCGGTATGGTCATACTATTGAGCGGTCGGGGTGTCGAGGCGGAGCAGCTGGATGACTTCAAGGGTCTGAACCAGCGCAGCCCGTTTTATGCTGCCATCATGGGACTGGTCATGTTTTCAATGGCTGGTGTACCCCCGATGGTTGGTTTCTTTGCCAAGTTGATGGTGCTCAAGGCAGTTATTGAAGCCGGTATGATCTGGCTGGCGGTTGTCGCGGTTGTATTTGCAGTCATCGGCGCGTTTTACTATTTGCGGATCATCAAGTACATGTATTTTGATGACCCGGAGAACGAAGGGGCAATAATGGCTCCGGTGGATTTTGGTACAGCACTTACATTGAATGGTGCAATGATCCTTGGCCTGGGGATATTCTCGAGCTCATTAATTGCCATTTGCATGACAAGTTTCGGCCTCTAGGGGCTTATTTGCGAACATTTCAACGTGGGTTGATCAACGTTCAATGGTTTAAGTTATATAAGGTCTTGTAATTAGAGCATTGAATCATTATGATGCCATCCTTGCCGGTGCGGGGTGGAGCAGTCTGGCAGCTCGTCGGGCTCATAACCCGAAGGTCGCAGGTTCGAATCCTGCCCCCGCTACCAATATTTATCGAGGGTCCGGCTGGGCCCTTTTTTGTTTCATCGGCAATGGCCGGTGAACCCTGGCGACGATTGGATGGTGTGATGAAATAATGCTGTCGCATCCGCCCTTGCGGGCGTGAGTGGAAGGTTCCGGCTGAAGCCGGGGCTGATCGTCGGGGGCGTTTTTGCCCTTTTTTTGTGCCCGGAGATATTGTTTTGAGCGTTAACAAACTGAATGAATTGTTACGGCCACTGGTGGAAGACCTGGGCTATGAGTTTATCGGGTTGGAATACAGCAGCAATCCGAAACACTCGGTACTGCGCATCTATATTGACCATGAAAATGGTGTGGGTGTTGAAGACTGTGAAACTGTTAGCCGTGAAGCTGCGGCTCTGTTGGACGTGAAGGACCCGATCCGGAGTCAATATAACCTGGAGGTCTCTTCCCCCGGTCTCGACAGACCGCTATTTACGGCCGCTCATTATCAGGAGTTCGAGGGATGCATCGCCCAGGTTAACCTGTTTGCACCCCTGGATGGCCGGCGTAAATTTTCAGGTCCGATTCTGGGAGCAGACGAGACCAGCGTTCATATCGAACAGGACGGTTCGGAAGTAACGCTTGATTTAAGCAATGTTGTTAAGGCCAGGCTGGTTCCGGATTATGAAAAAATCCTCGCCGGTCACAAAACGAAGTAATGACGAAATACGGGATATGACCCTGCACGGAGTTAAGAGCACATGAGTAAAGAAATCCTTCTGGTCGTAGATGCAGTTTCCAATGAAAAAGGTGTTGCCAAGAGCGTCATCTTTGATGCACTGGAATCAGCACTCGCTATGGCTACTCTTAAACGCAACAATGACGAAATTCAGGCACGCGTTTCCATCGATCGCGAAACCGGAGAGTATGAGACCTTCCGTCGCTGGGAAGTGCTGGAAGACGATGCGGAGATCGAGTCGACGGATCACCAGATCCTGCACTCCGATGCCATCGCGCATAATCCGGAGATTGAGGTGGGTGACTTCATTGAAGAGCCAATGGAAAACGTCGAGTTTGGCCGGATCGCCGCGCAAACTGCAAAACAGGTCATTGTACAGCGTGTCCGCGAAGCCGAGAGAGAGCAGGTTGTTGAGGCTTACAAGGACCGGGAAGGTGAATTGATCAATGGTATTGTCAAGCGTATTGAGCGTGGCAATGTTTACCTGGACCTGGGAGGCAATGCCGAGGCATTTGTTGCCCAACGTCATATGATCCAGGGCGAAACCGTCCGCCCCGGCGACCGCTTGCGCGCATTTCTCTATGAAGTGAAACCTGAGATGCGTGGCCCCCAGTTGTTTGCCAGCCGAACCATCAAGGAGTTTCTGATCGCGTTGTTTGAGCTGGAAGTGCCGGAAATCGGACAGGAATTGATCTCCATCATGGGTGGTGCACGTGATCCGGGTCGCAGGGCCAAGATTGCTGTTAAGTCCAACGATCCAAGAACAGATCCTATCGGCGCATGCGTGGGTATGCGCGGTTCCCGTGTACAGGCCGTTTCCAATGAACTGGCGGGTGAACGTATCGATATCATTCTTTGGGACGAAAATCCGGCCCAGTTTGTTATCAATGCGATGGCACCAGCCGAAGTTGCTTCCATTGTTGTGGATGAAGAACGACGCGTGATGGATATCGCTGTTGACGAAGCCGCCCTGTCCCAGGCAATTGGCCGTGGTGGACAGAATGTCAGGCTGGCCAGTGACCTGACCGGCTGGGAATTGAACGTACTGACAGTGGAAGACGCCGACAAGAAGGGTGAGGAAGAAGCCGGAAAGGTCCTTAAAAACTTTATGGAACGCCTGGATGTCGATGAGGGTGTTGCCAATATCCTGGTGCAGGAAGGATTCAGCAATATTGAAGAAGTTGCCTATGTTCCTGATTCTGAATTACTTGAAATTGAAGAGTTTGATGAAGATATGGTCACGGAGTTAAGGCGTCGTGCGCGTGATGCGTTGTTGACGCAGTTGATTGCCAAGGAAGAAGCGCTTGATGACAACAGCCCGGCTGATGACCTGCTCAGCCTGGAAGGAATGACCGAGCGCCTCGCTTACCGCCTGGCAGAAAACGGTACCCGAACACAGGAAGACCTGGCGGAACTCTCAGTTGATGAATTGCTGGAAGTTGATGAAATGTCAGAAGAAGAGGCAGCCGCGTTGATTATGGCGGCACGTGCCCCGTGGTTTGAAGAAGAAAACCAGGATTCCTGAAAAAAAGAACCCCTGGGTTCTTCAAGGAGCAGAATATAT
>Ga0265306_10001668_pt1 | contig 10834 bp, 7 predicted proteins | sample Helome_3_FD_192493 | JGI IMG/M metagenome (GOLD analysis project Ga0265306, IMG submission 192493) | Marine sediment microbial communities from subtidal zone of North Sea - Hel_20160420 (Illumina Assembly) | ecosystem: Environmental > Aquatic > Marine > Subtidal zone > Sediment ...
TTTTGGCGCTGCTCAGGCGATTGACGGCACTAAGAAAGGGTATTACGTCCCCTATAAATCCCCAGCCTGGGAAGATATAGATGCGGCCTTTAAGTCGCCTGATGGCAGCTATTACGCCTTGGGTACATTCTCATTTCTGTTGATCGGCAACAAGGTAAAACTGGCCGAAAAAGGGTATGGGATGCCGATGAGTTGGAAGGAGCTTCTGGATCCCAAATGGAAAGGACAGATTGTGGCTCCCTCACCCCGGACATCCGGCACCGCCTTCATGATGAACTACTCTTTTCTCCAACTCTACGGAGAAAAGGAGGGCTGGAAGTTCCTCGCAGGGTTGGACCAGAACATGGCCCAGTATACCAAGAGCGGAAACGCTCCTACCGATCTTGTAGGTAGAGGCGAATACCTGCTCGGTATTACGGCGGATGAAAACGTACTGAAAAGAATTAACGACGGCTATCCGATCCAGTGGGTGATTCCGGCAGAAGGCACCGGATACGAGGGCAACTACTGCACCATTTTGAAGGGTACCAAGAAGCTCGAATTGTCTAAGAAAGTGATGGATTATTTAGGCACCAGAGATGCCAGCGAGTTTCTAGCTTCTATGGGTTACATTCCACCACGCCCGGGCATCCCCAGTGCGCTTTACGGAGCTGCCAAACCGACATTCATCAAGCTTGACCACGGGTGGGCCGTAAAGAACCGAAGCAAAATCATCAAAACCTGGAAAAGCAAGTTTATGATGAAAGAAACTGCTAAAGCCAAGAAAGTCGGTGACGAAAAGGAAAAAAAGGCCGCCGAAAAAGCCAAGAAACAATAAAGATTGGTTCCGGCCAGTTCCGGTTATTCCGGGTTAAAAAGTATAGGAGTGAAAGATGGCAGAAGCGGTAATGGACCGTGTTCCCGGTAGAGGCATTTGGTATAAAGTTCGTTCATTTCTCAATGCAAAGCTGGTGAATATTTTTGCGGGGGGTCTTTTTGCCCTTCTTGCCATCTTCCTTATTTACCCGATCATCACCGTATTGGTGAAAAGCTTTTGGGGGGATGACGGTTTTACATTCGACTTTTATGTCGAGTTTTTCAGCTATAACTTTTACTACTGGTCACTTTTTAACACCCTTATCCTGGGTTTTTCGACGATGATCATATTGGTGATCGTCGGCTTTTGTTTTGCCTATCTAACTACGCGAGGCCCTTTGTGGCTGAGAAAACCGCTGAAAATTTGTGCCTTACTGCCCCTGGCAGCGCCGCCCTATATCTTTTCCATTTCTTTGATTACCCTCTTTGGCCGCAACGGATTGCTTAACAATTTACTAAACCTGGATTTTAATATCTACAGCTGGACCGGGGTAATTGCGGCCCAATGCCTGGCGTTTCTTCCGCTGTCATTTATGATGATCGAAAATGTCTTAAGCTCCCTTAACCCCAGCCTGGAAGAAACGGCCAGCGACATGGGAGCCTCCGAGGTTCGGATCGTTCGCTCCATCACCGTTCCGCTGGCAGCGCCCGGCCTATTGAAAGCGGCCCTATTGGTGTTTGTGATGACCATCGCCGAGTTCGGCAACCCCGCCATCCTGGGGGGAAGGACCCCATTTCTGGCGGTGGACACGTATTTAGCGATCACCGGTGAAGGCGACTTCAATATGGCCAGCGTGCTCTCTGTTGTGCTGATCACACCGTGCGTACTGATATTCATTCTTCATAATTACGTCCTGAGGGGTAAAGGTTACGCCACGATCACCGGCAAAGGGATGGCCGCCGAATCCAAACCGATTGCTCCGGTTATCAAGATTCCCTTTATGATTATCAGCATATTCACAGCCATTATAGTGTTAATGAGCTTTGGGGTTATTCTGCTGGGATCCTTTGTCAAGATCGTCGGTGTCGACAACACGTTTGTCATCGATCACGTCCTGAATACCCAGTCGAACACTGCGATTTTGAACAGCATTGAGGTCTCTCTCTGGGCCGGTCTTATCGGTGCTATCGTCGGAACTTTGCTGGCCTATGTGATTATGCGCGGAAAATTTCCCGGCAAGCAAATCATGGAGATGGTCGCCCTGTCAGGTTTCGCACTTCCCGGCACGGTTATTGGCGTGGGCTATATCATGGCTTTCAACCGTTTTCCGTTTTATTATTTACTTATTTTTTCCGGAAAGTGGATCATTATCTTGAACTGTGTGTTTCGATTCCTGGCAGTCGGTGTTGAAGCCGGTATCAGCAAGCTGCACCAGATCAGTGTCGAAATCGAAGAGGCTTCGGCTGATTTGGGCGCAGATTTTTTAACGATATTTTTTAAGGTGGTTCTGCCGATTATGTTTTCGGCGTTTGTGGCAGGATTTATCTACACATTTATGACGACCATGATGTCATTGAGTTCGGTGATCTTTCTGGTGACGCCGGGCTTTGATCTGGCATCTGTATATATTTATTTGACGGCCCAACTCGGAGAATTGGGTTTGGCTTCGGCCACAACAGTGAAAGTGATCGTCATCGTTGCCATTTCACTGGGAATTCTTCAAATCATTGCTAAAAAGACCGGACTCGATGTCAGCAAGAAGCAAGGAGCATAATTAAATGGATGCAGCTAAAACCCCCATGCTGGAACTAAGGGATATATATAAAAACTTTGGAGACGTGGAAGTTCTCAAAGGGATTTCCGCCAGGATCGACAAAGGCGAATTGCTGACCTTTGTGGGGCCGAGCGGGTGTGGTAAAACCACCTTGCTGAGGATTGTGGGCGGTTTCACCACGGCGACATCCGGGCAGGTGATTCTTGACGGGGAGGATATCGGGAAGTTACCGCCCAACATGCGCAACACCAAAATGGTCTTTCAAAGCTATGCTCTTTTCCCCCACATGAATGTCAGAAAGAATATCGGCTTTGGGCTGAAACTGAAAAAATGGCCCAAGGACAAGATCGATACACGCGTTGAAGAGCTTCTTGCCCTTGTTCACATGGAAGGTCTGGGGGACCGGACCATCGACCGCATCAGCGGCGGGCAGCAGCAGCGCGTCGCCCTGGCAAGGGCACTGGCGCTGGAACCCAAGGTGCTGCTTTTAGACGAGCCGCTTTCCAACCTGGATGCCAATCTTCGGGTGGTCATGCGGGATGAAATCAGAAATATCCAGGAGCGCATCGGGGTTACCACCATATTTGTCACCCACGACCAGTACGAGGCCATGAGTATTTCCGACCGGCTCCTGGTACTGAACGATGGGGTGATTCAGCAGATCGGCTCTCCCATCGATATTTATGAGCAACCTGCCAACGAGTTTATCGCCGGCTTTGTGGGATATGTTAATTTTCTCGAGGCAACCGTCGATGCCATAGATGAGGGGACGAATACATCCTACGTTACCACCGAGTACGGTAAACTCGAATTAGATCATGATCAAAAGGAAGTAACGGTTGGGGATGAGGTCCTGCTGGTCATCAGACCGGAAACCATTTCACTTTCCCCGTCACACGGAACCGAACGGCCGAATACGTTTCATGGCACAGTGGAAAGCCAGATGTATGCCGGCAACCTGGCCAAGTATACTGTGAAATTCGGAGATGAGGAGATGGTGGTTGATCATTACAACCCCATGGGTTCGGAAAAATTTAGCAAAAATACCAAGGTAAAAGTTACGGTACCACGTGCGATCCACGTTTTAAAACGATAGAAGGTTCAGGGTTCAAAGGTTCAGCAATCGTTCTATTTTCATACGTTTTCCCGTCAGAGTTCATCAACCAATGGCTCAGTTTTGATGTTAATTCTGAACCTTTGAACTCTGAACTCTGAACCCTGAACCTCTGAACTATACTTCCGAAACCAGACCTTCCGGCCGCTTGCCAGTCTTCTTGTCTACAATCTGTAAAAGACCCAGCATAACCAGCACAATCACAATAATAACGGTACACATGGCATTGGCACTTGCGGTCCAGCCATCATTATCCAGCATGATGATTTCGATGGCAGCCAGATGCACTGTGGCGGAGACTAGAAAAATGACGGCACTGATGGTGGTCATCGAGCGCATAAAAAAGTAAACAAAGTTTTGAAAAAAGGCGACCCTTGAAAGTGGAAAAATTATTCTGAAAAATGTCCGCAGGGTATCTCCGCCGAGACTTATGGATGCTTCCTCAATGGATGGATCGATATTTCTCAGATTGGAAATACTGGCTAATATACCCAGGGTAAAATTGCAGATGACGATATTGATAACAATGATCCAGGGGGTTCCATAGAAAAAATAGTACGGTTTGTTAAAGGCCAATATATAGCCCAGCCCCATCACAAGTCCGGGGATCGCCGCCGGCATCACCGATAAAAAATAGATACCCTGTTTAAAGAAAGGTTTGCGGGTTTCCATAACATAGCCGGCAACCAGAGTAAGAAAGGAGCCGGCGATACCGACAATCAAAGAAACCCAAACGCTGGTCCAAATGGCTGAATATCCCGCAATCGATGGGAAGCTGTAATGCTCTAAAGTCAGCGTCCAGTCATATGGCCAAATTTTAACAAAAGAGCCGATGATCACGGTGGCAAATACCAAAAAGATGGCGAAGGTTACCAGGCTGCAATAAATCGTGAAAGATATCTTTTTCAAGGGTCGGGAAGGCGGAATGACAGGTTTGGCGGCCCCGCTGATCATGGAAAATGTCTTGCGTGAGATATAATAGTTTAACATGAAGGCCATCAGCGACGGAACCAGCAGGATGATGCTGATGGTGGCTCCCAGGTCGAAACGGTAGAGATTGGTTACCTGGGCATAAATTTCGGTCGCCAGGACGTTATAGTTAGCACCAATGACGACAGGATTGCCAAAATCGGTAATAGTCAGGTTGAAGGTTAAGGCGGCGGCGCTGAAGATACCGTATTTTGCAGACGGAAGCGTTATGCGGGTAAACACCTTAAAAGGCGTTGCGCCTAAACTTTCCGCGGCCTCATCCAGGCGGATATCAACTGCCGAAAGGGTTGTAAATAAGATCACAAACGCATGCGGCAGACAATAAAGAACTTCTGAAACAATAATTCCGGTTGCTCCATAAATATTCCAGTCGATCTTCAAAAGATGGGCGGTAATTAGCCCGTTACGGCCGAACAAGTAAATCAGGGCCAGAGCCTGTACAATGGAAGGGGCTATCAAGGGCATCATGATCACATTCCGGAAAAAGGTTTTGCCGGCCATGGTAGTCCGGGTCATGGCATACGCAAAAAAGAAAGTAATGACGGTCACGATGATCGTGGTGACAACCGAAACATAGAGGCTGTGCCAGAGCGCATTCAACGTGTACGACGTGGTAAAGTATTTTTGAAAATTTGCCAGCGTAAAGTTGGCCAGGCCAAACTCCCCGCCCTCGAAAAAACTTAGTTTAAGAATGGCCGACAGGGGCAAAAGCATAAAAAAACACAGCATCAGCCCGATAAAAATGGTGACGGTGGGAACGATAAATTTATCAATTTCCATCCGGGTGGCTGACACCTGGTAGGGTGTTGTTATGCCCTCAGTTGTTGACGAAGTATTCATATTTATTATTTTCTTTTAGATAAGTTTTTTAAATAGCTCCGAATATACATGGAACGCATCCGGCGGGAAATAGAGTTTGATTTTACCTTTTCTTTTTAAATTTATTTTTTCAAACTCTTTTTCCGGTATGTCCACTATCATTTCTTCCTTTTCAAGGATGAATGCCACTCTCACGATTGCACCCAAAAAATTGATCACCTCGGCCTCGACTTCAACCACGTTTGAGGGCAAATAGGTGTCAGGGGGTACTGCCTCATCCACCCGTTCAATATTTTCGGGCCGAATCGCAAGATAAACCGTATCACTTTTCATATCATTTATGTTGGAGACCGCCAGCTCCAGCCGGCCGAACTGGACTTTACCGTTTTTCTTTTTACCGGTGATAAAATTGGAGGTTCCCACAAATTCCGCAATGAAACTTGTCTTGGGTTTTTTGTATATTTCCCAGGGCGACCCGATTTGCCTGATCTCACCATCCCGCATAATGACGACCCGATCCGCCAGCGCCAGCGCCTCTTCCTGGTCATGGGTCACATAAATCATGGTAACCCCGAGTTCTTCCTGCAGCTTTTTAATAACGACTCTGAGGCGTATCCGTATTTTTGCATCCAGGGCACTCAACGGTTCATCCAGCAGCAACACCTTCGGCTTAATGGCAATCGCCCGCCCCAGCGCAACCCGTTGCTGCTGCCCACCGCTGAGTTGTGAAGGATAATGGCCTTCCCAGGCCGTCAGTCCGACCAGCTGGAGAATCTCACTGACCCGTTCATCAATCAGATTTTTGGGCATTCTTCGCATTTTTAGCCCAAAGGCGACATTCTGATGTACCGTCATGTTGGGAAACAGGGCGTAAGACTGAAAGACAATCCCAAAATCCCGCTTTTGAGGGATAACATCATTGATCACGTTACCGTCATAGATGATATCTCCGGCAGTCTGCTGTTCAAATCCGGTAATCATTCTCAATAGGGTGGTTTTACCGCATCCGCTGGGGCCTAAAAAGCAAATAAATTCACCGGGCTCGATGACTAAATTTACATCTTGGACCGCAACCAGCGAACCGAAGTGTTTACTGATGTTTTGCAGCACAAGTTGTTTGGACAATGTTTCCATTAATGATTCCTTGCAGCTTATCACCTTGCTTTTGCATGAAAACGGGAGAGAACCATTCTGCTACATGAATTAACAGGCTTCATGCAAAATTCAGGTATAAAAGATCGGTTGTTTAGCTAAAAAAGGGAAACCTTCACCCATCTTCGATAGAAGGCGGGTGAAGGTTATCTCTGTATGACTTTGGAAGTATTATTTCAGGAAATGGCCCTGCCATACTTCAAGAATTTTTGAGCGATTTGCAGACTGCCAGGGGAAGTCCATGGGGGCCAGTTTAATGGTATCTAAAGCCGGCAGGTCCGCCGGTCCAGCGATACCCGGATAGGACACTCCGAGTTTAAATTTAGCGTATTCCTTCATCGCATTTTGACTAATGGCCCAGTCTAAAAATTTCTTGGCGGCCGCCTCATGTTTGGCGCCTTTTAGCAGTGCATTGGCTTCTAGTTCAAAGCCGGCACCCTCTTCCGGCATGACCAGCGCAACCGGAAAACCTTTCTTTTTCAACGAGGAGTACACAAAAGCAAAAGAGCAGCCGATGGCGTATTCACCAGCAGCCGTCAGTTTGGCTGGCTTGGAACCGCTTTTAATGTATTGACCCATATTTTTGTCCAGTTTCTTGAGAAAATCCCAGGCCTTGTTCTGTTCTACCGGCTTGTTCTTATAATCCGGGTCCAGCAAGACCAGGAGGCTGGCAACCTGTAAAAAACCGGTGCCGGAACTTGCAGGGTTGGGCATAATCAGCATACCCTTATAAACCGGATTCAAGAGGTCATTCCAGCCTTTCGGCATCGGCAAATTTTTTTGTTCCAAAACTTTCGTATTCGGAACCAGAGCGGCTGCATATAAATCGATTGCCGTCCAGTATCCTTTGGGATCTTTAAAGTTAGCAGGGATTTTTCCCCAGTTTTTTGGCTTGTATGGTACCAGCATGCCTTTGGGAACAAATTCCGACATGTTCGTTACGGCCCATCCCCAGATTAAGTCGGCCTGGGGGTTGTCTTTTTCTGCCAGCATCCGGGCACCAAGTTCCCCGGTGGACAGACGGATAGCCTGGATATCGAGATCAGGCAGTTGTGCTTTCGCCACTTTCAAATATTCGACAACTTCTTCATTTTCCAATGAAGTGTAAATAACCACCCTTTCCTTTGCCGCGGCGGCTCCCACCAAAAGAAATACGGAAACCAAACCACAAATAAAAATCAACCCTAATTTTTTCATAACACATCCTCCTTTTGTTTGTGTTTATGCTGAATAAAATTTACTTTTTAAATAAGGCAATTTTTCTCTAAGTAGATATATTTTATGCCTCCGGCATGTCAAGGAAAAAACATAAAAATTACCTCCATTTAAAGGCAGGATGCATCAGGCCGGAAAGTATGCGGCCGTGTAGATCGCCAAGAGCAAGACACGATCAGTTGGCAACAGATGATTTTTCATCCAACCTTGGACAGCGGCTGGCTGGCATTTGGAGTATGGCGAGAAGCTTTTCAGCCAGCATCCGATTTTGCTCCCGGCTTTTTAAAGATATGCGGATGAATTGATCGGAAAGGCCATAAAAATTTGTGCAGTTTCTGATGAGTATCTTTTCCCGGGCCAATTGGTTACAGACCCTGTCGGCTGAAAGAATGGGCGGCAATTTAGTCAACATGAAAGAGGTGGTGCTTGGGAAAACCCTTATTTCTGGGAGGCTTTCGAATTTTTCATGGAATTCGTTTCTTTGGTCTTCAAAAAACAGCTGGGTTCTTTTAATAAAGGAACCGATTTCAGTGCGCTGGGCGGCCAGATAGCGACCGGCAGCCTGGGCCAGGCTGTTGACACTCCATGGCAGAAGACATCGTCTGAATTTTTTGATGGTTTCGGCAACTGAAATAACAAATCCGATTCTCAGCCCGGGGATTTTGAATATTTTTGAAATCGAAATCAGGACAATCACATTGGAGAGCCCGGTGTTTATCAAACTCTCCTTTTCACCGTGGTTGACAAACGACAGGTATGATTCATCGACGATAAAATTCGTATCGGGATGGGATTTGCAAAGTCTTTCAAGCTCGTCCTTTGGTATCAGGGAACCGGTCGGGTTGTTTGGATTGCAGATGAAAACTGAGTCTTTGCCATCTATGCTATTTGTCAACCGGTTTATATCCGGACGGAAATCATCTGAAGCTTCAGCCAGGACCATGGCGGGATGAACATTATGCATCCGACATGCATCGGCATAGTCGGCATAGGTTGGCCCCAGTACAAGCGCCTTTTTGGTTTCAAGGACCCGGGGTATCGTGTAAATGAACTGTGTCGTTCCGTTTCCTGTTAGAACCCGGTCAGGGTCTAAAGCGAAACATTCGGCGAAAAATCTGGTGATTTCTTTACTGTCAACTTCCGGCAAATCAGTTACAGCATCAATGTTTTTTTTAAGAAAATCAACCAAACCCGGTGGGGGGCCCAAGGGGTTTGTATTGCTGCTCATGTCAACAATTTCTGATGGCGCACAGCCCTGTCGCCTGGCCATCTCATAGATATTTCCGCCGTGGCCGCCTAACATAAAGATCTTCCGAATTTGGAACCGCCTCGGGCGGAGTGGTGCCAAAAACTCAAAAACAATCCCGTGTTTGGAGAGAGATAAATCCTTATGATTCGTTGGGCGTCACTTTTTACAACCATTTTCTTTCACCGAGTTTTGAACGCCAGGTCCCATCGCGATTATTATCTGACGGCATGATCCGGCCGATTTACGCATGCCGGGAAGTAATCTCTTTGATGCGGGCCTGGATTATTTTTTCTTCGTGCCGACGTTTTTTGGCGGCGGCATCACTTACCTTGGCAATGATCTGATCCATGTCGCACGGCTTCATCAGGTAATCAAAGGCGCCCTGTTTCATGCCGTCGATGGCGGATTCGACATCCGCGTGGCCTGAAAGCATGATGACTTCCACCAGCGGATATTTTTCTTTGATCTTCGTCAGGGTTTCAATCCCGTTCATCCCCGGCATTTTTACATCCAGAATAACAATCTCGATGTCTTGATGAGCTTCAAGTACCTTGAGAGCTTCTTCTCCGTTGAACGCTTTTGAGATAGCAATGTTTCGCATGCCCAAACGCTCACTGAACGTTTCTACAAATTCGACTTCATCATCTACCAACAATACATTTGCGATGCTCATTGAAATTTGCTCCTTTGTGCCAATAGTCAGACCGAAGGCCAAGTATTTATATCCAGGTGGCATCTTTATCACAGGTGCCGAATCTTGACAAGTTAGTTTGCTTCGCTCGTCCCGCTTTCAGCGGGAGAATAAAGAAATCTTGGCCTCCACACTCTCCGAGCTGTAGGCTCTACGAGCAGGAAGCCGGCCTGTAAGCCTATGGGCTGGAAGCGTGCTCGCAGAGCCAACCCTCCCGGCCTGTAAGTCCTACCCGCTGGAAGCGGCCTCAGAGATAGTTGTTGAATGGTGGATTTAAAGAACTAATCAATGCACATATATTCCTGTCCTATCTCCCCGAAGCTTCCGATGCCGAACTGAAGTGTTATAGCGGTTGTCAAAAAAACGTTCCGTTATTCGAATGCTTTTTTCTACAACCGCTTATACCACCCTTCCGTATTTCGGAGCTTATTTTTGAAATGTAAGGTATAATCTCAAAAAAGACTTGAATTTGTCAGTATTTTTCATTAAATTTAAACTGTTAGCCTATATCCACCTGTCAAGGTTCTAATATCGATAACCTGGTCCATTGGGCCCGGTCAGGGCTTTTCTATTGGCAATGAACACCTCGCAGGGTGAAATCAAAGCCCGGCCCACCCTCCGGGTTGTAGGTCCTATGAGCCGGAAGCTGAGCCGGGATTCTTTACTAATAACAGACGGAGGTATTCTGTGAGTGATTATCTTGTAAAGGAATTAATGGTGCCACTGTCGGAATATGCCACGGTTCCGGAGGGTTCAACCCTGTTTGATGCTGTGCTGGCCTTGGAAAAAGCCCAGGAGGAGTTCGACCACACCAAATACAAGCACCGCGGTGTCTTAATCCTGGATAAAAAAAAGCGGATCGTTGGCAAATTGGGTCAATTGGACGTGTTGCGTGCCCTTGAACCGAAAGAGAAGGATCCGGGCGAAATAAACGAACTCAGCCAATTCGGCTTTAGTCCCAATTTTGTCCACAAAATGCGTGCGCAGTGGCTAATGAAGGCAAAGCCCCTGAAAGATCTCTGCAGTAAAGCATC
>Ga0265306_10001669_pt1 | contig 10832 bp, 9 predicted proteins | sample Helome_3_FD_192493 | JGI IMG/M metagenome (GOLD analysis project Ga0265306, IMG submission 192493) | Marine sediment microbial communities from subtidal zone of North Sea - Hel_20160420 (Illumina Assembly) | ecosystem: Environmental > Aquatic > Marine > Subtidal zone > Sediment ...
GGCGGCCAGTGGCCGTCAATACAACAGTATTGCTGATAAACTAAGTCAAATACAAAATGAAATAATCATTATCGCAGAGAATGGCGGATTGGCTATACACAATGATCAGGAACTTATTTCTACACCTTTGGATTCAATTTCAAAAAATACTATTCTGAGTATTTTAGAAAAGATTGAAGGAGTCCATCCTGTATTATGTGGAAAACATAATGCATATATTCATGGTGAATCTCCGAGATTTATCAATACACTAAAAGAGTACTATACCAAATATTCAATTATAGAAGATCTGCAAAAGTTTGAAAAAGAAGTGATGAAAATTGCCGTATATCACTACGAAGGTTCAGAAAAACACATATATCCGGCAGTGAAGCACCTGGAAGGGAAACTTAAGGTAAAAGTATCTGGTGAAAACTGGGTGGATTTATCTCATATAAATGCACATAAAGGTTTTGCATTAAAGAAGATACAGGAGCAACACGGTATTGGTCCCGAAGAAACACTGGTTTTTGGAGACTACAACAATGACCTGGAAATGCTGGCCCTGTCAAAATATAGTTTTGCCATGGCAAATTCACACCCAAATGTCTTAAAATCTGCGAATTACACTACTTTGAGTAATGATAATTTTGGAGTAGAGCGTATTCTGAAAAAACTGATTAAGGATAAAAACTAGGTCTTTTGTTTTTTCTTGCGTGCAGCAGGAAACAATACATTATTCAAAATTAGACGGTAGCCCGGAGAATTGGGATGAAGTTCCAACTCAGTTTTAGGATCCCCTACCCTATGCTGGTAGTCCTCCGGATCATGTCCACCGTAGAAAGTAAAAAATCCTTTTCCTTTTATGCCATGTATATATCGTGCTTCTCCATTAATTTTATTTTCACCTAAAACCAGTACGGTAGGTTTTATTTCGTCTCTTTCAAAAGCAGTTGTCTGGCCCATAAATCCTTTTACCAACGAAGTGTGATTCTGGCATAACATGGTTGGAACAGGATCCCACTTTGCTGAAAAATCCATTAAACTAAAATAATCTGTCTCTCGTGCAACGTTGTTACGTTTACTTGTCATATCAATGGACGAAAATTCATAGCGCAATGGATTTCGTTCTAATGTAAAATTTGTAAAGGCAAAGGTTTTTTTAAAATTCAGCTTGCTTTGATAATTGGCATCCGACGGATCCCCATCAAACATTGGTTCACAAATATCAACTTCGTTTGCGGCAAGTGAAATGTCGAAACTATCTGTTGCAGAGCACATTGCAAACATGAATCCTCCGCCTATTACGTAGTTCCTTATTTTAAGTGCAACAGCTCTTTTTTCCTCTGAAACCTTATTAAATCCAAGCTTTGTAGCTAAGGCTTCTGCTTCTTGTTTCCCCTCAATATACCATGGAGCAGCTCTGTAGGCCCCATAAAATTTACCGAATTGTCCGGTAAAATCTTCATGATGTAAATGAAGCCAATCATATAAAACAAGTTTATTATCAAGCACTTCTTCGTCGTAAATAGTGATATAAGGAATTTCCGCATAAGTCAATGCCATCGTTACTGCATCATCCCAAGGCTGATTATTCTTAGGTGAGTAGACTGCTATTTTTGGCGCTTTCTCGAGAATTACTGCCTCCTGATTTTTAGACGGACTACTTATATTATCTAGAATTGATTGCGTCTGTCCGTCTGATAAGATTTCGTAGCTAACACCCCGAATTTGGCATTCTTTCCTGATACTTTCGCCATCGGGTAATAAAAATGAACCTCCCCTATAGTTGAGTAACCATTGAACTTTTTGTTGTTTGGTTAATACCCAGTAAGTAATACCGTAAGCTTTTAAATGATTTTCCTGACTTTCCGCATCCATGGGGATTAGAATTGTAGAAGCTCTGGCTTGAAAGGAAGCTAAAAAAAGAAATAGAATTACTAATAGAAAGGTGGTTGTCTTAGGCTTTCTAAATAAGGATAAGAAGGTTTTAAAAAGGTACATCATTGTCATCCGGGTCTAAATCAGAATCTTCATTCATGGTACTACCAAAAGCTTCTTCCGCATTAGGAAGGTTTTTTGTAATGAATGGATTATCCCCATCTATATTCATCTTTGACTGAAACTCAAATGGCGAATCAAAGTCATCCAAGTTATCAAATTTACCCAGTTGTGCAATGAACTTTAACCTAATATTATCTAAACCACCATTCCTGTGTTTGGCAACAATAAACTCTGCCTGTCCCTGAGTTGGTGTTCGTTCTTCATCATCCCATTCATCAATTTTATAATATTCGGGACGATAAATAAAGGAAACGATATCTGCATCCTGTTCTATAGCACCAGATTCACGTAGATCAGATAAAATGGGTCTTTTGCTACCTCCTCGTGTTTCCACTGCCCTTGACAGCTGAGATAAAGCAATTACCGGAACATTCAGTTCCTTTGCCAGTGCCTTTAAATTCCTTGAAATTGTTGAAATTTCCTGTTCCCTGTTACCGCCCTTTTGGCTTCCACCTGCAGTCATTAGTTGCAAATAATCGAGTACTATTAATTTAATTTTATGCTGTGATGCTAATCTTCTTGCTTTTGCTCTTAGATCAAAAATGGATAGCGATGGGGTATCATCAATGAATAAAGGAGCTTTTTCAAGAGCTTTTACTTTTACATTCAGCTGTTCCCATTCATGCTTTTCAAGTCTTCCAGTCCTAAGTTTCTCGGAAGGCAAACCTGTTTCTGAAGATATCAGCCTGGTGATTAATTGTACCGAAGACATCTCTAAAGAGAAAAAGGCCACAGGAATATTGGAATTAACGGCCATATTTCTCGCCATAGATAGGGTAAGTGCAGTTTTACCCATACCAGGCCGGGCCGCTATAATTACCAAATCACTTGGCTGCCATCCAGAAGTAAGCCTGTCTACCTTATCAAAACCGGAAGGAATACCACTCAATCCATCCTTATTTGAAATTTCCTCAATTTTCTTTTTGGCCTGAATCACAAGGTTTTGAGCTGTTTCAGCAGAACGTTTTAAATTTCCCTGGGTAACTTCATATAATTTTGCTTCCGCATTATCTAAGAGATCAAAAACATCCGTAGAATCAGTATAGGCATCCTCAATAATTTCACTGGAAATTTTAATCAGGCTACGTTGAATATATTTTTGAAGAATAATCCTTGCATGGAACTCAATATGGGCCGAAGAAGCTACTTTTTGAGTTAATTTTATTAAATAAAAATCTCCACCCACGGACTCAAGTCGCTCATCCTTGCGCAGTTGGCTTGAAACGGTTAATAAATCTACTGGCTCCGAACTTTCGAACAATTTAAAGATAGCTTCATAGATAAAACGATGGGCATCTTTATAAAACGCATCCGGATGCAAAATGTCAATAACCTCATCCACACCTTTCTTATCAATCATCATTGCGCCAAGCACAACTTCCTCTAAATCAACGGCTTGAGGAGGTATTTTACCCTTCTCCAGGTTGATAATGGCCGATTTGCCTATTTTGTGACCAATAATTGGACTAGGTTTTTCCATGGGTGTAAAAGTATACAATTAACCTTAAGTTAACTTTAAATCACGCTTCAACGATATCAACCGTTAATTAACAATTAGTGTGTTCATAAGTTACGAAATTGTGTTGATAACCAAAAAAATCCGAAGAATGAATTCTCCGGATTTCCTTCATCTTGATAAAAACGTTGATTAGCCGTTGAATACACCCATATTGGCGTATTTATTCATTCGAGCTGTAACCAATTCTTTTGGTGATAACTTTTTGAGATCCTCATAATTTTTAGCAATTTTATTTTTGACAATTTCAAAAGTCTTTTCTTTATTACTATGAGCACCTCCAGATGGTTCCCGAACAATCTCATCAATTAGTTTTAATCTTTTCATATCCGTTGCAGTAAGTTTTAAGGCATCTGCAGCAATTTCCTTATACTCCCAACTTCTCCATAAAATTGAAGAACAGGATTCAGGCGATATAACCGAATACCAGGTATTTTCGAGCATCAATACCTTGTCACCTACTCCTATTCCCAAGGCTCCACCGGAAGCACCTTCCCCTATTATCATAACAATAATTGGTACTTTAAGGCGGGTCATCTCAAGTATATTTCTGGCTATTGCTTCGCCCTGTCCTCGCTGTTCTGCTTCAATACCCGGATATGCGCCGGGAGTGTCTATTAAACAAACAACAGGAATTCCAAATTTTTCAGCAGATCTCATGAGTCTGAGCGCTTTCCTATATCCTTCAGGATTAGCCATTCCAAAATTTCTGTATTGCCTGGTCTTTGTATTGTAACCCTTCTGCTGACCAATAAACATATAACTCTGGTCTCCAATTTTACCCAAACCGCCAATCATGGCCTTGTCATCTTTCACATTCCTATCACCATGTAATTCTAAAAAGGTATCCCCACAAATGGCCTTAATATAATCTAAAGTATAAGGTCTGTTGGGATGTCTTGAAAGTTGCACCCTCTGCCAGGCAGTAAGATTTTTATAGATATCTTTTCGGGTATCTTCTAACTTTTTTTCAATTTGCCTGCACGTCTCCGTTACATCAACTTCACTCTCCTCGCCAATAATTTGGCATTTCTCCAATTGCTCTACCAATTCCTTAATAGGAAGTTCAAATTCCAAATATTCCATTAAAAAAAGTTTTTGCCATTTTTAACCATGGCTTTAGTTTGATTGTCTAAACAAATATAAAATTTTATGCCGTCTTATACATTAAATTAATAAACACTTCAGGAAAACTAACCCCTTATTTCATTTCCATTGTTCGATTTTCTTCTGGTCTTTAAGATACCATTAGCAATAATGGTGGTAATTATAATAAGAGCTCCGATATAAAAAACCGGGCTCATTTTTTCACTTTGCCCGAAGATTAAGAGCGCCAATAGAATGCCATAAACTGGTTCTAAATTTATTGTTAGCATAACAGTATATGGGCTGATAAATCTCATGACTTTTATTGCGGCGATAAAAGCATAGGCTGTGCATACCGAAGCCAGAATAAAAATAAATAACCAGTCGTTGAATGGAAGTATAAAAAATGCCTTATTAAAGGTTCCGTTGAATACCAGATATAATGTAATAAAAATTGCCCCACTCATTAATTCATATAGAGCTATTGTAGATGGCTTGTGTATTTTAATTAATTGTCCGTTAATTAAGGTAAATATAGATCCCAAAAGTGCAGAAATAAGAGCAAGACCAATACCCAGACTATAGGAAGTATTTACATTAAAAATAAGGTATAATCCAAAAACAACCATCAAACCAAATACTACTTCATACCAAATCAGTTTTCTGCCATACCATAGTGGTTCAAGAAATGCCGTAAATAAAGCCCCTGTAGACATTGTTACCAATGCAATAGATACATTAGAAACTTTTATTGCTTTAAAAAATGTTACCCAGTGTAACGCTATGATAGCGCCGGCAACCAACATTATTAATAAAGTTTTAATACTGACCCTAATGGAATAATGCTTAATTATTACATAAGCAACAACAAAAAAAGATGCGATTATCATTCGATACCATACCAGGGGCATGGCATCTATTGAAATTAATTTTCCAAGCACTGCGGTAAAACCCCATATTAATACGATCAGGTGGAGATGCAGGTAATTTTTTAACTTATCGTTTGGCATTTTTGAGCAAATAAAACCCTAAAATACCAAATAACACATTGGGAATTATGACAGCCAGCAAAGGGGAAAAGCCCGATTGTTGGGCCAGGGTACCAAAAACTTTGTCAAAAAATATGTAAATAAAAGCAACCCCAATTCCAAAGGCCAGGTTTACACCCATTCCACCACGTCGTTTCGCCGAAGAAACAGCTACGCCAATAACGGTAAGAATGAATGCCGTAATTGGTAGTACCCACCGTCTGTATTTAACTAAAATGTAGGTATTTATATTTGACGCTCCTTTTTTTTTCTGAACCTCAATAAATTCATTAAGTTCAAACAAATTCTTAGTCTCAGCTACGTAGGAAACTGGGGTTAAGTCTTCAATCTTGAATATAAATAAAGTATCCAGTCTTCTTTTTTTCTCAATTATTTCAGTATTTGCCCTTATCTTTCGCTTGGTGTATGATGTTAGTCTATAGAGGCTGTCTTTTGGTACCCACCGGATATTGCTGGCTGTTATCTTGTAATCCAGTTGATTCTGTTCATTAAAGTGTTCAAAAGTAAAATTATAACCTATCCTCCTTGCCGGGTCAAAACTACTTACATAAATAAAATCATTTTCATTCAGTTGGTTAAAAATATTACTGGTTACCCGGTCTTTGTTACCTCTCTTTAAATATTCAAACTTAAACTCATTGTACTTTTTACTGGCATTAGGTACAATAAACATCCCCATAAAAAACATAATCACTGCAATAATACTTGCCCCAATCCAATAGGGTCTTAAAAAGCGGCTATATGAAACTCCGGAGCTCAGAATGGCCACTATTTCAGTGTTATTAGCCAATTTTGAAGTAAAGAAAATAATTGACAGAAACAAAAAGATAGGAAACAATAGACTTCCAATGTAAATCGTAAAATTAAGATAGTAAATAAGTATTTCATTTAGAGGAGCCTCGTTGTCTATCATCTTCCCTATCTGCTCTGCCAGATTGAGCATGATCCCAATAGGCACAAATAGCAATAACATTGTTCCAAAAGTGGCCAGATATTTTTTTAAAATGTATTTGTCTATAATTGTCATGCTTATAGCCTCTTATCCATTTGCAACACCATCTGATCTTTCCAGGTTGAAAAAGTCCCTGCTAAAATATGATTTCTGGCCTCCCTTACTAATCTCATATAAAAACCAAGGTTGTGAATAGTGGCAATTTGTTTCCCCAAATATTCATTTGCGGCAAATAAATGACGTAAATATGCCTTGGTATATTCTTTATCAACAAAGGTAGTACCCTCCTCATCAATCATCGAAAAATCATTCTCCCATTTTTTGTTTTTGATATTAATAGTCCCATGAGCGGTAAATAACATCCCATTCCTTGCATTTCTGGTGGGCATTACACAATCAAACATATCTATACCCAACGCAATGTTTTCTAAAATATTAATTGGTGTACCCACACCCATAAGATAACGTGGTTTATCCTTAGGCAAAATATTACATACAACTTCTGTCATGGCATACATTTCCTCCGCAGGTTCTCCAACAGAAAGGCCACCAATGGCATTCCCCTCTGCTCCGGCATTTGCTATGTATTCTGCAGACTGAATCCGAAGATCCTTAAAAGTAGATCCTTGTACAATAGGAAAGAACGACTGAGAATAACCATATTTATTTGGCAACTTCTCCAAATGTTTTATACATCGGTCTAACCATCGGTGGGTCATGTTCATTGATTGCTTTGCATAATTATACTCACATGGATACGGTGTACACTCGTCAAAGGCCATAATGATATCTGCACCAATTGCCCTTTGGATCTCCATAACATTTTCAGGAGTAAACATATGCAGAGAACCATCAATATGAGATTTAAATTTTACGCCTTCTTCTTTTATTTTCCTATTGGCAGATAGGGAATATACCTGGTAGCCTCCACTGTCTGTGAGAATATTTCTATCCCAACCCATAAACTTATGAAGCCCGCCTGCCTGTTCTAAAATTGAAATTTTAGGCCTTAAAAATAAATGGTAAGTATTCCCCAGAATAATATCAGGGTCAATTTCATCACGAAGTTCTCTCTGATGTACACCTTTTACCGATGCCGCTGTTCCCACGGGCATAAATATTGGGGTCTTAATTACACCATGGTCCGTTATTATTTCTCCTGCACGGGCCTTTGTTACGGAATCTGTATGTTTTAATTTAAACTTCAAAGCAAGAATTCAATGGCAAATATACTCAACTGACTTGCATAAAATACTTAACAAAAAAATAAAGTTCTGTAAAGGGTCCAAACGTTAATAAAATATTATAACTACTCTTGTACAGGCAAAAGTTTGCCATTACATTTGACGCTGATAAAACCGATATAAAATGTCAGAAATAAAGGAATTACAAGACCTCGTTTCACAAGTCCGGCGAGACATTGTACGCATGGTGCATAAAGTAAATTCCGGCCACCCCGGAGGCTCTCTCGGATGTACGGAATTTATGATAGCATTGTATAATGAGATCATGGACTTAAAAGAAGGTTTTGATATGAATGGAATTGATGAAGATCTGTTCTTTTTATCCAATGGCCACATTTCCCCCCTTTTTTATAGTGTCCTGGCAAGACGTGGTTACTTCCCTGTTGAAGAATTACAAACATTTAGGTTATTGAATTCCCGGCTGCAAGGTCACCCTGCTACTCATGAAGGGCTTCCCGGTGTGCGCATTGCTTCCGGTTCGTTAGGCCAGGGAATGTCCGTTGCTATAGGAGCAGCATTGGCAAAAAAGTTAAATAAGGATAATCACATGGTATATAGTCTTCATGGAGATGGTGAATTGCAAGAAGGCCAGAATTGGGAAGCCATAATGTACGCCGCAGGAAATAAAGTTGACAACCTGATAGCAACTATTGATCATAACGGACAACAAATTGATGGTGCCACATCTGATGTTTTGCCTATGGGTGATTTAAAGAAAAAGTTCGAAGCTTTTGGTTGGGATACCCTGGAAATTAAAAATGGGAATAATCTGGAGGAAATTATCCAAGGGCTTAAAGAAGCCAAGAAAAGAGCAGGTAATGGCAAACCGGTTTGTATAATTATGGATACTGTAATGGGTAATGGGGTAGATTTTATGATGCACACACACGCGTGGCATGGTAAAGCACCCAATGATGAACAATTAGAAATTGCATTAAGTCAGAATGCGGAAACACTCGGGGACTATTAATTTTCAAGACGAAAAATCGAATTAATGAAAAAATATATAGATCAAGGAAAGAAAGACACTAGAAGTGGATACGGAGCAGGTATGACAGTGCTTGGACGTACAAATCCGAAAGTGGTAGCGCTGTGTGCAGATTTGGTAGGTTCGCTTAAAATTCAGGAATTCATAAATGAAAATCCGAAACGCTTCTTTCAGGTTGGAATCGCTGAAGCCAATATGATGGGTATTGCAGCCGGACTTACCATTGGAGGATATATTCCTTTTACGGGAACTTTTGCCAACTTTTCAACTGGTAGGGTCTATGATCAAATCAGGCAGTCCATAGCTTATTCCCATAAGAATGTAAAAATATGCGCTTCACATGCGGGCATTACGCTTGGCGAAGACGGAGCAACACATCAAATCCTGGAAGATATTGGACTAATGAAAATGTTACCCGGCATGACGGTCATTAATCCTTGTGATTTTAATCAAACTAAAGCCGCAACAATTGCCATTGCAGAACACGAAGGACCGGTATATCTGAGATTTGGAAGGCCTGCTGTAGCCAATTTTACCCCTGCTGATCAAAATTTTGAGATTGGAAAAGCCCTTCTTTTAAATGAAGGTACCGATGTAACTATATTGGCCACAGGACATTTAGTGTGGCAATCATTAATCGCAGCTGAAAACCTGGAAAGTCAGGGTATTTCAGCTGAGGTGATTAATATCCATACCATTAAGCCATTAGATGAAGCAGCCATAATTAAATCTGTCAAAAAGACCGGCGCTGTAGTGACTGCAGAAGAACATAATTATCTGGGTGGACTTGGAGAAAGTGTTGCCAGAACTTTAACTACCATTTGTCCTGTTCCACAGGAGTTTGTTGCCACAAAGGACACATTTGGCGAAAGTGGAACACCAGATCAATTAATGGAAAAATACGGTTTGAATAATAAAGCCATAGAAAAAGCCGTTTTAGGGGTATTAAAAAGAAAGGCGTAAAAACTTGTGGTTCCGAGTTGGACTCCACAAAGCCAATAAAACGAGGACATCATGAAAAATACACTTGTAATTATCCTATTATTTATAGGTTGTTTATCAACTTTTGCTCAAAAAAAATCCGGTTTTGGAATTAAGGCCGGACTAAACTACAGTTCTAACGGAGATTATCTTGAAGCTGTTGGGGAAGCGCTGCAAAATCCGGATGCCAATGTTGGTTATCACATTGGATTGTATGGAAAATTGGGGGATAGATTTTATCTCCGACCAGAGGTGGTCTATACACATACAAAATCTGGTTATACAGACGGTGACCTCAATATAGACAAATTAGATCTCCCTATATTGGGAGGTTGGAGAATAATTGGCCCTTTAAACATCTTTCTAGGTCCGTCTTTTCAATATATTTTTAATTCGAAATTTAGTGATATCTCTATAGATACTATAGAAAATGATTTTACGGTAGGCCTGAATCTTGGAGCTGGGGTCAACCTTGGTAAAATTGGATTAGAAATACGTTATGAACGCGGCTTCGGAGAAAACGAAGCTACTTTTATTAATACCGATATTGCCTCATTGCCTGAAAGTAAAGTAGATACCAGGGCTGAACAAGTTATATTTAGCCTATCTTACAAATTCTAGCTAATTCATTGACATAATAAAAAGCCCGCAATTTAGCGGGCTTTTTATTTAATACTATTTTATTCTTAACTATCTGCATCCAGATAATCGGGTGTTCCGTCCCCGTCAGAGTCCGGAAATGTAATATTTCCTTCATTGTCAATAACAATTTCATCTCTGGTGAGCGTGCCATCCTGATCATCATCCCGATCTAAATGATTAGGCAACAACCCAAAGCCTGATGATATTTCCACACTTTCATCAGTATTATCATCAGACAGATTTCCATTATTATTCAAATCTTCCATGATGGAAGGAATTCCATCATTATCATAATCTGTAGATTCTATAAACAAACCGGTATTTACCTGAA
>Ga0265306_10001670_pt1 | contig 10825 bp, 8 predicted proteins | sample Helome_3_FD_192493 | JGI IMG/M metagenome (GOLD analysis project Ga0265306, IMG submission 192493) | Marine sediment microbial communities from subtidal zone of North Sea - Hel_20160420 (Illumina Assembly) | ecosystem: Environmental > Aquatic > Marine > Subtidal zone > Sediment ...
ATGAGCCGGGCGGCCTCGGGATCGCGAAGAACGGCCACTTTGGGTCGCGGGGTCATCGCTCGCTCGACCGCTGTGCTCAGCGCGTGATGCAATCGGACGAGCTCGATGGGGTGCGGCAAAAAGATGTCCACGCCGAGCTGGGCAGCGAGAGCACGCGTGTGCGGATCGTCGTCGACGGAGAGAAGGATGACCGGAGCCTCGTCGCAGCCTTGCAAGCCACGAAACAGCGGGAGGAACTGGGACAGCGCTTCGCGGTCTTGAAGCGGCCAGCCCACCAGGGCTGCGGTCGGCGCGTTGCGGCCTGCAATCTTGAGCGCCTCCTCTACGGTCGAAACGGGCCTCAGGTGCACCAGGACCTCATCGAGAGCAGAGCGAAGATAGGCGATCATTGCGGGATCGTCTTCGAGCACGAGCAGCGTTGGCACGAAATCCTTCGGAATGGGGCGATGCAAGAAGAAGCTCGCGGCAGGCGTGACCGAGGGTGGTGCCGCGGCCATCGATGGGGTGTCATTCGGACGGCCCGCAGCCGCGGAGGCGTAGGCACGCATCGAATCGATCGACTCGAACATGGTTGGCCAATTGAGGCGCCCCGACTTTTGTAGCTGGCGAAGCTCGAGCTCAATCCGGCCCGCCGCATCCGAAACCTCGTTGAAGCCATGCGTTTGCGCAGTACTGCGCAGGTCGTGGGCCTGACGAAGCGCGTCCGAAACCACGCTGGTTCGCTCGGCCTCCGAATGAACGCGACGAATCGCACCGGTGAGGTTGTCCGCGGCGATCGGAAGCAGGCTCAGATACGCAGCCTTGGCTCTGCCGGGGTCGACGCGAGGCTCGGACGGTTCATCGGGGAAAAGGACTGGGTCTGCGGAATCTTCGGCTGGCCGAGGCGTGACAGCAGCAGGCTGCACGGGACTTGGAAGCGCGGCGACGACGCCTGCAATTGCGCGCGCGAATCGATCGACCGTGACCGGTTTGTGAAAGACTTTGGTCACGTCGAGCTCTTGGGTCAGGTGCCGGAAGGTAGGCAGGTCCCTGTAGAAGGCCGAGACGAAAATGATGGGCGTCTCGAAGCCCTCTCGTCGGAGCTCTTCGATCCAGGTGATTCCGTTGATGTCGGGTAGTAGGCCGTCAACGACGAGGAGTGACGGCGATTCCTCTTCGAGCATGACCCGTGCGATGCTCCCTTTTGTCGCGATCAGGACACGCAGACCCTCCGCTTCGAGCGCCGGTGTGACACTGGCCCGAAACTGAGCGTCGTCGTCGAGCAGAAGAACGGTTGGGAGCACTTGGCCCGGAGTGTGGCACCGTTTGGAGCCCCCACAAGACGGTCAGTTCTCCTCCTCAGGAGGCGCGCTGATAGTCCGAATCCGCTTTGTCGAGGTAGGCCCGCGCGACCGGATGGTCATCGGATTGCGCGATGACGGCCTCTAGGTGGCGAAGCCCTTGGCCGCGGTCGCCGGTCTCGATTTCGATGACGCCCAGAAGCGCTCGGGCATCCTGGTGGTCGGGGTCGAGCTGGAGGATCAGCGTCAGCTCTTCGCGCGCCCCATGCGCGTTGCCGCGAAGCCGCAGCAGCTTGGCGAGCTCCAGCCGGATGTCGTGGAACTTTGGACAGAGGCGCAGCGCACGCCCAAACTCGTGCATCGCATCCTCGGGGCGGTCCAAATCGATGTAGGCGCGGGCGAGCGCTCGATGAAGATTCGCGACCTTACCGCGTCGGTAGGCGTCGTTTGAGGAGTCGGACTTGCGCTGCGCCCGCTCCAGCGTGCGCACCCCCGAGCCATATTCCCCGAGCTCGTTGCAGGTCACCGTGAGGTTGAGCGCGGCTTCGAGATAACCGGAGTTGACCTCGAGCGCCTGCTGGAAGCACCAACGCGCTTCGGGCAGCCGGCCACCCAGGTGATAGATCACGCCCAGCCGATTGAACACGTCGGGATAGCGAAGGCCTTGCTGCACGAGCTTCTCATAATAGGGCTGAGCAAGGGGGTATTCGGCGCGATCGTAGTGCTCATTCGCCGCGTCGAGAATTTGTTTAGCCCAAGGAGCCATGGGGCCGAAGGTAGCGATCGGCCCGATCTCTGGCCAGAAATCCGCACCCAAAGGATCGAGCGGGCGCTCAGCCGATCTTGCCGAGTAGGGACTTGGCGCGCTTGGCCTCGTCACTTTCGGGAAAGCGCTGGACGATTTCGCTGAAGGCCTGCCGGGCCGCCTCGACCTCGTTGGTCCTGAGGTAGACCTGCCCGAGCAAGAGCAGCGCCTGGGGCGCGACGCCGGCGCCCGGATAGGCTGTGAGCAAGCCCGTGAGCCGTGAAATCACACCCCGATACGCCTGTCGCTTGAGGTAGAAGCGTGCGACGTAGAGCTCGTGCGCGGCAAGCAGGCTCATGCATTTTTCCATGAGCTTGTTGGCATCGGGCACGCGTTGGTCGTCCGGATAGTCCACCACGAATCGGCGAAGCTGGATCAGGGTATCCCGAGCGGCACTTTGATCGCGCTCGCTCGAAGGGGGCGTCATGAACCAGCCGCTAGGGATCTGATTGAAATACGCCTCGGCGATGCGAAATCGCGCGTAGGGGATCTCTTTGTGCGAGGGACGAATCCGCACGAACTGTCGGTAGGTCTGGATCGCCTCCGGGTAGGCGTCATTCTTGAACTGGCAATCGCCGATCCGAAGCTCCGCGAGTGCTGCGAAACGGCTGTAGGGAAACTCACGCCGAATCTCGCGGAAGGTCGGCTCGGCGGAAAGGCAATCGCCACGACGAAAAGCCAGTAAGGCCTTTTCGTAGCCCGTGCGCGCATCGTCTTCGGGATCGAGCGTACTCGCACCCGTCTTCTTGAAACTTCCCGAGCTACTGCTGCAGGCCGCGGTCAGGACGAGAAGCGCGATCCAGACCAAGCTGTCGAGACGAAACCGCATCGCGGTGGGGAGGTAGCCTCTGGCCCGGCCGAAAACAAGGTGACGGACCGTTCGCCGAACTCGCCCGGCTCAGGCGCTGGCGATCTGGTTGTCGATGAGGCGGGCTGGGTCGATTCCAAGGGTGGCGAGAGCCGCTTCCCAACGCTTCTCGATCGGCGTGTCGAAGACGATTTCGTAGTCGAGGTCCACGGGGATCCAGGACCCTTGCTTCATTTCGCTCTCGAGCTGCCCGGCACCCCAGCCCGAGTATCCGAGGATCATCGCACAGGTGTCGGGCCCGTCGCCTCGGGCGAGGCGCTCCAAGAGCTCGAGCGATGCACTGCAAGCGATGCGCTGGCTGACCGCGATGGTCTGACCGGTCGACGGCTGAGGTACGCCTTCCGCGTCGTAGAGGATCCAGCCCGACTCCGGAGAGACGGGCCCGCCGAGCATGACCGGCGCTTCTACACGAGCCGCAGCGTCAGCGGCGACGCCAACTTCCTGGAAGACGTCTTGGATGCCCAGGTCGGTCATGCGATTGACCACGAAGCCAAAAGAACCCTCGTCACCGTGATCGACCAGCAGCACCAGCGTATGATTGAAGAACGGGCACCGCATCGACGGTGCGGCGACGAGAAACCCCGGTGCAAGAGATGCCGACACGAGCCGAGACTGCCATCAAATCGAACGCTCTGCGAGTCCTAACTCGGGAGCCAGCAAAATGAGCAGGGTCCGGGCTGTCCTGCGTACCGGCGCGTTTTTCGGCTTCTCCGCTGGGATTCTCGCGGCCTACGAAACCCGGCGGGCGATGACCTCGGTACCCGGGCAGGCGGCTCTCGCCAACCGGTACCGCTCGCGTTTGACCACCGGCCTTCTACGGGTCTTCGGCGCAGAGCTGGTGCTCGACGGTTCGCAAGAACTGCTCGGCGGTGCACTGGTCGTCGCCAATCACCAGAGTGCGCTCGACATCGGAGTGATGCTGTCGGTGTTTCGAGGTGTGCTCGTGAGCCGGCACGACGTGGCCGATTGGCCGCTGCTCGGTCGTTTGGCCAAGCACGGCGATACGATCTTCGTCGACCGCGAAGATCGGCGGAGCGGCGCTCTAGCACTTCGGGAGATTCGAAGACGCGCCAAAGAAGGACGCACGGTCGTTGCCTTCCCGGAAGGCCGAACCTTTCCAGGTGATTCGGTGCACGAATTCCACCCAGGTGCGTTCGCGGCGGTTCGCTCGCTTGGCATTCCGATCCTTCCAGTTGGCCTCGCCTACTCGCCCGCTATTTCGTACGGGGACGAATCCTTCGGCAATCACATTGCCAAGATCGCCGCTCGAAAGCGCACGCGGATCGCCGTGCAGGTCGGCGAACCCCTGCCCGCCGGGCTCGACGCTCGCGCCGCAGCGGCGCTCGCGAGGTCGAGGGTCGAAGCGCTGGTCCAGGAGGCTCGACGGGCACTCGACGACAATCGCACCTGAATTCAAGGGGCGCGCCCAGCCTGGCTACCGCCTTCTAGGCGCGGAGCCCGCTGTTCGCTAGGATCGGGTTTCGCTTTAGCCGAGAGCCCCTGCCCGCAAGCCCATGGTTCGTCTCATCCGTCCATCGAAAGAGCCCGCGCACGAGCGCGATGAACGCGTCTGGGAATTCCTACCGAGCGCTGTTTGGGACTTGAACTTTCGCGGGCCTCTCGAATGGATCCAGGAACGGGGATGTCGCGACGCCGAGGGGTTCAAGCAGCTGGTGCGAAACAACCCCGATGCTCTCGGCGAATGTCTGGAGCGAATACAGATTCATCGGGTGAGCGCCGGAGCCGTATCGCTGGTGGGTGCATCTAGCGAAGAGGAGTGCATCCGTCGGTCGCGAGAGCTTCTAACCGCTGAGTCGAAGGCGGACTTCCTGCGCATCTTGATGGCTGCCTTCCGACACGAGCACGACGTCCATCTAGAAACGGCGATCATGACCTGCTCACGCGAGCCGAGAGATGTCCGCGTCCACTGGCGGTTCATCGAAAACGAGAACGGGCACTTCGAGCGAGCACTCGTCTCCGTAACGGACATGACCGCGGAACACGAGCTCGAGCAACGACTCATGTTGGCCGAGCGCATGTCCGCGATTGGAACGCTCACCGCGAGCATCATTCACGAGGTCAAAAACCCCCTCACCTTCGTATGGAACCATCTGCGTTCGCTCCGAGATTCGGCCGAGCCTCTGTCGCCCGAAGCTTCGGAGATGGTCCGCGAAGCCTACGAAGGCTCGGAGCGAATTCGTATCATCGCAAATGAAATCACGCATTTATCGCACAGCGGCGAAAGCGTTGAAACCGAGACGGTCAAGCTTCAGGAGGTGCTCGATTCCGCGATTCGGATGGCGCAGCCCGAGATCCAACACCGTGCGACGATCATCCGGGAATACGAGGCAGGCAACCTCTACATCCGAGGGCCGAGGACGCGCCTTGGTCAGGTGTTCTTGAATTTGATCGTCAATGCGGCTCAGGCCATCGAACCCGGGGACCGAGGGCAAAACGCCGTGACGATACGAGCGCGGAGCACCGAGGAAGATCGCGTCTGCGTAGAGGTGCAGGACACCGGACCCGGAATTCCTTCGCAACTGCTACGAAGGATCTTCGACCCTTTCGTAACGACGAAGCCTGCCGGACGCGGAACCGGTCTCGGGCTCTCGATCTGTCGCCGCATCGTGCATTCTCTCGAAGGAACGATCGAGATTCAGAGTCACCCCGGACAAGGCACCGTCGCTCGGGTGGTCTTGCCTAAGGCGCCCCGCGCACGACGCCCACTCTCCATTCCACCCACGTCCATGAGCGCGGTTCGGCGCGCGACGCGGGGCAAGCTGTCGCTCCTGGTGGTCGACGACGAACCGGTGATCGCGCGGCTGATTCAAAAGGCGCTGGTCAAACACGATGTGACCACCGCCAACGACGGCCGCGAAGCGGTCGGATTGATGGGGCAGCACGCATACGATGTGATCCTCTGTGACCTGATCATGCCCGAGATGACAGGCATGGACGTCTATCGTGCGGCGCTGCAGCGGGCGACACCCGTCCACGAACGCATCGTCTTCATGACGGGTGGAGCGTTCACTCAGCGGGCCAGAGATTTCCTTCAGAGTGTTCCAAACCTCCGAATTGAAAAGCCTTTTGACCTGAATCACCTCGAGCGCACGATCTACGAAGCTGCCGATATCGTCGACCCTCGATGATAGAGGGCCTCGGTCGCGCCGAAGGGCTAATAGGGGACGGATGGGCGCGAAGCGAATGATCGTGATCGGACTCGACTGCGCGGCGCCTCGCCTGGTGTTCGACCGCTATCGCGACACGATGCCGAACGTCTCCGCCCTCATGGAGAGTGGAACATGGGGAAACCTTCGAAGCTCGGAGCCTCCGATCACGGTACCCGCATGGACGTGCATGCTCTCGGGACGCGACGCGGGGGAGTTGGGCCTGTACGGATTCAGAAATCGCGTCCCTCACGAAACACGATTGCGTCTCGCTGATGGAGGCGACGTTCAGGTGAAACGCGTCTGGGACTGGCTGGGTGAGCAAGGCTTTCGAGTCGCCCCGCTCTTCGTGCCGCTGACCTCGCCCCCTCGGCCGGTGCGCGGTCAGATGGTGTCCGGCTTCATGTGGCCGGGGGGCGATTCGCCCTGGTGCTTTCCGCGCGAGCTCGAAGGCGAGCTCATCGAGCGCGTGGGTCCCTACCGCGCAGACGTCGAGAACTTTCGCTCGGAGGATCTCGACCGTATCTACCGGGACATCGTCGCGATGACCGAGCAGCACTTCGAGATTGCCGAGCAGGTCTGGAGGACCAAGCAGCCAGACTTCATGATGGTCGTGGAGATTGGGCTCGATCGTTTTCACCATGCATTCTGGCGTCACATCGATCCCGAGCACCCGCGCCATGAAGACACGAACCCATGGAAGAACCTCGGCCGCGAGTACTACGGCCTGTTGGACGCGCGAATCGGGCGGCTCTGCGCCGCGGCTGGCGCAGAAACCGTGATCATGGTCGTCAGCGACCACGGAGCCCGCGCGATGCACGGCGGCTTCTGCATCAACGAATGGCTGATCGGCAAGGGGTACCTGAGCCTTCGAGAGCCGCCTTCCGGATCTGGCCCCCTCGATCATACGCTCGTCGATTGGCAGCGGACGACGGCTTGGGCAGAGGGCGGCTACTACGCGAGAGTCTTTCTCAACGTCGCGGGGCGTGAACCGGATGGAGTCGTCGCGCCGAGCCAGGTTCGCGCAGTGCGCGATGAGCTCCGCCGGGAGCTCGAGTACGCGCGCGATGATCGAGGTGAACGTGTCCCCGTCCTAGTCCGAGCGCCTGAAGAATACTATCGGCAAGCCCGCGGTTTCCCGCCTGACCTGATGGTCTACTTCGACGGGCTGAGGTTGCGCGCGATCGGATCGGTCGGAGGTGGCCGCATCGTGGTGGAAGCAAACGACAGCGGCCCCGACGGTTGCAACCACGACTGGGACGGTATCCTCGTCATGAGCGGGGGCGGGACGCCGGCGCGTGGATTCGTCGAGGGAGCCGAGATCTACGATGTAGCGCCGACGATCTTGGGGGCGTTTGGCCTTGCACGGCCGCCTGGGATCCTGGGTCGGAACTGGACGCTGTGACGGCGAGAGCATGACGCGCTACGCTCCGGCCCGTGGGGGCGAAGGCGTTGGTGCTCGGCTTGGACGGGCTCGATCTTGGGCTCGTCGAGCAATTCGGCGCAGGGCGTTTGCCGAATCTTCACGCGCTGATGTGTCGGGGGGCGTTTGCTGCGCTCGAGTCCGTCCAACCGCCGGCCACGCTGCCCAACTGGACCACGTTTCTGACCGGAGTCGACCCGGCTCGGCACGGCGTTTTCGATTTCACGACGCGAAACGGGTACCAAGTTCGGTTCACGGCGGGGACGGTCCGCGAGGCGCCGACAGTCTTCGCGCAGCTCGACCAGCTTGGGCTTCGCTGTGCCTGCCTCAGCTTTCCTGGGACCTGGCCGCCAGAAAGGCTCGAGCACGGGGTCTTCGTGAGCGGCTGGGATGCGCCGGTCGCATTCGAGGCGGACCGATCGTTCATGTGGCCGCCTTCGTTATACGACGAAACGGTGGATAGATTTGGAGCTCCGTCCTTCGACGATGTCGATGAGTTCCACGCCGACGCGCCGGGTTGGATCGAGCGGCTGCCTGGCGCCCTGGTGAGCCGGGTCGGACGGAAAGCCGACTGGGCGCGATGGCTCCTCGATCGGCAGGATTGGGACGTCTTCGCCCTCTACTTTGGCGAAAGCGACACCGCGTCTCACTATCTCTGGGCGCAGCACGACCCCGATTCGCCGCGCCGCCCCGCCGATGTTTCGGTCGAGCAGCGCGAAGGTCTTCAACGGGTCTACGAAGCGCTCGACCACGCGGTCGGCTCGCTCAGCGCAGCGGCAGGCGGGGCTGAAGCCGAGGTGACCGTGCTCAGCGACCATGGCTCCGGCGGCTCGTCGGACAAGGTGCTGTACCTAAATCGGCTTCTGGCGCAGCACGGCTTGTTGCGCTTTCGGGCGCGGTGGGGGCGCGGCGGGGCCGGTTTGAAAGAAATCGCCTTGCGTCGGTTTCCGCCGCAACTTCGGGAGCAATTGTTTCGCCTGGGCAACGCCTGGCTCCCAAGCCGCTTGGAGTCGAATGTGCGCTTTGGCGCCATCGATATGGCCAATACGGTGGCGTTCAGCGATGAGCTGAACTACTTCCCCGGGATCCACCTCAACTTGGCCGGGCGGGAGCCGCGCGGCATCGTTCAAGCCGAGCAGAAGCGCGAAACCATTCTCCGCATTCGGGCTTCCTTGCTCGAGACCCGCGATCCGTGGAGCGGCAAGCCGGTGTTTCGCGATTTGATTCCCCGCGAGGAGATCTTCGAAGGCCCGTTCTTGGAGCGCGCCCCCGACCTGCTCGTCGATCTCCACCTCGATGACGGCTACTCCTACAACCTGATGCCAAGCGAGCCGGAATATGGGGCGAGCGCAGCCCCGTGGCGTCAAACCCGCTTTGCGGGGCACACGTTCGCTGGCAGCGCCTTTCGCAAGCTCGCCGAGCACGAGAAGCTCGGCAAGAAAGGTCGAAGCCTGCCCGGGAGCCATCGTTCGCACGGGTTCATGGCCCTGGCCGGGCCGAGCGTGAAGCCCGTAGGCCGCGTCGACGCCCATATCGCGGACCTGAGCGCGACTCTGCTCCGCCGTCTGGGGCTATCGGTGCCCTCCTCGTTCATGGGTCGGGTTCTCTGGGAGGCGCTCCATGACGAAGGCCAGGTTCCGGCGGTCGCGCTCCCAGCTCCTCGCCCGCGCGCGCCTCGCACGACGCCAAATGAAGCCCTCGTCGAATCTCGACTCCGTGCGCTGGGCTACATCGAATGATTCTCCACGTCGCCTGCCTTCCATTTCCCACCCATCAAGGCACGCAAGCTGCGATCGCCTCGATGCTGGAGGCTTCCACGCGCGTGGGTCGGCCAAGCCAGTTGCTCACCTATGCGCACGCAGCGTACGAGCTCGACGCGCCCTACGAAATTCATCGCATCCCCAACTTCCCAAAGGTGCGCTCCGTTCGCTCCGGGCCCTCCTGGGGCAAAGTCGCGCTCGACGCTCGTTGCATCGTCGAGACCCGCCGCCTGGCGCGCCGCCTTCAGCCTAGCGCGATCATTGCCCATCACATCGAGGCCGCGATCGCGGCGCTCGCCGCGCGGGTCGCTCCTGTTTACTACATCGCGCATACCTCGCTCGAGCGAGAGCTGCCCGTCTACATGTCTCGGGTCCCCGCGCGACCGGTCCGCTCGATCGCGCGGCGATTGGAGAAGCAAGTGTGCGAACAGGCTGCTGGGGTTGCTGCGGTCGCCCCTGCGCTTGCGACGCTCCTGGGCGAAGGCGCCCGGTACCTGCCGGTCCCCTGGTCATCGTCGGCCGTCTCCGATCGCGTGACGCGAAACGACGCTCGACTGGCGCTCGGCATCGCGCCCGAAGCGCAGGTCTGCTTGTACGCAGGTAACCTCGATCCATACCAGGGCTGGGAACACCTCCTCGAAGCGATTTCGGTGCTGGGGCGGAGCCATCGAAACGCCCGACTGCTCGTCGCCACCGCGTCGGACCCTGCTCCCGCTCGACAGCAGGCGGAGCGCCTGGGGCTTGCGGATTCCGTCCGGTTTGTCGGGCTTGGATCGGAGCGCGCCCGAATGCTGGCGCACGCCGCGAGCGACCTCGCCTGGGTGCCCAGACGCACCGAGGGGGGCCTGCCGGTCAAGATGCTAGACGCCTTCGCGCGCGACCTCCCCGTCGTCGCGATGCGGCGAGCCACCGCAGGGCTTCCTCTGCAGGGAGTGTGTCGCATCGTGTCCGATGACGACCCAGGGGCACTGGCCGGCGCCGCCGAAAGCCTCTTTGAAGACGACCGCGCCGCGAGCGTGCTTCGGGATCGCGCCCGCCGCTACCTGTCCGTCCACCACTCGGCGGAGTGGTTCACGACCGCGCTGCGCCACCTGCTCGGGGATAGCGTCCCTAGCATTCGAGCCATGCAACACGTGCCGCCTCGACGAGCTGCGTCGGCACTCCGAGTTGACTGAGCTCCCCGAGCTCGCACCAGCGATACGCATCGTGCTCTTCAGAGAGCCGCACCTCGCCGCCCTCGTGCTCGGCTGCGAACACGATCACCGTCATCGGCTCGCCGCAACGAAGCGCGGCATATGCGGTCACCGGGCGCGATCGAATCACGACCCGCAGGCCGGTTTCCTCTAGCACTTCGCGGCGCGCCGCGGCGATCGGATCCTCACCCGACTGAACGCGCCCGGACACGCCTTCCCAAAGCCCCGGCCCGGCCTCTTGGCTGGCCGCGCGACGCATGGACAGCATTCGGCCCTGGCCAAACACGAGAACCGTCACGGCAACCCATTGTCTTGCTTCTTCGCCCATC
>Ga0265306_10001671_pt1 | contig 10824 bp, 8 predicted proteins | sample Helome_3_FD_192493 | JGI IMG/M metagenome (GOLD analysis project Ga0265306, IMG submission 192493) | Marine sediment microbial communities from subtidal zone of North Sea - Hel_20160420 (Illumina Assembly) | ecosystem: Environmental > Aquatic > Marine > Subtidal zone > Sediment ...
AGGCCACCATGCCGAGTCTGTCTTTTTACGATTATGCTTTTCTGGTTACCGAGACCGCGGACAGCCCGAAACACGTTGCCGGGCTACAGATCTTTAGTCCGCCGCCGGGTTACGAAGGCGACTTTGTGGCCGACCTGGTCTCCGCGCTGCGCACGCGGCCGCCGGGATCGCCATTCAATATGCGTCTCGAGGGTTCGCTGCTCGGGATACCGAGCTGGGTCGACGACGAGCATTTCGATATCGATTATCACCTGCGGCAGACCCGCTTGCCCGCCCCGGGCAACCGTCAGCAGCTGATGGACGTCGTGGCCAGGCTCCACTCGATGCTGCTGGATCGACAGCGCCCGCTGTGGGAGATGCATGTCATCGAGGGACTGGATGACGGTTCTTTTGCGCTGTACAGCAAGATCCACCATGCCTACTGCGACGGCGCCACGCTGGTGCGGCTGATGATGAGCACGCTCAACCAGACACAGGATGACCGTACGCTGCGGGCCAGCTGGGAGCCGATGGAGAAAGCCCGCTATCGCAAATCCGAGCAGGGCCTGAGCGAAAAGCTCGGCAAACGCGTCGATCAGATCAAGCGCACTGCCCACACGGCGCTGGAGTTATCCGGTCTCGCCGGACGCATGGCGCTACAACGTCTTGGCGCCCAATCCGGCCGTCTGCCGGTCCCGTTCACCGCGCCGCGCACACGACTGAACGCGACCGTCACCCGCGCTCGCCGCGCGGCCATCGGCGAGTTGTCCATGGCAGACGTCAAGCGGCTGTGTGCCCAGACCGGGACCACCATCAATGATGTGCTGGTCACGCTCTGTGACATTGCGCTGACCCGCTATCTACGCCAGCACGACGATCGCCCCAAAGGGCCGCTGGTCGCGCAGATGCCGGTCTCTCTGCGCCGGGATGGCAATGAGGAGATGGGCAATCAGATCGCCATCATGCCGGTCACGCTGGGTCGGGCCTCGCATGACCCGCTACGCCGTCTGCACGAGGTCAGCCGCTCCTGTGCCGAAGTAAAGGAAGAGGCGGCATCGATGTCCCAGGACACGGTTTCGATCTATACGCTGATGATCCAGGGGGTGGCGCAGGCCGGCGAGTTTCTCGGCATGAACGAGACCCTGCCACCGCTGGGCAATATCCTCATCTCCAATGTCCCGGGCCCACGTGTCCCGCTCTTTCTGTGGGGCGCGAAATTGACCAGCTCCTACCCGTTGTCGGCGATTCCGCCGGGGCTGGCGATGAACATCACCCTCTTCAGCTACGACGGCAAGTTCGATATCGGCATGATTGCGGGCTATGACGCGATCCCGGACATCGACGAATTGCCGGCTTATATGAATGACGCGTTCGCCGCGCTCAGCGCAGCGGCCGCGCGCCAGCAGGTGCGCGGTAGCAAGGGCCGGCGTGTCGGCGCGCGGGTCCGCAGCAAGAAAGCTGCGGTCAGGTCGCGCAAGAAAACGCTCCCTGCGGACAGCAAGACCAAACAAAAGAACACCGGTTCGGGCAGCAACCGTAGCAGCAAGAAAGCCGCGAAAAGCCGCTCATCGGCGACCGTTCGTAAACGCCAGAGCGCGAGCCGCGCGGTGAGGTTTGCGGCGCGCGGAGCTGATCAATCGGATTCGGAGAAGACCCATTAGGCGCTGCCTTCGGATTGCCGGTTGTAGAGTACGCCACCATCCCCGGTGGAGAGGATTCACGCTCCGGTGGAGTTGATCGACGTCGGCGTCAATCTGGCCCACGACAGTTTCGATCACGACCGTGACGAGGTGCTGGCCCGCGCCCGGGCCGCAGGCGTCGGCACCATGGTGGTCACCGGCAGCTGCCGCGAGTCCAGCCACCGGGCACGACAGCTGGCCCATGAGCACACGGACATGCTCTACGCCACCGCCGGTGTTCACCCCCATCACGCCAAAGATTTCGACTCGGAGGACCGGGCATGGATTCGCGAGTTGGCCGCGGACCCGGTCGTCACCGCCGTGGGCGAGTGCGGACTGGATTTCTTCCGCAATTTTTCTCCGCCCGCTGACCAGGAGCACGCCTTCCACCAGCAGCTGGCGCTGGCCAGCGAGCTGCAGATGCCGGTGTTCCTGCATCAGCGTGACGCCCACGAACGATTCTGCGCGATCCTGCGTGAACATATCGCGGACATCCCGCGTGGCGTCGCGCATTGCTTTACCGGCGATCGTCGGGAGCTGGAGGATTATCTGCGCCTGGGTTTGTCGATCGGCATTACGGGCTGGATCTGCGACGAGCGCCGGGGTGGCCATCTGAAATCCCTTATCAGCCACATCCCGCCGGATCGCCTGCTGCTGGAGACCGATGCGCCGTATCTCTTGCCACGAGATCTGGATCCAAAACCGCGCACTCGCCGCAACGAGCCCTGCCATCTCGCCCATATCCTTGCAATCGTCGCCGCCGCTGCGAATCGTGATGCGGACGTCCTCGCGGCAGAATCCAGCGCCAATGCGCGGCTGTTTTTCGGCCTGCCTGAACCCGGGTAGCCGAAAGATCTGGTCTCATATTCTAGAAAGGTAATTCACAATATCTCATAAGCCATTGTTTTTACAATTTATTAATCCAGCTATGGGATGTGCCTGAAGAGGAGATGAAAGTCATTGCCCTGTCGGTCCCGCCCCGCGAGAATGAAACAGGCCCCGATCGTCTGACGAGGAATACGCTATGGACCCCGCACAAATTTCTGCCTTCGTAGACCAGACCTGGGACGAAAGCATCGTGCCGGAGCTCTGCGAATACGTGCGGATTCCCAACAAGTCGCCGGTGTTCGATCCCGACTGGCAGGCGCATGGCCACATGGAGGAAGCGGTCGCGCTGATGGAGCGCTGGTGCCGCGCCCAACCGGTGGCCGGTATGACCGTCGAGGTGGTGCGGCTGGAAGATCGCACGCCGCTGCTGTTTATCGAGGTCGCGGGCGCCACAGACGACACCGTGCTGCTCTATGGACACCTGGACAAGCAACCGGAATTCACGGGTTGGGAGGCCGATCTCGATCCCTGGGTGCCGACGCTGCGCGACGGCAAACTCTATGGCCGCGGAGGCGCCGACGACGGCTATGCCGTATTCGGCTCTCTGGCCGCTATCCGCGCGTTGCAGGAACAGGGTCAGCCCCATGACCGCTGCGTGATCCTGATCGAGGCCTGTGAGGAATCCGGCAGCTATGACCTGCCCTACTACATCGACGCGCTGTCAGAACGTATCGGCCACCCCAGTCTGGTGGTCTGCCTGGACGCGGAGTGCGGCAACTATGACCAGCTTTGGTGTACCACGTCTCTGCGCGGCAATGTGATCGGCACGCTGAGCGTCGAAGTGCTCAACGAGGGCGTACACTCAGGTGGCGCCAGTGGCGTCGTACCGTCCTCGTTCCGCGTCATCCGCTCGCTGTTGAGCCGGATCGAGGACGAGCGCAGCGGCGAGATTGTGTTGCCGGCGCTGAACGCGCCGATACCCGAGGCCCGCGTAGTCCAGGCACGATCAGCCGCTGAGGTGTTGGGGGACTCGGTGTTCGAGAAATTCGCATGGGCCGGCGACACCCGTCCGATCGCGGACGATCCGGTAGAGCTGCTGCTCAACAACACCTGGCGACCGACGTTGTGCGTGACCGGTGCCGGGCTTATTCCCGATCTGGGCAATGCCGGCAATGTCATGCGCCCGGCGACGGCCCTGAAGCTCTCATTCCGCGTACCGCCCACGATCAACGCAGAAGATGCGGGTGCCTCGATCAAGACGGCCCTGGAGACGGCCCCCCCCTATGGGTGTCGGGTTCGGTTCGAGCTGGAATCGGCGATGAGCGGCTGGGACGCACCACCGGTGGCTCCCTGGCTCGAGCGTGCCATGCACGCGGCCTCCGGGGCGTTCTTTGGCGCACCGGCCATGTACATGGGAACCGGTGGCAGCATCCCGTTTATGGGTATGCTGGGTGAGCGCTTCCCCGGGGTGCAGTTCCTGATCACCGGCGTGCTCGGGCCGAAATCCAATGCCCACGGTCCCAACGAGTTTCTCCACATCGCTACGGGGAAACGGATCACCGCTTGCGTGGCGCAGGTACTGGCCGATCATTATCGACGGGAGATCACCCGGGATCACTAGACGCGGGTCTTACTGAGACCCGCGCCCGGAGCTATCAGCGTGGATGCGGTCTTGCGGCCTGGGCGAGATGCTCCCAGCCGCTCTGAAACGCTTCAAGCGTCTGGCCGTGATCGTCGTCACCGGAGAATTCCTCTTCCAGCTCGGTCAGCGTGCTGACCCGCTCTACGGCGCCGCCCGGGAACTCCACGGGGCCCGCGAAGACGACGCGGCCGGAGACGGGCACCGGTCTGACCAGCCGCTCGACCGCCTGCACCCGGGCCGCCAGTGGTTCCAGCGGATTGCGGAAAGCGAAACGACGCTCGCCGGCCATGACTTTCCACTGTTCCAGCCGCGGTCCTCCGAACACGGCGCCGCTGGCGTTACGCAGATCGATGACCAGCACACCGCGCCCGGTGAGCATCACATGCTCCAGATGGATTTCACCATCGAGACCATCATCAATCACCACATCCTGGAGCCGCTGGCGGCTGAGGCGACGGAACACGCTTTGCGGTCGCGCCCGGAGCCGGCGACGCAGCCGCATGAGCAGATAGATCGACAGCCCAAGCCCGAGCACGCCGCCCGTGGCCGTCAGCATCTGCTGCGTCGAGAATGGATCCATGGCACATCCCTGATGACGGGCCGCCGGGGCGACCGCTGGGGTGAGTGGAATTGTAACGGCATGACGCCGCTTCGTCAGGGTGCGGGTATGCCGAGCCGGCGTATCCGCCGAGACTGTCTGAAGCTGTCGGCGCTGAATATCGCCAGACCGGTCCAGATGCAGCCGAAGGTGATCGCATGGGCGCGCGTAAACGGCTCGTCATAGACAAAGACTGCGAGCAGGAAACTCAGCGTCGGACCCAGATACTGGAACAGCCCGAGCACGGTAAGCGGCAGCCTGCGTGCCGCCTGGGTGAACCAGAGCAGGGGCAACATGGTGACCGGACCACCCGCCACCAGCAGCCACGAGATCCCGCTGCCCTGGGCCAGGAAAGCGCCCTGACCGCGCGCACCGAGCCACAGGATCGCGCCAAAAGCGAGCGGGAACAGGAACGCCGTTTCGATAAACAAGCCTCCCAACACGGGTACCTCGGTGCGTTTGCGCAGCAGACCGTAGAGCCCGAAGCTAAAGGCCAGGACCAGCGCAATCCATGGCAAGCGGCCCATGCTGAACGCCAGATTGATCGTTCCGAGCGCAGCCAGCACGACGGCCACAATGCGCGCCCGGTTGAGCCGTTCACCCAGCAGCGTCATGCCAAAAAGCACATTGACCAGCGGGTTGATGTAATAACCGAGACTGGAGTCCAGCACCCGATCCGTGTCTACGGCGTAGATAAAGACCAGCCAGTTGGTAGAGACCAGCAGCGCGGTCAGCAACAGCGTGGCCAGCGTCCGCGGTGAACGCAGCACCGGCACCAGCCTGCCCCAGTCCCGGCGCCAGCTCAGCAGCAATGCACCGATCACCACGGTCCATACGATCCGGTGCGCGAGCACATCGGCCGGCAAGACGCCGTCGAGCAGCTTGTAGTAGGCAGGGACGAAGCCCCAGAAGCCGAACGCGGCCAGCGCATAGCCGGCACCGGCGCGAAAGTGCGCGGGGTCTTCGCTCAATCGGAGACGGCGCCGGCAGCGGACGTGACCAGACGGGCACCAGGCGCCTCGATCGCGGATACCCAATGCTCGGCCGCCACATCGTTCTTCGCAAAGGCGTCGACCATGGCCTCTGCGACCTCAGCGGCGAGCGCCTGACGACACCAGGCGAACATGCTGGGCCCGCTCCCGGAGATGGACGCGCCGAGCGCGCCGGCGTTTGTCGCGGCCGCCTGCACCGCTGCAAAGCCCGGGATCAAAGCTCGTCGCTGGGGCTCGATCACCACGTCGCGTAAACAGCGGCCAATCTGGGCCGTATCACTACGCAGACAGCCGGCCACAAAACCCGCCAGGTGCTGGGCATGCTGGACATGGGTGCTCAGGGGCACCGAGCTTGCGAGCATCGCACGAGCATCGCGGGTATGCACCCGGAGTTCCGGATGCACCAACACGCAGCAAACATCCGCTGGAACCGGCAGGCGGGTGATCGCGGGTGGGTCACCGGCTTCGCACAGGACCAGCCCGCCGAACAGACTCGGCGCCAGGTTATCAAGATGCCCGGCGCCGCTGGCCGCGGTCTCACCCATGGCCGCATAGACCAGCTGGCGTTCGGGATCGAGTCCGAGCTGCCACAGCGCATTGGCGGCGACTACGGCGGCGACCGCCGAGGCGGCGGATCCGCCCATGCCCGAGCCCAGCGGGATCCCCTTTTCTATCGTGACGGCGACCCCGTCGGCGATCGGGAAATCCTGACACAGGGCGACCAGCGGTCGCAGCGCCGTATTGGAGGCCGGGTCCGCGGGCAGTTCCCGGATACGACCGAAGACGCCCTGCAGACGGATGCCAGGCCGGTCGTCCCGGCGCAGCGTGACGGTGTCACCGATCCCATCCAGCGCGTGGCCGAGGACGTCGAAACCGACACCGACGTTGCCCACCGATGCGGGCGCAAAAGCGGTGACCGAGGAATTCATGCTCATGATTGACTGTCCAGGCGTCCGCTCTTACCGCTTCCGGCGCCGCCAAAAATTACGCTATCCCGGTGGGCGTAACGCCCCGGACCGAGGGCGCCTGCGCCCCGGCCGGTGCCCCGATCCGGCAACCCGGCGCGGCAGAGGCCGCGTAACCATATCCAGCCGACCCGGGCGGCGCAAGGGAGCACTAATTGACGACGGGTCGCAGAATTTGTCATCCGTGCGCGTTATCATTAGAGGTTCTGTTCAATCTGCCAGAGTGCCCAGGCATGAGGAGCCCGCTGTGACTATCGAATCCGCGCCGTTATCACCGCAATCCGCGTCCCCTGAGGACATGAAGGCCGCTGCCAGCGCACCAGAGCAGTTTGATCTGGAAAGCCCAGAGTGGTTCTTGAACCGGGAGCTGACCTGGCTGGAATTCAATCGCCGCGTACTCCACGAAGCCGAGGACACGCGGAATCCTCTGCTCGAACGGGTCAAATTCCTCGCGATCATGAGCTCCAATCTGGACGAATTCTTCATGAAGCGCATCGGCGGCCTGAAACAACAGGTCGGGGCCGGCGTCCACGAGTTATCCGCCGACGGGCGCACCCCGGCCGAACAGATCGAGGCCTGCCACGAGATGGTGGTACGCATGAAGTCGGATCAGCTGCGTCTGGCCGGGCTGCTCAGGGCTGAGCTGGCCGAAGCCGGAATCCGTATCAGCCGCTATGCGGAATTGAGCAGCAAGGAGCAGGCCCAGCTTCGCGACTACTATCTGCAGAATATCTATCCACTGGTGACGCCGATCGTGATGGATCCGGCGCACCCGTTTCCGTTTATCTCCAATCTTTCGCTCAACCTTCTGGTGACGATCGTGCGGCCCGATGGCAAGGGCACCGCGCTGGCTCGGATAAAAGTGCCGCTCGGTTCCGGCGTCAAGCGGTTTTTGCAGATCGAGGAGCAGACCCACTTTGTGCCGCTTGAGGATGTGATCGCGCATAACGTCGATCTGCTGTTTCCCGGCATCACCATCGAACGCTGGGACCTGTTCCGGGTCACGCGAAATGCGATCACCGAACGTTCGGAAGAACAGGCGAATGACCTGCTGGAACTGATCGAGTCGGAGCTGCGTGATCGCAAGTTCGCCCCGGTGGTGCGGCTGGAGGTTTCGCCGGGCATGCCCAAGGTCCATCGCGGCATGCTGGCCGCGGAACTCGGCCTCAACGAGGACGAGGACGTGTTCGAAGTCGAAGGCCTGATGCAGAAACGGGATCTGTTCCAGATGGCCTTCATCGACCGTCCGGAACTCCACGATCCGCCGCATCATCCGGTGGACAACGCCAGGATCGTGGGCGCGCCGAATCTGTTCCATTTCATCCGTAATGAAGGGGCCGTCCTGCTGCAGCATCCCTATGAATCCTTTGCCACTTCGGTGGAGCGATTCGTGCGCGAGGCGAGTCAGGATCCGAAGGTGCTGGCGATCAAGATGACGCTGTACCGGACCGCGGAGAAGTCACGCATCGTCGACTACCTGCTGGATGCTGCCCACAATGGCAAACAGGTGGCGGTGGCGGTCGAGCTCAAGGCGCGATTTGATGAGTCGGCGAATATCCGTTGGGCCAACCGCATGGAGCAGAACGGTATCCATGTCTCCTATGGCGTGGTCGGACTCAAGACCCACAGCAAAGTCGTGTTCGTCTTGCGTCAGGATTACGACGGCTTGCGCCGCTACGCGCATCTGGGCACTGGAAATTACCACTCCGGCACTGCCAGGATCTATAGCGACCTCGGCATGCTCACCTGCGATCCGGTGATCGGCGACGATCTTACCGAGCTGTTCAACTTCCTGACCACCGGTTTCGTACCGAATCGCGATTATCAGAAGCTGCTGCCGGCGCCAAAGAATCTGAAGAAGGGACTGCTGGCGAGGATCGAGCGAGAGATCGCCCTGCACTCACCCGAGAACCCGGGGCACATCCAGTTCAAGGTCAATGCACTCGAGGACATGGACGTTACCCGGGCACTCTACCGGGCCTCGCAGGCGGGTGTCCGGATCGACCTGATCATCCGCGACACCTGTCGTCTGCGACCGGGCATCCCGGGTCTTTCGGACAACATCAGCGTGATCAGCATCGTCGGGCCATTTCTTGAGCACACGAGGATTTTCTATTTCCGCAACGGTGGCGACGAAGAGTATTTCATCGGTTCGGCGGATCTGATGAAACGCAATCTGGAGAGCCGGGTGGAGATCGTTACTCCGGTGGAACCGCCGGCGCTGCGTGAGTTGCTGCGCGAGATCCTCGAGGTTCAGCTCGCCGATCAGCGCTGCGCCTGGGACATGCAGCCCGACGGCCAGTATGTGCAACGCGTGCCCGGGACCGAGGCCCAGCAATCCAGTTCACAGCAGTTGCTGATCCAGCTGGCAGAACGGCGGCTCAAACAAGCCAGCAAGCTGGGCAAGAAGGTCCGTGCCAAACGACGCAGAACCGGACCGCGCCGGGTCAAATAGGCCGCGCTCTCCGGACCCGCAGCGGGCTCTCAAGTCTTGTTGGCGCGGCCTTGCTGGTTCTGGCCGCGATGATGGATAGCCCTCGCGCCGGCTGACCGTCAGCGCGCGCGACCACATGCGGAATGCTGCGGACGTTACCCGGCGTTGCCCCGGCTCATCTCCTGCAGCGCGCTCAGCACGTCGCGGACGATGATACGGCCCACGACCCGGTTGTGTTTCATCACCGGCAATCCGCGGTAATAGTATTCTCCGCCTTCGAGAAACATCTTCGCCACCTGCATAATACTGTCGTCCACATCGACGCTGCGGATTTCCGCGTGCATCATGTCCGCGACGCGCTCGCCGCGGTTGCCGTGGTAAGCGCCGTGGAGTCCGGCCCTGAGCCCGTCGACCTCGGACAAGACCCCCACCAGGTTGCCCAGCTTGTCGATCACGAACCCGCCGGACATGTGTTTGTCGACGATCTGCTGCACCGCTTCCAGCACATCCGTATCCGGCAGAAAAGTGAGAAAACGTTTGCTCATATAGTCGCGTGCTTTATGGGACATCGCAGTGTCTCCCGGCGTCTAAATGCGCCTTGATCGGGACTCCCCCGGTGTGGGCCATCCGCGCCTGCCGCTTCGGACACGGCCGCTGACATGCGCCACCGCAGTCAGAATCGACGCCGGCAACCTGATTGAGCCCGCCACAGCTGCCCTGGATCCGTCTCCCGGACAGCAGCAGGCCCGAGGCCAGCCCGAGGATCGCCAGCGCAAAAATAGCAAAACTCAATACGATGGTCGTCATTGCATACAGGCCTTGCTCTAACCGCCGAAATCGTCGAGCAGGATGTTCTCGTGCTCTACGCCGAGATTGGTCAACATCTCCAGCACTGCCTTGGTCATCATCGGCGGCCCGCAGATATAGTATTCACAGTCTTCCGGGGCCTTGTGGTCCTTGAGATAATTCTCGTAAAGAACCTCGTGGATAAACCCGGAATAGCCGTCCCACTGGTCTTCCGGGAGTGGATCAGAGAGAGCGATATGCCAGACAAAGTTGTCGTTTGCCGCGGCCAGACGCTCGAAATCTTCCGCATAGAACATCTCGCGTTTGCTGCGCGCGCCATACCAGAAACTCATCTTGCGCTTGCTGTGCAGGCGTTTGAGCTGGTCGAAGATGTGGGCGCGCATCGGCGCCATACCGGCACCACCGCCGATAAACACCATCTCCGCATCGGTATCCTTGGCAAAGAACTCGCCGTAAGGGCCTGAGACCCAGACCTTGTCACCGGGTTGCAGGCCATAGATAAAGGACGACATGATCCCGGGCGGCGCGTTGGGCGCATTCGGCGGCGGCGTCGCGATACGCACGTTAAGCATCACCAGGCCCTTCTCCTCCGGATAGTTGGCCATCGAGTAGGCCCGGGTCACCGTCTCGTCGCAGCTGGCGGTGTAACGGAACAGATCGAAGCGTTCCCAGTCGTCGCGGAATTGCGGCGGGATCTCGAAATCCGCGTAACTCTTCTTGTAGGGCGGACACTCGATTTGTATGTAGCCACCGGCACGGAAATTCAGGTCCATACCTTGCGGTAACTCCAGCACCAGTTCCTTGATAAAGGTGGCGACGCAGCGATTCGAGCGCACCGTGCACTCCATACGCTGCACCCCGAACACCTCGCGGGGCACCTCGATCTTCATGTCCTGTTTT
>Ga0265306_10001672_pt1 | contig 10823 bp, 10 predicted proteins | sample Helome_3_FD_192493 | JGI IMG/M metagenome (GOLD analysis project Ga0265306, IMG submission 192493) | Marine sediment microbial communities from subtidal zone of North Sea - Hel_20160420 (Illumina Assembly) | ecosystem: Environmental > Aquatic > Marine > Subtidal zone > Sediment ...
GAGATCCGTCGCGCCTTGCACGTTGTCATGGCCGCGGAAGATATTGGCGCCGCCGCCGGACTTGCCAATATTGCCCAGCGCCAGCTGCAGCACGCAGTAGGCCCGGGTGTTGTTGTTGCCGATGGTGTGCTGGGTCCCGCCCATGCACCATACGATGGTGCCGGGCCGGTTCTCCGCCATCGTTTGAGCGGCCTGTTTGACCTCTGCTTCGGGGACTCCGCAAACGTTTTCCACCACGTCCGGCGTCCATTTGGCCACTTCCACACGGATTTCCTCGATACCGAACACACGCTGGTTGATGTACTCCTGGTCCTCCCAGCCGTTTTCGAACACATGCCAGAGCATGCCCCAGATCAACGGCACATCTGTGCCCGGGCGGATGCGGACGAATTGATCCGCATGGGCCGCGGTGCGGGTAAAGCGCGGATCCACGACGATCATCTTGGCGCCGTTCTCCTTACCCCGCAGGATGTGCTGCATCGCCACCGGATGCGCTTCCGCGGCATTGCTGCCGATGAAGAACATGGCCTTGGCGTTGTGCATGTCGTTGTAGGAATTCGTCATCGCGCCGTAGCCCCAGGTATTGGCTACACCGGCCACCGTCGTCGAGTGGCAGATCCGTGCCTGGTGATCGACGTTATTGGTGCCCCACAACGCGGCGAATTTCCTGAACAGATAGGCCTGCTCGTTGTTGAACTTGGCCGAACCCAGCCAGTAGACCGAATCCGGACCTGAGCGCTCGCGGATATCGAGCATCTTGTCGCCGATCTCGTTGACCGCCGTATCCCATGAGATGCGCTTCCACTTGCCGCCCTCCAGCTTCATGGGATATTTCAGCCGCCGCTCACCGTGGCCATGCTCGCGCACCGCCGCGCCCTTGGCGCAATGCCCGCCGAGATTGAACGGCGAATCGAAATCCGGCTCCTGCCTGGTCCATACGCCGCCCTGTACCTCGGCGATGACGCCGCAGCCGACCGAGCAATGGGTACACACCGATTTCTTGGTCACGACCTCCCCGGCCGCGCCGGTGGCAACAGCCTCCGCACGCTGGATCATCCGCGGCGCGAGGCCGCCCGCGACCGCGGCGCCACCCAACGCCATGCCGGTGCGTCTCAGGAAGGTGCGCCGATCGATGGCTGCACCCAGGACGCCGTTGCGCGTCTGCTCGATTTCGGACTTGTTGAGGTCCCGTTTCTTTATCAGCTTCATCGCCGATTCTCCTGGACAGTAATCTGTTCTGTTGGATGCGCTGGCAGACCCCGCGCGCTTACATACGTGCCTTGTCGTAGTAGGCCCTGACATGGGGAGTGACGTGATATCCCTCGGCGCGCGGTTTTTCCGCCGGTGCCGCCGACGGTTCTGCTGCCACCGCTGACCCGGTGACGGCCGCCAGGGCCGTGGCACCACCCACCGTCGCCAACCCCTTCAGGAACTCGCGGCGATTGTTGCTCTCGCTCAGCGCTTTTTTGCTCATCTCACTATCCCTCCTGCTCGAACCTTGTTTCCGTTGAGCGGCTTTCCCGGCCGACCATCCTGATAGGCCGCACGGCCTCCATCGCCCCGGGTGCCGTCATCCGGAACGCCTGTGTCTCCACATCAATGAATTGCTCGCCGAGCTGACCGACCGCCCGGTAAAAACGCGCGCTGCGCGCCGGTTGCATATCGCGGAAGAATCGCCCGATCCATGGCGCCATGTGGCGGGCGAAGAATGCGGCCTGTTGTTCCAGCGAAATGGCATGGGACCCGGCCACACAGATACTCATGACCTCGCACAGCGCGGCGGCATGGTCTTCAGGCTCGCGCACGCCCTCCTGACGCTCGAAACCCATCCGCTCCAGATCGGCCCGCAGCGTGGCCAGCGGTTGCTCCATCAAAAAGCCGGTGACATACCAGGAACCGTAGGGGATCAGCTCTCCGCGTCCGATGCCGATAAACAGCTCGTGGTATTCGTCGTCGAGCTGCTGGACGGTGGTGCGGGCAGCAGCAGTCTGCAGCATCTGCCAGGCGGCACCAAGCAGTGTCTCTGCGTTGTCCGGTCCGGGATCGATGGATGCCAGCAGCTCAAGGGTCTTCTGATCGGGCGGGGCGGCGAGCAGATGGCCCAGCAGGCTGTAGGTATTGCCGCGGACCTGATCTTCAGGTTCGACCACCCGGGCCGTCTGCTCTGCGCTGCCTGCAGCTTCGATGCTCATGTCCCGGCATGCTCCCCCATATGACTTAATACTAGCAATAACTGGACCAGCTCGAATATGTAAATAAACGACAATTATTACCCTACAGTCCCAAGAAACCGCATCGAAAGCCTCAGTTATGGGACAGTCTGTCCAACCCAAAGCTCGATATGGACCATATTTTCCCGGATTCGATCAGGCCGGGCCCTGAGGCGCCTGGCTCTTCATCATGTCCTTGACGCGACAGTGATCGCACATCTTCAGCCGGCGCAGCGCCTCCTCGGATTTGAACATCCAGTGTCCCTCCAGCTTGCGGGTCATCACCTCCAGCATGGATTGGGTCGCGAACGGCTTGCCGCAGACGATGCAGCAAAACGGCTCCTCCTCATGCAGGGTCCGGGCCTGCTCGCGCTGGCGAGGATCGAAAAGGAACCGGGGATTGAGGGCGATGGCGTCCTCGGGACAGGCCGCCTCGCAGAGTCCGCACTGGACACAACTCCACTCGTGAAAATTTAGCTGGGGAAGCCCCTGCCCGTCCCGGACCGCAGAGGCCGGGCAGACCCCGACACAGCTCATGCACAGGGTGCAGGATTTCTTGTCGACCTTGATTTCGCCGAACGGCGCGCCGGCCGGCAGCGCCACGCTGCGTTTTTTGGCGGGGCCCTGCCCATGGAGATGATCGATACTGAATTTGAGTATGGTACGTTTTTCATCCGGCGCCTCGAAACGCGCCGGCTTTGCCACGCCGCGCTCCGGCAGAGCCGATAATCCTGCGCGCGTGGCACCCTCCTCATCCGCATTGAGCCGCTGGATCGCCTCGACGGAGAGCCCGAGCCCGCCCATCACAGCCCGGGCATAGTCGATCTGCCGATCCAGCTCGGCGGTCACACGGGCCGGCGTGTCCGCGGATCCCAGCAGGATCACACCTGATGCGCCGTATGCCAGACAGGCGAACCACGCGTCCATGCCGACCGATCCGATCTCTTCCAGCTCCACCGGCAGCACGCGCTCGGGCATGTCGGCGGCGATATAGGCCTCCAGCTGGGCGGCGGCGGAGGCGTCGTGAAACATGACGGCAGGCGCCTCGCCCCCGGCGCTCCGATAGGCTTCGAGCAGCCCCCGGACATGGCGCAGCAGGTCGCGCACCGTCGGGTAGGCATAGGTCATGGCACCGCTGGGGCAGGCGGCCACACAGCTGCCCCCGCCCTGGCAGAGTTGTGGATTGACCTCGACCCGGTCGCCCAGGGAGACGATGGCCTCGGCCGGGCAGGCGTCGATGCAACGCCGGCAGCCGGTGACACCGCTGCTGCCGTGGGCACAGATATCCAGGTTGTAATTGAAATATTTTGGCTTCTCGAATTCGCCCGTCATCCCGGGCAGGGCCTCGATTGCGGCCTCAAGGGCCTGCGGGTCACCCGCCGGGGCCAGATAGCCCGGCGGCGGCAGTTCGGCGGTCAGCATGGGCGGATTGCCCAGATCCAGAACCATATCGAAGCCGTTGTCTTTCTTCCCCAGCAGCTCCGCCAGGGCGACGTGCTCGCCATCCGCGCTCAACTCGAGTTGGAAGCCGCCGAGGCTTCCCGAGAGGCCGGCCGCGCCGCCACGGATCACGACCAGACCGGCCTCGTTCGAGACCACCGGCGGGGCCCCGTCGGCCGGCACCAGCACTGTGCGGATGAGCGACGCGTCGGCCTGGCCGGCCGCAGCCAGCGCCGCCGACTCGTCTCCGATCACCAGCAAGCGGCCCCGGGACAGGTAGCTCACCAGGGAGGTCGGCTCGACCTCCGCGCGTTTGGCATTGGCCAGGGCGCTGGCTCGTGCCTGTCCCTCCGGACCACCCGCCGGCAGGTCATACATCATGCTCGTCGTCCCTTGTTTTCGTTATCGATGGATCGTTGGCGGGTTCGGCCCCGATGGTGTCGGCCCCTGTGTTGTCGGCGACAGGCTCTTCTGCCCCGCTGTCGGTTTCTTCGCCGGCGTCTGTCTGCGACTCGCCCTCGCTTTCCTCCGCGTCCGCCAGACGCTCCAGGGCTCGCTCCATCTGGAAACGCATATCGGCGGTGATGATGTCGCCCAGGGGTTCAAACTTGGTGTAATCCCCGCAGTAATCATCGAGCCCGTCGCAAATATTGAATTTCGGACCGTGGAAAAGCTTGCGCAAGGCGGCACGACGCAGATCGTCGCTAACCCCGGGTGACAAAAAGCCGCTGACGTCGGCATCCTCCCCCAGCGTTTCTATCGCGGGCATGTCGGCGTCCGTCAGTGGCTCTGACGTCGGCGGGACTTCATCCGGCGCGCTCTCTTCAACGGTCGCCGGCACCGCGGACTCTGTCTCTTCCCCAGCCCTCGCCGTCGCTTCGGCCTTGCGTCGCGCCCAACGGTTGATGAAGTCTTCGGATTCGGTATCGACCTCGATCTCAGTCCCGGTCTTTTTGTCGTCGCCAGTCATCGGATCAGCCTTGCCCGCTCCAGTTCTTTCGCTTGCGCTTGCGCGGCGGCGTTGGCTTGTAATGCTCGACCACGAAGCGCTCCAACTGCACATAGACCTCGGGCGGTATCGGCACTCGGTATACGGCGCTATTGGCTTCGGTGGCCGCTCCTGCTTCGTCCTGGTCTGCAGTCACCAGGATCGGCATCAGGCCGCCGTCCTCCCGCTCGTGGCAGATGACGAACAGCGCCGGGTCGCTACCGACCAGATTCGACCAGTAACTGTGGGCGCTATCCCGGAACAGGTCCAGCCGAAGACCGCTCCACAGAAAATGCTCTTCGCCCTGCACATCTTTGATCAGCGATCCCTGCGCACCGGCGCTGGCAAGATTCTCCCCGGCCACCACGGCGACCGCCCGCCAGCTGGGCACGCTCCAGGCGCCCCGTGAGACGGTCTTTTTGCCGAGGATGACGGCGACGGGCAGGCTGAGTTGTGGCGATACGGACATGATTCTCCGGTATTTGGGTGCCGACGGCCTGCGGGCCCGACCCTATCCTGGCCGCCGGGTGCGCGGGCTTTGTAGCCCCTCGACGAGACGCCAACTCTACCAGCAAGTTGCGTACCAGCCGCAGCAACATCCAGAGCCGGTCCGGTCACGGGCCGATCGGCGGGCTGCGCCGAGGGGCACTGTGCCGAAATGTTCCAGCCGGGGGCGCGGGTGGTACAAATTGCACCATTCGCCCTTCACCCGCGCTGCATCGCCTGGCGCACCCGGGCCGGGATTGCGCGGTCGAGCCGCCACTCGTCCAGGGGTACGCTTCTTGCATTCCGATCTGAAAAGGACGACCAGGCGTCGCACTCGGGCAGGGCGACCGATTCACCTGCACACCTGACCGGATTGTGCCCGGTCGCGGCGGGAGGGGGACGAGCAGATGAAGGCCAGCCGGTCACGCACGGCCAAACAAGACCTCGGGGGCATGGAAGAGGACCGCGTCACGGAACAACAAGACGCGGCGGAGGCAGAACAACCGCCGCGCTTTATGAGCGTCAGGCAGGTCGCCCGTTACCTGCAGCTCAATGAGAAAAAGGTCTATTCCCTGGTCAGCGAGGGAAAAATCCCGGCCAGCAAGCTGACCGGCAAATGGCTGTTTCCCCGCGACCTGGTGGACCAGTGGATCGTGGAATCCAGCCACGGCGGTTTGCTCACTGATCGGATGGTGATCGCCGGCAGCGACGACCCGTTGCTCTACCGGGCCATCATGCAGACCGCCAGCGAACTGCAGGCGCAGGCCCTGATCAGCTATGCGGCGACCGGTACCCAGCTGGGACTGTCGCTGCTGGCCCGGAGACGGGCCGACGTGTGCGGCATCCATTGGGGACCGGTGGACGAAAGTGAAAAACGCCATCCGGCCCTAGTCCGCCAGTATCACCAACATACGGACTGGACCCTGGTGCGGGCATTTAGACGTGAACAGGGCCTGATCCTGGCGCCAGGCGTATGGACCGCCACCAGCCGTATCGAAGATCTGTTCGGCACCGAGACACGTTGGGCGACGCGCCAGGAAGGCGCGGGCTCCCAGCGCTTTTTAAAGGAAACGATCAGCCGTAACCGGCTCAATCCGGCCCGGCGGCGGATCACCAGCCATGCCTTTTCGGAACGGGACGCGGCCGCCGCCGTGGCCATGGGGCAAGCCGACGTGGCGCCGGGGGCGCGCGCCGCCGCCACGGAATTCGGACTCGATTTTGTCAGCCTCGGCTGGGAAGGCTTCGACCTGGTGATGAACCGGGGGATATTCTTCCGCCGTCTGTTCCGCAGTCTGCTCGACAAGCTGCGCAGCCCGGAATCGCAGAAGATGGCACAACTGCTGGGTGGCTACGACCTGTCTGAAGCCGGAGACCTGGTCTGGGCGGCCTGAACGGGCCGCCAACGGGATTCAGCGCACGGCCAGATCCTGCTCGATCACATGCTCGACGTCGAGCTCCGGCAGCTCGAGCGTGATCCGCGCCCGGATGCTTGCCTGAGTGTTCAAACACCCGTCGGCGGCAGCGGCCGTAACGGCGCGCTCGATCTCCTGCTGCGAGCCGATACCCACTTTTTTGAGGAACTTCCTGATTTCGCCCTTCAGGACTTCCTGATCGATCGTGCCGTCTGCCATGGTTTACCCTCGTCGTCTCGATTGATAAATCGCATTGTCTTCTGTTGTGCTTGTGCCGGGCGCCGTCTTCGCGCCCGACCGTTTGCTTCAATCGCCGCCTGAACCCAGCTTGCGTTCGAGGGTCTTGCGCGAGATACCCAAACGCCTCGCTGCCTCCGATTTGTTACCCGCGGTCGCCGCCAGTACGCGCTCCATGTGATGCTGCTTGACCTGCTCCAGGGTCCAGTCGAGCGGATAAGGACCGGACCCGTCAACCGCGCGTGGTTCATCGGTGATGGCGACCAGTTCTGGCGGCAGTTCGCCGAGCAGCACCGTACGCTCGACCACGTTGCGCAGCTGGCGCACGTTGCCGGTCCATTCACGCGCCTGCAAGGCGCGCAGGCCGGCCGCGTCCAGCGGCACCGCAGCCATCGCCAGATCGGCCGCAATTTCGGCCATAAAGTGGTCCACCAACGCCGGGATATCGTCGCGCCGCTCGCGCAGCGGAGGCAGCTGCAGGTGGACCACGTTTATGCGATGGAACAGATCCTCGCGGAAACGCCCACGCTTTATCTCCGCCGGCAGATCGTGCTGAGTAGAAGCGACGACCCGGGCATCGACCGCCACTTCCCGATCCGAACCGACCGGGCGAACGTTGCCTTCCTCAAGGGCGCGCAACAACTTGACCTGCAGACCAACCGGCAACTCGCTGATCTCATCCAAAAACACGGTGCCGCCCTTAGCCGCCATGAACAGACCCTCGCGGACCTGGTGGGCGCTGGTAAACGCACCACGCGTATGGCCGAACAACTCGCTCTCCATCAACTCAGGGGCAATCGCACCACAGTTGACCGGCACGAACCTGCCTTTGCGTCCGCTTTGACGGTGCAGCAAACGCGCCACCAGTTCCTTGCCGGTGCCGGTCTCACCCTCGATCAGGACCGTGGCCGGGAACGGCGCCACGCGCCGGATCATCTGCTTGATCCGGGTGATCGAAGCGGCGGCGCCGATCAAACGCGGGCCGTGCGGCATCGCGTGGCCGCGCATGGGCATGGGTGATTCTGTCACCGTTGCCGGTGCCACAGCATCCAGGCGCTGGATGGAGCTTGCCGCGTCGTCGACCGACACCGGCTTTAATAACAGGTCCCGGGCACCCGCCCGCAGACCCTCCAGCGCACGTTCGACATCGTCACGCTCGCTTAGGACCAGCACGCGCGGCAGCGGGTCGATGTCGTGGAGGCCTTGCAGCAGAGCCACCGACGACACGTGGCCCGGGGCGTCATCCACCAGCACATAGTCAAAATGACAGCGGTTGCAAACCTGCCGGGCGCGTTTTTCGTCCGCCACGCCTTCGACCAATGCAAAGTACCGACCCAGACCGGTCTGCAACCTCGATCTGAATCGCCGGTCGCCGGAGACTATTAGCACCGACAACCGTCTGGCGGCGGTCGCGCTGTCGGCGGCGGTGCCGATGACTCCGCCGCGTGTCGCCTCATTGGTCGATTTCATGCTTCCTGTTGACCCCGATCCCCGGCTGGCAGGCCGGAATCCTTATGATCCCGGCGGTCAGACTGCCGCCGAGGACGCCACCAGACGCGACAAGATGACGCAAATTATGCGCCAGGGTCTGACATTTTGTCGCGGAAATTCCTATTCTAGCGGCAACAGAAACCAAAATTAAACCAGCAGAATCCCCAAAAGGCGTATATGGCACCCGAATTGCATCGTTCCGGTGTTCGGATCGGCGTCGGCGTATCGGTCGCCGATACCCCCCCACCGCGCCCCTAACCCAGATGCAGGAGCCGAGCCAACATGAATGATTTTTCGAATGCGCTCTCCACCGCATTCGCGCTGGTGACCTCGCTGGACCGGGATCTGGTCGAAATCGTCGGTCTTTCGCTGGAAATCAGCCTGACCGCGGTTCTTGTGGCGGCCATCATCGGTCTGCCGGCGGGCGCGGCGCTCGCCCTCTCCCGATTCCCGGGCCGGCGCCCGCTCATCATCGTGCTCAACGCGCTGATGGGTCTGCCGCCAGTGGTGGTCGGTCTGGTCATTTACCTGCTGCTGTCCCGCAGCGGTCCGCTGGGATCGTATGGCCTGCTGTTTACGCCCACCGCGATGGTGATTGCACAATCCGTACTGGTCACACCGATCATCGCCGCGCTTGCGCGGCAGACCGTCGCCGATCTGCACGAGGAGTACGACGAGCATCTGCGCGCCATCGGCAGCGGGCCGCTGCAACGCATGGCCACGCTGCTCTGGGACGGTCGTTTCCGTTTGCTGACCGCGATCCTCGCCGGCTTTGGTCGCGCCATCGCGGAAGTCGGTGCGGTGCTGATCGTCGGCGGCAACATCCTCCACTCGACCCGGGTAATGACGACAACCATCGCGCTCGAGACCAGCAAGGGGAATCTGGCCCTTGCGCTGGGTCTGGGGCTGATCCTGGTGACGCTGGCGGTGAGCGTCAACGCGGCCGCGATGTTGTTGGGGGAGACAGCCCATCGACGCTACGGCTGATCCGGCGGTGGCTGCCGATACCGCGGATTCCAATGGCCTGCTGCCCATGGTGGTAGACGCGGTCTCCTATCGGGCCGGAGACCGGGCGCTGATAGACCATGTCTCGTTCAGGCTCGAAGACAGCCGCCGCACCGTGATACTGGGTCCCAACGGCGCCGGCAAGAGCGTGTTGCTGCGTCTGTGCCACGGGCTGCTGGCGCCGAGCGCTGGCGCTATTACATGGGGCGGGTTCACACCGGCAGCAACCATGAAACGGCGCGGCCTCGTCTTCCAGCGGCCGGTGATGCTGCGTCGCTCGGTCGCGGCCAATATCGAACATGTCCTGAAAACCCAGGGCATCGGACGAGATCGACGCCGCGGACTGGTGAGCGCGGCGCTGGATCAGGCCGGTCTGCAACCGCTGGCACATCGTCAGGCGAGGACGTTGTCGGGCGGTGAGCAGCAACGACTCGCGATCGCCCGGGCGTGGCTACTCGAGCCTGCGGTCGTGCTGCTGGACGAACCGACCGCGAATCTCGATCCCGGCGCGACGCGCGCGGTTGAGGAACTCATCATCCGCCTCGGTGCCACTGGCGCCAAGATCCTGATGACGACCCATGACATCGCCCAGGCCCGCCGGCTGGCCGAAGAAGTGATGTTCCTGCATCACGGCCGCTTGCTCGAGCATCGCCCTGCGGTCGAATTCTTTGCGGGCCCTCGGGACCCGGATGCCGCCGACTTTATCGCTGGCCAATTGATCAACTGAGAAGGAACGCAAACATGCGGACAGGCAATGCGGGAGGTTTCCGGCGCTGGCTCGCGCCGGCGCTGTTGCTCAGTGCCTGGCTGCCGTCCCTGGCAGCTGCGGACTCGATCACCATGGCCTCGACCACATCGACGGAAAACTCCGGTCTGTTCGAATACCTGTTGCCAAAATTTCAGGTCGACACCGGCATCGAAGTACGCGTGGTCGCGGTCGGCACCGGCCAGGCGATCAGGGTGGCGAAAAACGGTGACGCGGATGTGCTATTCGTCCATCACCGACCGTCGGAAGACGCCTTCGTCGCTGAAGGCTATGGCGTCAAGCGGTTTGCGGTCATGCATAACGATTTCGTTATCGTCGGGCCGGCGTCGGATCCGGCCGGCATCAAGCGTGGCAATAATGCCGCACAGGCGCTGGCCGCCATCGCCAGCAGCAAGAGCTTGTTCGCTTCCCGCGGTGACGATAGCGGGACCCATAAAAAGGAGCTCAGCCTGTGGCAGACCGCAGGCGTTGATCCGGCCACGTCCGGCGCATCATGGTATCGCGAGACCGGTTCCGGCATGGGTGCGACCCTGAATACCGCCAGCGGGATGAACGCCTATGCGCTGACCGATCGGGCCACCTGGATCCGCTTTGGCAACAAGGGCGAACTGGTCATCCTGGCGCAGGGCGATCCGGTCCTGTTCAATCCCTATGGCGTGATCCTGGTCAACCCCGAGCGTCATCCCCACGTCCGCGCAGAAGCCGGGCAGGCCTTTATCGACTGGCTGGTCTCGCCGCCGGGCCAGACCCTGATCGGCGACTACCGTATCGATGGCGAGCCCGCGTTC
>Ga0265306_10001673_pt1 | contig 10823 bp, 10 predicted proteins | sample Helome_3_FD_192493 | JGI IMG/M metagenome (GOLD analysis project Ga0265306, IMG submission 192493) | Marine sediment microbial communities from subtidal zone of North Sea - Hel_20160420 (Illumina Assembly) | ecosystem: Environmental > Aquatic > Marine > Subtidal zone > Sediment ...
TTTATAATTTTGGAATGGTAGTTGTATAATAAAAATTAAGTTAACTTTCCATTAGGATTCAGCTGATTATAATTCTTAACTTGGGAGACAAAATCACTATTATGACAAACGTATTTAGAAATTTAATAAAAGGCTTTCCAATTATTCTTGCCCTGATGTTTATTCATGTCACCAATGCGCAATTTGTACCCAAAAACGACGTAGAAAAGCAAGCTGCTAAACTGGTACAGGCTTATCAGGCAGACGTGGGGATGACAGTTGAACAGGCAACAGCTGCTTATGAAAAGATTGCTGAAACAATCGTCAAGGAAAACGATATTAGAAACAGTACTGCTACTCCGGAAGAAAAGAAAAAAAATCTTACCACTTTGTCAAAGCAGGAAACAGAATATATGAGTACTATTTTGGACGCAAACCAATTGAAAGCTTATAAGAAAATGAAAAAAACATTGCAACCTTTAAAATATTAACACAATAGAATAGTCATCTTTTTATTTTAGAACTAACAATATTATAAAGCGCTTAATATTAATGCCCTATAAGTACTAATATATATTAATACTTCAGATCCTGTAAATAATCAGATTGTTTGTTATTATCTTATAAATAGCGTTCTTCCTAGCATGTTATTTGTCTTCCTTTTTTTCCGTCTTCAACCGAAGCATTTTCATTATTTAAAAACCAACTTTTCTTTATTTTTTCATTAAATTCGAGCTTCAAGAAATTATACATTTATGAAGATTCGCAGATATTATGCGCTGGCATTTATTTTTAGCCTGGGATTAATATTTAACAACCAGGCTCAGGAAACGAAAGAAGATCCTTATAAGGGTTTAAATTTTCGAAGTTTGGGTCCGGCTTTCACCTCAGGGCGGGTAGCGGATATTGCAATTCATCCCAAAAACGAGAACGTATGGTATGTGGCCATAGGTTCCGGCGGGGTTTGGAAAACGGTCAATTCCGGAACTACCTGGAAACCGATTTTTGATAAGGAAACCACCTATTCCATTGGATGCGTAACTGTTGATACATCAACTCCCAGTACCATTTGGGTAGGATCAGGTGAAAATGTAGGAGGCCGTCATGTAGGTTTTGGAGATGGTATATACGTAAGTCATGACGATGGCAAGACATGGAAAAATATGGGCCTTCAGAAATCAGAACACATTTCTAAAATCCTGATTCATCCGGAAGATTCAAATATTATCTGGGTGGCTGCACAAGGTCCGCTTTGGAGTAAAGGTGGCGAAAGAGGGGTTTATAAATCTGCCGATGGAGGATCTACATGGAATAAAACCCTTGGAAATGAGGTGTGGACAGGTGCCACAGATCTTCTGATTGACCCTACTAATCCGGATGTACTCTACGCCGCAACCTGGGACAGACACAGAACTGTAGCAGCCTATATGGGTGGAGGTCCGGGCTCAGGCATTCATAAAAGTACAGATGGAGGAGAGACCTGGGAAAAATTAATTACAGGAATCCCAAAAGTAAAATTGGGCAAGATTGGCCTGGCAATGAACCCTTTTAACCATAATATGATCTATGCCGCCATTGAATTGGAACGCCTTACCGGTGGTGTTTTTGTTTCTACAAACGGCGGAAAGTCCTGGAGCAAGAAATCCAATACAGTGTCCGGAGGTACCGGCCCGCATTATTATCAGGAATTATATGCATCCCCGCATAAGGAAGGCAGATTATACCTGATGAACAACTATGTGAAAATATCTGACGATCATGGCAAAACGTTCTTAAATATGAACGAAAAAGGGAAGCACGTAGATAGCCACGCTATGGCGTTTAAAGCTTCAGATCCTAATTATGTACTTTTTGGTACAGATGGGGGTTTATATGAAAGTTTTGACCATACAAAAACATGGAAATTTATCTCTAACCTTCCGGTAACGCAATATTACAAAGTGGCTGTAGATGATAGTGAGCCATTTTACAATATCTATGGGGGCACCCAGGACAATGGGTCTCATGGTGGTCCTTCCAGGACCAGAAGTGCAGCAGGAATTCTAAATTCGGACTGGTGGATTACTCTTGGATCCGATGGTCACCAATCAGCTACAGAACCCGGGAATCCTGATATTACTTATGGTGAATATCAACAAGGTGTCCTATGGCGTGTAGATCAAACCACGGGTGAGACGGTTTTTATTCAGCCTCAACCAGCTGCAGGCGAACCCGCCGAGCGTTTTAACTGGGATGCGCCTATTTTGGTAAGTCCGCATAAATCTTCCCGGCTATATTTTGCTTCTCAACGAGTCTGGAAATCTGAAAACAGGGGAGATGAATGGCAGGCCATTTCTAAGGATCTCACACGAAACCAGGAGCGGTTGGCATTGCCTATCATGGGCGGACAACAAAGCTGGGACAACGCCTGGGATGTGAGAGCCATGTCTAATTATAATACTATCACTTCTTTGGCTGAGTCTCCAAAACAGGAAGGCCTGCTTTATGCGGGTACAGATGATGGTATTATACAGGTTTCTGAAGATGGAGGCACCAACTGGCGTAAAGTTGTATTAAGTACAATAAAAGGGGTCCCAGCAACCCCATTTGTAAACGATGTACGAGCAGACCTATTTGACGCAAATATCGTTTACGCAGCTCTGGACAACCATAAATATGGAGATTTTAAGCCTTACTTATTAAGAAGTACTGATAAAGGCCGGACCTGGAGCTTAATGAACGGAAATTTGCCGAATCGTTTACTTACCTGGCGCTTAGTGCAGGATCATATTAAAAAAGATCTGCTTTTCGCGGCAACGGAAAATGGAATTTATATTACTGCTAATGGCGGAGGCAGCTGGAGTCAACTTAAAGGTGGCTTACCAACAATTTCCATGCGCGATATTACCATTCAGAGAAGGGAAAATGATTTGGTAGCGGCTTCTTTTGGAAGAGGTTTTTATGTGCTCGATGATATTACACCCTTACGGGATTTTAATGCGAGTGTAAAAAATGAAGAAGCAACATTGTTTGATATAAAACCAGCCTATTGGTACATACCAAAATCAGCACGTTACGCGCAGGGAAGCAATCAGTATGTAGCAAAAAATCCTGAATTTGGAGCAATTTTCACTTATTACTTAAAGGATTCACTCATTTCGTTAAAGTCTGCACGTAAATTGGCGGAAAAGGGTAAATCCGCGGTGCCGTTTCCAGGCTGGGATGATTTAGAAGCTGAAAAATTACAAAAACAACCTATGTTCTTACTTACGGTGAAAGACAACAAAGGGCAGGTAGTTAAAGTAGTAGAGGGGACCAACAAAAAAGGATTTAACAGAGTGAGTTGGGCCCTGGACATAGCCGATAGAAGCGGGGAGAGTCTTACACCGCCAAAGGCGATGGGCAATAATTATAACCGCAGTGTTATGGTTACTCCGGGAGACTATACCGTAACCTTATCCAAAATGGTTGATGGCCAATTAGTTCAGTTAGGTAGTACTAAGAACTTTAAAGTAGTGCCCCTGGCAGAAGGGGCCTTAAAAGGGAAATCCTATGATGAAATAGCCGCTTTCAGGAATACGTATCAGGCTTTTCAGCAAGATTTGAAGTCCACTAAAACTGTATTGAAAAAAAGTGAATTAACAGTAGGAGCGATGCAACGTGCCTTACAAAAAGCGACATCTGTTTCATCTGAGCTGGTGCAAAAATTACATTCAGCCAAAACGATGCTTCAGGAAATGGATTCAAAAGTGAATGGAAATCCTGCTAAGAATGAAGTAGGGGAGAGGAATGAACCAAGTCCTAATACCGGAAGCTTTATTGGTAGGGTAGGTCTGTCTACCAGCACCTATGGTCCGACTGCCAATCATATATCAGCATTGGGCGTCGCTCAATCAGAGTTAAACACTTTAAAATCTAAACTAAACGAATTTGTAAACTCCCAGTTACCATCACTTGAAGCCGCTTTAAAAGCTGCGGGAGCACCCTGGATTGAAGGGCAGGGATTAATTGAGAATTAGATAAATTTTAATACAAAATAAACCACACATAATTTTATAATGCGGGTTTTTTATTAAATATTATACCACAAAATTGTTCATTTTTTAATGGGGAATTGCCGGGAATCAGGGCATTAGATAGTTAAAAAGGACTTTGAATGCCCCTCTTCCCCAGAAAGAAATAGGCCAATACTCCAAAGGAGATCAACCCACATACCAAAAATCCAATAAACATTGGAAGAACACTGTCTATAACAAATTGACCGATAAAGGCACTAATAGTAACTCCCATTATGGTGGCAATAAAGCCTGTAATAGCTGCCCCTATGCCTGCAATATGCCCAACTGGTTCCATGGCAAGGGAGCGCAGGTTGCCAAATAGAAAACCAATAGCGAAGAACTGTAATGCAAAAAAAATGAGTAGGATCCCAAACGGGGGATTCCCGGTACTTGCAAACAAAACAATATAGAGCAAAGAGATTAGCACATAAGCTGCCATTGCAAAGGTTACCAGCCTCAACATACCATAGCGCAATACTAAGGTGCCATTAAGCAAAGTGGCTGCGCCTATAGTAATTGCAAGAGCCGCAAAAATATAAGGGAAGGATTCCTTTAAGGAATATTGCTCCTGGAAAATTTGTTGTGAGGTACTCAGGTATACTAAAAAAGAGCCGGTAATAAAACCCCAGATAACAGTAAACAACATGGTTTGCCTGTAATTCAACAATTCGCGGTACCCATCAATAAAAACTCGCCCCCGAAAAGATGTCCTTTTCTCAGGGATCAATGTTTCTGGTTGTCTTTTCCAAAACCAAAACGAGACCAGGATACTGAAAAAGATCTGTACATGAAAAATTGCCTCCCATCCGTAATAGTCTAATATCCATTTACCCATGGCAGGGGCAATTATAGGAACAATGATAAACACTACGGTAACAAATGACATGATTCGGGCCATATAATTACCACTGTACATATCGCGTATCATTGCAATGCTTATAGTCCGGGGCGCAGACAATGCAATGCCCTGCAGAATGCGCCCTATGATCATTAGTTCGAAGGTTGGTGCAAAAACACAAAGTAAACTGGCAAAAATAAAAAGCCCAAAACCCATATAAACAACAGGTTTACGGCCAATACTGTCTGAAATAGGGCCAAATAACAAGGGTCCTACGCCCAGACCTAGAAAGAAAAATAGAATTAGAAATTGGTTTTGAGAAGGATTTGTAACGCCTACTGCAATTCCAATAATATCAAGGGCTGGTAAGATGGCATCTAGGGCCAAAGCTGCAATAGACATAAGAGCCGCCATAAGGGCCACAAATTCAATTTGGGATTGCTCTTTTTTTACCATCCGGCAAAAATACACCAATCTATAGAAAGAATCTTAGTTGTCAAGAATGATCTAGTTAACAATTTTTAGGGAGTGTTGGTCAGAATAACTCAAAAACATAGCCCAACAACCAATAGAGTATAAGAAATACTACAACGGTTCCGATACAACCACATCGTCCGCCGCCTATTTTTTTAGCGCCTATGGCTGCAACAATGGCGCGTACCAGATTTTTCATATTGTTCAATCTTTAGGATGCATAAGATACTAAATAGCCCGTTAAAGTTCAAGATATCTCAATACCTCATAAACAATAAATGCCGGCCATAAGAGCGCTTTGATAAACCCAATTACCCCTGCCCAGAAACTAGTTGCCATTTGAATATAGTACACTGCAGCCCCTACAAGGCCTAATCCGTATACTGCGTTAGAGGCATGGGAGGTTTGAGAAATGTTTTTGGTCGTCATGATTACATCAGTTTAAAGTATAAAATTCCACTTTGAGTATCAGATTGCCTATGACTTTTGTCATCTTCCCTTCATAGTAATATCTTGGCAGCCCTGATATGTATAAATCCGAATATGTTGTACATTTAGGAAGAGATATTCCGTACGACCATGAAGATTAGGATTTTAGATAATGCCCTGCGGTTCAGACTTACGCGTTCAGAGGTGAATACATTTTGTACCAAGGGGTATATAGAAGGCCAGACCATTTTTGATACTACAGTTTTTACATACTCTGTAAAACTGATAAAGGACTCAAAACAGTTAACAGCCCAATTTAAGAACAATACCATTACCCTGAATCTACCCAGATCTCTTGGAAATAATTGGCACCGTACAGAGCAGGTTGGTTTTAGTGAAACTATGGAATTTGGCGACAATCGCAATTTGTCCCTCTTGTTAGAAAAGGATTTTGCCTGCCTGGATGAGCGACTGGAGGATCAGTCCGACAATTATCCCAACCCTAAAGCATTACTTTAAGTATATGATAAAAAACAACTCTAAAAGAAATGTTTGTGTTAGAGGACCGGATGCATTTTCAGAGATCAAAGTAACCGAGCCAAAGCCCCACGCTGCCGGGATGGCTGGGATTGCGGCCGCCATGAAACACAGCTTTAAGGAAATGGGGGTTGTCCGTGCTATGACAACCTTATTGCATATGAATCAGAAAGAGGGATTTGACTGCCCCAGTTGTGCCTGGCCAGATCCTGAAAAACCATCCAAATTAGGCGAGTATTGTGAAAATGGCGCAAAAGCCCTGGCTGATGAAGCTACTACTTCACATATTGGAGCTGATTTCTTTAAAAAACACTCCGTAGAAGAATTGTCCTTACGAACCGATTATGAACTAAACGCATTAGGCAGGCTTACTGAACCTCTGGTTTTAAGAGCAGGAAGCGTGCATTATACACCTATTTCATGGGAAGAAACCTTTGCGCTTATTGCGAATGAGTTACATAATTTAGATAGCCCTGATGAGGCTATTTTTTATACCTCGGGACGCTCCAGTAACGAAGCGGCTTTTTTATACGGACTATTTGCAAGAGCCTTTGGAACCAATAATTTGCCCGATTGTTCAAATATGTGCCACGAATCAAGCGGGGTGGCCCTGTCTGAAACACTGGGAATAGGAAAGGGATCTGTAAAACTGGAAGATTTGTATGGCGCAGAAGTGATTATTGTAGCGGGACAAAACCCGGGGACCAACCATCCCAGGATGCTCTCCGCACTTGAAAAATGCAAGGAGAATGGCGGTAGTGTCATCAGTATTAACCCAATAGAAGAATCCGGGCTTGTAAATTTTAAAAACCCACAGCGCTTAAAAGGTTTGCTGGGTTCAGGGGAGAAAATCACGGATCTGCACCTGGCGGTTAATATTAACCAGGACATTCCCTTGCTAAAATTGATTTTAAAAAAGCTGGCTGCCCTGGACAAGGCAGGGGGCAATGTCTTTGACCATGAGCTTATAGATACATATACAGCAGGGGCGGAGGCCTTATTAACCGATCTGGATACCTACACCGAGGAAGAACTTTTGAAATTAAGCGGGGTTTCTATGGAAAGCGTAGATACCGCGGTGGATTTGCTTGCCAAAAATGAAAAAATAATTGTGTGCTGGGCCATGGGCTTAACGCAGCATAAGAACGGGGTGGAAACAATAAGGGAATATGTAAACCTCTTATTGCTTAAAGGTGCCATAGGTAAACCCTTTAGTGGCACTTGCCCTGTAAGGGGGCACTCAAATGTTCAGGGCGATCGGAGTGTGGGTATTATGCACTACGTTGACAAAGCTTTTAATGAGCGAATTAAAACGCATTTGGGGTTTACACCACCTGAAAAGGAAGGTGTAGATGTGGTTGGAGCCATGCAGGCCATGCATGAGGGCAAGGCCAGGGTTTTTATGGCCTTGGGGGGAAATTTTTTAATGGCGGCCTCAGATACGGATTATACTGCCGAAGCCCTCCAAAGATGCAATTTAACGGTGCAGGTAAGCACCAAGTTAAACCGCAGCCACCTGGTAACAGGACAAACAGCTTTAATTTTACCCACGTACGGCCGTTCTGAAAAGGAAAACGAGAGGGGCGATCGTTTTGTAACTGTGGAAAATAGTATGGGACGGGTAAGAAGATCAAAGGGGGTGTTGAAGGCGACCTCGGAACAACTGAAAAGTGAGCCTGAGCTAATTGCGAGACTGGCAGACATTTATTTTAAAGGAAAGCACGCAGTAGATTGGAAGACCCTGGGTAGCGATTACGGCATGATCAGGAAAATGATAGATAAAGTAGCCAGGGGTTTTAAGAACACAGAGTTAAGGGCTAAGGGAGTGGGTTATTATTTACCAAATAATGTGAGGGAACTCGATTTTAGCAAATTACCGGGCGGAAGAGCACAAATTACAATTAACAGGCTACCGGAGCATAAGCTGGAAGCCGATGAGTATATGTTAATGACCATAAGGTCTCACGATCAATTTAATACCACGGTATATGGTATGGACGACAGATACCGGGGGGTATATAATGAGAGAAGAATAATCTTTATGAATCCTGCGGATATGGCGATAAAGGGCCTGGAGAAAATGGAGGTTGTAAATCTGAGCAGCACTTACGAATCCACAACCAGGACGGCCTATAATTTTAAGGTATTGCCATATAAAATCCCCAAAGGTAATTTAGCTGCCTATTTTCCTGAGACTAATGTATTGGTGCCCTATAACCACTTTGCGGATAGAAGTCATACTCCAATTAGTAAATCCATTAAAGTTCGGGTTTTTAAACCAAATCATGCCTGAAATAATAGTTGGAAACACGATGTGGGACTCTATTTTTATCGGTCTTAGGCGTCCGATTAAGGGCAAAGAACTACCAATTGCAAAGTTTATGGTTATTGCAATAAAATAGCTTAATTTGGATTCGTATACGAGATATTAAAAATGAATAAAGTTCCATTTATGATAATTTTCATGGGGATGTGTGCTTTTGGCGCTAATGATCTTCTTGCCCAACAAGGGCCTCAAAAAGAGGTTGAATTAACGGTAGAGGAAGAAGAATGCCCCATGTTGTTTAAATTTGAACCGGATTATATGGCTGCCGAGGAAGCACGCCGAAAGGAAATACTTATGGCGAGAGCCATGATTGATTCTCTGGACATATCAGAAGGCAAGCGCCAAAAACTCATACGTGATCTGTATAAGAATAATGGCTCCAAGAAACTTAATAAAATATTGTTGGCAAACAACAAGTTTGAAGAGTAAATACTTTAGCCAACCATAAGTTTACTAGCTTCTCTTTAGTTGTTATTCTTCAATTAAATCGAATCAATCAGAGTTTTAGGATTATAATATTTTCATATTCCAGGACATTTACTACGCATATAAGTATGCTAAAACAGAGTAGATGTATGAATTTCCAATTGTAGGCCAATCCACTTCACTTATCTTTGACAACAGGATATAATTAATATAATTAATGGATCTTAAAAAGGCTGTTTATTTTATGCTGTTGAGTACCCTGGCCTTCACGGCCATGAATGGGCTTTTAAAATTCCTCACCACATACAGTGCCTATCAGATGGTTTTTTTTAGATCGCTTGGTTCTCTTTTCTTTACTTTCGGCTATCTGCTAAGTAGAGGTATCCCGGTGTTAGGTACTCATCGCAAGTTATTAGTATTAAGAGGGTTAGTTGGTTCTACTTCAATGGTTTTATTTTTTATGGCTCTTCATTATATTCCCTTGGGTTCTGCTGTTGGGTTACGTTATATAGCACCTATTTTTGCTGCTATTTTTGCCATTTTATTGCTCAGGGAAAAAGTGAAACCAATTCAGTGGTTATTTTTTGTGATCTCTTTTTTAGGGGTATTGGTATTAAAGGGTCTGGACCGAAATATTCCACTTATTGGTTTGGTTTTGGTACTCATATCCTCAGTTTTTAGTGGTCTCGTTTACATAATTATACGCAGAATTGGCAGCAGGGAGCATCCGGTGGTTATTGTTAACTATTTTATGTGTATTGCTGCAATCATAGGAGGCGTAGGAAGCATTTTTAATTGGAAAACCCCTGTTGGAATCGATTGGCTTTTATTGCTGAGCCTGGGTGTTTTTGGATATTTTGGCCAGCTATTCATGACCAAGGCATTTCAAATGGGTGAAACAAATGTGATAGCACCATTGAAATATTTGGAAGTATTCTTTGCTGTAATAATTGGGGTTGTTTTTTTAGGTGAAGAATATTTTATCTGGAGTTTTGTGGGGATGGGAATGATCATAGGAGGTTTGTTGCTAAACCTCTGGTATAAGCAGCGACTACTTCGGAAACGTTTAAGCTAATAGGAGGGAGGTTAAAAAATTTATCATAATTTTAATAATACGATATAATTAATTTAATTACCTTATTGATTATAAGGTACTTATAATTTATAAAAAATGATAAAAAGGATAGCACTATTATGTTTGATAGGCACTTTATGGAACTGTGGGAGTGCGGAGGACGCCGCAAGTACAAGTTTAAAAAACCAGGTACTTGATAATCTTTTAGAGCAAAAATCGTTTCTAATTGAATCTGAATGGGCCCAACCAATGAGCACAAAGGCGATGAACAGCATTGCAAGTAGTGGATTGTTTATGCCGGGAAATTCAGCCAGTAATATTAGTTTAATTGGAAATCCAAATTATCTGAAAGTAGAAGGAGATACTATTTCTGCTTATTTGCCATTTTTTGGCGAGCTTCAGATGACAGGAGGTTATAGCGATACTAACGCTATTGTATTCAAAGGTATTCCTGATAATCTTAAGATATCAAAGAATTTAGAGAAAAACAATTATACGCTACTGTTTAATATTATTGAGAATATAGAGGTATACCAGGTAACAATAATTCTATATAACAACTTAAGCAGTCAGATCCAGATAAATAGTTCCCATCGCAACTATATCAGATATATAGGAAAGGTCTCGGAGCTTCCTAAGGATGATGTAAGCCAATAGGGCCTGTAACCGCAAGTAATTTTAATCAGGGGAGTATTAGAACTG
>Ga0265306_10001674_pt1 | contig 10822 bp, 11 predicted proteins | sample Helome_3_FD_192493 | JGI IMG/M metagenome (GOLD analysis project Ga0265306, IMG submission 192493) | Marine sediment microbial communities from subtidal zone of North Sea - Hel_20160420 (Illumina Assembly) | ecosystem: Environmental > Aquatic > Marine > Subtidal zone > Sediment ...
TTCAGAAGCGGCTGGTGGATACTGGCAGGCACCGTAGGCGTGGGCGTAGCCGGGGGTGCGGGCTACGGCGCCGCGGTCTTGGCCTTTGGCTATTCCGAAGGCCTGGAAGATCTCGGGAGCTTCGCTGCCGTATGGGGTTGGACGGCGGCAGCGGCCTTGGGTGGAGCCCTGACGGGCATCTTACAATGGTGTGTTTTGCGGAGACATGTTCGGCGAGCGGGCTGGTGGCTGTCGGCCAGCACCTTGGGCTGGGCGGTCAGCATGGCGGTGGCGGGAACGATCTGGTTGGTGGGATATCAAGGCGTGACCGAGCCTCCGCAGATCCTCTACAGCGCGCTGTTGCTCCTGGGAGGGCTTGTTGCGGGCGGGATCGTGCTGGGCGCTGTCACGGGCGCAGCCTTGGTCTGGCTGTTGATGCAGCCCGTGCCGCCCGTTCCATCATCGATCGACGGGTGCGACTGAGCGGGACGTTGCGGTTGGTTGTCTAGCCTACTCCGCAATCAGGACCGGCACGCCCGGCGTGCAACCACCGATCGAGTAATTCGGCCCAACATTCTCGTAGCCATATCGCGGCCAGAGGAACCTTGCATCGTCCGTGATCAGCGGTGAGTTGTACGCGTCGTTGAAGAGGAGATTTGGATCGCCGCCCTGGCCGTCCCAGTCGGTGCACCAGACACCGGTCGCTTCGGACAAGCCCACGTAGAACGAGCTCGCCGGATCGACCGTCGAGTACAAGGCATCGATTTGCGCGTCGGATGCGTTGAGCAAGCGGGTAACCGACTCCGTGAAGCCGCCAACCCCGCCGAGTCGGTTAATGGCGATGGTTCGGCGAGCGCCTAGCGCTTCGAGCGGCGTGACGCGCAGCGGATCGGCCCAACCGCCAACCGACACCAATCCGCTGCTGAGCGGAACGCCCGGGCTGAATCCGGGCTCGGCGGGCGATGATGACAGGACCTCTCGCCAGGTCGCGGACCCGAGCGGCACGAATTGCTCACTACTCAGATCGGTAAATCGGCGATCGAGGTTTCGCTCCATGCGGCGAAGCTCCCGCGCTTGCCCCCAGTAGCCGACGCCAATGTCGTCGAAGTTGGGCTCGAACTCGATCGGCTCGGCCGCTATCCACGCCGCACGGGCTTCTTCCCACGCGACGATCGCATCGCCTGTGAGCACGCCGGTGACTCCGAACGACGGCATATACCCACCCACCGGGTCATCAGCGCGGTTCCGTCCGCCGACCTCCGCAAAAGCTTCACGGTAGGCATTGAACAAGTCGGAGAACGTCTCCCCGCAAGTGCGTCCCTCGGTGCCGGGAAGCTCGGCAACCTCTTCCCAGGTCAACCCGATCCCAGGCCTGGCACAAGCGTTGAGCCAGGCGGACACGCCGCCACGATCGGCTGGTCCGTAGCCTGCATAGAACGAACCGTAGACACCGACCAACGTGGCGAACGCATCGAAGTTGATCACCGATGTCCGCAAGAACACCCTGGGATCATCGACGATGAATTGGAGCCCCTTCTGCAGTCCGTCGATGATATCGGTTAAGTGGAACACGGGGTTGGGAGAGTTCGCGAACAACTCGATTAGCTCGGGGTTGATCAGCGGACCCAGGTCTCGCAGAAGTCGGATCAGGGCAGCGACGCCCTCTTCGGGATCCGACTTGAGCGACTTTTCGATACCTTCGGCTTGTATGCGTGCGATCAAGGCGTTGATCGTTGCCACGTCCTCGAACAGGCCGGTGTCGACCAAACCGATGACCGACTTGAACATCAGCGACATGCGGGCATCGCGCGCTCGAATGCCGCAGCGCCCGCGCCGGCAGTTGTGCACATCGGGGCTTGCCCAAATGCTCTCGACGAAGAACGCCGTTATGCTCCCCGAGCTACCCCCGGCGGCGCACTTGATCGCGCCGTATTCCTCGACGTGCCGCGCGAGGCTGCCGTAGTGTGCGAACAGGTTTTGCCCGTTGCCCCGAATTCCTGCGCAGGTTGTTGCAGCGGCGACCGGCCGGCGCGGCGTGTACTGGCCGTAGCCGTAGCTCTGAGCAATGGCAGGAGCCTCTCCAGCCAACAACGTCAGTGCGAGGGCAACCGCAAACCAAGACCGCATCAATCTCGCCATCGTCATTTCTCCGGGGCGTCGAATGGGACCGCTGAGCGTATGATCTTGCGTTTGCGAAAGCAAGCGTGACGACCCGACCCTGATTGGCGTGCACCCCCGGAAACGCATGGAGCCGACGGTCCCGAGATTCGACGCGCCGCCGACAAGATCGCGGCGAAGCTCAGCGTCGCCTCCCGGCGCCTTTACCTGTGCCCAACCTGCCAAGGGGCTTGACGGAGAAGCACGACCCGATACATCCCCCAGAGAATGCTCGGCTCGTCGTGCACGACCTCACAAGGAAGCCCGCAGAGGATGTCGCCGAGACGCCGGTTGAGGTCGGTACCGAGGCGCGTCGAAACGAGGTTTGAAAGCCTCCTTCCCCAGGTCGGCTCGGTGCCGTCGGGCAGGAACTTGTCGAAGATCACGATGCGGCCACCCGGTCGCAGCACGCGAATCGCTTCCGACATGCATCGGGCGGGGTCAGGAACGACGCTCAAGATGAGATTTAGAATGACGGCGTCGAAGCCTCCGTCGTCGAATGGGAGCGCTTGCGCATCGCCAATCCGGAGCTCGATGTCGCATCCCGCGATCGGGAGCTTCTTTTCTGCGCGCGCGAGCATGGCTTCGCTCAGGTCTACTCCGATGCCGTTCACACCTTTCGGAAGGTAGAGCAAATCCGCGCCGGTCCCGACGCCGACGAAGCAAACTCGTTCGCCGGCCTTCAAAGCAAGCCGTTCCATGGATCTACTGCGCCCCCCGCGGAAGAACCGCTCGAGCACCACGTCGTAGACCGGGGCCCAAAGCCGGTACACGAACCGATTTCGCTGATTGTTCATTTGCATCGCTGAGACCCGGGACCGCCGATAGGCCAAGCACAAACCTGCGTTCTCGGTACTTGGGTCGTCAAGGCGTCGCGGCGGAGCAGGCAGAACAAACGCCTCGCGGTGCGGCTCAGCCTGCCTACCAAGGGGGAGCGCCAACGGAGGTGCTCACGAATGTATTTTTCCGTAGACAGCTCCGCCAGGTGCGCAGCATACTCGCGCTCATGAAACACAAACTCGGTATCGTTTTCATGATGTCCCTGGGCGCAGTCGTGCTCACTTCGTGCGGGAGCAGCGATCCAACGGGGGTCGCCGGCATCGGTCTCGTATGCGCGTCAGACAGAGCTGACGTCGGCGAGACGGCCGAATGCCCCAACGGGGATATCATCGATTTCTGCGTCGATGGCCGCAACGGCAGTTGCTACTATGTGGTAGACGGCGAACAGGTGAGCTGCGGCAATTGCCTCGAGAGCGCCAACGTGACCGCGTGCGCGCAGGCGGCAGTCGAGCGCTGTAATCAGTAGCCGGTGCGATATACGGATTCGGGCGTTACTTGCGCCCGGCCCCGCGACCCATGCATGGAAGCGCCAGCGGCGCTAGTCGGCGTGGAAGAACGTCGCGGCCACCTGGGCCCCGAAGTCGAGGAGCGCGACCTGAGCCTCGTCGAGGTACTCGTGAAGCCCGGCCGTGATGACGCTCTCCGGGGAGCGTGAGGTTAGCTCTTTCAGGGTTTCGAGAGAATCGCGGGGAAACGAAACGTCCTGGAGGTCCTCGTTCGTCAGCAGCTCGTCGAGGGTGGCTTCGATATTGCTCACGCAGTGGCTGAGGGACCGCGGGAAGCGTGGGCTCAGAAGGATGAAGCCGGCCACGGTGGTGGGCGTCATCCGGGCTGGGAACACTCGCCGGTAGCCGTGATAGGCGGAGACCGAGCGGAGCAAGGCATTCCACTGCGCGATGTCGACCGGCGAGCCCACGTCTTGCCAAGAGGGCAGGAGCGCGTGGTACTTGATGTCGACGAGACGGGTGATTTGATCGGCGAGCTCGGTGAAGACGCCCAGGCGATAGAAAGACCAGACCTGGTCTCGGTAGAGGGTGCCCGTGACGATGCCGGAATGAAGCTGGACGCCTTCCTTGATGCGCCCGCAGAGCCGCGAGAGCTCGGAGAGGCGCAGGTTTCGTGCCGTCAACGAAGCGACCCAATTGTAGAACACGTTGAGCTGAGCCCAGGTCTCAAGGCTGATCACGTGGCGGATGCTTCGGGCGTTCTCGCGAGCGGCGCGCACGGAATAGATGATCGAGTTCGGGTTCTCCTCATCGATTATGTAGAAGCGCACGACGTTTGCGGAGGTGGCCTTCTTGTAGCGCTCGAAGAAAGCCTCTTCGTCACGATGGAGCTTGAGGATGGGGAGCCAGTCATTGGCGCCTTGCTCGTCACGCGCAAAGGTCTCGTTGACGTCAACGATGCGCGCGAGGTTCTCGGCACGCTCCATGTAGCGCCCCATCCAGTGGCTGTTCTCAGCGAACCTTGCGAGGAGACTACTCAAGGACCCACGTATCCTTCGTACCGCCGCCCTGCGACGAGTTGACGACGAGAGAGCCCTTGCGAAGCGCGACGCGCGTGAGGCCGCCCGGCAGAACCCAGCTCTCCTTCCCGGTGACGATGTAAGGGCGCAGATCGACGTGCCGAGGCTCGATGGAGTCGTCGATCAGGGTTGGGCAGACCGAGAGGTCGATGACCGGCTGGCTGATGTAGTTCGCCGGGTTCTGTTCGACGCGCGCTCGACATTCCTCGAGCTCGGCGCGCGTTGCCTTCGGCCCGACCACGACGCCGTAGCCGCCTGATTCTCCGACCGGCTTCACGACGAGCTCGCTGAGATGGGCGAGCGTGTAGGCCAAGCCCTCCGGCTCGCGGCAGAGGTGCGTGTCGACGTTCGGTAGAATGGGTTCTTCGTCGAGGTAGTATTGGACCATGCGCGGCATGTAGGCATACACCGCTTTGTCGTCGGCAACGCCCGTGCCCACGGCGTTGGCGAGCGAGACGTGACCGGCCCGGTACGCGCGAAAGAGGCCGCGCACCCCGAGCATGCTTTCGGGATTGAACTGCTCGGGATCGAGGAAGGCGTCGTCGACTCGGCGGTAGATCACATCCACGCGACGAAGCCCGCCTGTGGTCTTCATGAAGACGCGGTCGTCCTCGACCACGAGGTCCCGGCCCTCGACGAGCGGGACACCCATCTCGCGCGCCAGGAACACGTGCTCAAAGTAGGCGGAGTTGAACACGCCGGGTGGCATGAGGACGAGGTTGGGATCGGAAGCGCTGGAGGGCGCGATCTCGGCGAGAGCGGCCCGTAGATGCATACCGTAGTTGGAGACCTGCCGGAGCCCGACATTGCCGGTGAGGTCGGGAAAGGCGCGCATCATCAAATGGCGGTTCTCGACGACGTACGAAACCCCCGACGGCGTCCGCGCATTGTCTTCGAGCACGCGAAACACACCCTGCCCATCGCGTACGAGGTCGATGCCGCAGATGCTGACGTATGTGCCATGCGGAAGATCGAGCCCCTTCATCTCGGGGCGGAAGTTGGCGTTGCGGAGAACAAGCTCGGCGGGAACCGTGCCGTCGTTCAAGATATGCTGCTCGTGGTAGATGTCGTGGAGGAAGCGATTCAGCGCCGCGACGCGTTGAACGCAGCCACGCTCGATGTGCGACCAATCGTCGCGCGAGAGTACTCGAGGGATCACGTCGAAGGGCAGCACTCGGTCGATCGCATCGCGGTCACTGTAGACGGTGAACGTGATACCAAGGTTGTAGAGCTCGCGGTCGCTCGCCTGTGCGCGCCGCTGAAGGGTCGAGATCTTCATGTTGCGCATCCGATCGCGGATCGAATCGGTGTGCGCGGCGGGGTGAGCGCCGCCGCCGAACATCTCGCAGAAGAATCCTGCGCGATCGTAGTCGGCGAAAAGCCCTTTGGAACGGTTGGTCAACGGCCCTCTGTGCGCGAGTGGTAGGGGGATGGGGCTTGTGGGTCAACCCCGCTGTGACGTCGATGTCTCACTCAAGGCGAGAACCTTCTCGTGGGCGTCCTGACCGGTGATGAGTCGCGCCCCCCGGTGGAACGTGACGTACGCGTACGCCCACTCGATAAGGACCATGAGCCGGTTGCGAAAGCCTACGAGAAAGAAGATGTGGATGAAGACCCAGAGCAACCAGGCCAGCACACCGCCGAACTTGAAGCGGCCGATGTCGGCAACGGCTTTGCCTCGGCCGATGGTCGCAAGCGTCCCCTTGTCCCAATATTCAAACGGCTTTCGAGCGCCAGCAGAAGCGGAGCGTCCGACCTCGTTCGCGAGGAGCCTACCGACGTACTTCCCCATCTGGAGCGCCGCCGGCGCGAGCCCCGGGACTTGCTCCCCGTCGGTCTCGACGTAAGCGAGGTCGCCGATGGCGAAAACATCGGGATGGCCGCGAAGCGAGAGATCGGGCTCGACGTTCAGCCTGCGGTCGTCCCGCATGAAACCCTGAAGCCCTCGTTCGATCGGTGCTCCGCACACTCCGGCGGCCCAAATCACGTTGGCGGCGGAAATGCGTTCGCCGCTTTGCAAGAGGACCCCTCGTTCATCGATCTCTGTGACGTAGGTCTCCAGGCGCACCTTGACGCCGAGCTTTTCGAGGTCGCTCTTCGCTCGGGCGGAAAGCTCGGGGTCGAGTGCGGGGAGCAAGCGGTCCGTGCCCTCGGCGAGTACGATTTCGAGCGACGATGGGTCGAGGTTCCGGAACTCCCCTTGCAGCACGCGCTTGGCCACCTCCGACATCGTTCCCGCCAGCTCGATGCCCGTCGGCCCACCGCCGACGATCACCGTCGTCATGAAACGCTGGCGCTCGTCCGGGCTGTCGCTGCGATCTGCCCGCTCGAAGGTCAGTAGAAACCTGCGGCGGATCTCGAGCGCATCGTCGACGGATTTCAGCCCGGGAGCATGGGCCGCCCAGTCGTCATGCCCGAAATAGTGATGTGTGGACCCCGTTGCTAGGACCAGGTGGTCGTAGGACAGCGCATCGCCGTCGACTTCGACAACTCTCCGCTTCAGATCGACCGAAGTGACGTCTCCAAGGACGACCGTCACGTTGTGCTGCCGGCGAAAAACGTGGCGCAGCGGGACCGCGATCTGCCCGGGCGAGAGCGCGGCGGTTGCAACCTCATAGAGCAAGGGCTGAAATAGGTGGTGGTTGCGGCGGTCGACGAGCGTGATGCGTGCTGGCGTATGCGCAAGAGAGGAGACGACGCTCATTCCCCCGAAACCTCCGCCGACGACGACGATGTGAGGCTCGATGTTCTTCGAAGCGTCGTTCATTCTACCTGCCCTCCGGAAGGTCTTAGGCCGGCGCGATGAAAGCGCAATCCAAAACGGCCTCGTCCTCAAACGTCGACTACGACGTTCCCCTGTTCAACCGACACCGGATAGGTCTTGAGCGCCTTCTCACCGCGGAGCGCGTTCAGAAGTTGAATGCCAGGCGGGAAGTTCGCCCACTTGCACACCTCCCCGGTCCGGATGTCGAACTCCGCGCGGTGAAGCGGGCAGCGAATCCGCTCTCCATCGAGGATCTTCCCTCTCGTCAGCGGCGCGAATACATGCGTACAGCTGTTCTGCGTTGCATAGAGGCCGTCGGGCAACCGATACACGAGGACGCTCGTGTCCCCCACCTTGAACGCCTTCTTTTCGCCCACCGAAAGTTCTGACTCTTTGCAGACCACCTGTCGCGTCATGCCGACCTCCAATCCAGGGAGGCGTATAGCAGAACTCGAACAGCCAGACCCCGGTCGGCGTAGCCATTCCGTCGAAACGCCTTTTGCCCCCAGGAGGCCGTACCAGTCAGGCGCCTTCGAATGCCTCTTTGAGCCGGCGTCCGATGCTCTTGTGGAGACGGTCGGGGTCGATCCCAGCTGCTTTGGCAAGCATGCCGAGCTTGAGCTCGACTTTGACGTCGGTGTCGGTGATGTCGATCGCGCCCTTCACGCCCGTGCCTTTGAGATCGGCGTGACTCCCGGACCACTTCGCGCTCACTCCGTACTTCTTCATCATGTCCTCGAAGCCGCCCAACCTCTGCTTTGCGTCGTCGAGACTCACTGTGTGGCTCTGGGTAACCCGAACGTCGGCCATTGCAACCTCCTCGCTCCCTTGTAGAACGATGCTCGTGGCAACTCAAGCTGCGCTCTCGGTTCCTCTTCCTCGTGAACCCTTGGCTGACGTGCGCTAGGCCGTCGCTTGGACCTGTTACCGCCCGAGCTTTGCCTTTGCGACTTGCTTGGCGCCGAGCATGACCGCGTCTTTGAGGTCCAAGGGGAGCGCCCGGCGAATGTTGCTGAGCGTGTCGGCGCGCAGGCGCTTCTTGGACAGGGCATGCGCTGCGGAATCGAGCTCCAAGAGCGCCGCGGCCTTCTCACGCGCTGTATCGAGCAACTGCTCGGCAGGCACGAGCGCGTCGACAAAGCCAACTTGCAGCGCCTGCTCCGGGGAGAACTGTTCGGACAAGGTCACTGCGCGTTCGCGAGCCGCAGGGGTCAAGCGCAATCGAAGCACCTCGCACGCCACACGCGGCATCGGTAGGCCAATCGCCACTTCGTTGGCAACGTAGGTGTACGGGCCCGGCACGCCAAAACGGTAGTCGCCGGACAACAACATGAACACGCCCATCGCATACGCGTGGCCGGGCGATGCGATGATGACGGGCGTCGGAAACGACAACAGGCGCGCGGTCAGCGCGTAACCGGCGCGCAACATCTTGACGGCCTGCACACCTCCCGACTTCATCACCTTGAGGTCAAACCCCGCCGACAACACCCCCTCTCGCCCGGTGATCACCACGGCCGCGCCCTCCCGCTCCACGCGCTGGAGCGCCGCGTAAATCTCGTCGAACATGGCGGGCGACAGCGCATTGCGCTTGCCGTCGTCCATCGTGAGCGTCGCGACCGAGCGGTCGATATCTAGGGTCACCAACGATCGAGTCATGCGTTGACGCATAGCACGTGGTTCCAGACTTGGTCGACGGCAGACGTAACATCGAGTTCTGCGTAATTCGGTTCTCAGAATGGTTCGTATGGGCTAAGAGAGCTGCAGAGGCGGTTCGCCTAGCGACGGATGACAGCGCGCAGCAGACGAGCGCCTACCCGCACAGTTCGGATGCGCGAAACGCATTTTGGTGGCCCAGGTCCAACCGTTTCGGTGGTATATGTCTGCGAGATGAGTGGTCTCGCATGAGCACCGTGCTCCTTCTTTGGTCGATGTACGTCCCGATATTCGTGGTGCTGACGTGGGCGCTGAACCGTGAGGACCGGGTATGATCGCCGGACACTTTGCTACGGCGCTCGTGCCGTACGAGCTCACTCGAAAGAGCGACCCGGTTCCGGTCTGGCTTTTCCTCCTCGCCGCCCAGTTCCTCGATCTGCTGATGATGATATTCGTCTCTCTGGGCATCGAGACGATGGAACCCGAGGATGCCTTCGAGGTCTCGTTCAGTGGCCTGCAGACAGATATGTTCGTGAGTCACGACCTCCTTCCCGTCGTCGGCTGGGCAGCGCTCTTTAACGACTCCATCAATTCGCTACTTGGACTGTAGGTGCGCAACTATCAGCGCTGGGACTATCACTCGGGGAAAGCAGGTCGCAGAAGGTGAACGGCAACACGGTTCTCATCACCGGCATCTCGGGTTTCATTGCAAACCACTGCGCCGTTGAGCTCTTGAATGCCGGTTACCGGGTGCGTGGAACGCTCCGGTCTCTCGGCCGCGCGGGGAAAGTCAAGGATACACTCGCGAAGCACGCAGACATGACGGACCTCGAGCTCGCTGAAGCCGATCTCGAGTCAGACGCGGGTTGGGACGAGGCTCTAGCCGGCTGTGCGCACGTGTTGCATGTCGCCTCGCCCTTTCCGGTAAGCCAGCCGAAAGACGAGCAGGTGCTGATTCGTCCGGCCGTCGAAGGGACGCTCCGAGTGCTTCGGGCCGCGCGCGCCGCCGGGGTCGAGCGCTTCGTCCAGACTTCCTCGATGGCGGCCGTGCAGTATGGGCATCCGCACGACCGGACTGCGCCGTTCACCGAGGCGGACTGGACTATCGTCGACGCCCCCGGCGTGACGCCCTATGCAAAGTCGAAGACGCTTGCCGAGCGGGCGGCGCGCGACTTCGTACGCGAACACGCCGGCGCGTTTCACTACAGCTCAGTCAATCCCGGCTTCGTGCTCGGTCCGGTGCTCAGCGCCGACATCCGGACCTCGGCCGAAATCATCGAGTTGATGCTGAAGGGCAAGTATCCGGGCGCACCCCGTGTGTCGTTTGCATGTGTGGACGTGCGCGACGTGGCGCGCATGCACCGCCTTGCCCTCGAAGCGCAAGTGCCGAGCGGTGGGCGCTACTTGGGCGCCGCGCAGTGTCTGTGGATGGTTGAGATCGCGAAAGCCATTAGATTGCAACTCGGCGATGCCGGGAGAAGAGTCCCGTCGCGGGAGCTGCCCGACTGGGTCGTCAAGCTCGTCGGGCTTTTCGATCCGAAGGCGCGGCAGATCGTTCCCGAGCTCGGCCGCGAGGTGCACGTGGACAACACGCTCACGCGCGAGACGCTTCAGATCACGTTCATACCAGCGACCGGTGCGGCGGCGGCCATGGCCCAGAGCCTCATCGAGCTGAAGGTGGTCTCGTAACAAACGATCCAAGAGATCCGACCGAGGTCGCGACATCTCTAACCAAGAAAGGGGTTGACGGGCTCGGCTCGGCCGGCGCTGGCGGCCAAGTTGGCGCGGGCGGGGCCTTGCGCCGTGACTGTCTCGCTGTCCGACGATGGATTCGATCCGGAGGGCTGTGACGGAACGAACGTGGAAGCAACATCGACGACGGCGGTCGACTGTCAACCAGC
>Ga0265306_10001677_pt1 | contig 10814 bp, 3 predicted proteins | sample Helome_3_FD_192493 | JGI IMG/M metagenome (GOLD analysis project Ga0265306, IMG submission 192493) | Marine sediment microbial communities from subtidal zone of North Sea - Hel_20160420 (Illumina Assembly) | ecosystem: Environmental > Aquatic > Marine > Subtidal zone > Sediment ...
CTGACATTCCGTGGATATATATATCTGTGTCACATCAGTCGATATTGTATGGTATGTATGATGTATACTTAAATTGAAGCATTTCCTTGTATAAGATTATCAACGCTGGTCAGTAGTGTGGGGGGGGTACGGAAACTGGAGTCCTGACTCAGCAAGTATGAAAGACCATCATAATGAGCGATGATCCTGACTATGAAATTACGTTGCATAATTTCATTGATTTTGAAATAATTCCATGTGGAAATATAAGCAATTTTGGGCAATTTCATCTGAATGTCATCGCAAAAGATAGCAAACATGTCCTCTGGCCAAGTTATAGTCATGACAGCATACATGCCAAGAGTAGCCAAATGCAGCTGAAAATCTGAAATGAGGGGGGTCCCAACAATATTCAGACTTGCAACTGAGGTGGACAAAGTACATAAGTACACACGTCTGAGACCGACTCTAGCATTTCCGATTTCAATTAGCAAATGGGTGCTTAACCCTGGTCTGTTTATGGCGCCACTAGGCGCTGTATATTTGATCAAAAACATCTTGTTTCTGATGAATTTTATGAATTTGTATACTATGAAAACTAGAAGAACCAAAAGTAGCTGATATGTCCTTTCCAAGATAACACCTCGGAAAGACACAATATCATCCACTAGATAGGCTTCAACTGGGGGTGGTTGAGCCATTAGAAAACCAAACATGGCTGCAATTCTATGATTCTTAAAACATATTATCATTCCCATAATGAATGCAATTGTACCTAACAGTGAAAGGATGAAGGTACATGCGATGGCAATATTGTCAAAATCGACAAACCAATTCTCTATTTTATTTTTGTGCTGTTGTTTCTCCTCCCTGTCAAGATACATTCTTGTACGTGATTTTATTGCTTCAGCCACCCTCTTCAGATCGATTTCTTTATCCAAATGGTCATCCACAAGGACGTCCTCACTTATTTGTGTTGCCTCTATGTTTAATGAGGGTATATGTATTTCCTGAGGAGCGTCATATAGGATTGATAAATTAGATAATACTTCTTCTTCAGGAAGTATGCTGTCGAAAACAGTCATTACTGCTGCATTAATTGGATAAAGAACCTGTATGACAGAGGGTTTGTGGGAACAACCACTTAACCGCTGGGGTAGAAAATAGGTGTCCCCGACTAAAGCACATTCACAGAATGTACTTATAGGAAGTACTGCAAAATTTGATCCTTCTATTCTAATAGGGAGATTTTGACTAGAGCATCTAAATTTCCAGTCATTACCTAGGTTTGTCAGTAAAACATGACTATCTGACTCAAGCACACACGGAGGGGCCAGTATTTTATGGAAATATTCGAAATTGCATTCTTCCGCAATAATTTCGGGCCCAGAGTCCCAGAAAATTGCACTGGCGCAAGTTAATCTTGATTGAAAAACCTGCATGATGTAATGAGTGCACAAATAGAGACTATTATATTTGTCACATTTATTCAGCTGAATGGCTGAAATCTCGGCAAAATTCTTATTTTCGACGGCAATGTAATCCGCTTTAATTTGGACTCTAGTATGGCTGCTGGGGGTTGAAGCAGCTTTATTAATTTGAAATGGTACAAAACAAGTATCAATGCCATATAATACCATAGGGGCCTGATTCTGCTTTTTCAGTAGCAATGGGATAAGTATTATGAGATGGTCATCTTGCATAGTGTAAGAGATATCTGCCTGTCGATAGTAGTGAGCTATGTCATGAAAAACAAGCTCGAAATCAGGATGTGTTTTAGCAATACTTTCCCTAGTTTTGCCTAAAATTTCTACAAGATCGTGGGGGGGGATGAGATGAGGGGGGATTTTCCCCTGCATCAGGTCAATTATAGCATTTTCATATTTAGATAAATATTCCTGCATTGTGGCATAATATCTTTCAGCAGCCTGAATATGGTACTGAGAAACAGCTGTTTTTCTAGACATTACATTAATACGTTTGTTTACATGTCTAAAACGTATATCACTAGTGGCTGAAATGGATGCCAACCTAGAATTTACATCCCTGACAACAGATTTTAAGTTGGCGTTTGACTGATTGATTGCCTCAGACAATGCATTGAAATGATCTGATGTAATCTGGGCGATGCCAATGACATCAGCAGATAATTCTACAAATTTATTCTTAAGTCTAAAGTTTTCAGCCTTAAGAGCATCGACCGTAGTCTGCATCGCACTCAACTGCTTTCTCATAATTATGGAATTGATGGTTGATGCAATGCCGGTGGCAAAACCCAAAGCTAACATGCCAATAGCCCTACGTGACTTGCCTGATTGCCTGGTGGGAAGATTAAGCCTGATCCGTTGGGTCCTGTGATATAAGCGTGCCTCCTCCTGAGCAATGTAGGCAGAATGTTGGGCCATGAGTGCCCTAAAGTCATGGCAAGTGTCAAAGTCAAAGTCACTTGCTGATGTACTGCAGGTTAATCTGTAGTGCTGTGGATCATATCTTTGACTGTAAATTGGAAGTTCAATGTCTATGGCCAATAATTCATTCTCCAGGGCTGGTAAAATGTGCCCTATTGGGTCAAAATTGACCCCAAATCCGCTCTTGAGGTTGGAACAAAGTCCAACTTGCATCCAAAAGCCCATCATAATCAGGAGTATGAACATATTTGCTGCAGTGAAATTGTAGCGATATGTAAGGACCTTGAGTATTCCAAGATGACTGTGTCCAAGATGAAGGATGAAAGGGGGTATGCCATACATATTCTACCCAAAATGTATGTAATGTATGGGCACAGGTTTGGGAGGGGCTTCGGGGCGGGGATGGTTGCCTAAGGAATAATTTTGCTGACGTAGGTCCACAGGAGCCTGCTACATTGGATTTTGTAACATTCCATTGATTATACATGGTTGTCTGTGTGGTCCATCTCGCTGTTCATACAACTGGCAAGGTTGCATCAGACTTGCAAATACCTTATTGTTGTGGGACATGGGGCTGATGTTACCAAGTTGCATAATTCAGCCTATGAATACTTGGGTATTGTAATTTTGCTGCATGGCCAATTGTATAACTGATGACAGTGCATCAGCTGTGCATATATTTGGTGTGAAATTGGATCTGATGGGACATTGCATTAGTGGGGACCACTGTAATGTCCTTATATAATCTTGACAGCGAGTGTCAGCTGGGATCCATCAATTGTGGACACAGCCTGCTGCTTGGTGCTGTAATGGTGTCCGGGGAACCTGTAACTGTACGTCACTATGTCCAGGACGATGATTAAAACATGCTTGGAATATTTATAAGTTGGGCCTGGGACTACAATTTCCATGACTAAGCTGGTTGAAACCAGAAATTAGCTTATGGGAGGGGGTGCCTGAAAATTCGACCTATACTAAACAGATTAATAGCTGTGCACAAGGCATTCTCCTACTTCTATATCTCTATTCTAAATTACAATAGTAAACAACATAAATGTATTATTATTTGGTTTGCTGTTTCTGTAAATGTGCCAGCTCACATTATTCCAATGATGTTTATTTGAAGAGTGTTTCATCTCACTCTGGCAACTAGTATGTTCCTTTATATTTTTTAAATTCAAGTGCTCACATATTTTATTTCGTCAACTTAATGTACGCCTATAACATTGGCTTGCAATACTGCCTTATAGCAATAGCATACCTTTTGTTTCCCATAGTGGAAACTCGAATGAAATGTACCTTTCTGCTTCAGCTGGAGTGTCATATGTCCAATCAAGAACAATATATGCTAGTCCATAAATATACCATAAAATAAATCATGGTCACCTTAAATGCATGGGTGTGCTGAAACAGATATGCATACCTAGTTCAGGGGTAAAGTTAGCCCTGATATTTGATAATATTACATGCAATATGATACATTTTCAGGTATTTTCATTGACTCAGTATACCCTATGTGATGCTTTGGTCCAATTGTACTGGATATTAACAAGAATAGAGGTCGGTTGCCAGCCGTCCCAAACTACCATGGACCCGTAATTTATTCTTCTTCAAATAATTACCAATAATTTTGCAATTCTCTGGATGCAATCTGGGCTCATACCAGAAAGCATACCCTGGGCCTGAAACGTCTCCTTGCAAACATAACTGAATATGACCATTTTTACATCTGACTTTAGTGATATTCAGCGGTTCATCATGTTGACAGATATTCTTTGAATGCTTTTCTATGACCTTTTGTTGTCTCAATGAAAGGTCATGTGGGGCACCTAATTGATTGTTATTATCACTGTGTCCCATGTACAGAGATGTGTCCGCTGGGTCTGTTACCTCAGCATCTGTAATGAAAGCATTAGTAGGCAAATTAAAATAATCCATATCCCTCTGCATTGAGTATAGAGATTGGATTGATGCTGCTGCTGGGGTGTGGCCGACTGGGGGGGTCACACCCTGATTTTCTGCTGATCTCACATCATTTGGGGTCGATTTTTCAATTTCTTGAATTTGTTTGGTAGTATATGCTTTTCTTACCTCATCGATGTGGGAGGCACTACCGTTTTCTAGCCTAATAAAGCCTGGTTTCAATCTATTAATGTGGTATACCCCATGTAAGATGCGTCCATCCAAGCTACTTAAAATAGTTTTTTCAGTACCCAACATTTGTTTGATGTACAGTGGTCCACAATAATCACTCTTGAATTTCAATGTGTTTGTTTTCAAACTACTTGCAGAAGGTGCGTTCAAATAAATGATAGCACCTTCTCTATATTTGTTGGGTTGGCGTACTTTTTCCATATGTTTTGCAGCTTGTTCACTTTGTAATTTAGCCTGTGTATTAAGTACACTTTTGCCTACATGTTCAAGCCTGTGCTGAAGAAATTGTACATATTCTCTGTAAGTACTCTTGACCTCTTCCAATGGTGAAAATCTTAATTCAGTTAATGTTGGGGGATTTCTTAAAAATACTAGGTAGTATGGGGAATAATTAATCCTAGGGATGACATGCGTATTTATTGCAAATGTTGCAGATTCGCAGAATGTATCCCAATTGGAACCTGTGTCCTTCAAGTTACTACTGATTAAATTACTTATGCTCTGTATGTGCCTTTCAACCTGTAAACTACCATGGTTGTAAGGAGAGCATGTTATTGCATTAGTTCTAACAGCTTTCCAAAGAAAATCAGTAACTTGGTTATTAAATTCTTTGCCTTCATCTGTTATTATGACATCAGGCTCACCGTGGGTCAATACAATTTTTCTAAGCAATATTTCTGCAATAGTTTGGGCGTCAGCTTTTTTGAGTGGGAATGCATAGCAATATCTTGTGATTTCACAGATTATTACTAGCAGAAATTTATTTCCTGACGATGAAAGAGGCATGTATTTTATGTCGGCTGAAAGCCTCGCAAAAGGTTTATAAAATTTCGGTAGCCTCATTTCATATGGCCTTTCAACATCAGTGGCTGCTTTTTGAGTCTGACACTGATGGCATGATCTAATATAATGGGTTAATTTTGCATACAAATTTTTTATGAAAAACTTCTTTCTGAGAGTCAAGTAAGTTTTTGTGACTCCCATATGATTTGAATACAGACTTTCATGGGCCATAAAGAATATCATTTTTTCATATGACTCTGGGATGGCCAATGGAAATTGAAGGGGGTGGGTCTCATCTTTTTCATTTATGTTCATTTTGAATAAAATATCCCCAATTAGTGCAAAATCTTCTGCCAATACTTTCAATTTTCTCTGAGCCCTAGCTCTTTCTGGCAGATGGCTGTATTTCAACCAATTATATATGGGTTTTAGATATGGGTCTGCTGCTTGCTCTTTGGCTAGCATGGCCCGTGTTACTGGTAATTCAGCATCGGTAATTAATTTTTTAGAAAGAGTTTTCAACATTCTTTTTATATCATTTTGTTTTGGGATGTTTCTATGGAAGATGTCAATTTCATCACTCTCAGAGAATATTTTAGTTGGTTGTTTATACATAAATTCTTCAGGGTGAGTGTGTGTTTCACCTGTTTGTTGTGGCTGAACATTAATATTTTCTCTAAAATTGTATTCCCTAGGAATAGATTTGGTCATATCCGTTAGCCTGGTAGGAAGTTCATTTAAACAAACATCCTTGGGTCTCATCAGGGGTTCAGAAATGGGTCGTGCCGGGTCATTGGGTCTAGGATAAATTGGGTCACCTAGTCCACTCTCGTTAACTGAGGGCAGTGGTGTATCTCCGCTGGTTGGGTATCGATGAAGGGCCGTTGCCTCATCTTGGATTGGTCTGTTAGGACCATTACCTCTCCTTATCAGTGGTACTGATGCAGAGGTAGCCGTACTCATCCTTTTTACAGGACTCATACTTCGACTTCTCCTGGAAGTCTGTAACCCTTCCTTAAGTGTTTCACCACTACTCCTTGTGCTGCTTCTGGTCGAAACATACAGCGTAGCATCATTTGAAAATTCATTGGATTGATTTGAATTTTCAGTGGTCTCTTCTGATGGGTCTTCCATCAGAAAAGCAATAGGGTCATAGTCATCTATCTCAGATGTGGGATGTCTAGAAAAGTGATCCGAAATTACCATTTTCTTGCCTTGTTGATATTTGAGAGTGAATTTATAGTCTGACAGTCTCTCAAATATTTTCTTTAATCTGAGGGTGGGGGGTTCATTTTTGCTATTACTAATGTTTGTTAATGGAGAATGGTCAGTGATAACTTCAAACGGGGCACTCCTCAGAAGATGTCTAAACGCGTGTATGCTTATTAACAAGCCGGTTCCCTCCAATTCAGAGATACTGTACTTACTTGCAGCTTCCGATAACTTCTTAGAAAAATAAGCTAAAATTTTTTGTTCTCCATTTTGGACCTGACATAAGGTAGCTCCAACTCCAATTTTGGAAGTATCACAATAGAGTCTAAATAGACCCTCTTTAGTAGGCAATGTTAGCAAAGGGCTAGTGCTGAGGATCTTTTTAATTTTTTCAAAATTTTGTTGCATTTCTGACGTCCATTCAAACTTTACTCCTTTTCTAGTCAATTTATGCATGGGAACAAGCAATACTTGTAGTTTGGGGACGTACATACTTAGGTAAGCTACCATGCCAATCAATGATTTGGTTTGTTTAGGGGTCCTAGGAGGCTGCATTTTGTTGATTGCATCTATCTTGCTTTTTTGAGGTGTGACTGAAGGTCTGCCATTGACGACCTTGATTCGATGTCCCATATAATCTATTTCCTTTTTGAAAAATTGACATTTGCTGACTGACAATTTTAAACCATGTTTTTCGAATAGACCCAAAATTGTTTCAACATGTTTCAAGTGTTCTGTTTCATTTTTTGAGTATATCGCGACATCGTCTGCAATGGCTAAACAATGACTTGTGTGATTTGGAATTTCATTTAGAATTGAAGCTAATTGGTCTGCAAATTCTGTGGGTGAGATACTTAGGCCCTGTGGGAGTCTTAAGTACTGCAGAGTCCTGGCACTTTGGTATGGGGCAATGGTTAAATACTTCTGTGACTCTGGGTGCACTCTCAGGGAATAAAATGCATTTTTAATGTCAATTGTGCTGAAAATTTTTGCATCTGAATTCCCAATTATCTGAAGTGCATCCCTAAGAAGGGGGGTACAGTAATGTAGGGGTACCACTTTGGCGTTCAATACCCTAAAATCTGTGACTAAGCGATAGGGGTTGCTAGGGTTATTTTTCTTTTTTAAAAGCAAAATGGGACTAACATATGAACTCTTGCCATAAGTCAATATTCCCATTTTCACTAATTTATTCATCTCTTTATCTATGATATCTTTCTCCTTTTCGCTAACTGGATACGGTCTAATGAAGAAAGGGCTGTCATCATTCAATGTAATTTTGACAGATATATCACATTCACCAACTTCGCCATGAATGGAGAATGCTTCTTTTCTAGCTTCTAAAACTTTCCAAAATTTTGACAGCGTATTTTTTGACATGCAATGATCTGAGAGGTCTATATCCTTTCTTAGGATTTCCTCATCAGTCATTTTAAGCCTTTTATCGTCATTTTCTAGGAAAGGGTATTTTCTTTTCTTCTGCTTGAATAATTTATGTCTGTCGGGTGTATCAGTGGCGGTGTGTACGTCTGAAACTGCATACACCTGTGGAGTTTCTGTTTGAGTCCTTTCTGAGAATGTCATTGCCGTATTGGATGGTATAGTGCCGAATTCTTTTAGCAAAAATGTACCTATGGGTTTGTCTTTATTTATCTTTATTATTTTTGAACCACTATTATGTATTGCAATTCTAGTTATATGCTTGTTCATTTTGACAAGCATGAGGGATGGGACTAATTGTGACAAGAATTTACTAGGTCTAAAATAGACTTCTGCTGATTTCAAGGCTTCAGGCATATAACCCTTTATACTGAGGAGTCTGGTAGCACCTGGCTTAATAATTGCGTTTCGATCTATTCTAGCTTTGATTTCTTTAGATCTGAATTTAAGTACATTACTTTTAAAATGTAACTCGGCCTCAAGTTCTTTCAAACTTTGTGTACCTACAATGACTGAGATACCGCCGAGTGTGGGCACGATGTGTGCCTTAATTTGAAAAACGTGGTCTCTAACTGAAATGTTGAAAACTAATGATCTCTTAGATACAATGAAAGTGCCGTTTCCAACCACAAATTTTACCTCTTTTGTTTCTATGGGCTTTATATTTTTCAAGTAGTCATTATTAGTAATTGTACCTTGTGATATGATGCTGTACGTAGCTCCAGAATCCCATAAAAGTATGCCTTTCTGCCTATTGGGAAACCAACAGGTAGATGCATTTCTAAAATTTAATTGTATTTCTATGACATCCCCATCTTTGACAGATGGATAGTGACGCATGGAGGTGTCGCTATCAGCTGTTGCATTGGCAAGGCTGTCAGTGCCAATGTTAGTATCAGCTTTGGTTTTATTGCTGATACATTTCACTCCAGGTACGGCGTCTACGTGGAGTGGGGGGTGAAATCCTTAGGGCTAGTTTGAATATCTTCAATATACTCTTGCATAGCCCTTATTTCAGCCCTACGTTTGAAAGTGCTCTCATTTCGAGGATAGGGGCATTTTCTAAAAATGTGACCTAGCCTGTCACAATTGTAACATCTGGGTCCTTCACGACCTGTGGAGGAGGACCTACCCCTGTTTCTATCATAGGACCTGTCATAGGACCTATTGGGCGACCTACCCCTGTTTCTATCATAGGACCTGTCATAGGACCTATTGTCCGACCTTTCCCTGGGTCTGGACCTATCCCCTGACCTTTCCCTACTTGGGGGCCTGGAATTGTGATAGCTTTCGGGCCCATTCCTTCCCCTAGAGTATGACCTTTCCCTTGATCCACTCCTGGGGTCTGACTTTTCAGAGTCAAACCTGACCGTTCTATCTTTGCTATTAGGCCTAGGGGCCGATGGGGTATGTTTTCCTGGGTAGGGGGAATTCTGACGGGGTGTCCTACCTCTTGCCTCTAATTGCTTTAGTCTAGCTAATATACCAGTAATCTGGTCATCATCAATTTCACAGTCAGCTGCTGACACTGGGAAAGCTGAATTGTGGTTTTGGTTGCTTATGGGGGTGACTCCCCTGTTGTACGAGTCAAAAACCGTACAATGGTGTACTACATCCTGAAAGGATTGAGCTTCCCTAGTGAGGGCATAATTCTTAAAGGATGGTGTCAAGAGTGACAGAAGTGCTTCCTTCTTTTTGTCATCTGGCATTTCAAACCTATTTGTTGCCTTCAATAACCTATCTGTGAAGGCAAGTAGGTCCTCGCCTTCTTTCATAGGGGTGGCTAAGACTTTAGCATCATCAAATGCCGTCCTAGGCTTGTGGAATCTCGCCAGAAATGCCTTTTTAAGGGTTGGTATGTCCACAAAAGTGTGGTTTACTAACCAACTACGGGCAGGTCCCTCTAAGGTTTCCCTAAATTTTCCATACTGAAAGTCAAATGTGTTAACAGGGCTTTCCCGTGGGGAACAGGCTGTCAGATTATCTATAAAATCAAAGAAACCTAAAATGTGGCTTTTTCCGTTTTCTGTGGGTCCTCCTGCAAATGTTTTTGGGTACCTCTGACTGGGGTTGTAGTAGGCCGGTTGTACATATACAGGCCTATCATTGGTCTCTTGTATTGCTGCTTTTACTGCTATTGCAATGTCTGCTGTAGTTGCTTGGGATGCCATATTAGCGGCAGTAGGGGGTGTCCCTGCGGTTCCAGAGGGTCTATCATTTATTTTTGCTTGTAATTCTTTAATTTGTGCATGAAAGGTACTATTCTCCTCTTGAGCCTCTGTTAGAGCTCGTTTGACAGCCTCCAATTCACCCTTTAATCCTTCTAACTCAGTCATATTGCTTGGATCACCCCCCGAATTTAATTTTTTATCATGCAAATTTTGTTCTAAGCTTGTCTCATCACTAGTTAAAGTTTCAGTGGGAGATTCTGATTCATTTTCCAATTGTCCCTCTGATTGTACCTGTGATCTTAGGTTATAGACAGCGCCTGATATACCCTTCTTCCCGTTGGACATATTATAACCCTCATACTAGAATAAAAGGGGGTCATTATGTCCTAAAACCTAAAATAAAATTACAGTGAAATGCCTGGAGACCGTGTGAACACATCTCCGAGCAAATGGGCACTCTCAAATATGTGCATAACAATCAAATACTCAAATACAACATAAGAATGAGCTCTAGCAATGAATGTACATGGCTAAATACCTGTATCTATGTGTGTGTCTCGCCATCTTCGTTCCATGATGAAGTCCTTATGAGTCTTCCTTCAGTGGTGGCGCAGTTTCCTTCTCCTGTTTCTAAGGGATCTGTGTTTTATGTTTTTTTTAACACAAC
>Ga0265306_10001683_pt1 | contig 10797 bp, 6 predicted proteins | sample Helome_3_FD_192493 | JGI IMG/M metagenome (GOLD analysis project Ga0265306, IMG submission 192493) | Marine sediment microbial communities from subtidal zone of North Sea - Hel_20160420 (Illumina Assembly) | ecosystem: Environmental > Aquatic > Marine > Subtidal zone > Sediment ...
CATTGTAATTGAACGATCTAAAAAGCCTGGACCAACGGTATTGATTACAGCAGGTATTCATGGCGACGAAGTAAATGGCATTGAAATAGTTAGGCAGGTCATTGCAAAAGGAATCAATAGACCGAAGATTGGAACCATTATTTGCATTCCAGTCATCAATATTTTCGGGTTTTTACACTTGAACAGGGAATTCCCGGATGGACGTGATCTTAACAGGGTGTTTCCAGGATCTGCCAAAGGGTCCTTGGCCAGCAGGGTGGCTCACAAATTAATTCATGAAATCGTTCCGCATGTAGACTTGATACTTGACTATCACACTGGAGGCGCCGATCGATTCAATTCACCTCAGATACGCATTATTCAAGGAGAACCCGTGCTAGATGAACTTGCTGGAATCTTTGGTGCCCCGTTTGTGGTGTATTCAAAGAACCTTAATAAATCATTCAGGAATACGTGTCATAAATTAGGTGTCCCTATCTTGTTGTATGAGGGTGGAAAGTCCTTTAATTTCGATACAACAGTTACTAATCACGGAGTTAATGGTGCCAAAAGGATTCTTGGTCATTTAGGGATGCTAGCCAATAAATTCAAGGCATCTAAACCCAAGAAAAAATGTGTTTTCATTAAAGACAGTAAATGGATAAGAGCCCAATATTCGGGCATGTTCAAGTCTTCAGTATCCATTAACACTTTGGTAAATAAGGGACAGGTCATTGGACATATTACGGATCCATATGGAAAATTCCATCATTTCGTAAAAGCTGAGAATTCAGGATATATCATTAATGTCAACGAAGCGCCAATTGTCTATCAGGGAGATGCTGTTTTTCACATCTCTACACGTATTAAGAATGACAACTAAAGCAGTCCTAATGCGAGGTCCTTTGCTTCTTTAATAGGCCAGCTGTCCTGCTCGACATAGCTTTCGGTCAAAGCTCCTTCAAATAACAAGTAAAGTTTATTGGTAAGTTTGTCAGGATTCTTATTGGATGAATTTTTCTTGACCAGTTCATGAATGAAATCCTTTAGATTCGCTTTATGGCTAGAGACTTCTTCCCTGATCTTTGTATTTTCCCTCGGAATTTCTGCTAGTATATTATTACTGCTGCTACCCTTGAAATCATCCTGTCTATAAACATCCCTAAGATAGTCGAACAAGCCTAGAATTTGAAGTTTGCCTTTGGGCTTTTTTTTCAAGAATGACTGTAGATCATTCAAGAATCTTTCCTCTTTGTTCCTGAGATAGGCAATGCAAAGGTCATCTTTTGTCTTGAAATGGGTATATAGGCTAGCCTTTGCAACCTTCGCTTTTTCGATTACTTCATTGATTCCTGTATTATTATATCCTTTTTGGTAAAATAGGTCGGAAGCCGTGGCAATCAGTCTCTCTTTTACTGTCATGGTTTATTGTTTACAACAAAGCTAATGTTAGATAAAACATTAATACAGACTTGTCTGTTTTAGTTTTGAACAGATTTATCAACTATTTTTATGCGATGAGAAAAAATGAACTTCGTGAGAAGTACAAAACACTGAGACAAGGATTGTCTGACACGGATATTGAAACCTTGAGTCTCGCCATAGCCAATCAATTGCTGAATCTAGAGATCTGGCATCATGATTTCTATCACCTCTACTTGCCAATTGAGGAACAAAAAGAAGTCAATTCGGAATATATACTCAATATTCTGTCAGGGAAGGACAAGAATATTGTTGTCTCAAAAAGTGATTTTGAGACATTGAAAATGACCCACTATTTACTTACCGATAGCACCATTATTAAGAAGAACACTTATAAAATCCCTGAACCTGTTGACGGCATTGAAATAAAGACTGAGAAAATCGATGTTGTTTTCGTGCCGCTTTTAGCTTATGATCGCGAAGGTAATCGAGTAGGCTATGGCAAGGGATTCTATGATAGATTTCTTAGCGAGTGCCCTGAAAAGACCTTAAGAATCGGTCTTTCATTCTTTGGTCCTGAAATGCATATTACCGACACCAATGCTACTGACCTACCACTTGACTTCTGTATTACTCCAGAAGATATTCTTGAATTTTAATTCCTTGATGTCGATATTGGACTGTTGCGAAACGCTTTTTTATTGAATGCCAATAGTAGTCCTACTCCAGAACTTATCGCTACATCCGCTACATTAAAGACGGGCTCGAAAAAAGTAAAGTACTTACCTCCCCACATGGGCAACCATTCGGGTAAATACCCCTTCCAAATCGGGAAATAAAGCATATCAACCACTTTTCCTTGTAATAGATGTCCGTAACCACCATCTTCATGAAACATCTCAGCAATTGCACCGTTGCTGTCCGTAAATAAGACACCGTAGAAAACCGAATCGATTATATTTCCTAAGGCTCCAGCCAATATCAATGAAACACCAATGATCAGTACTTTATTAGCATTTCTATTTATTGAGTCCATTAACCAGTAGCCAATAAAGAATACGGCAATGATCCTAAAAGTAGTGAGCATTACCTTTGCTGTACTATCCGAAATAAAAGAAACAATATCACTAAGCTTTGTACCCCATGCCATACCTGGATTTTCGATGAATAAGATCTTGAACCAGTTAAAGACTTGAACGTCCTCACCAATTATGAAATGCGTCTTGACATAAATCTTGCTTGCTTGATCGAAAATCAAGATGATAATGATCAATAAAGACGCTTTTTTGAAGGTCATGCTAGGAAAATGAATTTGCGTAAAAATAAACTTATTCTTGGGATTTAGTAATCTTGATATCACCATTGACGGAGTGGAGCTCGATTTCGTTAAGACCTTTAGTCAATTCTTCTGAAGACACCTTTCCTGATTCCGAAATTGCAGTTACCTCAGCATCATTAGTCGTGATATCTATGTTGCCTTCTTGCGTGTTTATAAGTGCATTGCCATTAAAATCAGTTATAGCACAGTTACCATTAACAAGCTCTATAGTAAGTTTATTGAAATCTCCTTTAGCCTTTACATTGGCAATATCACTTTTAAGGTAGATCTTTTTTCCTTCAGGGACTTTTATAGATAAATAAACCGACATGACCTTATGAGCGCTTAACTTGTCATTCTCATTTTCATAAACGGGTTGATAAGCACTCGAAATAAATAATGCATTGGCATACTTTCTATTTGTAAGGACTATATGTTCACTGTTCTCTCCTTCTACTTGAGCTTGAATTTGGATTTTCTGGGTTTGAGTTGCGCTCAATTCAATAAGATATACCTGATCGAATTTAAAATTTATTACATCAATATTATCCGCCGAAAAAGATTTAACCATTCTCTTTTGTGCATAGCTTAATGTACAAATGAAAAAAATGAATAACAGAACTGAATATTTCATATAAAAAAACGCTTCGTAAAAACGAAGCGTTCGTATTGTTATGGCTTAATTACTTCTGCATATTCTTTGCCTCTATGCTTAAAGTTGCATGCGGCACTAATTCTAAGCGTTTCTTCTTTATTAGCTTACCTGTTACTCGACAGACTCCATAGGTCTTGTTTTCAATTCTAATAAGAGCATTCCTAAGGTCACGAATAAACTTTTCTTGACGAATTGCAAGCTGCGAGTTAGCTTCTTTACTCATGGTTTCACTTCCTTCTTCAAATGCCTTGAATGTAGGAGACGTATCGTCTGTGCCATTATTATGGTCATTCATATAGGCACTCTTGATAAGTTCAAGGTCATGTTGTGCTTTTTCGATTTTCTCATTGATCAGCTTCTTGAAATGCTCTAAATCCTTATCTGAGTATCTAATGTTGGTGTCTGTTGCCATAGGTCTAATGTTTTTGTATGAACAATTTGGTATTTACGTCATCGAAAGCAATTTCTATACCATTGTTCATTTGGTCAATAATTTCTAATTCTGCAGTCAATGTTTCTGTTTTAATATATTCTAGGTTATTATTAACTGCCTTTTCTATATTATCGTCTTTCTGGAGCTTGACATCTATTCTATCTGTTACTTCAAACCCTGAGTCCTTACGGAGATTTTGGATTCTGTTCACCAATTCTCTTGCAATGCCTTCTCGCTTTAGATCTTCCGTCAACGTGACATCCAAGGCGACGGTAAATCCGTCAGCGTTAGCTACTAGCCAGCCCTCTATATCTTGGGATGAAATCTCAACTTCAGACAATTCCAAAGTAATACTTTTTCCGTTAATTTCAACGTCAATTTTACCATTTTGTTCGATTTTTTTGATGTCTTTGGCGTCTAATTTCTGGATTTCAGCAGAAATCAGTTTCATGTCCTTCCCAAATCGTGGTCCTAAAACCTTGAAATTAGGTTTAATTCGCTTAACGATTATATCTGAAGCATCCTCTAACAATTCGATTTCTTTAACGTTAACCTCATGCTTTATGAGTCCAGAAACCTCCAGGATCTCTTCTTTTTCCCGCTTGCTGTTTACCGGAATCATGATCTTTTGCAAAGGTTGGCGAACTTTTATCTTTTCCTTGGCTCGTAACGAAAGAACCAGCGATGATATTGTCTGGGCATTTTCCATTTTACGTTCTAGGGCCTTATCAACAAAGCTAGAATCATGAATCGGGAATTCCGCCAAATGCACACTTTCAAAATCTTCTTTTCTGGTCACGGAATTCAAGTCAAGATAAAGCTTGTCCATGAAGAAAGGCGCAATAGGCGCTCCCAATTTCGCAATGGTGTTCATACAGGTGTACAAGGTTTGGTAGGCTGAGATCTTATCAGTTTGATAATCGCCTTTCCAGAATCGCCTCCTGCTAAGCCTGACGTACCAATTGCTTAAATACTCCTGGGTAAAATTGGAGATTTCCCTCGCTGCTTTTGTTGGCTCGTAATCAGCATAAAATGCATCAACTTTATTGATTAATGTATGTAATTCTGATAATATCCAGCGATCTAATTCAGGGCGTTCCTTTAACAGAATCTCGGGTTCAGAATAGTTGAATCCATCCAGATTGGTATAAAGACTGAAAAATGAATAGGTGTTGTAAAGTGTACCGAAAAATTTACGTTTCACTTCAATAATGCCATCTAAATCAAACTTTAGATTATCCCATGGGTTGGCATTGGATATCATATACCAACGTGTAGCATCTGGACCATGAGAAGCGATAGTTTCGAAAGGGTCTGCTGCATTGCCCAAACGTTTGGACATTTTTTGACCATTCTTGTCAAGGACCAAACCATTGGACACCACGTTTCTGTAGGCAACAGAATCGAAAACCATAGTGGCGATAGCATGCAGGGTATAGAACCATCCACGTGTTTGGTCTACACCTTCAGCTATGAAATCTGCAGGAAATGATTTTTTCTCATCGATGAGTTCCTTGTTCTCAAACGGATAATGCCATTGAGCATATGGCATGGAGCCCGAATCAAACCAAACATCTATAAGATCGCTTTCGCGCTGCATCGGTTTTCCTGATGCCGAAACCAACACGATATCGTCAACAATATTCTTATGGAGGTCTATTTTTGCATAGTTCTCTTCAGAATTATTATCTACTTCAAAATTCTCAAAAATGTCTTTCTCAAGAACACCAGCTGAAACAGCTTTTTCCATTTCCTGTTTCAGTTCTTTTACAGATCCAATACAAACTTCTTCGGTTCCATCTTCAGTTCGCCATATAGGCAATGGTATGCCCCAATAACGTGAACGCGATAAATTCCAATCGTTGGCATTTGCCAACCAATTGCCAAATCGGCCTTCACCTGTGGATTTTGGTTTCCAGTTGATGGTCTCATTAAGCTCAAACATGCGGTCCTTGATATCGGTAACCTTTATGAACCAAGAATCCAATGGATAGTATAGAATTGGCTTATCCGTTCTCCAACAATTAGGATAGCTATGTTTGTATTTTTCGACCTTGAAGGCCTTGTTCTCTTCTTTAAGTTTTATGGCAAGTTCAACATCGACCGAACGCTCTGGTGCTTCTCCTTCATTGTAATACTCATTCTTGACATATTTTCCAGCCAATTCTTTCATTTCTGGCCTAAATCGTCCTTGTAGATCAACAAGAGGAACTAAATTCCCATTCTCATCCTTGACAAGCATGGCAGGGACTTCTGGTTGTGCTTGTTTGGCAACCATGGCATCATCAGCGCCAAAAGTTGGTGCCGTGTGCACGATTCCTGTACCATCTTCCGTAGTGACAAAATCACCGGAAATTACCCTAAAGGCATTTTCAGGATGGTCATTTGGCAATGTGTAGGGAAGTAACTGCTCGTAGGTTATGCCAACGAGGTCTTTACCTTTGAATTCCTTAACAACGTAATATGGTATTTTTTTGTCTCCTGATTTATACTCAAGCAATTCTGATTTCTCCTCAACGCGTTCGAACTTACCAGAGAACTGGTAATTAACCAGCTTTTTGGCTAAGATGACATTCATTGGTCTAAATGTATACTGATTGTATGTTTCGACCAGCACATACTCAATTTTGGGACCTACAGTTAGTGCAGTATTACTAGGTAGGGTCCAAGGAGTAGTTGTCCATGCCAAGAAAAATATATCGCCTTCATTCTCCAAGAAATCGGGCAAGGAATTTTCGTTAGCCTTGAATTGCGCAACTACCGTTGTATCCGTAATATCTTGATAAGTGCCTGGCTGATTTAGCTCATGCGAGCTTAATCCAGTTCCTGCTTTAGGAGAATATGGTTGTATAGTATACCCTTTATATAGCAGCTTTTTATCATAGATCTGCTTGAGCAACCACCATACGGACTCCATGTATTTAGGTTCGTACGTTACATAAGGATCTTCCATATTCACCCAATACCCCATTTTTTGAGTTAGATCGTTCCAAACATCCGTATATCGCATAACCGCTTTACGGCACGCAGCATTATAGTCTTCTACCGAGATTGACTTTCCAATATCTTCCTTGGTAATTCCAAGTTCTTTTTCGACGCCGAGTTCAATGGGCAAGCCATGGGTGTCCCAGCCTGCTTTTCGCTTGACCTGATATCCTTTCATGGTTTTATAACGTGGAAAAATATCTTTGATCGCTCTCGCCAACACATGATGCACACCTGGAAGTCCATTTGCAGAAGGAGGTCCTTCAAAAAACACATAAGGATCATTGCCTTCACGAGTGGAAACACTCTTATTGAAGATGTCCTTTTCCTGCCAATAGTCAAGTATTTCTTCAGCTATTTTGGAAAGTTCAAGCCCTTTGTATTCAGGAAATTTTTTACTCATTGAAACGCCATATCTTATAAGGATGCAAAATTAAGAATTTAAACGGAATAGGAACATCATGGAAATAGAAAACCCAACTCATTTCAGAGTTGGGTTTCAGTTAAAAAATCACTATTTATTATTTCTTTAGAATTTTCTTGTCCAGTTTTGCTCCACCTTCAGTAATTAGGTTTACGAAGTATACTCCAGAACTCAGTTTACCTAGATGGATACCATTTTCCAAAGAGTTACTGGCAACATCATTGAAACTTTTTACAACCTGCCCAAGGGTATTTGTTAAGGTAAGTTGTCTGGCATCTTCATTTAGGTTCTTTATAAATAATCTATCGGTATATTTATCCATGAATATAATGACATCATCAAGAAGCACATCGTCATTGGAGAGCGTCGTTTCATTGAAAACCACCTGGAATCTTTGGGTGTCAGTACCAGATAGCGATGTGAAATCATAACTCGATTCACTCCTTAGGTCAAAATACTGACCTGTAAGATTGTCTCGCAGGAATATCGCTTGATCCTCAGGGATATTCTTTATCTCTGTAGCCTTGATACTATAAGTGAAGTCACCTGATGTATGCATTACAAGATCTATCTCCTTGTCTTGGGTAATTGGCGAGAACGACTGTATGACATATTGCTCTCCGTTCAATATACTACCCATATCCTCGGATGGAGGGTCGGTAATCCTACCTCCATCTTTTCCATAATCCCAGCCATCTGTAGCATCTTCACTGAATCCAAGTACGAAACTACGGCTGGCGCCACTAGAAACACTAAACTCCAACCGGAGCAATTGATATTCATTTGTATTTTCTGATTCACCTGATGGATCAGCGTCCCTGAAAAACGTAGAGCCATTTTCAGGATATTCGCCATCTGCGTCCGACTCCTTGATGAAATCACGTTGTGAGTTCTTGAAAGTTATGTCGCCACTAGCCAAGATCTCAACAAAGAATCCTTGCCCGACCGGCAGGTAAAATGTTGGCAATTTAATACCTTCTGTCAAAATCTGGTCCGCAATAGGGATGCCAGGATATTGATAAGCTAGTACGGTTGCTTCGCTAGAAATATAACCGTAGCCGCCTTCATATTCGGCAAGCAAGTGCGAATCTCCTGCCCATTGTTCCCACAATAGTACTGTCCCTTCAATAACGCCATCATTGTCCTGAATGAACTTTCGTGCATCAATAGCAGAAGGGTAAGGGTTACCGATCAAAGAGGAAAGAATCTCTTCATCTTCGCTATTGGCAACAGCTACAGGGTCGTAGATTGCTTCGACAGTAACTGTCCCATTGTTTGGTTTTCCTTCGAATATGTACTGCTGGAAATTACCATCTGGATCTATGCTCGAACCTTTCTGGGTATAACCTATACCAGGTCCTATGTCGCTAGACGGGGTCAAGGCTACCCAATCCCAGAATGATATGCCATTCTGGTAACTATAAAGCCATTTATCACTGACCATTTCAGGAGCATCATACTCCGATGTGAACATTACATCATTGCCATTGCCATCCTTGAGCATTTCGATATTAAAAGCTTTGTTGTTTGGATTGTTGGATGGACCGTTGTTGTCCAATAAAGTCGTTGCAACTCCTGTTGCTCCCACTGGAGACGACCAGTAATTGTACCAATAAACGTTGCTTGTACCTTCTTGGCGACGAAGCACTTGACCAGAAGCTGAAGTGACCAGATCACTATTAGGGCCTTGTACAAGTTGAGAATCATCCAACAGATTTAGAGTCCCATTAAGTTCCAAATACCATTTGTTCGTTATGGCATTTTCACCAGACACCGCAAGGTTACCGCCAGAATCGATTTTCAACCCAAGGGTGGTCAATGATTCTGAAAGAGAAACATCATTCTTGATATCAATAATTGCCCATTCCTTGAGGTTAGGGATATCTGTTATATCCCAAACCGTCCCATTTTTCCAAGTATCTACATCGCTCCAAGGACCATCTTGATCGGTCTCGTAAGGCATTGGAGCCGTTTGTTCCTGAATCGTAAATATATTCTTAAGAGAGGCATCTCTTCCGTAGCTGGAAACATCCGTAGTCTTCCCGGTAAAAATGTTGCTCATAGGGTAATAGGCTAGAAGGCTCGGCCAAAGAATAGGTGTGCTACTGCCAATATCTACAACAGATTTATCGATAAGGGATCCTGTTACATTGCCACTTTTCTCCTCTATTTCTTGATAGACCATTCTCTGAATTTGATCCTCGGTCAAGGCCATGTTAAAAACCCTTACTTCATCTATGGATCCCTTAAAGAATGAGTTGTCTTCCTTCGAATTGCGACCAATGTTAAAATCTGGTTCTGTAATGGTAGGGTCCGATGAAAGTGCAGATCCTAAACCAATACTTGATGACGCGTCCTCTTCGCCATTGATATAGATCTTGGCACTTCCTGTTGCTCCATCGAAGCTAATGGCTAAGTGATACCAATTCCCAGAATCAAGTATTGTAGACGAAGAAGATACATATGCAGTGCCGTCCCCATCAGAGATTATATAGGAATACAATTGTTTTGTGCTACCATCAATATACATGCGCATCATACCCTGTCCTGCAATGTCTCCTGTTTTGGTTGGGCTAAAATCAGGATCCAGTTTTACCCAAGCCATGATAGTTGCTTCTGCCAAACCACCCATAAAGGAATCAGTAGTAAGATAATCATCAACTCCATCGAAGTCAATAGAAGCGGATTCAAAGAAAACATCTATAGCGTCACGATAGTCCAAATCTCCTCCAGAGAGGACATCCATATCTTCATCTGGTAAGATTGAGGCTGAGGGTACATTTATATCATCATTAACGTCATGAGGATCAAGAACATTAGTGCCCTCAAATACTTTGTCTAACCCATCACCATCAGAATCCGTGAATAAAACAATTTCGCTTGCCATGCCATTCTCGGTAATATCAGGCTTGCCATCACCATCAGAATCGAGGTCCAAGAAATCTGGAATGTTATCGCCATCCGTATCTTCATTAGGAATCGGAATAGCATATGAATCGTCTATTCCGGTCACAGGATCAACACCTTCTACATTCCCATCGGCATCTTTAACTGGCAGTCCTTCACCATCAAGTGTCATGGTTGGTGCAACATATCCCAAGGTAGATTGAAATTCTACGTTATCAGGAATTCCATCATTATCAGCATCAAGATCCAATTGATTATCAACTCCGTCACCATCCGTGTCCTTGCCCTGCAAGATCGTTAAAGTTGGTGCCTTGTAATCAAAAATGTCGCATTGCGTGAACGACATCGCATAAAGCCTTGTTTGGCTAGCGGTTGTCGTTTTCTTGAGTTGCATCCTTATCCTGAATTGATTACTCGAGAACTGAAAATAGGAACGCAATATCGTATTCGTCGAAAAACCATTATACGTTACTGTTCCTGCAGTAATACCTGCCCCGTCATTATCTTCACCAGGCTCATCATAGATATCGGTTGTAAGGGAGGTTGGATTATCCAGTCCGAACGCCGATGGGTTATAATACCTAACTGATTCTTGATATGTTGGAGTGCCATCACAATCCCAGGTCGTTCCACCAATCCTGAAAATGTTAGCAGATGGATTATAGTTTCCGTCT
>Ga0265306_10001684_pt1 | contig 10793 bp, 6 predicted proteins | sample Helome_3_FD_192493 | JGI IMG/M metagenome (GOLD analysis project Ga0265306, IMG submission 192493) | Marine sediment microbial communities from subtidal zone of North Sea - Hel_20160420 (Illumina Assembly) | ecosystem: Environmental > Aquatic > Marine > Subtidal zone > Sediment ...
GCTCCAAGAACCCACAAACGGAATGGCGCGAAGATCTTCGAAAACCAATCCTTCCGCCTTTCCTCTTTTCGATGGACGGCTGCCAATATTGGTTTTAGCATAGTACTTGAGCGTACTCATGTGCTCCAAATATGATATGAACTTAGGGTGTGCCTTGAAATTAGAATAAGCTTCATAACTCAAGTCTGCCAGATGTTCCATGATCGCCCTGTTTTCTGGTAACATGCTCAGGTCTTTTTCATTTAGGCTATTATCAATCCCTGAACTTATCAATTGCTCCAAATTATATTGTGAAGATTCCAAGGTGCCAAAATTCGAACTGATTGTTTGTCCCTGAATCGTAAGTTGTACCTCATTATCTTCTATGGTTGGTCCTAAGGATGCGTAGAAATTATGCGTTTTCCCTCCACCTCGTGCAGGAGGACCTCCTCGACCGTCGAAGAATATAACTGAAATCCCATTTTTTCGTGCCACTTCGGTCAGTTCTTCCTTTGCTCTATAGATTGCCCAATTCGCCATTAAATAGCCACCATCTTTAGTTCCATCACTAAAACCGAGCATTATGGTCTGTTTGTTTCCTCGTTTCTTCAGATGTGCTGAATAACCGGGATTTGAGTAAAGCTCTTGCATGACCGAAGGTGCATTTTCCAGATCAGTGATCGTTTCGAACAAAGGAACAATATCAACCGTTAATTCTTCGTGAAATGCCACAAGCTTCAGCATGGCAAATAATTGCATGACATTTAAAGCAGTTTGGTTATTGCTAATGATATATCTGTTTGCTGCCTTTTCGCCATTGGTGTCTTGAATGGTCTTGATGGTCATCATGGTTCGCAAGGATTTCAAGGCATCTTCGTCCTTAAGGCCATAAATGTCATAACTCCCTTTTACTTTTGAGAGTATCTTTACTTGTTCTTTTTCTGAAAGATCATAATAATTCTTTGGCAAGAGCACTTGTTCCTTTTCCAGAATGTCCTGAACCAGAGCATTGAACACCTTGTTATGTACACGACTATCTTGCCGTATATCTAACAATGCAAAGTGAAACCCAAAGAGATGTGTCTTGTTCAATAAACTTATGACTTCAGGAAGATAAAGTGATTGATGCTCACTGATAATCAATTCCTTTATTTCTTCCAATTCCTTCTGCAAGAACTGCAATGTCAATTCAGTTGGCTGATTGGTAATGATATTATACAATTCTTGCTCCAGATGAATGACACGATCTTCAACCCCTTTAAACGATAGTTTTCTTCGCAATCGCCTAACATCACGATAATAATTCTTGATAATGGTTTCTCGAAGTCGCTTTGACACTTTCAATGTTGTCTCTGGCGTAACAAAAGGATTACCATCCCTGTCGCCACCTGGCCAGAAACCAATATTTATGATTTCGTTATCAATATGTTTTCCATCGAATATGTTTTGTTGAATATAATCGTAAATCGTTCCGAAGGATTTATAAAAAACGTTTTCTAAATACCAGATCAAGCTTTTAGCCTCATCGTAAGGCGTAGGCTTCTTATGTTTTAAGAATGGTGTTTTACCTAATTGAGCAAGAAGGTCGTTAATCCTTAAAAGGTCGTTTTCTCGTATTGCCTCTGTAAGGTCGGTGATAATTCCCAATACCGATCCTGGGTAAAACTGCGTAGGATGCGCAGTCAATACGATGCGCACCTTGAACTCTTCCAAGTAACGGCGAAGGTCGTCCAACTTGCCACTAGAGCTTGCTGCTTCCTTGAGGCTTCTTAAGGTGCCGATTCCTTCCATGTTATTAACTATTGGAAAGGCGGCATCCTCGATCGCATCAAAAAGAACGACTTGACGTTCGATGTATTGAATAAACCTGAACAACAGATTTATCTGGCTTTCAGGTGATCTTCGGGCTTGGTATTTCCGAAAGAATGTTTCGACTATGGTTGTTGGATCATTGCCGGCTACAAATCCTTTTTTACATGTTTCATGAAACAAAGGCAACAAGACACCTGTCTTGGTAATGGTATAGAATGGCAATGTCATGAAGATACTATTATAAATATAGTACTTCGATAATACGTTATTATTAAATCTAGTGAGTTTCGGTTGTGTAGACATCGACTTCTTTAATTTGTGAATAAAAGTAATAAAGGATAACTTAAATGCAGATTCTAAGAAATATTTTTACGATTAATATATCGATTTTGCTTTTGAAATGAAGAAGGCATAAAAATCCATATTCCTTTTTGGTTAATATTCATTTAAAGATTTGCTATTTACAATAATTTCGTACTTTTGAGGCCATATAAAAGAGGAGAGATTTGACTGATTGCAACCTCGTTTAAAAAATGCTAAAGGCAGTGACCATTCCCTGCGACGCAAGCGTCAGATCTCCAAGTAAATTTTTTTTTAATGGCTTATTTATTTACCTCTGAAAGTGTTTCAGAAGGGCATCCAGACAAAGTTGCCGATCAAATTAGCGATGCATTGATCGATAATTTCCTCGCTTTCGACCGAGAATCTAAAGTAGCTTGCGAAACCTTAGTGACTACAGGTCAAGTTGTGTTAGCAGGAGAAGTGAAATCTACTACCTATCTCGACGTACAAAAAATTGCAAGGGACGTTATAAACAAAATCGGATACACGAAAGGGGAATACATGTTCGACGGAAACTCATGTGGTGTTCTTTCTGCTATACACGAACAGTCTCCAGAAATTAACCAAGGTGTTGATCGTGAAAACAAAGAGGACCAAGGTGCTGGTGATCAAGGAATGATGTTCGGCTATGCCACGGATGAGACCGATAATTTCATGCCTTTGGCCTTGGAATTATCTCACCGCATATTAAAGGAACTGGCAGCCTTACGAAGAGAGAATAATGAGATTACCTATTTGCGCCCTGATGCGAAATCACAGGTAACTATTGAATATTCAGATGATAATGTACCTCAAAGAATTGATGCTATTGTGGTTTCAACTCAGCATGATGACTTTGATTCAAGTGAAGAAGTTATGCTCAGGAAAATCAAATCTGACATTGTAACCATCTTGATTCCTAGGGTTATTGCTAATCTTCCTGCGAACATCCAGAAACTATTCAATGATGAAATTACCTATCATATTAATCCGACTGGTGTCTTTGTGATCGGTGGACCACATGGTGATACTGGTTTGACAGGTCGAAAGATCATAGTCGACACCTATGGAGGCAAAGGTGCCCATGGAGGTGGAGCTTTTTCGGGCAAGGACCCATCAAAAGTAGATCGCTCTGGAGCTTATGCAACGCGTCACATTGCCAAGAACCTAGTCGCTGCTGGACTTTGTAAGGAAGCCTTGGTACAAGTATCTTATGCCATTGGAGTTGCCAAACCGACTAGCATAAATGTAGAAACGTACAGCACTGCTAAAGTAAATATGACCGATGGTGAAATAAGCAAGATCGTGGAAAAGCTTTTTGACATGCGACCTTATTTCATTGAGCAACGCCTTAAACTAAGAACACCCATTTATTCTGAAACAGCAGCTTATGGCCATATGGGACGTACGCCAGAAGTAAAGACGGTCACATTTACCAACCCAATGGGAGAAACGGTAAGTGAGAAAGTCGAGACCTTTACTTGGGAGAAATTGGATTATGTCGATAAAGTAAAAGAAGCATTTAACCTCTAATAAAAAAACCCAGATAAATTATCTGGGTTTCTTGTTCTTAATCTATTCCTCCTTTGCGGGTTGGCGACCTTTTGGTTGGCCACGTACGCTGCTTCCCCGTTCGTGGATTAAAAGGCAGTACACGTTGCTCCCGTGAGGTTCTTTCTGGGTCTTCCGATGCCATATAAGTAAGAATGGCCGTTAATATCGCATTGCTTCGTACATCATCGAATACGATCTTGTCGTAGGTGTCTCTATTGGTATGCCATGTATAATTCCAATAATCCCAACTCAAGGAAGACAAGCTAAAAGCAGGAGCCCCAGCTGCCAAGAAGGAGGCATAATCAGAGCCTCCACCACCAGGAATCCCTGGGAATGTGGTTTCGATATGTTGCGTGATGTCTTTTGGCACGGCTTCCAACCAACGTGTTAAATAGGCATAGGAATGCAAGAATCCACCTCCTGACAACCTAACCACTCTACCTGTTCCATTGTCTTGATTGAATAATGCCTGTAGGTTATCTACAATATCCGGATGGTCTTCAACAAAAGCACGAGAGCCATTTAGTCCTTGTTCCTCGCTTCCCCAAAGTCCAACCAGGATTGTACGCTTTGGATTAGGATACATCTTCTTCAATATACGTGCGGCTTCCATCATAACTATGGTTCCTGTACCATTATCAGTAGCGCCCGTTGCACCATCCCAAGAATCAAAATGGGCAGAAAGAATAATATACTCATTGGGCAATTCTGTCCCCTTGATCTCGGCAATGGTATTGAAGGTTGGTACGATTCCCAATTCCTTGGATTCAGCCACGACCTTAATCCTTGGTTTATCTCCATATTCGGCCAATCTGTATAACATCGTATAGTCTTCTAATTCCAAGTCTACTGTTGGGATCTTCTTTGTCCTGGCACTGAATATTTTGTTGACACCAAAACCTCGTGACCAACGACTTTGTACAATTCCTGCTGCTCCGGCAGCTTCCAGGGCTGGAATTATACTTCGACTATTGTATCCAGTATTATTCATGTTTTCACGCCAAGCACTAGACTGCGCCTCACGCTCCTCCTTCATTTTCTTCAGGGATTCTTCCGTTGCATATTCTTCCCAATTATAATCTGGCCTACCTGTTGGTTGTTCCATGGATACAAGCACGAATTTGCCCTTAACATTAGGAAGCCATTTGGCAAAGGCCAATGAGTCCTCAATCTTTTCGGGAAGAGTCATGGCCTCAGCAGTCACACCTTTAGGTCCTGTACTTGGATTCCATGCGAGTTGCATGCCATCGAGGGTTTGTATCCTAGGCGACACCATATCTATATGCGTTATGCCACGCTCCCATCCTCGCCATTCGCCCCATTTTTCGTTTTGTGCAGAAATACCCCAATCGGCATATTTAGCAACAGCCCAATCATGGGCATTCTTCATTTGTGGTGTCCCAACTAGTCTCGGACCTACTACATCCAAGAGTTCATGGGCCAGGTGCTCCAACTGAGAATTCTCGGTGGCCTCTTTAATGATATTCTCAATAATTGGGTTTTCGTCCTGAGAATACGTGAAATTCGTGCCGAGTAAGATTAAGGCACAAAGAATTTTTAGTGTACGTGTCATTGTTTGTTTATTTGATTTCCCTGGCTGAAAAGACTCCAGCAAAGATTGATTAGTTGTAAGGCCTAATTTACGATAATTAGTTTCAAATATCATTGGATTATTTACCTTTAACGGAAACAAGAACCCATGAAATACATAATGTTCCTACTTGCCATTATCTTATGTTTCAATACTTGGGCTCAAGGCAAAAATGGCAATTCTGATGTTTTTATTAGAGTATATGACCTTGAAGATAAAAAATTAAATAAAGGAAAGGTCGTTACTTTTTCAGACACCACACTACAAATAAGCAAGAGTGGCGAAACAATCGATATCCCTATCAATCGTATCGGAAAGATCAAGACCAAGCGATCTACAGGTCATAATGTTCTTGTAGGCACAGGTATAGGTTCAGCAACTGCGGCTATTCTTGGGGCAACATCTTCTAAAAATAGTGACGAGTTTATTGAGTATTCTGCAGGTGAGGGTTTTGCAATAGGCACTATTGTAGGGGCGCCATTCGGAGCTGCCATAGGGGGAATCACTGCACTCTTTAAGAATTCGGAAACATTTATCATTGATGGCAATGCTGCGAAATGGGAAGAATTCATGAATTCAATTAAGCATTAACATGAATGTCAGGTCATTTAATTCATTCACTCCAATTTCTAAAGCGTATAAATAAACCTGAAGGTCAGAAATCTCGGTTGAATAAATGTCTCAGATGTAAATACAGATAGGTTATTCGCACTATTTCGTACCTGAGAATCAATATCCAGGATATTAGTTGCTTTCAGCTCGTATTCCCATTTGGCATCCCTATTTTTCCTGTAAGATAATGTCGCGTCCCAGTTCTGGAAAGACTGTGATTCGCCATTGCCAAGGTCCTGGTTCGTATAAGTGTAATTGGTTCGGAAAGTAACGGATTTCCATATATAGGCATCGAAATCGATGGATGGTGCATTGGTCACGAACTTGGTCTTACGACTTCCTTGATTGTTATTGGTCACGCTATACCTATAACGCAGGCTTACATTAGGTGCAATCCTGTAATTGGTGCGAATACCAGGTGTGTAGGTTTGAGTATACCCTTCATTAAGCGATTGCTGCCCTTGGATAAACTGATTGATCTTGCTATAGTTAAAACTAGCATTAAGCGTTGCCCTTATCTTGCCAAAAGTTCGTTGCACACGACCGAATACATTAACGTTTTCATCTGCAAAGTTGGAATTGAAATAGGTACTGGTCCTGATTACGTTCTCGAAATTGGTTAAACTTCGAATCTGGTCAATATTGCTTGAATACGCAGCTCTAGCAAATACATTGGTATAGTTGAAAAGGTTGAAACTACTGTAGAACAAGCTCAAATTATGTGACAAGGCATTCTGCAAATCCGGTTCACCAAACTGGATGCTATTATAATTGTTCAAGGCCAGGCCTTGGGCCAATCTCGTAACATCGGTGAACTGATTTCTTATGTTGTAATTAAAGGTCAAGGCTTCACTCTTCTTGAATTGAATCCGTGTTTCAAAATCTGGCAGGAATCTAAAGAAATTGTCCTTGAAGGTCTCACCGAATTGGCTGTTCTTATTACCGTAAGCATGTACCGAAAATCCTGGCGTTATAGTGAACTTACCTGTTTTCAATCGATAATGAACACCCAAGTACACATCGCTGAAATTGTATTCTGTATCGTTAGTGGCGCGACCATTATTGAAAGTTGGTGTTGGATTAAATTGGGATCCATCTCCCAAGAACTGGAATATATTCGAATTGAATTCTTGCCTACTGAGGATCGTACCTAATGTGAAATTAAGATTGCTTTTAGCATTCAGGATATTATAGTAATCCAATTTGGCATCTACCTGATTGGATTTTATACGCCGGTTCTGTCCAAGGTCATAAGAATTCAATGAAGTGTCAAGTCCCAAGGCATCTGCAGTGGTATCGAAGGCATCCGGTCCGTTCGGGTCATTCTCCAAGATGGCGTTATAAAATGGGTCTTCGTCCTTGATCAAATGCTGGGCCTCAAAAGCAAAAATATTGTTTTCGTTGAGGGTATAATAGTAATTTATGTTTTGATTGATACTGTATGGTTCGACCTCATCCACCTGGTCCGTATTGCCAATGACCGAACTAAATACGTTTTGGATTTGCCTGTCGTTCGATATCCTGCCTAATATATCATAGTCCAATTGATTATTGATATTAGGCTGATAAGAGGCACTCAATTTCAGTAACCCTTGATCCGACCTTTCTTTACTCGATTGCTCGGTAGCTTCATCCGGGATCCCTAGATTTTGGTCTGTGTATTGAACAAAACTGGTTTCTCTGGAAAGAATACGACTACTATTGTAAATCACGAATCCACTTAAATCTAGTGCCTGCGTTGGTGAATAACTGAAATTGGCCGTTCCCAACTTGTTCTCAATCTCCACGGCATTGTTTTGATTCGTCAAGAAATTAAGGCCATTGTCTCCAAGATTGATGCTGGTTCCGCTACTTCGGCTCGGCTGCCTGAAGCCTCCTCCAAATCCTCGTATGTCTCGACGTGTAAGTGCCACTTCTCCAGTGTTATTAAGATCACCAATGAAGTTAATGCTATACTTCGGGCTGTAATAAAACAACTTGGGTTGCAATAAGTAAAGTTCATTGTCTGGTGATGTTCCTCCGCCAGCGGTTACGTTTCCAAACCAAAAATTCTTCTTGCCTTCCTTGAGCTTGATATTCAAGGCCACATTATCCTGGTTATTGGTAACTCCACTCAACTGACCAACTTCAGAATAATTTCGCAACACTTGAATCTTATCCACAGCTTTTGAAGGAATGTTCTTCGTAGCCAATTTAGTGTCACCATCAAAAAAGTCCTTTCCATCGACCATTAACTTATTTACAACTTTGCCTTCGACTTCTACTTGACCGTCTTCATTTATCTCGACGCCTGGTAGCTTCTCAAGGACATCCTCCAACTTTCTTTCGGTACCACTTTTAAACGAGTCAGCATTATACACCAAGGTGTCACCTTTAATGGTTACAGGCATTTCATAAGTTAATTCAACAGCATCCAATGCATTATCCGAACGCAGCACAAAGTCCTTGGTTATATCGCTTTCTTGCGTCGTAAGATTCTCTTCAAGGGTCTTCATTCCAATATAACTTACCTGCATTTTATAAGTCCCATTCTTGCCAAGCGCCAATTTGAACTTGCCTGCGGCATCGGTAATGCCATAAGACTCCAAAGCGCTGGTTTCTTGATTAATGGCGATTACATTTGCTAATTCCAATGGTTTGTTCAAGCTATCCCTTACCACGCCTTCTAACTTGACCTGGGCAATGGATGTATATGCTAAAAGAAGTAGCACAATGCAAAAGTTATATTTCATGATTTTGATTTAAAGCTTGGTTTGGTTATTTCTTTAGAAATGTAATTATCGACTTCTCCGTCTTCCTCGGTTGTTTCGCATTTCAAGCATTTTGCCTTGAATAGTCTCTTTATATGCATTTTTGGTAATTTCCTTGCCTTTATCTGGTGCTTCGATCTCAATTTTATCTTTCGGATTCATTACGATCTTGGAACACAACATGGTCGTATTACCTGCACTGACCTCCAATATTAGTCCAGGAAGCCCCCAATATTCAGCAGGGCCATGACTAACAGGAATTTGCGGCGTGTACCAGGCTTCAATCGCCGTCATATTAACTTCTGGCTCTTTGGCTTCACTATCTTCTGATTCTTCTTTATTCTCTGTTGAAGCTGTTCTTAGATCGCCCCATGAAAAGTTATACCAGGTCAATTCTGCAGTTGGCACTAATGCCGTTGCCTTGAAACACATATACTGTCCTATTTTCTTGGATTCGCTACCCATCTTCCAATCAAACTTCTGAAGTTCATCTTTGACCAAGAATTGCTTACCATAGAATTCCTGACTTTGTATCAATGCATTTTCTTTCACGTTCTTATAGGATTCACCTTGAGTAAAATTCTTTCCCCATGAGTCGGTAGCACCAGACATGGCATCTAATTTGTCTTCTTCATTGAATACCGACTCTTCCTTATTGAAATTCAATACATAAGTTTTTTCAAGTCGATTCTTTAAACGTTCTGCGATTTGCTTTTTCTGTGCCTCACTCATTCGTGCACCCCAGCTACCAAGCTCCATGGTGGATTTTGAAAAATAATAGGCTTGACCTTGAAACTCTTGAACATTTGGGCTTACAGAGAATAGTAAAACAAAGGCTAGAATACTGATTTTGGATAGAATTGCTTTCATAATAATGAAGTCTAAAAAGTTATTTTGTTTAACAAATTTATCATTTAGCTCTACAAAACAATATTGTTTATTAAAACATTAACATATACTAAGTGCTTGTATTAGTGCTTAATACCATTAATTATAGGATTGCACCCTATTCTAGATTATCCTCTTATCCTGATCTGTCGTCCGCCACGTCCGCCATACATCTCTCGCATTTCCTCCATTTTCTTCTTGACGGTTTCTTCATATTCCTTTTGAGTGACCTCTTCTCCTTTCGACGGTTTTCTAATTTCCTCTTTCTCTTCAGGATTCATGACGATCTTTGAACAAAGAATAGAAGTGCTCCCTGACTGCACCTCCAAGATCAATCCCGGTAGCCCCCAGAATTCGCCCGGTCCTTGATTAATGGGAATTTGTGGTGTATACCATGCCGTTATTTCAATATCCTTAGGTATTTCAATATCTTCAGTGACCTTTGTTGTCTTAGTGCTGTCTTCTTTCGCTTTATTATTTTCATCATCCCTATTTCGTCTTCGTCGCATATTCGTCCAATCGGTTTCACTCACTTTCTTGGTTGCCGTAGCCTTGAAAGCCAGATATTTCCCTATTTGCTTGCTCTCGGTTCCCATGACCCATTTTAATTTCGGCAATGAATCCTTGATCAAGAATTGCTTTCCGAAGAATTCTTGCTCCTGAAGCAATGCCTGGTCCTTGACATTCTTATACTGTGCTCCACCAGTTAAGCTACCCATCATTCCCCAACCTCTGCCTTGTCCAGGTGCTTCTAGTTTTTCCTCTTCCTTGTAAATGGATTCAGCTTTATTAAAGGTCAGGACATATGTTTTTTCAAACATGCTTTTCATACGCTCAGCGATTCGCTTTTTTTGTTCTTCAGACATTTGTCCTCCGTTACGCCCTCCCCAACCGCTCATGTCGATAGTGGTCTTGCTTTGGTAATATGCCTGGCCTTGAAAATCTTGGGCAAATGACGGCAATGAAACCAGAAGGGCAAATAATGCAATAAGTTTTTTCATTATGATGGCTTTAATGTTCCAATATCCGGAACTGATTATTGTTAGGTTGTTAGTTAACAACAATTAGACCATAAAAATACCTCATTGTTTAAGCTCTAGATGTTAAACTATTGCCAAAAAACCATTTCACAATTCCCCAAAGTCAATCGCCATAAGGCCTAAATTTAATGATGAGAATTACTGGTGCGATTTTTGTATTTTGCATAGGCATGAGACTCTTGATCATTATTTTCGCTTTCTTCGTTAATGCCTTGAATGGACAATCCAAGATCGAACTTACATCAC
>Ga0265306_10001685_pt1 | contig 10788 bp, 7 predicted proteins | sample Helome_3_FD_192493 | JGI IMG/M metagenome (GOLD analysis project Ga0265306, IMG submission 192493) | Marine sediment microbial communities from subtidal zone of North Sea - Hel_20160420 (Illumina Assembly) | ecosystem: Environmental > Aquatic > Marine > Subtidal zone > Sediment ...
CCTCGTTTTTCTCATACTTGACAATCATCCCGGGCATGGGCGCGGTAAGCGGAGTGCCTTCCACCGCTGCGGCCGGGGCAGCAGCCGGCGTCTTGGGCTTGGCTTTTTTGGCTTCAGCTGCCGCCGGTTTTTGAGCGGCAGGCGCAGCAGCCGGAGCAACCGGTGGTGCGGCGGCCGGCATTTGCATTCCGGCGGCCATTGGCTGAACGTAGCTGACCACCGGAGAGCCGCCGACTTCGTCCACCGCGACCTCAAAATAGTCATCATCAACAAAGACATTAAATGTCCGGGAGCTCTCGCTTTTTTCCGGTCTGTCTTTATCTGATTTCTCAACAAGCAGGCCGGCCTTGGCCTTTTTTAACAACTCTTGCTCGGCCATCGCGTCTTGCAGTGTTCTGGGCTGCACATCTTGCGGGGGCTGTTCCTTGCCGTATTTCCATTTCAAAAAGCGCTTTCCGGTAACCGGGTACAGCGCATAGATCAGGGCGTCGTCCAGATCAGCGGCCAGATCACCAATTTCTGCTTTGGCTTTTTCCAACTCGGGTTCCAGAACCTCCGCCGGCCGGCAGTCAATGGGCTCCTCACCGCGCTCATAGCCTTTGAGCGCCTTTTTCTGCACCTCCGGATCAATTGGAATGGCGGTTTTGCCGTACAAACCGTAGCACAGATCTTTTACCTGGCCGGTGATCATTTTATAACGCTCATTTTCGTCGTCAAACAGCACATTGTTGACCGTCTGGGTGCCCACAATCTGGCTGGTGGGGGTGACCAGCGGAATTTGTCCCAGCTCTTTTCTGACCCGCGGCAATTCTGCATAGACCTGATCAATCTTATCCAGTGCATCCATTTCTCTCAGTTGATTGACCAGGTTGGACAGCATCCCGCCCGGTGTCTGGTGGAGCAGCACGTTAATGTCGATAATGGACATCTTGGTATCATCCAACAGGTGTCGGTATTTGGGCATGATCTCTTTTTCAAGGACTTCGTTGATCCGTGCCATCAGCCGAATATCAAAGCCGGTGTCCCGGTTGGTGCCCAGCAGGGTCATGACCAGAGGTTCGATGGCCGCGTGGCATGTCCGATACGCATACGGTGACATACAGGTATCAATAATATCCACACCGGCTTCGATGGCCTTCAGGTGGGTCATCGGCGACATCCCTGATGTAAAATGGCTGTGCAGGTGAATCGGCTGTTTGACCGCCGCCTTCAGGGCTTTGATCAGATGAAAGGCATCATAGGGCGCCAGCAGGCCGGCCATGTCTTTGACGCAGATGCTGTCTGCCCCCATATTTTCGAGAGCTTTGGCCTTGTTAATGTAATAGTCGATATTGTAAACCTCTCCGCCCATGCGCGGCTCGGTCATCGTATAACACATACAGCCCTGGAAATGCTTGCCATACTCTTTAATCACCGGGACCACGGTTTCAAAGTTACGATAGTCGTTCAGGGCGTCAAATGTTCGAAAGATGTCCATCCCGTTTTCACAGGCCCTTTCGACAAAGGCCTTGGCGACATCATCGGCATAGTTGCGATAGCCTACCAGATTCTGGGCCCGCAGCAGCATTGAAAACGGCGTTTTTTTAACATATCGTTTTAAGGTGCGCATGCGTTCCCAGGGGTCTTCATTTAAAAACCGGTGCATGGTATCAAAGGTTGCCCCGCCCCAGACTTCCATGGCCCAAAAACCGACGTCGTCCATCATTTCGGCCACCGGAATCATATCTTCGGTGCGGCCCCGGGTCGCAAACAGGGATTGATGGCCGTCACGAAGTGACAGGTCTTCGACCTTAACGGGGTTTTCCGCCGTGGGCCGCTCTTTGTCATAATTCATGGTCGTCATTTTTACTTGAATGTCTTCACTCATTTTTTGTTGCTCCTTTTATGTACTTTATACAGTCTGGTGTTTGGTGTTTAGTATTTAGTGTTTGGTGTTTGGTTTTTTTGATGGACGGTCATGTATGCCAAACACAAAACACTCAAACACAAAACACCTTTTATAATTTACGAAATGTTCTCAGCTGCATCAAATTGCGCATCTGCATTTGCGCCTGTCGGCCGCTAACGCCCCAGGGCTTGAATACCGGCGCCGGTTGCCGTGCGAACATCGGCATCTGGGGTGACGCCGCCTGCAGGGCAAACTGCATCGCAATGGCTTCTTCTTCGGTTTTGATATATTGCAGCACCGCTGCTATGGCCGCAGCGGATTTTTGGGCATTTCCCATTTGAACTCCTTTTTTATCAGGTTAAGCCGGTTGAGCCCGTTTTCCGGTTTTGCCGGAAAAGGTTTGGCCTTCAAGGTCGTAACGGGCTAAACGGGCAAACTGGCCAACGGGCAAACCGATTACATTGGAATATTGCCGTGTTTTTTCGGCGGCCGGGTTTCCCGTTTTGTGCACAACACTTCCAGGGCATCGATCAGGCGCGACCGGGTCTCGGCAGGTTCGATAACCGCATCAATATAGCCCCGATTGGCCGCCTGATAGGGATTTGAAAACAGCTCTTCATATTCTTTAATCTTTTCCTGGCGCTTGGCTGCCGAATCCTCGGCCTGCGAAATTTCCTTGCGGTGTATAATATTGGCTGCGCCGGCCGCACCCATGACGGCAATTTCCGCCGTGGGCCAGGCAAATGCCATATCCGCACCCAGGTCTTCGGAGCACATCGCCAGATAAGAGCCCCCGTAATCTTTGCGGGTTACCAGCAGCAGCTTGGGCACTGTGGCCTCCGAGTAACACCACAGAAGCTTGGCGCCATGCCGGATTATCCCACCCCATTCCTGTTGGCTGCCGGGCAGGTATCCCGGCACATCGGCGATGGTAAGCATCGGAATGTTGAATGCGTCGCAAAATCGAATGAAACGGGTGGCTTTGTCCGAAGCATTGATGTCCAGACAGCCGGCCAGGACCTTTGGCTGGTTGGCAATAATGCCGATGCTTCTGCCATTCAAGCGGGCAAAACACACCACCATGTTGCGGGCAAAATATTGATGGGGTTCAAAAAATTCCCCGTCATCGACGATGGACCGAATGACGTCTTTCATATCGTAGGATTTATTGGGGCTGTCCGGGATAATCGAATTTAACGCCGAATCTATGCGATGGGGATCATCACCGGTGTCCACAAGGGGTGGATCTTCCATATTATTGGACGGTAGATAGGATAGAAGCCGTTTGATCCGATCGATGGCATCTTCATCGCTTTCACATGCAAAGTGAGCCACACCGCTCTTTTCATTATGCGTTTTGGCGCCGCCCAGATCTTCAAAGGTGATTTCCTCACCGGTAACGGCTTTAATGACCTCGGGTCCGGTAATGAACATATAGCCGCTGCCTTTTACCATAAATACCCAATCGGTCATGGCCGGTGAATACACTGCCCCGCCGGCGGTGGGTCCCATAATCGCTGAAATCTGAGGGATAACACCCGAGGCGGCAGAATTGCGGAAAAAAATCTGTCCGTACCCGGAAAGGGCATCGACACCTTCCTGAATGCGGGCACCACCCGAGTCGTTTATACCCACAAACGGCACGCCGGCCTTCAAGGCCAGATCCATGACTTTACAGATCTTTTTGGAATGCATTTCCCCCAGACTGCCGGCTCTGGCCGTAAAATCCTGGGAAAACGCAAACACCGGCCGACCATTGACCAGGCCATGGCCGGTGATGACCCCGTCGGACGGGATATCGACTTTTTGCATGCCAAAATTCACGCAGCGATGATTGACAAACATATCGATCTCGCGAAAAGTTCCTTGATCAAATAACAGGTTAAACCGCTCCCGGGCGGTGAGCTTGTTTTTTTCATGCTGCTTGGCGACCGCTTTTTCGCCGCCCATCTCAAGGGTTTTGGCTTCACGTGCTTTAAGTTCTTTGATTTTATCTTCGACAACACCCATTATCTGTATCCTTTCATGTAAAAATACTTGCCAGACTGCCTGCAGCCCCTCCTGGCGCTCGGGCAAATGACTACATATTTCAAATGCCGCAAAATAAGGGGTAAAAAATAAACTTTCTAGACCGAACGCTGATTGTCAAGAAAAAAAAGCAATTTATCGGCTGCAAGGGTCGGGGCGGTTTCCCCTCTGGCAACCGCACGCGTAATCTGATCGAATCTTTGCTTGATATCAGGATTATTATAAAATCGCTGTTTCAGCTCATCTTCAACCATGGACCAGAGCCAATCCAGAGCTTGCTTTTGGCGCTTATGTTCCAGTTCACCGCTGTTGGTAAACTTTTTATGGAATTTCAAAACCGTTTGCCAGATTTCAGCGATACCCGTCATCTCCAGCGCACTGCAGATCAGCACCGGCGGCTGCCAGTTGGGGGATGCGGGCTGCAGCATATGCAGCGCAGAGGCATATATTTTGGCGGCTTTTTTGGCCTTTTCGATGTTGTCGCCATCGGCCTTGTTAATGGCAATGGCATCCGCCAGTTCCAATACGCCTCTTTTTATCCCCTGCAACTCATCGCCGGCACCGGCGAGCATCAAAACAAGGAAAAAATCAACCATTGATGCCACGGTGGTCTCTGACTGTCCGACACCGACCGTCTCGACGATGATCACATCAAAACCGGCGGCTTCGCAAACCAGCATGGTTTCCCGTGTTTTGCGGGCCACGCCCCCCAGCGTGCCACCGGAGGGCGACGGACGAATAAATGCATTTTCTTCAACCGCAAGCTTTTCCATGCGGGTCTTATCGGCCATCACGCTGCCACCGCTTCTGGAACTGCTGGGATCCACAGCCAAAACCGCCGCTCGGTGGCCGCCTCTCACCAGCGACATGCCCAGACTTTCTATGAAGGTACTTTTGCCAACTCCGGGTACGCCGGTAATGCCCAGACGAATCGCTTTGCCGGTATGCGGCAACAGTCTATCAACGATTTTGCGCGCCAATTGCTGATGATCGGGGCGCGAACTTTCGATCAGGGTGATGGTTTTGGACAGTAGCCGGCGGTCCTGCTGGCGGACACCCTTGATCAATATTTTTGGATCAGCCGGATTCATCTAAATGTCATTTAGTTCTTAAAAATCTCTGTAGCTGTTAATTTTTTCCCGCGATAGCCATTAAAAAAATCGAATATCGAATATCCAGCGCCGGATCTCTTTGCAGCCGTCTCTTTCAGATGAAGCGACAGGTGATGATCTTATTTGCGCTGCTCCAGCGCATTGAGCACCTGATTGGCGGAATCGGTCACCGGCGTCCCGGGACCGAAAATGCCGACAACGCCGGCGTCATAAAGCGCCTCATAATCCGACGGTGGTATGATCCCGCCGACCACCACCAATATGTCCCCACCGCCTTCTTTTTTGAGCGCTGCGATCATCTCCGGGACCAGGATTTTGTGACCGGCGGCCAGGCTGGATGGGCCGACCACATGAACATCATTTTCCACTGCCATACGGGCGGCCTCCCCGGGCGTTTGAAACATGGGGCTGATATCCACATCAAATCCAAGATCGGCAAAAGCGGTGGCAATGACTTTAATACCGCGATCGTGACCATCCTGGCCCATTTTGGTCACCAGGATTCTCGGACGCCGGCCTTCTTTTTCCTTGAATTCAGCGGTGCGCTTGCGAATCGATTCTATAATTTCACTGTCACCGTATTCGGAAGCATACACACCCGAAATACACTGGGTGGTGGCCACGTAACGCCCGAATGTTTTTTCAAGGGCATCTGAGATTTCACCACCGGTGGCCCGGGCCCGCACCGCCGGAATGCAGGCTTCCAGCAAATTGCCGCCGGATTCTGCAGTGTTAACCACAGCCTGCAACGCCTGCTCTACAGCCTTTGCGTCCCGGTTTGCTTTGAGCTGCTTTAATCGCGTGACCTGCTCATCCCGAACGCTGGCCGGAACTTCAAGAATCTCCAGATCCACGTCTTCTTCGATCGGGTACTTGTTGACGCCCACAATGACGTCTTTGCCCTGGTCGATGCGCGCCTGCCGGCGGGCAGCCGCCTCTTCAATCCGCATTTTGGGCACACCGGTTTCAATCGCTTTTGCCATACCGCCCATTTCTTCGATTTCATCGATGATTTTACCGGCCTCGCGAATAATGCCGTCGGTTAAGGACTCGACGTAGTAAGAGCCTGCCAGCGGATCAACGGCATGGCAAATCTGAGATTCTTCCTGAACAATCAGCTGGGTATTGCGCGCAATCCGGGCCGAAAAGTCGGTAGGCAGGCCGACCGCTTCGTCAAAAGAGTTGGTATGCAGCGACTGGGTTCCGCCCAGGGCGGCCGACAGACATTCCAGCGTGGTCCGGATAATATTATTATAAGGATCCTGGGCCGTCAGGCTCCAGCCCGATGTCTGACAATGGGTGCGCAGCATGGTTGAGCGCGGATCTTTGGGATTAAACTGACTGATAATTTTATGCCACAGAAACCGCGCTGCCCGCAACATAGCGATTTCCATAAAAAAGTTCATACCGATTCCGAAGAAAAAAGACAGCCGCGGCGCAAAAGTGTCAATATGCAGCCCGGCATTGAGAGCCGCCCGAACATATTCCAGCCCGTCAGCCAGGGTAAAGGCCGCCTGCAGCACGGAGTCGGCCCCGGCCTCCATCATGTGATAACCGCTGATACTGATGGTGTTGTAGCGGGGCATGTGGCTCGAACAATAACCGATAATATCAGAAACAATTCGCATGGACGGTTCCGGCGGATAGATATAGGTGTTTCGGGTCAGGTATTCCTTTAAGATGTCATTTTGAATGGTCCCGGCCAGTTTCTCCTGACTGACGCCCTGTTCTTCAGCGGCGACTATGTACCCGGCTAAAATAGGCAGGACCGCACCATTCATGGTCATGGAAACCGTCATCTGATCCAGCGGAATCTGGTCAAACAAAATTTTCATATCTTCAACCGAGTCTACCGCCACACCGGCCTTACCGACATCCCCGCTGACCCGTGGGTGATCGGAGTCGTATCCGCGGTGAGTCGCCAGATCAAATGCCACCGATAGCCCTTTTTGGCCGGCAGCCAGACACCGGCGATAAAAGGCGTTGGACTCTTTGGCAGTGGAAAACCCGGCGTATTGCCGGATGGTCCACGGCCTTCCCGCATACATGGTTGCCCGGGGACCCCGCATGTAGGGTTCCAGACCCGGCAACGTATTGAGATGACCCATTCCCTCGAGATCTTCAGCCGTGTACAAGGGCTTTACGGGTATACCTTCAGGTGTCTTCCAGTCCAGGGATTCCAGCGGTTTGCCCCTTAACGCTTTTTCGGCAAGCTCCTGCCATTTTTCAATATCCGGGTGTTTTGCCATGGTCATTTGCTCCTTTTTTAAATCATTTTCCCACGAAAAGAATACTTTTAGATAAATTGTTACAATTAGAATTTTAGTGTTCGCATGTCAGCAAACAGATGACAGAGGGCAGAAAGGGTGCTTCCTATTCCAGGTTTTACCATCTGTTTTCTGTCATCTGACCTCTGTCAACTGAATCCTGACACGTGCCACTTAATTGATTTGCTGCAATCGACAACCGGGCTCAACCGAAATTTAATCTCTTTGACAAAGCTCAACAAGCACCCCGTTTGTGGATTTAGGGTGCAGAAAAGCAATTTTGGCTCCCCCGGCACCGATCCGCGGCTGTTCGTCAATTAAGCGGATGCCTTTTTCCTTTAATTCGCTTAAAGCCGCTTCGATATTCTCCACTCGAAAAGCAACATGCTGAATTCCCTCGCCTTTTTTATCGAGGTAACGGGCAATCGGCCCATCCGGCGCAGTGGATTCCAATAACTCCACTTCACTTTCACCGACCGGGAAAAAGGCTGTGGTGACTTTTTGCTCGGCCACGGTTTCAGATCCCTCATAGGAAAGACCCAGGGCATCGGTCCAGAAATTTTTCCCGGCGTCAATGCTTTTGACCGCAATTCCAAGATGGTCTATTTTTAGAATTTTCATTGATTGCTCCTATTCATTTGTCATTTGCTCCCTTTGGGAGCGTCATTTCACTGCGTGTCATTTTGCTTCGAATATCACAACTGCTTCACACGCTGTGAATTAAAGCGGGTTCGCGGAACTTTTTTTGCCAATTGAGCGAAGCGAATAAATGCCTATGAATGACTATGCTACCCGCAAAGGGCTGACAAAACTATTCTTTTGAAATGACATTTCCTTAAAAAGGAACTTACGGTGCCGATTCCACCGAAACGATTTCCGGAATTTCTTTTTTCAGTATTTTTTCGATACCGTTTTTAAGGGTCATTTGCGACATCGGACAGCCTGCGCAAGCCCCCTGCAATCGAACGGTCACAATGCCTTCCTGAACATCGACAAGCTCCACATCCCCCCCGTCGGCCTGCAGCATAGGTCTGATTTTTTGGATGGCCGCTTCAACTTTTTCTTTCATGATAAGGTCTCCTTTTGAATAGTAGTTTAAGTGTAATCAACGTGAGTGCATACTTAGATTTTACCACGAAGGGCACGAAGGGCACGAAGCATGCAATTCAAAAATCTTATAATTGTCTTCGTGCATCTTCGTGTGCTTTGTGGTGGATCGTTGCATATTTGCTTTTAACTCAGTTGTTACGGTTTCTTTAAAAATTCTTTCGAAAAGATTCAAATTCGTCTTTTAAAATCGCCTGGCGCACCTGTTTCATTAGATTCAAGAAAAAATACACATTGTGCAGGGTATTCAAACGATGCGCCAGAAGCTCTTTTGCCATATAAAGATGGCGTAGATAAGCCCTGGAATAATTCCGGCAGGTATAACAGCCGCAGCCGGGCTCCAGCGGTTTGGTATCGTGCCGGTATTTGGCGTTGCTGATGTTCAGGGTGCCCTGCTGATGAAAAACCTGTCCGTTGCGGGCATTGCGGGTCGGCAAAACGCAGTCGAACATATCGGCCCCCAGGGCCACCAGTTCAATCAGATCTTCGGGCGTGCCGGTGCCCATGATATACTTGGGTTTTTCATCGGGCAGTTTGGGTAATGTAAAATCAGCAATTTCCAGCATCGTCTCTACCGGTTCGCCGACACTCAACCCGCCGATGGCAAAGCCGTCAAAGTCCTGGGCAATCAAAGCAGTGCTTGATATTTCACGCAGATCCTTGAACATGCCGCCCTGGACGATGCCGAACAATGCGCTGTGGCCATTTGCGCCCCCCTGCCAGGCAGCCTTGCAACGTTCTGCCCAGCGGGAGGTAATGTCAAGCGCCCGGCGGGTCTGTGCGTGCGAAGCCGGGTGTTGAATGCAATTATCCAGGCACATAATGATATCAGATCCCAGGCAGGTTTGAATTTCAACCGCTTTTTCGGGTGTCAGCAGATGGCGGCTTCCATCAATATGGGATTGAAACGTGACACCTTCTTCTGAGATTTTAGCCAGCTTGGCCAGCGAAAAAACCTGAAAGCCGCCGCTGTCAGTCAGTATCGGACCTTTCCAGCTCATGAATTTGTGAAGGCCGTCAAACTGATCAATGACGTCACATCCCGGCCTGAGATAAAGATGATAGGTATTGCCGAGAATGATCTGGGCGCCGGCCGACAGCAGTTCATCGGGTGTCAGCGACTTCACCGTGCCCAGGGTTCCCACCGGCATAAAGACCGGGGTCTCCACTTTTCCGCGGGCCGTCTGGATGACCCCGGCTCTGGCGCGGGTGGCCTTGGATTCGGCAATGACTTTAAAATCAAACATTTTCTGGCTTCTGGTCCCTGGCTCCGGGTTCAGAGGTTTTGGGTTTAGAGGTTTCAGTGTTCAGGTGTCAGAGGACGGAGGTCAGATGACAGAAGACAGATGAAAAAAATGGAACCTGAAGCGGCCTATCTGTTTTCTGTTCTCTGTCGTCTGTTTACTGAAACCTGACACCCGAAACCTGACACCTATTATTATTTGGCTGCCGGTTGTTGACTGCTGTATTTTTGGCTCTTACCAGCTGCCAACTGCTTTTGACCTGCGGCTAAATGATGAGCATCGCATCACCATAACTGTAAAACCGGTATCTTCGTTTGATGGCTTGTTGATAGGCCCGCAGGACCTTTTCGCGACCGGCAAAGGCTGATACCAGCATAATCAGCGTTGATTGGGGCAGGTGAAAATTGGTGATCATCGCATCAATTGCTTTAAACCGGTATCCCGGATAGATAAACACATCACAGTCACCGCTGCCCGCCGCCACCCGACCGCCGGCGCCAGTAGCATATTCCAGAGTGCGCACACAGGTGGTCCCAACGGCTACCACAAGATGTCCGGCCGCGCGGGCGGTGTTGATCCGCTGCGCTGCCGCGGCGGAAATCGAATACCGTTCGGAATGCATGTGGTGGTGACGAATATCCTGCGACCGGACCGGCCGAAACGTTCCATAGCCGACGTGCAAGGTAATGGCGACAATAGCAACGCCATTGGTTTTCAGTCTTGCAAGCAGTTCGGGCGTAAAATGCAAACCGGCAGTGGGCGCAGCAATAGCACCCTTTTCGGTTGCATAAACCGTCTGGTAAGCCACCCGATCGTCACAGGGCGCCTGCAATTCTTCAGAGCGCCGGATATAGGGCGGTAACGGGACCTGTCCAATTCGATTTAGCACGGACTCAAAATCCCCATCAGCATCAAATTCTACTATGTAAGTTCCATTATACCGCTCGAGGACTCTGGCGCTTAGCTGCTCATCAAAATACAATGAACTGCCCGACCGCACCGGTTTGGCCGCCTTTATCAGGCATTCGCAAACCGGGTTTGTCTTCGCTGCTGGCGGGCGCCCGTTGCCGTTAAAACTGCAGATCAAAACTTCGACCCTTCCACCACTGGCTTTCTTGCCCACCAGCCGACCCGGGATAACC
>Ga0265306_10001686_pt1 | contig 10787 bp, 9 predicted proteins | sample Helome_3_FD_192493 | JGI IMG/M metagenome (GOLD analysis project Ga0265306, IMG submission 192493) | Marine sediment microbial communities from subtidal zone of North Sea - Hel_20160420 (Illumina Assembly) | ecosystem: Environmental > Aquatic > Marine > Subtidal zone > Sediment ...
AGTTACAGGAGGCAAAAAAGAAATAGCTGCGCAAGATCTGCGTGCGGCAATTGCTTCGGCTATGAGCAAGTCCAACAGAGAGATTCCTCATTTTTACCTTGAGACAAGGATCGATATGACAAAAGCTCTCAATTGGTTGCGCGAATCGAATAAGGAAAGGGAGCTTAAAGACAGATTGCTATCTGTTGTGCTTCTGATTAAAGCAACAGCGAAAGCGATAAAAGAAGTGCCATCAGTTAATGCTTTTTGGGAAAATGGTTTGCAGTTGAAAAATGCCATCAATATAGGCTTTGCCGTTTCATTGCGGGAAGGAGGAGTTGTGATCCCCGCAATACCGGAGGCAGACAAAAAATCCCTGAATCAGTTAATGGACCTGTTGAAAGATTTGATACCGCGTGCAAGGGCATTACAATTGAGAAGTTCAGAATTAAGCGAATCCACCATTACAGTTTCCAATATTGGGGAAGGAAGTACAGACAAAGTTTTTGGGGTTATTTATCCGCCTCAGGTTGCCATTTTAGGCTTCGGCAATATCTTGGAAGAAGCATGGGCCGAGGACGGTGAATTAAGCACCCGCCCCATTGTTCATGTCACACTCGCGGCAGACCACAGGGCTATTGATGGTTATCTGGGGAGTAGGTTTTTAATGGCCCTAAAGAAGAATCTACAAAAGCCCGAAGCCCTATGAAAGACGAGGAAGCAAAAGCAATTATCCTTAAATTGCTGCAAGAAATAGCACCGGACATTGATGCCGAGGAACTCAGAATGGATGACAATATCAGGGAAGTTTTTGGTATCGACTCATTCGACTTTCTACAACTCATAATTAGTCTTGACAAGGAATTCGGCATCACTACCCCGGAAGAGGATTATGGTAAAATAACTACGCTCAGGTCTTTGATAGCTTATGTAAAAATCCCAAAATAAACACTCAATTTCATTTTTTTGCAGACTAGATTTAGAATTACTAATTGAATATAATCTTTTGGAGCCTGCGTTGTTTTGTCTATCAAATTAAATACCTAAGTTTATTGAATGAAAAGAAGAATATAAGTGCGGCAATTACATTAAGATCTCGCGATCCGGAAGTCATTGAAATTCAGGAGAAGTCTGTCCTTAAAGTCAAAAACAGTTGGGTATCAATTAAAATAAAAGCTTTTGGTTTAAACAGATCCGAATTGTTTACCCGTCAGAGGCATTCCCCAAATGTTTCATTTCCCAGAAACCAGGGTATAGAATGTGTGGGAACTGTAGAGGAGCATTTGTCCGGCAACTACAGCAAAGATCAGAAGGTAGCTGCTATTATGGGCGGTATAGGAAGAGACTTTGATGGGGGTTATGCAGCGTACACCCTGGTACCATTGCAAATCGTATTTCCCTTTGAAAGCAATTTACCATGGAGCACATTTGGTGCTATTCCGGAGATGTTTCAAACTGTTTCGGGGTCTTTATATTTTAATACACAATTTCGAAGGTCTTCCTTTAATTTCTTGTATTTAAAGAGCTTATTCAACAACAAAAGCATATGAAAGAGTAATTTTCAAATATTTAATCCCAATAACATCTAAATTATAAAAAGCCCAAACTATCGTTTGGGCTTTAAAAAAAACAAACTTGAATTTCCTTTTTCAAAAATTCATTCTCTTGTTACCATTATAAAATTAGAGAGGTCAAAGAAGCCATCTAAGTCATTTGCATTCTGGCCCATGGCCAAACCAGTCAGGCCATCCTCGTAAGTCAAGTGCCAGATATAACAAACGCCTACACCTGCGCCATCAAAGTTAACGCCCATCACATCTGCAATTGTTGGTGGTAAACCTAAGATATTACCAGAATCATCTGTAATAACAAAGGTTTGGTTAGACCCGTTCAAATTTGAGGAGTCTAAAGTAATTCCGCTAACCATATCGGGCATACCATCTACAATAAAGGTAAACGGACCACCTGAAAGTATCCCAGCATTTAAGGCATTTCTTGTTACGGTTATGGAATTTGATAATCCGTAAAAACCGTCAATATCTGAGACATTGTTACCGACCATTAATCCCAATAGGCCATCTTCATAGGTTAAATGCCAAATTAAACATACCCCCGCTCCTGCTGCGTCAAAATCTACTCCTTTCACGGCATCAATTGTTGGTGGTAAACCAAGAATATTTAAAGCTTCATCCGTAATAATGAAACCTTGGTTGCTACCAGTAACTTCAGAATCATTTAATGCAATGCCCATGGCAAAATCCGGATTACCATCTACAGTAAATTCGTAAGGGCCACCGGATAAAATCCCTCCATTCAAGCCGTTACGTTCAACTTCTATAAAATTGGACAGGTTAAAATTACCCAACAAGTTATCCAGGTTTTGACCACCTTCAAGACCAGATAGCGTTCCTGAATAGGTAATATGGTATATGTAACATGTACCTACTCCAGCACCATCAAAGTCAACCCCTTCCACAGCTTCCAGGCTAGGGGGTAAGCCTAAAATATTCTTTGAATCATCAGTAATAACGTACGATTGGGTTTCTCCGTTCAACGCAGTATCATCTAAGGTAATTCCACTAACCATATCAGGCATTCCATCTATCAAAAATTGGAATGGTCCTCCAGATAATGTACCTGCATTCAACCCGTTACGTGTAACGACAATAAAATTCGAGAGGGCAAACTCACCAAAAAGATTATCTAGGTTTTCACCCTCTTCCAATCCGTTTAAACCTGTTTCGAAGGTAATGTGATAAATGTAGCAAGAACCTATTCCGGCACCATCAAAATTAACCCCTTCTAAAGCTTCTAAAGTTGGTGGTAGTCCTAAAATGTTCTTTTGGTCATCTGTAATCACATAATTCTGAATACTACCTGTAAGACTGGAGGCATCCAATGTAATTCCTGAAACGTTATCTGCTTGGCCATCAACGGCAAAGGTAAAAGGCCCTCCGGAAAGAGTGCCTGCATTCAATTCTACGGGCACAATATTGGCATCATCTTCGTCACAGCATATAAATAATACTGTGAAGGAAAAAAGCAGTAGGATTGTTTTTAAGTTGTTCATAATTTCTTGTGTTAAAATTTAAGACAAAGAAAATTTGAATCTGTAACAGAAGTATCACATAAAAATCATTTTTTATTACGTACTGATTTTCAAGGTTTTACATTTTATATTTGTAAATTATTGCAAAAATTGGGGGTTTTAACCGACTTATTAGGTTCGAAGATTTGATATTTTAATTAAAGTTGTGAACTTTCCGTGATATTTTACCCTTTATTTAGTTGCATATGAAGAAAGTATTGATCATTGAAGATGACCCTGAAATTATTCATTTGTTGGAAATACATTTGAAAGATTTGCACTGTGAGGTTATCGCTGTCACCAGTGGAGAAGAAGGTCTTAGAAAAGCAATAGATACCGTTCCGGATTTAATTATACTTGATATTATGCTTCCTGAAATGGATGGTATAGAAGTATGTCAAAAAATCCGCGCTAAAAACATCCAATCACCCATAATCATGCTAACGGCCAGATCTGAAGAAATTGACAAGGTATTGGGACTCGAGGTTGGAGCGGACGATTATTTAACCAAACCTTTTAGTGTAAGAGAATTTATTGCTCGGGTTAAAGCTATTTTTAGAAGGCAAAAAATGGGCGCTACAATAGATTCAGGCGGTCCTTCACAAAAAATTTTACTATTTGGCAATCTTACCGTGGATATTGAAATGCATAAAGTGACTCTGGATGGTCAAAAGGTGGAACTTTCACCTAAGGAGTTTGAACTATTGGTATTACTGTCCTCAAATCCGGGCAAAAGTTATGATCGCAGCAAACTTTTAAACCTAATTTGGGGATACGATTTTAAAGGATATGAACACACGGTCAATTCCCATATCAACAGATTACGCTCAAAAATTGAACCTGATATGAGCAATCCAAAGTATATTTTGACCACATGGGGTGTAGGGTATAAATTCAATGAAGAACTATGAATACGACAATACTTTCAAATAACTTGATAAAGAAACTGGTGCTTTCATTTCTGGCAATCTTGCTTTTGGCTGGAATAGGTTATACGGTGGCCACTATTTACCTTTCTAATAACTATTTCTATGAAACTACCCAAAGGCTGCATGCTAATTTAGCACAGGATTTGATAGATGAAAAGTTTGTAGACCAAAATCCTATTGACAGTACCGGAGTGGTAAACAAGGCACTTTTTGGAGACATTATGCATGATATGATGGCCGTTAACCGCGCCATTGAAGTGTATTTATTAGATTTGGAAGGGCATGTTCAATATTCGGTGGTACTCGATCACAATGCTCCGGAAACAAACCAAAAAAAGGTTTCTCTTACACCGGTAAAAGAATTTATAGCATCAGAAGGCAAAGGCTACATACTTGGGGATGATCCAAAAAATATTGAAAAGAAACAAGTATTCTCTGCTGCCAAGTTTAAAAAAGGCAGTCAGGAAGGATATATTTACATAATTTTAGCCGGCGAAGAATATCTGAATACCAGAGAGTTATTATTCGGTAGCTATGCTTTAAAACTTGGAATTGGCACTTCTTTGGTTACCTTACTTTTTGCAGCTATTTTAGGAATACTTTCTGTGTGGTACCTCACCAAGAACCTAAGGGAGCTCGTCTATGCGGCGAAACGTTTTCAACAAGGCGACTTAAAATACCGAATCAAAGATGCCGAAAAAAGTGATTTGGCAGGGGTCACTACTACCTATAATGAAATGGCCGAGACAATATTAAACGATATGGAAAAAATAAGGTCTTTAGAAAGATTGCGCGGAGAATTAATTGCCAATATTTCACATGATTTAAGAACACCAGTTGCCATAATTCAGGGCTATATTGAAACCTTGCAGATGAAAGATACTGTGTTGACCATTGAGCAACGCGCAGAATATTTAAAAATAATAAATTCTAGTGGAGACCGTCTTTCTAAACTTATAACACAACTTTTTGAGTATTCAAAATTGGAAGCCAATCAAATTGAACCCCAAAAAGAACCTTTTTTAATAAGTGAATTGGCCAATGACATACATAGAAACTACCAGGTACTTGCTGAGCAAAAGAATATTGAATTAAATCTTGAAATGAACACGGGAGTTCCGTTGGTATTCGCAGATATTGCATTGGTAGAACGCGCCATACAAAATTTAATGGATAATGCCCTAAAGTTTACTCCTGAAAATGGTGTAGTAACCGTAAAAATAGTGCCCCATCCAGCAACTGTTGAAATAATTATAAAAGATTCGGGGCCAGGTATTCAGCAAGAAAACCAGGCATTAATTTTTGAACGCTATCGTCAAACCAAAACAGGAGAACAAAAAGGAGGAGACGGGCTAGGCCTTGCTATTGTAAAAAAAATAATGGAACTACATAATTCCAGGATTAAAGTGCTTAGTAAACCAAATGAAGGAACCGCTTTTAGTTTTAGCTTACCGGTATATAACATTACCTAAATAATAAAGTCCAAATTGCGAAGTAATATTCTTAATTTTCCCTCAAATCGTGGTAAAGAATGATATGTGTTCTTTTTATTTGCAATTGCTATTTTAAGTTCTGGAAATAATTTTCCATGGGGGTAAAATAGTGCTCAACCCAGCCTTTTCTGTATTGCGTTTGACCTTCTGGAATATTGTTATGTATTAGGGTAAGTTCTGTTCCATTTTCTATTTCTTTCAAGCGGATTATGAGTTTAGAATCCTCATCATTTTTATCAAATTCTGATGTTCTCCAGCTTTGAGTGATTTCCTTATTTGGCTTTAGATCAATATTTTTCCCTTCAATATATCCGTCCCAGGCCGTAAAATTTCCTCCAACCTCGTTGTTGCATTTTGCAAGCCCTCCTGTCATTTTTGAATGTTGAGTACTATCTAACCATGCATCATAAATGTCAGATGGTTTTACCTTAAAATTGTGCTTTAACTCCAGTGATTCCTTCATTTTAAAAGTGATTAATTTTTTATTATTCCAAGTCTAAATAATTGTTTCGGATCAGTACATCCTATAACTATATGATATATAGTCCCTAATTGTTATGCTGATTTAGTTGTTCTTTTCATGCCTGTTTTCGACTATCATTTCATAATGTTCAACTTTCCGAAAAGGATCGTAATAAAGATGCAAAAGTCTTTCAATTCAATTTTTATACTTAAGTTTAAAACAAAGATACATATGAAAGCCGCTGTTACCTTAAAATCGGGCGATCCGGAAGTCATTGAAATTCAGGAGAAGTCTGTCCCTGAAGTCAAAAACGGTTGGGTATTAATTAAAATAAAAGCTTTTGGCTTAAACAGATCTGAATTGTTTACCCGTCAGGGCCATTCCCCAAACGTTTCATTTCCCAGAATCCAGGGTATAGAATGTGTGGGAACTGTAGAGGAGGATTTGTCCGGCACCTACAACAAAGATCAGAAGGTAGCTGCTATTATGGGCGGTATGGGAAGAGACTTTGATGGGGGTTATGCAGAGTTCACCCTGGTACCATTGCAAATTGTATTTCCCTTTGAAAGCAATTTACCTTGGAGCACACTTGGTGCTATTCCGGAGATGTTTCAAACTGTTTCGGGGTCTTTAACCCAGGCGCTCGAGGTCCAAAAGGGAGAAACATTACTTATCAGAGGTGGAACATCTTCCATAGGCATGCTCTCCTGCCAGCTGGCCAAACATTTGGGGCTCACCGTCATTTCTACAACCAGGAACGAAGGTAAAAAGAAATTTCTTATTGAAAACGGGGCAGACCATGTCCTTATTGATAATGGAACAGTTTCTCAGGAATTAAGAACATTGTTCCCTGAAGGGGTAAACAAGGTCCTGGAATTAATTGGAATAAAGACCCTGAAAGACTCTTTGATGTGCATTAAACCCCAGGGTATAGTTTGCATGACAGGAATACTTGGCGGTGAATGGACACTTAAGGAATTCACGCCCATGGGCGACATTCCTTCTCTGGGACGATTGACGGTTTATATGGGAGATGCTGCTAATTTGAGGAAAGACTTATTGCAAGATTTTATTGATGCCGTTGAGAATGGCGAGATAACCCTTAATATTGATAAGGTTTTCCGTCTCCACCAAATTGTTGAAGCCCATACCTTTATGGAAAACAATTTGGCCAAAGGAAAACTGGTTGTAGAGATATAGGCATTCACTTACTTCACATGCGCTAATATTCTGTTGTACACCTATCTTAAATAAACTAACTTGTAGAGTATTACACTTTCTAAATATGAAAAAAGCAACTTCTTCACAAGTCGTAAGAAAAACGGGCTTAGCCCCTGGAACTATCGTTTATGTTGGGAACAAATCCAAAAGAGATTTGTTTATAGATGTCTTTGATTATAACAGGGAGAAACTGGATGAAAAACAGCTTGAAAATATAGAAGAAGCTTTTTCCTATGAAAATAAAGAAACTGTAACCTGGATTAATATCAATGGGCTAAATCACGTTAATGAAATTGAAAAATTAGGGATAGATTTTAAACTGCATCCGCTAATTATAGAAGATATTGCGAATACCAAGCAAAGGCCCAAACTCGAAGAGCATGATGAGTGTATCTTCGTAGTCTTAAAAATGCTGTATTTTGATAAAGATCAGAATCTTAAATTCGAGAATATAAGTTTCGTTCAGGGTTCCAATTATGTATTGTCTTTTCAGGAAGCGGATGGTGATGTTTTTGATTCTGTGAGGAACCGCTTGCGAAATAGTAAAGGCCGCGTAAGAAGCAACGGTGCTGACTATCTGCTTTACGTACTTATGGACGCCATAGTGGATAATTATTTTACCCTAATGGAAGTAATGGGCGAAAAGATTGAAGAATTGGAGGAAAATTTATTTGAAGAAAAATCAAACAACGATCTCATTCAGGAAATCCATAGTTTAAAAAGGGAAATTCTAAAAATACGACGAGCTATTTATCCTCTTCGAGAAGTCGTTAACCGAATAGATAAAGTCGAGGACTCACTCATTACCGAAAAAACGCAATTGTACTTAAGGGATTTGTATGATCATGTAATTCAGGTAACGGAAAGTATAGATATTCAGAGAGAATTGATCTGGAGTCTGATGGATATGTACATGACCACAATCAGCAACCGGATGAATGAAGTAATGAAAGTATTAACCATTATGGCTACAATCTTTATCCCACTTACTTTTATAGCCGGTGTCTATGGAATGAATTTCGAAAACATTCCAGAGCTTAAATTTCAATATGGGTATTTTGTGATTTGGGGAGTTATGGTTGGGGTATTTTTAGGTATGCTCTACTACTTTAAGCGTAAAGAGTGGCTTTAAAATAGAGGTCCTTATCAAAAATTTATTCAATCAGTAAAGTACCATTAATTTATCCTCCTTTTTCTTTTCTTTAAAGGATTTGAAGGGCCATCCCCCCAGGCCGCTTTTGATCTACTGAAGTTTTAACGGAAGTGGAGAGAAAGCAATCCCGTCCAGACCTTAAAAAGGAAAGCCTTTTAATAGACAGGGTAAAATCAAATTCGAGAATGTTTCTAAACACCTGGATAATTGAATTATCATTCTAACGAGTTTTCAATCTAAAATTTTCTATATAATTATTCTTCAGGAATACCCCAATTGTTCTTTTCATCTTCAGTCCATAAAGTTGGGAAAAATTTGCGCTGCTGATGTTTCGGATGAAGATACTTCTTCCATTCAGAACCACCGGTTGCGATCTTGTTTTCACCCTGCTCATTTAAATAATAATCTGCCGTACGAAGGTGCACCAAAGGCCAATTTACATTATAAAGGTGGTCAAATTCCTTTAGCTTTTCATTTAATTGACCAGAAGGATTTTTAATTTTGAGAAATATATCCTCAAGTGTATAACCCTGCAATTTTTTGGCGAGGGTAATAAAACTTTCCAGGTATTTTTCCTCAAACTGTTGCAATGTCAGGCTTTTGGTACCCGTTTCACGGTTTAATCCGGCATCCTTCCAATAAATGTGTTCAAAATATTCCTCTACGGTAGGTTTGGCGGATAAACGATCTTTCCCTTCATCATTCACTAAGTTTTCCAGTCGGGTGCAATACAATTCAATATATCTGAACTGTGCACTTTGGAACCCACTAGCAGGAGTCAATGTGGCACGAAATTGATTATAGTCGGCATAATCCATGCCGTCCTTCATGATATCAAAAGAGGTAATAAGCATGGTAGTGTACCTATTTAGTCTATTGATTTTGGTAATTAAAAAAGTTTCCGTAGGAAATTCCTCTTCCGAAATCTGTTCCAATTCATGTCTCATCATTTTCAATATTAATTCGGTAACCTGATGATACATGATAAAAATGGTTTCATCCTTAAAATGAGTGCGTGGTTTTTGTAATGATAATAAGGTGTCAGTCTCTACATAATCCCAATAAGTAATGGGTTTGGCGTAAAGCAAGCCTTTCAGGTAAGTTTCCGGATTTTCACCCAGTGCCTCATATTTTTGTTTTAGTTTTTTGTTTGTATCCAAAATAGTTTTATAGTTTTTAATTTGTATAAACTCACATTCATTTTTTCTATCACTTTAAATAATTATTACCCATTTCCGAACCCAAAGGGGCGTTATGATTATGATAATATTAGTACGCTTTATTACTTTACAAAAATGGCTTTAAATTTATGTATTAATGGGGCTTAACCGATTTATTTTTCGTTTTGTTTTCAATGGTTCAACATGTGAAGTCACATTACGAAGTGATTCTTCACTTATATTACTATTCTCTTTTAAATTCATATCAAGTTGTCGATACAACTTAATTGATTTTGTTTAAACCCCCCAACATTGTTGGAATTAGTTCAGAGATGGTAGGATGAACTTGAACAGAATCTCTTATTACCATATAGGGAAGATCTGCGTACATAATATTAAGGATACTGCTAATAACTTCATCTCCACCAACTCCCAGGACGGCTGCACCTAATATATTGTTGGTTTCGGCATCTATTATGGCACTCATAAACCCATTTGTCTCTCCTTTTTCTTTAGCTCTGGCAATGCGGCTCATTGGTCTTGTACCTTCCAAAATTTTATAGCCTTGCTTCAAGGCTTCTTTTTTAGTCAGTCCCGCTCGTCCGAGTGGTGGATCTACGAAAAGGCCATAAGTTAAAATACGATCTGATACTCTTCTGTTTTTACCTTCAAATTTATTTTGAGCTATAATCTCATAGTCATTGTATGCAGTATGTGTAAAAGCTCCTTTACCATTACAATCGCCTAAACCATAAATACCTTTAATATTTGTTTGCAAGGAATCATCAACTTCTATATAGCCTCTGTCATTGGTTTTAATACCCGCCGCAGATAAGTTTAGGGTATCAGTATTAGTTATTCTTCCTACTGCCAACAATAAATGAGTACCCGTAACTTCCGGTGGTCCCTGCATGCAATCTACCTTTACGGATATCTTTCCTTCCTCATTTTGATGACCACTTATGCAGTTCGCATTCAAACGAAAGTCTATTCCTTCGTCTTTTAAAAAACTATAAATTTGGTCACTTATTTCTACATCTTCCCGGCTAATAATGCTAGCCCCTCTTTCTATAATCGTTACTTTACTGCCAAATCTTTTGAACATTTGTCCAAATTCGAGTCCTATATAGCTCCCTCCAACAATTATTAAATGTTGAGGAAGTTCTTCCAACTCCAGAATTGTCTGATTGGTAAGGTAATTAACCGCTTCAAACCCTTCTGGAATAAAAGGGCGACCACCAACATTGATGTAAATTTCATCTGCTGATAATTGTTTTTTCCCCACCGCTACTATTTTCTCT
>Ga0265306_10001687_pt1 | contig 10784 bp, 10 predicted proteins | sample Helome_3_FD_192493 | JGI IMG/M metagenome (GOLD analysis project Ga0265306, IMG submission 192493) | Marine sediment microbial communities from subtidal zone of North Sea - Hel_20160420 (Illumina Assembly) | ecosystem: Environmental > Aquatic > Marine > Subtidal zone > Sediment ...
GCTGGGTTTTTGCGAGCAAACCGGTTGCCGCCGCCAGACGCTGCTGGCCTATTTTGACGAATCCCTGGAGCAGCCCTGCGGTAACTGTGATAACTGTGTCGAACCTCCGCAAACCTGGAATGCCACCGAGGCGGCGCGCATGGCACTGTCCTGCGTTTATCGGACCGGTCAACGTTTCGGTGTGAACTACGTGATCGACGTTTTGATGGGTAATGCCAGGGACCGCATCATGCAAAACAGGCACGACCAGCTCAGCACCTTCGGTATCGGTGATCTCGACAACAACGAATGGCGCAGCCTGTTTCGCCAGTTGATTGCCCTGGGCTACCTGTACGCCGATATCGACAACTATGGCGCGCTCAAGATGAGCCCTGACTGTAAGCCACTGCTCAACGGTGCAAAAGAATTATTGCTGCGCAAGTTCGAGAAGTCATCGAAGGTGGTTAAATCCAAAACCACAAAACCCCTGGCCGAACTGCAGGCTGCCGATACGCCGCTATTCGAAGCGCTGCGGCTGCATCGCAAACAGCTGGCGCAGGAACAGGGGGTACCACCCTACGTCATCCTGCACGATAAAACCCTGGCCGCGATCTGCGAACAGCGACCCGACAGTATCGAGGAACTCGAGCTGATCCCGGGTATCGGCGCACGCAAGATGGAACTCTACGGTGCTGAATTAATCCGCATTACACGACAATTTCCACAGGATCAATCAAGCCTGGCTGCTGAAATAGAAGCTTAATCGACAATCTTCGCGTTTCGTTGCAATTAACAACTAGTCTGGCCCCAAATAATCGGGTTGTTCAGATTTTTGTTAAATTAACACTAGATTCCAGTTGTGAAAATGATCTTTAACAGACATAGTTCGGGTAATCCAGGAGCTCTGACAACACGAGTGCGCAGTCAATATTAGAAATGGATATCAAGCAAAATTATTTCATGGGAATTAAATCAGAGAAGCAGGTCTTCTTGCTGGTATTAGCGCTGACTATCGGTGGGCCTGTTCAAGCCAGTACACAGTCATACGTGGTCAAAGAACAAGATACGCTAACCGGTATTCTGCGCGCCTTGAACTATGGCGATACCTATGCAGAACTGGTCCCATTTATCGATGAGATCGTAAAAACTAATCCTGGTATATTTACCGACGGTGACCCGAATTATGTCATTCCCGGTTCGACCATTACCCTGCCCGACAACCCGAACCTGGTTGAGCCCGCATCAATTCCAGAGCCGGAGCCGATAGAGGAACCAGGGCCGGGTCCAGCGCCAGCTCCAGGGCCGATAACAAGACCCATGCCGATACCCGATACCCCGGTAATCGGTAAACTGCAGGCGTCGACCGGTCGCATCGAGATCCAACGTGATAACGAAACCGTAACGGTTACCGGGAGAAAGGATCTGTATGCCCGTGATGTTATTTTCACGCACGAGAGTTCGTTGGCGGAGATTACGCTACTCGACAATACTCGAATTCTGATGGGCCCCGGGTCCGAGTTTTCTATCAGCGCATACAGGTTCGAAGAACCACGATCGCAGGGGGGAAATGTGTCTGGTTCGCTGGTGGGCTCAATTCGCAACGGTGTCATTCGAACCATCCCCGGCCTCATTGGCAAGTTCAATGAGAATCAGTTCCAGATCGACTCAACTTTAACCGCAACCATGGAAATTCGCAGCACCGACTTTACCGTGCGTAGTTGCAATCAACTAGAGGTATGCGGTGATTTATACGGTGTTGCGGTCGCGGTTCAGGACGGCAGTATAAGCTTTAAAAACGATGCCGCTGAAATCGAACTCAAGCAAGACGAATTCGCCCAGGTACAATCGACCACCGAAGCGCCCGTCAGGGCATCATTACCGGAAGGTTTCTTCGACCTGCAACGTGATATCAGCGGGATCGAGGTGGCTGGCTCCTGGTGGCAACAGGCGATCGATTACCTGAAGTATTTGTTTTAGCAGGTATCAAGTTTTAACGCACGCGAGCCGTTGCGACAAGGCCACAATCTGTTGCCAGGTTTGCCGCGGCAGTGCGATACCTTTATCTATGGTCTTCTCACGATGCTCGCGTTCGCGTTCGCCCGGAATCTCTACGCGTTCGAATCCGGGTGCCGGCGGGCAGTTGCGCAATTCGTCGAGAATTTCTTCGGCAATCCGCTGCAACTGACCGGGTTCCCGGTAACGGGCAGTATCCACGGTTAGCAACAGCCAACTACCCTCGGTTTCAGTAGGACCCAGCATCGCCTCGGCGACAATCTCGGCCGCAAGCGCGAGCGCGTATCCCTTGTGACCACCGGAAGGCATGATCGCACCGCCGCGAAAGTAATCTTCAGGGTCGCGCGTTACATTGCCATCGGGGTCCATCAAGACGTTATCCGGCAAGCGCGCACCGGCGCTGCGCGCGGCGTAAATCCAGCCACCGGCAATCTTCGACGTCGCGAAGTCGAACATCATCGGCCCGCGCTCGCCACCGGGTATGGCGATGCTATAAGGGTTAGTCGGCAATATCCCCTGCCTGCCACCATAGGGTGCTACCTGGCGCCATTTTTCACGGCCGCCGCCGCCGAAACAGATACTGAGAAACCCCTGGTAAGCCGCGGCCTCGGTAAAAGCACCGAGCCGTCCGGTATGCCCGACATTACGAATCGCAACGGCCGAAACGCCATGATCCCTGGCCACCCGGCATCCTTCTTCAATTGCGAGACGCATCGCCGGGATGCCAATACCCCCGTTACCATCGATAATCGTCGCACCGCGTTCAGTGGTCCTGATTTCGGGTTCGACATCAGGACACATGTAACCCGATTCGAACTGGTCCGCGTATTGCAGTGCCCGCATCAACCCGTGCGATTCCATGCCGCAAAGATTTGAATCAGCCAGGTGTTCTGCAATCTCGCGTGAAATTTCGGCGCTACAGCCAATATTCTTGAAAATCCCGCTCACCAGCGCGACTATTTCAGGTACCGGAATAACAACGCGTTCTTCATCGAGCTCGAGCTTGCTGCGTACCTCGTTCTGGCTCATTGTTACATATTTATTCTGCTAGGGAATTGCTAGTATAGTGATCGTGACCTGATAGGGAAAACACCCAGTGTCACAGTAAACAGGATCAGATTAATCAAGGACAGTATCGGGTCGTGTAAACGTTATCGATAAACAAACACAAAGGGGTCGACTCGATGAAGTCGGTATTGGCATTTATTTTACTAACGCTACTGTCACTGGCTGCGGCAGCAGACCGGGTTATAGTAATGCCCGCAATGGAACCTTATTATTCTGAGAATGGCAACGCCAGGTATCAGCAGCTCATAAAGGAAATTCTGCAGCGCAGCGGAAGTAATATCAGTATCGAGTATCTTCCGCCGGCCAAGTCCATCCAGCTGTTCGATCAAAACAAGAATGCCTGCTTCCCGACGGCCAGGAAACTCGTCTTTGGTTTTCTCGGTTACGACGTGATAGATGCCGGTATAGCTTTCAACAAATTTAAAATCGTAATTGCCACGTCAAAGTCTGATCCGTTGATAACTTCCGTAGAGTCCCTGAGAAATCGCAGTGTCGTAGCGCTAAACGGTAATGCATTGGGCGTATATGGAATTCCGGTTTCAAATATTACAATTCACTACGTCGACACTTACGATCAGGGCCTGAAGCTACTCGAGAAAGGGCGTGTTAATGCGATTGTGGGTTCGGCAATCGCTCTCATGCCTTTCCGCGACAAACTGAACTTTGATGCCAATAAACCGGTGTTCTCGATCGAAGAGGGAATTGTTTGCCACCCAGGTGCCGAATCAGCAGCTTTCCTCAAATCAATTCGGCCGGCAATACAATCAATGAAAGCCGATGGCAGCCTCAAATCAATCCTGGGTGAATATTACCTGCTCGATTAATCGAGACTTATTCGTCCTTATAAACGCGATATAGTTCCGCCACCCTACTGGGCTCTCAAACGATCAAGTAATTGCCGATCCAACTGTTGATCTATAACCGCCTGTTCGAGAATGGGTGAATGCTCACAAACATAACCAAACGCGACGCGCCATAATCGATCGAACTGCCCCCAGAACAGCTTTCTTGCCGATGGAAATCGCCTGCCTTCACCAATTACGATGGCATAGAGCCTGACCGCCTCATCGGTCAGCCAGTGATCACGAACCAGCTTTTCCAGTTCTGTCGTGTCCTTGATCGGCAATATCAGCGGTTTATTGTTTTCGATCCATCGTGACAGTACCGCCAGCATCAACGCCGCCTTGTCGGGGAAATGGTTATAAACAGTTGGCTTCGATACACCGCTTTCCCTGACCACCATGTCGATGGAAGTACCCTTGAAACCGTTTTCGAGAAATAGTGGCAATGCGGCAGCGGCAATGTGGTCTTTTTTGGATCTTTGAGCCATAACAGGGTTGAATATAAATTGAAATTATGCAAACTATACTAAACCGTTTAGTTAATGTCATTATTTGAATGCGTTTTGCGCCCGGAGGCCACGATGATTCGCAGTGAAAATGGTTATTTTGGAGAATTCGGCGGCCGTTTCGTCCCCGAAATACTGCTACCCGCACTTACCGAGCTCGAAGACTTATTCTTTGCTTTACGCGATGATCCGGCTTTCTGGCAGGAGTTCGCTACCCTGTGCCAGGAATTCAGCGGTCGTCCGACACCCTTGACACCCCTGAGAAGACTGTCGAAACAGCTCGGCGGGGCCCAAATCTGGCTAAAACGCGAAGATTTGAATCATTCGGGTGCACATAAGGTCAATAACGTGCTGGGCCAGGGTTTACTAGTGCAGCGCATGGGTAAACAACGCGTTATCGCCGAAACCGGTGCCGGTCAACACGGGTTGGCAACCGCCATCATGGCGGCGCGCCTTGGGCTCGAAGCGACTATTTACATGGGTGCCGAGGATATCGAACGTCAATACTCGAATGTATTCTGGATGCGCCAGCTCGGATCCGACGTGGTCGGCGTCACCACCGGTGCACAGACATTGAAAGAAGCACTCGATGAAGCCCTGCGCGACTGGGCCGCCACGGTCGAAACCACGCATTACGTGCTCGGTACCGCTTGCGGGCCAGCGCCCTTTCCAGAGCTGGTTTCCTATTTTCAGAGCATTATCAGCGATGAGATCAAGGAACAGTCCTTGCGTCAAATGGGACGCCTGCCCGACGAGATCGTCGCTTGTGTTGGCGGTGGCTCCAACGCGATGGGCGCCTTTGGGGCGTTTCTGGAAATTCCTGAAGTCAACCTGGTGGGTGTTGAAGCCGGCGGAGTCAGCCTGGAAGACGGCAAACACTCGATTCGCCTGTCACAGAACACAGGTGAAACCGGCATCGCTCAGGGTTATAAAACCCTGTTCCTGCAAAACGACGACGGGCAGCTCGGCGATACCCACAGTATCGCGGCGGGGCTCGACTATGTCGGCGTTTCGCCGATATTGGCCTACCTGTCCCAGCAGGGGCGCGTAATCCCGGAATCGGCCACCGACGATGAAGTCACCGAGGCTTTCAGCCTGTTAATGAAAACCGAGGGTATTATCCCGGCGCTGGAATCGGCTCACGGTCTCGCGGGTGGTTTCAAGCGTGCCAGGCAGATGAAACCGGAGCAAAATGTTGTCATCAACCTGAGTGGCCGCGGTGATAAGGACATTTTCACCGTGGCACGTGCATTTCCGCAACGCGAATGGACCGAATTTCTACAACGTGAAGCCGTCCGTTCTACCGAAGCACTGGCAAAGAAGCGAGGGCACTAATCATGTTTCCAGCACAGTATGAAGATTTGCAAATCATGTCCCACGCGGTGATTGGCTTCCCCAGCCTCGAGGAAAACGAGAAAGCAATTGCAGGCCTGGCCGAGGCCGGCGTCAAATTGATCGAATTACAGGTTCCCTTCAGCGATCCCGTTGCCGATGGCCACACGCTGGTCAACGCTTGCTATGAAGCCCTTAAGCACGGCGGCTCGGTGCAGGCAACGCTTGATCTTGCAACCACCGTGTGCGCGCGTCACCCAGAAGTGACTTTTGTCTTGATGAGCTACCTGAACCCGTTGTTTCGCTATGGTTTACAGGAATTGTTCGAAAAGGCCGCGGCCGCGGGTATTAAGGGCATGATCGTGCCAGACTGGCCGGTTGAAGAGATTGAACCCTGGTTACCGACGCTCGATGCCCTCGGGCTATCTCCAATACTGATGGTGACGCCGAATACCGCGGCCGAAAGGGTCGAAAAAATTGCCAAAGCCTCGCGCGGTATGATCTACGTGGTTTCGCGCATGGGAGTAACCGGCCATGAAACCCAATGGGGAGAAAAATTTCAACACTATATCGCCGAAATCCGTAAACATACCGATTTACCACTGGCAGTAGGCTTCGGTGTGCGGACTGCCGAGGATCTCAATGCATTGACCGGCAAGGCCGAGGTGGCCGCGTTTTGCTCGCAATACATCGAATGGCAACGCGATGAAGGCAGCGAGGTTGCAGCGAGTAAAATGAAATCGATCATCCAGGAAATTGAGTCACCATAAGCCTGTCCCGCCCCTGCGGTAAAATGCCGGAAACTGGCGCCGGGGTTTACCGAGTTTCGATTACAATAAACAATTATGTTTAGCCTGGTTAATTTATCCTGCCTGGTGCTTGTTGGCCTGGGTGCACTTTACTGGTGGCAAAGTGGTTTGTTCAAAGGAAGAGCACGTCAACTGGCCATGGAGCATTGTCGACAACTGGATTTGCAACTACTGGATCAAAGCATGGTGATTACCGGATTTTGGCCGATACGCAATTCCAGCGGAAACCTGGTTTTCAGACGAACTTATCAGTTCGAGTTTTCTTCAACTGGAGATCGACGTTATCGCGGGAAGTTAATTCTGGAAAGAATGGCATTGAAATCAATAGTCCTCGAAGCTTATAAAATTCCAGATTCTGAATGATGTATAGAAATTTCAGTAAGCCGGGTATTATTTAGTAAAATCTCAGCCACGTTGCCTATACTCTGTCGTCAACCAGATTGTTTATCAACTTATTACCTGCAGGATTTTCCATGAAAAAATTACTAGTAATTATTAGTATCGTCAGCCTGTCCTTTTTATCCGGTTGCGAGACATTTGACCCATACACGGGCGAGAAGAAGGTATCCAGTACGGCTAAGGGTGCCGGGATTGGCGCCGGGATTGGCGCCGTACTCGGCTATCTTGCCAACAAGGACGAAAGCAGCAAAACGCGTAAAAGAAAGATGCTGCAGGCCGCCGGAATCGGCGCGATTGCCGGCGGTGGCATCGGCTACTACATGGACTCACAGGAAGCCAAGCTCAGAAAAACCCTGCGCGATAGCGGTGTTAGCGTCGAACGTGATGGCGACAATATCAACCTGGTCATGCCGGGAAACATCACTTTTGTAACCGCCGGACACGACCTCAACGCCGATTTCTTCGAAGTACTGGACTCGGTCATAATTGTACTGCAGGAGTTTGAAAAAACCATCATCGTGTCCGCAGGCCACACCGACAGCAGGGGTTCAGAAGAATACAACCAGGCCCTGTCCGAACGCCGCGCCAATACAGTGGCACAGTACCTGTTGACGAAAGGCATTGTCAAAGCACGCATCGAAAGCGTCGGCTTTGGCGAAGGTACGCCGATCGCCGACAATTCAACTGCCGAAGGCAGAAGCCTGAATCGTCGTGTAGAGTTGTCACTGATACCGATAACTGAAGACAGCTGATAGAGAAAATCAGGGCCGGGGTTCATATCATTCGACCTGTACCCCGGCCCTTAGCAGCCGTCGTATCCCGCCGGAAAATATAAACAACATCAGGGCAGCGGCAATACCAATCCATAATGTCGAGGTCAAAATACCCAGCAAAGTCGATTCGGCTATCGGGGCACCCTTTTCCAGGCCCGAGGCCAATCCGAGTAACAACAACGCAAAAAACAGCCGCTCGGACAAGCCCTGCAACGACAAATAGGTTGCGCGTTGTTCGCGTTGAATCCGCGGCGCAATCGCAGCCCTGACCGGCGCATGCACCAATGCCATTGGAAAATTTCGTGCACAAACAAGCGCCAGTACAAGCGGGCTTACCGCGATTGCCATAGCCGCGACGATACCGAGTTGAATCAGCATCGCGACCGCTAGTACCCCTATCAATCCAAGCTTCGATTGCCAGGCAATACTGGCCCTGGCACCGATTGCGCCACCAAACATGGAAATCGAGATCACCACTCCCGATATGAGTGGTGCATACGACGATGCAGCGAGTAGCGGCAGCTGCAGCAGCGTTATATAGGGCTGATAAAACTCGAACACGATATGGGCCAGCGCATAGAGGACGATGACGACCAGAAAAATCCAGCCCAGTATGGGTTCGCGAAGCTTGACGAAACAACTCAAAACGACCCTGCTGAAGCTTTGCGGCAGCGCCGTGGTCTCATCGGCATGTACCGGTTCTACAAAACGCCACACTAACACCGCCATAATAATCGCACTGAGTAGTGAAAAAACATACGCCAGGCGCAGGTCGATAAGGCCCAGTGCACCGCCTGACAGTGTAGCAACGGCTAACATGACCAAACCCCATTGCTCCGCATTCGCTTCACGTCCTGCATACTCACTTTCGCGACCAAGGGCCTTGAGCGAGTCATAATGTAACGCCGTATCGGTGCCCGACTGCATGGCTATGCCAGCCGCAAGCAGGGACTGGCCCGCGGCAAACCACCAGAAATTCCCACCGATGATGAAACAACAGTACGAGGTAACCAATGCGCCGGCAGCTATCAGCAAGGTGGTGCGACGACCGATACGATCCGAAAAATAACCCGATGGAACTTCCAGCACAAAAACAGACAGGTAGTAGACCGCGGAAAGCTGGATTACCTGGTCCAAAGGCAAACTCTGACTCATGTATAAAAAAAACACGGTTATCCAGGCATGTCCGTTGGACGCGGCCAGAAACCAGGGATACAACCGAATATTGTTGTTCAAAGATGACAATTGTTTTGGCTCGAAATTAGCGCAGACAGCATACCTTGATTGCGTTGGCTAGCATAAGGATCACAACATAAATTCATCGTTCCATGGCCACTCCCCTGGCTGGAGTTATAGTTAACTTGATTTTAATTCGATATCGTAATATATTGTTCGAATTCGAACTATATAGTGTGAATATAATGAATAAATCTCGACGTAAAACCCTCGCCTTAATCGGAGGCGGTTTCATCGCGGCAGCTGGTATTGGCACAACTGCCTTTGTCACCACCAGGAGACCACATACGGCACTAGCCCCCTGGCAAAATGCCGGCAACTATGAAGATCCGCGCAAAAACGCGCTTTCTTATGCGATTCTGGCACCAAATCCGCACAATCTACAACCCTGGATGGTTGATCTCGTTGGCCCTGACACTGTCATTCTCTATCGCGATCCGAATCGAGCCTTGCCACATACCGACCCGTTTTCACGCCAGATTACGATCGGATTGGGTTGTTTTCTGGAACAATTGAAAATTGCAGCAACGCTAACCGGACATGACGTGAGCCTGGAACTGTTCCCAGAAGGAGAAAACGGTCCCGTAGCGATTGGCAGGTTTTCCAGATCGGCGACAACTGACCCATTGGCGGCACATATACTTGGTAGGCGTTCCTGCAAGGAGCCATACCAGATGACCGCTATCGAAGCATCCAGTCGGAGTACCCTGCAGGCTTATGCAAATATCGTGACCGATCCTGAAATGGTCGAAAATCTTCACTCGCTTACCTGGGAGGCTTTCCAGATCGAAATGGCAACCCCTCACACGCTCCAGGAAAGCGCCGAGCTGATGCGAATTGGCAAGCAGGAGATCAACGCCAATCCGGACGGGATCGACATCGGAGGGCCCATGCTGGAGACGCTGATGCTACTGGGAATACTGCCTCGCGAAGCATTTACGGACTCCGACAGTGAGGCAACCCAATCCTTTCTCTCCTCGTATAAAAATATGCTGCTGTCGACACCCGCTTATGCCGTGATCACCAGCCCCAATAATGATAGGCTCAGCCAGATAGCGGCCGGAGCTGCATGGCTACGTCTCAATCTCAAGACCACCGAGCTCGGTTTAGCGCTACACCCGGTAAGCCAGGCTTTACAGGAGTACGATGAAATGGCGAAACTGTACCAACGCTCACATGAATTGCTCGCCAAAGACGGCGAAACGATACAAATGCTGGGGCGTCTTGGCTATGGTCCATCGATAGAGCCCACACCTCGCTGGCCGTTAGAGGCAAAGCTGTTAAATGGATAGGCAAGACCTGGGGCTTTATTTCGTTTTCTTTAACGAGATCGGCATTATCGAGCAACTCATCCGCGCCTTGCTCGAGGCAAAGTTACCGAAGGGTTTTCTGATTTCACATTTCAGCGTGTTGAATCATTTAATCCGTGTTAAAGACGGTCAGACACCGCTGGTGCTGGCACGTGCATTCCAGGTACCGAAGAACACGATGACGCACACGCTGTCGGTTTTAGAGCGGCACGCACTCATTGAGATTCGCCCCAATCCCAAAGACAAGCGCAGCAAATGTGTATTCATCACCGCTACAGGACGAGCGCTTCGTGAAAAGGCGATCAACGACATCGCACCCGACCTGCAAGCGGTAGCCGATAGGTTTCCGCCAGACAAAATGTCAAAAATGGTGCCCTACCTGGCCGACATCAGGCAGTTTCTCGACGACTATCGCAACTAAACAATGAATGACGGGCGGGTCGAAATCGCGAAACTGAGGCGAAATTTACAAGTTCATTAGTGTCACAATGAATTGGGAGAATCTGCGTTATGAACA
>Ga0265306_10001688_pt1 | contig 10781 bp, 9 predicted proteins | sample Helome_3_FD_192493 | JGI IMG/M metagenome (GOLD analysis project Ga0265306, IMG submission 192493) | Marine sediment microbial communities from subtidal zone of North Sea - Hel_20160420 (Illumina Assembly) | ecosystem: Environmental > Aquatic > Marine > Subtidal zone > Sediment ...
CATTGACGCACTGCGCGTATTCGCATTCGGCCTGCTCATTCTTTTCCACGTTGGCATGTTCTATGTGCAGGACTGGGGCTGGCATGTAAAGTCAAGCTACCAGGTCGAGTGGCTGCAGGTACCGATGTTGTTCGCGAATCAGTGGCGCATGTCGCTGATATTCCTGATCTCGGGTCTCGCGGTCAGTTTCATTTGGCGAAAATACACGGCAGGGCAGTTCGCTCTTCGCCGCATCTGGCGACTATTCGTCCCGCTGTTGTTCGGCATGGCGTTCATTGTTTCGCCGCAGTGCTATTACGAGGCCCTGAACAAGGGGATTATCGAACCCGGCTTCCCGACCTTCATGGGCCAGTACCTGACGTTCCAGGATTTCCCGGGCGAGGCGTGGGCCGGCGAGGAACAGATTCACTGGACCTGGAATCACCTCTGGTACCTGCCGTACCTGTTGTTCTACACGTTGCTGTTAATTCCTGTCGGCAAGCTCATCGACGGGCCAGCCGCTGCTGTACGCGAGAGATTTCGAAAGCTACGTGGCGCCTGGATCATCCTGGTTCCCGTCATGCCGCTCATGGTTTACTTCAACCTGGTGTTCCCGAGTTTCCCGGATATCACGCACGCGCTTGTCGATGACTGGTACGCCCATGCCATGTACAGCACTTTTTTCTTCTACGGATTCCTGATTGGTCGGGACGAGGGCTTTTGGACCGAAGTCTCACGTTTGCGAAGAGTGACACTTGCGCTCGCCGCCGTGTTCTTCGTGCTTTTCATCATGCGTGGCGATTTGCTGCCCGATCAAAGCTCGAACTGGCAGAAGCAGTTCGGTGCACTGATCACTTACCTCAATCGCTGGCTGTGGATGATCACGGCGCTGGGCTGGGGACACTACCTGCTCAACAAGCCGATGAAGTGGCTGCCTTACGCCACAGAGGCCGTGTATCCCTGGTACATCCTGCACCAGACGATCACCCTCGTCGTTGGCTACAACCTGTCGAAACTGCAGCTGGGCGGGTTCGTCGAATCGCTCCTGGTGCTCGCGGCGACGCTCGGTGGCTGTCTCGTGTTGCACGAATTCGTGATACGCAGGACCCGCATTCTCCGGCCGTTTTTCGGCCTTAAGTACTGAGAAAGATTGGCATTTTTCATGTAGTCTACTGAGCAGTCGGCAGGCAGGAGGGCACGGTGTTAGAAGTCCACAGTCTCGTAAAGCAATACGGCGATATCACGGCGGTCGACGATGTCACCTTCGCAGCTGCGAAGGGCAGCGTGTTCGGGCTGCTGGGCCCGAACGGTGCGGGAAAGTCGACGACGATCAACTGCATTTCGGGTCTTTTGTCGCCGACGTCGGGGCACGTAACAGTTGCGGGTGCCGATATCGTCAGGGAGGGCAAGAAGGCCAAGCGCTCGCTCGGCGTCGTGCCACAGGAACTGGCGCTTTACGAGGACCTGCCCGCCGTCGAGAATCTCCGCTACTGGGGCAAGGCTTACGGTCTCCGAGGTGCGGAGCTGGAGACGCGGGTTGGCGAAGTGCTCGAGCATATCGGTCTCGCCGACCGCGCCAGGGATCTGCCCAGGACTTTCTCCGGCGGCATGAAACGCCGCCTGAACTTCGGTTGTGGCATCGTCCACAAACCCCAAGTGTTGTTGCTCGACGAACCCTCGGTTGGCGTCGATCCGCAGTCGCGCCAACGCCTGTTCGACATGGTCGAGGCTGAACGTGACGCGGGCGCTTGCGTGCTTTACACGACGCACTACATGGAGGAGGCGGAGCGACTCTGCGACATGCTGGCGATTATCGATCGCGGCAAGCTCATCGCGCAGGGCACTGTCAACGAACTCAAGTCGCAGCTGGGCGCCCGTGATGTGCTGCAGTTAAATGGCGAATTTCCCGAGCATAGCGTCAGAAGCATGGTCGATGAGCTCAAAGACCATGGAATGACAGACCTGGAGTTGCTCGCCGAGGAGCACGATTCGGTAACACTGACGTTGTCGTCCGCTTCGCAGCATCTGCCCGCCATTTTCGCGGCGCTTGCCGCCGGCGGTGGAAGCGTGGCGGAAACGAGCCTCAGGAGCCCCAACCTGGAAACGCTGTTCCTGCTACTCACCGGCAAAGAGCTGCGCGAATAGTCATGAGTTTCGTCGTGGCGTCATTCCGCAAGGACCTGTCGCGCTGGTGGCAGGACCGGATGGCGTTCCTGCTCTGGCTGAGTATCCCGTTCCTGATTGGCGGGCTCATAACGTCCATGGTCGATGGTGGTGACGGCGCCATGCCGACCGGCGCTTTGCTTATTCATGACCAGGACGAGTCGTTGCTGAGCGGGCTGGTTGCGGGCGCTTACAGCCAGGGCAACCTCGGGGACCTCATCAGCGTCGAGCAGGTATCGCTCGAGGAGGGCAGCGAGCGCATCGAAAATGGCGACGCCAGCGGCTTCCTGATCATTCCCAAGGGATTCATGGCGGCTTTTCTCGATGAGGAACCAGTCACACTGACGCTCAAGACCAATCCCTCGCAGACGATTCTGCCAGGCATCATCGAGGACGTGACAGAGATCCTGCTCGACGCCGGGTTCTATGCGCAGGCGTTGTTCGGCCCTGAGATACAGACAATTGTGGACGGCGGCTCCGACGGTTTGCCGAACGACGTGTTCGCTGCCGAGATGGCGGTGCAGATCCAGGGCAAGATCGACGCTCTCGAGCCTCTCGTGTTTCCTCCCGCGCTCGACCTCGAAATCGTGGCACCGCCGCCCACGGAGCCGCAACCCGACATAGCCTTGCTGTTCCTGCCCGGGATCGTGCTCATGGCGCTACTGTTTTCGGCACAGGGCATGTCGGCTGATTACTGGAAGGAACGAGAGACGGGCACGTTGCGGCGCCTGGTGTCGACGCCCGGGCTATTGAGTCGCTTTGTCTTTGGTAAGGCGATGGCCGCAGGTGTCGTCGTTGCGGTGCTCGGCAGCATCACGCTGGGGGCCGGGTTTCTCTACCACGGCGTTTCCTGGAGCAAGTTCGTCCCGGCGATGGCCTGGATAACGCTGTCCGGGATCGGCCTGTTCGCCTGGTTCGCGGCGCTGCAGATGTTGCTCCCGAACCAGAAAGCGGCGAATTTGTTGACCACGATACTGCTGTTTCCGCTCCTGATGATGGGCGGCAGCTTTTTCCCGCTTGACGTCCTGCCCGACTGGATCGCCGCGGTTGGCCGCTTGTCGCCTAACGGTTTCGTCGTCGATCGATTGACGACTGAGTTGACCTCGGGCAGCGACTGGACTTTTGACATTCAGAGCTGGGCCATCGTCCTCGCAATGACCGTGGTTGGTCTCGCGATTTCGACGTGGCGCCTGCAAACCGGTTTCGCGAGGCGTTAGCGGATGCGACAGGTCCTGTTCATCGCCTGGAACGATGCGAAGTTCCAATTACGGCAGGGATCGACCTTGCTCTGGTTGCTTGTCATGCCGCCGATATTTTTCTACTTCATTGGTACCGTGACGGGCGGATTCTCTACCGGTGTCAGTGGTGGGCAGGCGACGCCCGTCACGGTTGTCGCCGAATCACCGGGGTTCCTCAGGGAGCAGGTCTCCCTGCGCCTGGCCGACAACGATTTCGAATCCGACTGGGTGACAAGGGTGGAGGGAGACGTCGAGCCACCTCGCCGCATGCTGGAATTCGGTGCAGGCCTGACCGAAAGAATCGCCGCCGGCGAGCCCGTCACGGTCAGTTTCGATACAAAAGCATCCGCCTTGTCGCGTGAATTCGAGATCATTCGTGTGCAACGCAGTATTTACACGGCGCTTGCGGATATCGTGGTTGCCGATGCGATCAGCGGTAACGTCCTGTCAGCGAGCGACCTGGTCGCGCTCAATGCCGAACCGCGAATCTGGCAACTCGAGGTTTCGCCCGCCGGCAAGCGGCAGGAGATACCCACGGGTTTCGAGCAGGCGATTCCCGGGATTCTCGTCATGTTCACGCTACTGGTCCTGTTGACGAGCGGTGGCTCGTTGCTGGTCACCGAGCGCAAACAGGGCTTGCTGCGTCGTCTCGCATCGGCACCGATATCGAGGCGTGAGGTCGTGTCGGGCAAATGGGGCGGTCGCATGGTGCTGGCCGCGGTGCAGGTCACGGTAGCGCTAACGATAGGTACGGTACTGTTCAGGATGGATTGGGGCCCCGACCTCGCAATGGTCATCGTAATTCTTGCAGCCTGGGCGGGCTTTTGCGCTTCGGCAGGACTCCTGGTCGGCAGCGTCGCGAAGACCGAAGCTCAGGCCGGGGGGCTCGGTGTACTCGCAGCCAACGCCCTGGCCGCGCTCGGCGGCTGCTGGTGGCCGATCGAGATCACTCCTTCATGGATGCAGACGCTGCAGCAGTTTATGCCGACGGGCTGGACCATGGACGCACTGCATAAGCTCATCAGTTTTCAGTCCGGCGCTGCATCGGCGTTGCCGCAGTTGGTGATTCTCGTGCTGGCGACATTCCTGGTCGGGGCACTCGCAGTACGACGATTCCAATACGACTAGCGCATGATAGGCTGTTGTCGTGAGTAGGAGGCCATTATCGTTGCTGTCCGGATTCTCGGCCGAGTTAGTCAGGCGCCGCGTTTATCCGGTCATTGTCGCCTACGCGCTATTCGCCTGGGTCGTCTTGCAGATAGGCGAAGTGACGTTCGAACCGCTGGGGCTTCCAGGCTGGGTCATGACGGCGCTGGTCCTGGTGGTCATTGCCGGATTTCCTGTGGCCGCGATACTCGCCTGGATGTTCGATATCACGCCGTCCGGGATTCGCCGTGACTCGAGCGTTCGTGGTGCCCAATCCGGTACCGGCGAAGAGCCGTCGATCGCTGTCTTGCCATTTGCCGACATGAGTCCCGAGAAGGATCAGGGCTATTTTTGCGAAGGTGTTGCGGAGGAAATCCTGAATGCCCTGACAAGGATCGAGTCGCTTCAGGTCGTTGCGCGATTGTCCTCATTTCGATACGCCGGCGTAGCAGACGACATCAGGGCGATAGGCCGGAAGTTAGGTGCCAAGACGATCCTCGAGGGCAGTGTGAGGAAATCGGACTCTCAGCTGCGTATTACAGCGCAATTAATCAATGTCGATGACGGCTACCACCTTTGGGCAAAAACCTTTGATCGCGAACTCGAAGACATTTTCGTTATCCAGGACGAGATTGCGACGAGCATCGCCGAGTCGCTCCTGCACACACTGATACCTGTCAAAACAACCTCGGCCCGGGACGTGGTTGCGTACGAGTACTACCTGCGCGGGAAGCAATACCTCAACCGTTTCCGCAAGGTAGAGATCGAGTTCGCGCGGCAGATGTTTCAGCAGGCCATAGAGAAGGACCCGAATTTTGCTCTGGCGTGGGCGGGTTATGCAGACTGTTTTTCGCTGGAAATCATGTATGCGAACCCGACGCCATGGTTCAGGGACAAGGCGCTCGAGGCCAGTGAACGGGCGTTGGCACTTGCACCGGAGCTGGCTGAAGCGTACGCGTCGTCGGGCCTCGCACATCTCGTCTGTGAGGAATACTCGGATGCAGAAGCACAGTTCAACAGGGCGATCGAGCTCAACCCGAGGTTGTTCGAGGCCTATTACTATTTCGCGCGCGCCCGTTTTCACCAAGGCGACATGGATGCGGCTGCGCGCCTGTTTCAGAAGGCGGCGTCGGTAAACCCGGAGGATTATCAGTCAAGGCTGCTGCGCGTGCAGATTCTCCGCGGAGCGGGGGAACTGGATCAGGCGAGGCAGGAGGCACGCAAAGCGATTGACGTTGTAGAGCGGCACCTTCAGTGGAATCCCGATGACGCGCGGGCACTGCATCTCGGTGCCGGCTCGCTCGTTGCGCTGGGTGACATCGATCGCGCGGACAAGTGGCTGCAACGCGCACTGGAAATTGATCCCGACGATCCCATCGTTTTGTACAACGTGGCCTGCAACTATGCGACCCTGAACAGGGTGGAGGAGGCGCTCGATGTTCTCGAGCGCGCAGCCGATAACGGCACGGTCAGCGAAAACTGGATGAAGAACGACGAGGATCTCGTCAACCTTCGATCGCACCCCAGGTATGCTGCGCTCCTTGACCGTATTTCGCGCGACGAAGGTGGCTGAAGCGGTTTCTATTTAAAGCGATTCTCGAATGCCTGGCGCTCGATGTCGTCCTGTATGTGCATGGCGTCGCGACGAATGTCGCGCAGGAATGCGGCGCCAAACAGGTAACCGCCGAGTCCGCCCATGACATGCGCCATGACGTTGACGACGCCATGATCGTCTCTCGTAAGCAAGGCAACGATGTCACCGCCGATATACCACGTGGCAAGCATCCAGCCGGGTATTGCGATCGATCCGAAGAGGACGATGAAGAAGTAGTAACAACGGATTTTCCCTCCGGGCAGAAGAAACGCGAACAGGCCCATCATGCCCATGACGACGCCTGATAAACCGAGCGTCCAGTAGTGCTCGCCCGCCGCTGTCGCCGCCAGCGATCCCGTTACCCCGATGAACCACGAATCGACTATCACGAACGCGGCGTACCACAGTGGGCCAACAAGTACTTCGACGGTCGCGGCGAACGCGAAGAAGAAGACCAGGTTGAAAATAATGTGTCCCCAGTCGCCATGCGCGAAGCTCGAGGTAATCATGGTTACTGGATTCCAGGATCCGGTGTAGTAGGCGAGCCCTTCGTCGGGATCCTCGGGGACCAGAGTTTTGTAGCGCCGAACTTCTTCCTCCAGCATTTGCGTCACGTAGAGTGCCGAATCCTCGGCGTTGAACCCGGTTAGCGGACGCATGCTGGTTGCCATCTCGGCGATGACTTCGGCCTCTTCCCGGGCAGGGTCGTTGGCAATGGAATACATGATCTCGGCGCAGGTGTCAGTATTCTGCGCGGCGCTGATGCGCTCGTAGACAATGTGCTCGAGATGGCTGCGAGAGGCGTTGCAAAAACGCTGCATCGCCATTCCGAAATCGTGCCAGTCGCTTTGTTGCTTCAGGAAGACGCCGAAGCAGACCAGGCATATGAGTACGGTCAGGATCGGAAAGCGCGGCAGCTGAAAGTCGGCTTTGACGGGCAGGAACATCGCGTGAGGCTAACACGTGGGAGAATCTGGGTCGATACGCGGTTCGGAGAAGAAAATTATCAATCGAATCAACTAACTATACGACTTTCACCAGCCTTCGTGCTGGCCTGAATGAGTTCGCCATGGAGCGCTTGCAGACGCGCAGCAGCGGCAAAGCAAGCCAACAACGCACTCGACTTTTCTGACGTTGGTCGTTTTACCCGTGCTCTATTACGCATTCGCTTATAAGCTGCAACAATACGCGGAAACTTTGGTTAGAATTGCTGCGCACCGCTCGCAGCACGATTGTTAACCTCGAGGGTTACGGCTGGCTTGAAGAACTCGCTGATCGCACTTTCCAAAGACGCGCTTATGAGTATGCGCGATCTGCTGCCTATCGTCGTGGTGATCGCCATCTTCCAGGCCTTCGTCATAAAGCAGCCGGTGGACGGCTTCGTGTCGCTCGTTTTCGGCGCTCTGCTTGTCGTAGCGGGACTCGCTTTCTTCATATTCGGCCTGCGCATTGCGCTTTTCCCAATTGGTGAAGGGCTGGCCCATTCGCTGGCGAGGAAAGGCAGCGCGTTCTGGCTCTTTACATTCGCTTTCGTGCTCGGTTTTGGCACCACGATCGCGGAACCCGCATTGCTGGCCGTCGCCGAAGAAGCGGCCGAGGTTGCTGTGGGTGCCGGCGCTATCGAAGACAGCGAAGAGGCCATGGGCGACTACGCGCTGGGGCTCAGGTTGGTTGTCGCGTTGTCAGTCGGGGTGGCAATCCTGATCGGTGTCTACCGTATTATCGTCGACTGGTCGCTGCCACTGATGATCATCGGTGGTTACGTGCTGGTCGTGCTGACGACGACGATCGCGCCACCGGAGATCGTCGGTGTGGCGTATGACTCCGGCGGTGTGACGACGTCGACCGTTACGGTGCCGCTTGTGACGGCCCTCGGCGTCGGCCTTGCGAGCTCGCTGAAGGGCCGCAACCCGATGACCGACGGGTTCGGCCTGATTGCATTCGCCTCGTTGACGCCGATACTCTTTGTACTCATCTATGGAACGGTGCTCGAATGGATATGATCCTTTCGGCCATTCTATTCGTCGGCGACACCGCCATCGACGTGCTGCCGATCGTCGCATTCCTGTTCGCATTCCAGATATTCGTGATCCGCGGTCCGATGCCGAACTTGAAGCAGATCCTGCTCGGGTTCGCTTTCGTGACGGTCGGACTGGGCCTGTTCCTCGTGGGCCTCGAGGAAACGTTGTTTCCGCTGGGCCGACTAATGGCGCAGCAGCTGACTGAACCGGCGTTTCTGGAGTCAGTGCGAGTGAGCGTGGCAGGCGCGCTCAAGTGGCAGGACTATTACTGGGTCTACCTGTTTGCTGCCGCGATCGGATTCTCGACGACGATGGCCGAACCCGCGCTCATGGCGGTCTCGATCAAGGCCAATTCGGTTTCAGGCGGTGCGATCGGCGTCTGGGGACTGCGCGTCGCTGTCGCGATCGGTGTAGGGTTCGGCGTAGGCCTGGGTTGCTACCGCATCATCACGGGACTGCCCCTGCAATACTTTATGGCGGTGGGATATCTCGCCGTCATCGTGCAGACGGCCGTCGCGCCAAAACTTATCGTCCCGCTGGCCTACGACTCGGGCGGTGTGACGACTTCAACAGTAACCGTGCCGCTCATCACGGCACTCGGCCTGGGGCTTGCGGAAGCAGTACCCGGGCGTAGTCCCTTGCTGGACGGATTCGGACTGGTGGCTTTCGCGAGCCTGTTTCCGATAATCTCGGTGCTCGCGTACGGCCAGTTGGCCGTGCTGCGGCAAAAGGCCGACGGATCCGCCAAGGGTAAGCAGGAATTACCAGAGGAAAAAGACCATGCACTTTAAGCTGATAGTTGCCTTTGTCGAGGACAATAAGACCGACGCCATCATGCACGCGGCACGCGAGGCCGGCGCCACGGGATGTACCGTCATCAATAACGCGCGTGGAGAAGGCATCGAGGCTAGCAAGACCTTCTTCGGCCTGACGCTGGCCACGCAAAGAGACGTTCTGCTGTTGCTGGTCGAACAGCACCTGAGTCGTCACATACTCGAGCACATCGGCGAGGTCGGCGAATTCGACAAGAAGCCAGGTACGGGTATCGCCGTATTGATCGACGTCGAAGATGCCGTCGGAGTCGTGCACCAGGCGCACGAGCTGGAGGACATTGTGGAGGAAAACCTATGAGCATTCCAAACTGGGGTCCCGTGCGGGATTGCATGACGACAGACGTAACCGAGGTCGACGGTCGCGTCGATGTCCTTAATGCACTCAAGATCATGAAGAAGGCCGGGACGACGAGTCTCATCGTCAAGCGGCGCGATGATGAGGACGAGTATGGCATGGTGCTGTTCTCGGATATCGCGAAAAAGGTCATCGCCAAGAACCGCGCCCCCGAGCGCGTAAACGTCTACGAGATCATGGCGAAGCCTGTGCTCATGGTACGGCCCGACATGGAGATCCGTTACTGCGCGCGTATGTTCGAGACCTTTGGAATCAGCCACGCGCCCGTCGCCGAGAACGGCAATATCATCGGCATGGTGAGCTACTACCGGCTTGTACTGCACGGTCTGCCCGACCTCGAGTAGGTCGCACGCTGAGGCGTGCTTCCTGTGGCGTCCGAATTCGCCTGACGCGACCTACAGCGGTTCGAAGCGCGCCTGGAAGAACCGCAGATACTCGGGCTCGTAGACCATCTTGAGGCCACGAATCTCGTCTCGTCGGGCGTAGACGTCACTGACGGCCTCGGCGACGACATCCATGTGAGCCTGCGTGTAGACACGCCGCGGTATCGTCAGCCGCACGAGTTCCAGTTTCGGCCGCCGGTTCTCGCCAGTTTCTGGATTTCTTCCCGCCGAAACGTTGCCGCGTTCCATCGTGCGAACGCCCGCCTCGATGAAGAGTTCCGCGGCCAGCGTCTGCGCCGGGAAATGCTCCTGATCGATGTGCGGCAGGAAGCGTTTGGCGTCGATGAATATGGCGTGCGAGCCGATCGGCCTGACGATCGGGATGCCGACTGCCTCCAGCTTCCTGCCGAGATAACGTACCTGGCCGATGCGTGCTGCCATATGCTCTTCGGTGGCCGCCTCGCGGATGCCCTGTGCCATGGCTTCCATGTCGCGCCCGGCGAGCCCGCCGTAGGTATGCAGGCCCTCGTACACGACAACGAGGTTCTGCGCTTTCCTGAAAACGTCGTCGTCATTGCAGCAGAAGAAGCCGCCGATATTGACGAGCGCGTCCTTCTTCGCCGACATCGTGCAGCCGTCGGTCATGTCGCAGATTTCGCGCAATATCTCGCGCACGGGCTTATCGGCATAGCCTTCCTCGCGCTCGCGGATAAACCAGGCGTTTTCGATCGTTCGCGTCGCGTCGAGCATGATCGCGATATCGTGCTGCCTGCAGTAGGCATACAGATCCCTGAGATTGGCCATCGAGAACGGTTGCCCGCCGGCCATGTTCACGTTGCCTTCCAGGCTGATGTAAGGCACGTGGTCGGCGCCGACTTTTTGCACGAGTTCGTCGAGCTTGGCAAGGTCCACGTTGCCCTTGAAAGGAAATTCGCTCTCCGGTTCGTGCGCTTCGTCGACGATGACATCAACGAATGTGCCGCCGGCGAGTTCCTGGTGCAGGCGGGTCGTCGTGAAGTACATGTTCCCGGGCACATAGTCGCCGTCCTTGATCAGGATCTGCGACATC
>Ga0265306_10001691_pt1 | contig 10768 bp, 11 predicted proteins | sample Helome_3_FD_192493 | JGI IMG/M metagenome (GOLD analysis project Ga0265306, IMG submission 192493) | Marine sediment microbial communities from subtidal zone of North Sea - Hel_20160420 (Illumina Assembly) | ecosystem: Environmental > Aquatic > Marine > Subtidal zone > Sediment ...
AAGAGTCGGGCGTAAACCGCGACCGAATTCGCGTCCAATCATCAGAGCCTGCAACACAGAGGCCGTTTAACGCATGCAGCTCAAGGACACCATCCGCGAAAGCCAGGCCTTCCTGACCCGCGCCATTGTCGCTGGCCTGCTGGTGATGGCCGCGGTACTTACGCTTGCCTGGCGCATGGTGCAGCTTCAGATTATCGATCATGAGCACTTCACCACGCTGTCGCGCGAAAACCGGGTGAAGGTGCTGCCGCTGCCGCCGACACGCGGGCTCATTTACGACCGCAAGGGGGTGCTGCTGGCACAAAACCGCCCGGCCTACAGCCTCGAGATTACACCAGAGCAGGTCGACGATCTCGATAATACGATCGCGGAACTGGGCCGGGTGATTGAGATCGATGAGGAAGACCTAGAGCGCTTCTGGCAGCTCAGAAAGCGCAAGCGCCGTTTCGACAGTGTCCCGATCAGAGTCAATCTGAGCCAGGATGAAACCGCTCAGTTCGCCGTTCACCGCCACCGCTTCCCCGGCGTCGACATCAAGGCACAGCTTCTGCGCCATTACCCGCACGACGTCAAGACCACACACGTGCTGGGTTACGTTGGCCGCGTCAGTCAGCGCGATCTGGAGCGGATCGATGTCTCGAACTATTCGGGGACCAGCCACATCGGCAAGAACGGCGTTGAAAAGACCTACGAATCGGCCCTGCACGGCGTGGTCGGACTGGAGCAGGTCGAGGTCAACGCCGCTGGCCGCAAGGTCCGCACCCTGGAACAGGCGCCACCGGAACCGGGGGTCGACGTGCATCTGCATCTGGACATCGGGTTGCAGGAGGTCACTATGAAGGCCTTTGGCGAAAACACCGGCGCAGCGGTGGCGATCGACCCCAACAACGGCGCTGTTCTTGCCTTCGTCAGTCAGCCTGGCTATGACCCCAACCTATTCGTCGAGGGCATCAGCACCAAGAGCTACAGGGCGCTGCAGGAGAACGACAGCCGCCCGCTTTACAACCGCGCATTACGCGGCCAGTATCCGCCGGGGTCGACGGTCAAACCCTTCATGGGCCTGGCCGGGCTCGAACGCAACGCCATTCAGTACGACAGCAGTGTCTACTGCCGGGGCTTCTTCCGACTGCCGGGCAATACGCATCGATACCGCGACTGGAAGAAGGGCGGTCACGGCTCCATGGACCTGGATTCGGCCATCGTGCAGTCCTGCGATGTGTTCTTCTACAAGCTCGCCTACGAACTCGGGGTGGACAAAATCCACGATTTCCTGTCGCATTTCGGCTTCGGCGGCCGCACCGGTATCGACCTGACCGGTGAATCCACCGGCCTGTTGCCCTCGCGCGAATGGAAACGACGGTCGCGGCGACAGCCCTGGTATCCAGGTGAGACCCTGATCATAGGTATCGGACAGGGCTATTTCCTGACCACTCCACTGCAGCTGGCAGCGGCCACCGCGGCGATCGCCAACAACGGCACCTTTTTCACCCCGCACGTGGTCGACTACCTGCGCACGCGCGAGACCGGCGAGATCAATCCGATCCCACCGACCGCACATCCCATTCCGATCGCTTTCCAACAAAACTGGGAGGATGTACGCAACGGCATGACGAAAGTGGTCGAAGGCGCACGCGGAACCGCCAAACGGATCCGTAGCGACGATTACCGCATCGCGGGCAAGACCGGCACCGCCCAGGTCTTTACCGTCGCCCAGGACGCCGAATACGACGAGGAGACACTGGAGAAGAAGCTGCGCGACCACGCCCTGTTTATCGCCTATGCGCCGGTCGAGGATCCACAGATCGCGGTCGCCGTGGTGGTGGAAAACGGCGGGCACGGCGGCTCGGTCGCGGCACCCATCGCGCGCGCCATCATGGACGCCTACCTGCTGCCGGATGAAACCCTGCTGGAAGATGGCTCGTGAACTATTCGCCGCGCCGGCTGGGTGATCTGACGCCGACCAATCCTAACCGGCGCCAGGGTCTGCTGGCGGTGTTTCACATTGACCTGCCACTGCTGGCGGGTCTGCTGCTGCTGTCGGGCTTCGGGCTGATCGTGCTGTATTCGGCCTCGGGTCAGAATTTCGACCTGGTCGAAAGACAGGCGGTGCGAATTGTCCTGGCGCTCGCGATCATGCTGGCCGTCGCCCAGCTCAACCCGACCACCCTCAGGCGCTGGAGTCCCTGGCTGTATGGCATCGGGCTGGTGATGTTGGTCGCGGTGCTGGTCTTCGGCCAGGTCGGCAAGGGTGCGCAGCGCTGGCTCGATCTGGGGATCGTGCGTTTTCAGCCGTCGGAGATGGTCAAGTTGGCGGTACCCCTGATGATAGCCTGGTACCTGGCGGAGAAGCGCCTGCCACCGGGCTTGCAGCGGCTGACCATGGCCGCAGCGATGATCGCCGTCCCGGTTTTACTGATCGCCAAGCAGCCGGACCTGGGCACCTCGCTGCTGGTTGCCAGCGCAGGCGTCTTCGTTCTGTTCCTGGCGGGCATCAGCTGGCGCCTGATCGGCGTCCTCATGGCTGGCGCCGCCGCGGCGGCGCCAGCCGCCTGGTATCTCATGCGCGACTATCAGCGCCAACGGGTGCTGACCTTCCTCGACCCTGAGAAAGACCCCCTCGGCACCGGTTATCACATCATTCAGTCCAAGATCGCAATCGGTTCAGGCGGTTTGTACGGCAAGGGCTGGCTCAACGGTACCCAGTCGCAGCTGGACTTCCTGCCGGAACGCCATACCGACTTCCTTTTCGCCGTGCTTTCGGAGGAATTCGGCCTTATCGGGGTCCTGATGCTGATGGCCCTGTATCTGTTCATCATCGCCCGCGGGCTGTACATCGCAACCAGGGCGCAGGACACCTTCACGCGTCTGCTGGCCGGGTCCCTGACCCTGGTTTTCTTCGTCTATCTGTTCGTCAATACGGGCATGGTGACCGGGCTGCTCCCCGTGGTCGGCGTACCTCTGCCGCTGGTCAGTTATGGTGGCACGTCGCTGGTGACCCTGATGGCCGGCTTCGGTATGCTGATGTCCATTCATACCCATCGAAGGCTGCTTCCGACCTGACTATGCGTTCCATCCTTTTTCCGCTCGCCCTGCTTGCCGCTGCTGCGGCCGTACATGCCAAGACCCCCGACCAGCTGCGGGCCGAATTTATCGATGAGATGGTCAGCCGGTACGGCTTCTCCGAGCGCGATGTAACCCGGACGCTGTACCAGGCGCAGCTGCGCCGGCCCATCCTGGAGGCCATAGCGCGCCCGGCCGAAAAACGTCTCAACTGGAGTGAGTACCGTGAAATATTCCTGACCCGGTCGCGCATCATGGGTGGGGTCAGCTACTGGCGTCAGCATGCTGAAACCCTGGCGCGCGCGGAAAAGGAATACGGCGTGCCGCCGCAGATTGTCGTCGCAATTCTGGGGGTCGAGACCCGTTATGGTGCGCATACCGGCGGATACCGCGTACTCGACGCCCTTCACACGCTCGGCTTCCACTACCCGCGTCGGGGCAAATTCTTCCGCGAACAGCTCAGCCATTTCCTGCGCTTCGCGCGCGAGGAAAAGATCGCAGCCACCATGCCAACGGGTTCGTATGCCGGCGCCATGGGGGTGCCGCAGTTCATGCCCGACAGCTTCCGCGTCTACGCGGTCGATTTCGACGGCGACGGTCGCCGCGATATCTGGCACAACCCGGTCGACGTGATCGGCAGCGTCGCCAATTACTTCGCCAAAAAGGGTAAATGGCAGCCGGGCGGGCCGGTGACCTGGCCGGTCAGGGGTGTAACCGCCGCACACGAGCCCCTGATCGCTGCCGGCGCCAAGCCGAGCCTGGATCCGGAAACATTGACCGCCGCCGGAATCAGGCTTGATCCGATTCCACCGGCCGGCAGCAAGGTCAGCCTGATGGATTTCGAGACCCGCGATGGCATGGAGTACTGGCTCGGCATGGATAATTTCTACGCCATCATGCGCTATAACCCGAGGACAAAATACGCCATGGCGGTGTACCAGCTGAGCGAGGCGATCCGCGAGAACTACCTGCAGTTGGCGTCGGCGCCGGATGCAGGTTAAATTTCCCTCATGGGATTCCGAATCGTACGCAGATATGTTCCGGCCCTGGTGGTGTTCGCACTGATCGCGGCCGCTATGAACGGCTGTGGAAAGCCGGGGCGGGGCTATCCCTATCCGGTGGACGGCCCCGGCAAACACCGGGATGTGAGTCAGGTGCCAAACGCGGTGCCGAGGGTCGAGGCGCGCAGCCGCGGAGGCAACCCCAATACCTATGTCGTATTGGGTAAACGCTATTACACCCTGCAGGACAGCAAGAACTTCGTCGAGCGCGGCATTGCGTCCTGGTATGGCCGCAAGTTCCATGGCCGCAAGACATCGAACGGTGAGGTCTACGACATGTACGCCATGTCGGCGGCACATACGAAGCTGCCGATACCCACCTACGCCAAGGTTAAAAACCTCGAGAACGGCCGCAGTGTGATCGTGCGCGTCAATGACCGCGGGCCTTTTCACGAGAACCGGGTCATAGACCTCTCGTATGCCGCCGCCTCGCGCATCGGGATGCTCGGCAAAGGGACCGCGCTGGTGGAGGTGCGGGCAATCGACCCCTCGGCACCCAAACCGAAGCCCGCCAGCCGTGTCGCCTTTAAACCGCCGAGCAGCGCAAAATCCGGCTCCGTGCCCCCGCAGATCTTTCTCCAGGCAGGCGCATTCAGCAACAGCGAAAATGCCGAACGTCTGCGCAATCGCCTGCAGCAGGGGCTTGCGCGCAGCGTCCGTGTAACCCCGGTGACCACGGCCACCGGCGCCGTACACCGGGTTCAGGTCGGCCCCCTGGCGTCGGTCGAGATCGCGGATAACGTCACCGCACAGATGCACCAGTTCGGCATCAGGCAACCACTGGTGGTGATCGATTAGCCGCTATTCGGCTGTGGATGGGCGTAAGGACAGAATCGACCGCGAAGGGCGCAAAGTTTGCGAAGGTTAGCGAGACACACCCGGAGATAACCGGGGGCATGAGGGCGCAGAATGCTGACTGCAATTCCGTGGCACCCGACGGCACCCGCCTTTGAGTCCTTGGCGCCCTTCGCGGTTTCCCCGAACTCCTTGGTGTTCAGGGATATCACCCTGACCCGGGGGCGTCCCAGGCGTTAGAATACCCCTCGATGACCCGCTCGCGCCCCCGAAGCGTGAGCCATTCGACATCCATCATGCAGCAAACCGAACCGGGGCCACGTATTCTTGTCTACCCGATTCGATACACGACCATCAGGAAAGTAGCATCGTGCACAAGAAAGTTTTGGTCCTTCTATTCAGCCTCGTTCTGTTGCCAGTCTGCCTTCTGGCGGCCACACCCGCCCCGGCTCCGCCTGCGATCGCGGCCACTGGCTACCTGCTGATCGATGTAGACAGCGACAGCATCCTGGCGGCCAAGGATTCCGAGCAGCGTCTCGAACCGGCCAGCCTCACCAAGATCATGACGACCTATGTAGTGTTTCGCGAGCTGCGCGGCGGTTCGATCAAGGAATCGGACGAGGTCCTGGTGAGCGAGAAGGCCTGGAAGACGCCCGGTTCGCGTATGTTTATCGAGGTCAACAAGCGGGTATCGGTGTCGGACCTGCTCAAGGGCATGATCATCCAGTCCGGCAACGATGCCAGCGTGGCGCTGGCCGAGCACGTGGCCGGCAGCGAGGAGGCATTCGCCAACCTGATGAACGACCACGCCCACCGACTGGGCATGCTCGATACGCACTTCGTCAACTCCACCGGTCTGCCAGATGCTGAGCACTACACCACACCGCGAGACATCGCCATGGTCACCGAGGCGACGATTCGCGAATTCCCCGAGCTTTACAAGCTCTACGCCGTAAAAGAATTCACATTCAACGATATCCGCCAGCACAACCGCAATAATCTGCTTTGGCGTGACAAGTCGGTAGATGGGGTCAAAACCGGCCATACCGAGGGTGCCGGCTACTGTCTGGTTGCATCGGCTAAGCGCGAGGGCATGCGCCTGATTTCGGTGGTCATGGGCACCGAGAGCGAGAAGGTCCGGCTGACTGAGAGCCAGGCAATGCTCAACTACGGTTTCCGCTTCTACGAGACTCATCGACTTTATGGCGGAGGCGACCGCCTGACCCGCACCCGGGTGTGGATGGGCGAAGAGGAAGAGCTTTCGCTCGGGCTTGCCAGGGACCTGTATGTCACCATCCCGCGTCGGCAATACGACAAGCTGAACGCGCGCACCGAGGTCCAGCCGAACCTGCAGGCCCCGATCGGCAAAGGGCAGAAAGTGGGCGAGGTCGTGATCGAGCTGGACGGCGAAGTGATCACCCGCCAGCCACTGGTTGCCCTCGAGGAAGTGCCGGAGGGTGGCATCTGGCGCACGGTGGTAGACACCGTATTGATGATGCTGGAGTGATCGCATGAGCGATGACGACTCGCTGCTCGCCTATCTCAATGGCGAATACCTGCCGCGAGGCCAGGCCCGGCTGCCGATTACCGATCGCGGACTGCTGTTCGGCGACAGCGTCTACGAAGTGGTGCCGGCATATGGCGGCCGCCCTTTCCGCGTCGAACACCACCTGCACCGCCTCGACCGCAGCCTCACCTCGATCCGAATGGTCAACCCGCTCAGCCACGATGATTGGCGCGCCGTCTTCGAACGTCTGGCCGCGCAGCTGCCTGGTCAGGACCAGTCGATATACCTGCAGGTGACCCGCGGCGCCTACCCGGTACGCAACCATGTGATTCCGGCAGAGATCGATCCGAATGTCCTTGCCTTTACGAGTCTGAACCCGCCGCGCGACATCGAAAAGGCTCAACGCGGGATAAGCGCGATCACCCTCGATGACATCCGCTGGCACCGCTGCGACATCAAGGCAACCACCCTGCTGGCGAATGTACTGGCTCGCGCGCAGGCGACCGAGGAAGGGGCGGATGAAGCCATCCTGATCCGTGACGGCCTGGCGATGGAGGGTACGGCGAGCAACCTGTTCGTGGTCAGTAACGGCCTGTTGATCACACCACCCGACAGCGACGAACTGCTGCCTGGGATCACCCGCGACCTGGTGCTGGAGCTTGCCCAGGAGACCCGCATTCCATACGCGCAGGCCGCTATCGAGGCCGTTGATCTGGAAACCGCCGATGAGATCTGGCTGACCAGCTCGACCCGCGAGGTGGCAGCGGTGGTCAAACTCAATGGCCGCCCGGTAGGCAGCGGCAGACCGGGCGAGCTCTGGCACCGGATGGACGCCCTTTTTCAGGCCTGCAAGGAGCGTCTGCGCCTGGGCGTAGAGTGCCATGACCACTGAAGAACCCCAGGGCTTCGAGTTCCCCTGTGAATACCAGATCAAGGCGATGGGACTCGACGACGAAGGCTTTCACGAGGTGGTCCTTCAGATCATCCGTCGCCATTGCAACGACGTGCGCGAAGACAGCGTGCGCACCCGCGCCAGCCGGGCGGGAAAGTACGTCTCGGTCAGCGTGTTCATCGAGGCCAGCAGCCGCGAACAGCTTGACGCGATTTACGATGACCTGACCGCACATGACAAGGTCCTGATGCGCCTGTAAGGGTGTGCGGAAGAAATCGGCATCCCCCATGTCCAGTCGAACCCTGATCATCCGCCGGCTCGGGCAGCGCGAGTACCTGCCCACCTGGCGAGCGATGCGCGAATTCACCGACCGGCGCGACGAAGAGACGCCATCCGAACTGTGGGTGGTCGAGCACCCGCCGGTGTTCACCCAGGGTCAGGCCGGCAAGGCCGAACACCTGCTGGGCACCGGCGATATCCCTGTGGTGCAGACCGACCGCGGCGGCCAGGTCACCTACCATGGCCCGGGCCAGCTGGTGATCTACCTGCTGATATCGTTGCGCGAGGCCAAGTTGGGGATCCGGCGCCTGGTGACCACGATGGAGAATGCAATCATCGGGCTGCTCGAACAACACGGTATCGACGGTCAGGCTCGAGCGGATGAACCAGGGGTCTATGTAGACAACCGGAAAATCGCCTCACTTGGACTGCGCGTTCGTCGCGGTTGCACCTATCACGGTCTGGCGCTCAACGTGAGCAATGACCTCGAACCATTCCAACGCATCAATCCCTGCGGCCATGCCGGACTCGAGGTCACCAGCACCCGGCTGCTCGGGATCGACGAAGACCAGGCTGCCCTGGCAGCCGAGCTCGTGCAGCTGCTGTGCGAGGGACTCGGCTACCGGTCCATAGCAGGATAGGCCGTCAGCCGGTAAACCCGGCACCGACGGATCCGGCGGCGATAATCAACACTCGCCGAAACCCCATTGAGGTGCATCGGCAGGGTCGTCGGCCTGCACCCAGATCTGCAGAAAACGGTGGGCGAAGTCGGCCGAAGTCAGCTGCACGACCGGTGCATTGTCCCGCAGCAGCGATCCGGCTCCGTCCGATCCCACGCAGTAGAGGTACTGGTCACCCGGACCGACAGACCGGTAGGCCCTGCCGACCCGTTCCAGCTCCGCGCGGTATCGGCTGACGAACTCGCCGCCGTGGCGCTCCTCGAACACCTCCTGCGTAGCCTCGCCCAGGGTCGCCGCCTCGATGTCGCGCAGGTAGGAGAGCCGCACACAGCTTGCCGGCCCCGCCGGGCCACGGAAATAATCGACGTCGTACAGCTCGACGAATCCGAGGTAACAGGCGCGCGCCTGCGCGCGCAGCTCAAGCCGCTGGCCGTCGATCTCGATCGTCTCATTGGCCAACAGCGGACCCGCCAACACAAGCCCCAGCACCATGGCAGCGATTGTCTTTTTCATACCGACTTCGATCCCTTCGAAAAGAACAGCGTCACCTCACCGACTGTGAATCCGAACTTGCTCACCGTGGCGCGGTTGATCAGCACGCCATCCGGCTGGAGGTACATCCAGTCGTCGAATTTAACCTCGACGGTGCTGTCGCGAAACGGCAGCCTGAGGGTGTATCGCCAGTTCAGCGCCTGACCATACGCAAGTCCGCTCGCTATACCGACCACGTCATCCGCACGCCCCTCGAAACGATGCTCGTCCAGCCTTCTGATACGCCATACCCGCTGTTGAGTCTCCCCGTCTGCGTAAACGAAATCCTCGGTCAGCGTCAGTGAATCACCCTCGACCTCGCCGCGGATGTCGACCGTGAACTGGCGCTTCAGCTCACCCGAGCGTGATTCGAAGATGCCCCAGGCACGCGTGTCTCCGGCAAAGTAATCGAACAGGTCGAGGCGCGGCGTCGTGCCTTCAAAATCTTTCGCCTGCATTCCGCTACAACCGGCGAGTAGCGCCAACGGCAGGGTCAACAGCAACAGACGGATCATGTGCATCCGGAACCTCCTCTGGGTGATTAGGGTCGTCGACGGGGGTCGACATGAGTACGGAACGCTGCAATACCAGAACGGCCAGCAGCTTGATGACCGCCGGCAGACCGGCATAAAGCCAAGGCACCACGACGGCCTGCGGTCGACCGGCCTCGGGCACCGATAGCCACGCCAGCAACGGCAGCGCCAGACCGGCCGAAAGGGCCAGCGCGAGCTTGCTTGCCATACCCCACAGACCGAACAGGGCACCGCCGCGCGGCCGCGACAGGCGTTCTGATTCATCGACCACCACGCGCGCCTGAAGCGCCGCCGGCAGCGCGATGTCGGCACCGAGGGTTGCTCCGGTGACCAGACACACCAGGGCGAAGATCGCGCTGTCTCCCTGCCCGAGCAGGGCCGCCGGCAGGAACCCGACCGCTGCCAGGAGCATCGCCGCGCGCCAGGCGCGGGCCTCGCCGATCCGGCGCGCCACCACTACCCAAATCGGCAGAGCGAGGAGGCCGACCACGAAGTACAGCAGCAACAGCAGCCCGGCTGAGCGCTCGTCCAGGGCCAGCGCCTCGCGTGTGTAGATCAGAAAAAGGGTCGCCGCGGTTCCGCCGGCGAGTGCGTTCAGCAGATGAATCGACAACACCTGGCGTGCCGCCAGGCTGGTATCTGTCCACATGGCAAGCAGGCTTGCCCTGGCCCCCGCATGCCTGGCGACGGCACCGGGGCGTATCAGCCAACTTGCGGCCAGGGCCGGCGGCACCAGCCACACCAGGGCCGAGGCGCTGAAGGCCAGATTGTCTGTCGCGTGCAGCAACACGGGCAGCAGCAGTGCCAGCAGGGTCCCGCTGATCATGCCGGCCTCGCGCCAGGCCGCGACCCGGGTCTGACCGCTGTCGGCGCCCAACTCGGCGCCCAGCGCGTAATAGGGAATCGCCAGAAGCGTCCAGCCGAGGTAGGTGATCGTCAGCATCGTGAACAGATACAAGGCGTCAACGTCTTCCACCGGTCTGAAGAGCCACCAGGCGCCGCCAAGCATCATCACAGCGCCGACCGTCATCAGCCACTGCGGCGAGATCCGGTCACGCGAGCGGTCGGCCAGCAGGCCAACCAGAGGATCTGTCACGAGATCGATCAGGCGCGCCAGCAGCAACACCACGCCAACCGCGGCCAGTCCGATACCGGGAAATGCCGCGTAGTGCGCGGGCAGATAGACGTACAGTGGCAGGCCGAGGAATGCCAACGGCAAAGCCGGCATGGCATAAAGCAGCAGCGATGGCCTCGTGTCCGTCACGGGCCCTCAGCCTTTTTCCATCACGCAGTGCACCACGTCTATCTGGCGGGCGCGGAATCCGGCCTCGCAGAAGGCGAGGTAGTAACGCCACATGCGCCGGAAGCGCCGGTCGTAGCCATGCGCTTCCAGCCAGGTCGTGCAGCGGTTGAAACGCTGATGCCAGACC
>Ga0265306_10001692_pt1 | contig 10767 bp, 9 predicted proteins | sample Helome_3_FD_192493 | JGI IMG/M metagenome (GOLD analysis project Ga0265306, IMG submission 192493) | Marine sediment microbial communities from subtidal zone of North Sea - Hel_20160420 (Illumina Assembly) | ecosystem: Environmental > Aquatic > Marine > Subtidal zone > Sediment ...
CTCCATATTACCGCTGCGATCCTGGTCAGCCATGCTTGCATAGCCATCGAGTGCCGAGGCATAGATAACGGGAAAATCGAGTTGTTCATCGCTGGCGCCGAGTTGGTCAAACAGGTCGAACACCTGGTCGATGACCCAGTCGGGTCGCGCGCCGTCCCGGTCGATCTTGTTGATCACGACAATCGGCGTAAATCCCATCGCGAAAGCCTTCTGGGTGACGAAACGGGTTTGTGGCATGGGCCCTTCCACGGCATCGACCAGCAACAGTACCGAATCGACCATCGACAGGATGCGCTCGACTTCACCACCGAAGTCCGCGTGCCCGGGGGTATCGACGATATTGATCCGGTAGTCCTGGTTTTGCTTTTCGTAGTGCCAGTTGAGCGCAGTATTCTTGGAAAGAATCGTGATCCCACGCTCTTTTTCGAGATCATTCGAATCCATCATGCGCTCGCTGATTTCTGCGCGCGCGTCTAGCGTTCCGGATTGGCGCAGCAACTGGTCGACCAGTGTGGTCTTGCCGTGATCGACATGCGCGATGATTGCGATGTTCCGCAGGTTTTCTCGTTGGGTAGTCATAAAGGTAAGCAGGGAGGACTCAGGCGCGCGATTATAATGATGTGGCAGGATACCACAAGTGCGAAATTCCCTTTTTTATCAATAAGTTCTGGCCACGAACAAGCTTGCCAGCTAGCGCGCTCCTCTCCTGCCCACTAATATCGTCGTTGCCGACACGGATTAACGTCATTTCCGCGCTAGCCTTTGCGGCCCGGTGAGAATCTTCCCGGGTCCGCTGCTGACAGCCTCGAGGGAAGCGACAGGAGGATAGGCTGCCTGCGTTTACTTGCGGGTGAGTGATAAACGGTTAAGCGAGGCCCTGTACCAGCTCGAGAATTTCCTGCGCGTGACCTTTGGCTTTGACCTTGTAATTGACCTCGATCAGCAGGCCTTGCTTATCGATTACAAAGGTGGAGCGACCGATGCCCATGTAGGTCCTGCCCATGAACTTGCGTTCACCCCAGGTGCCATAAAGTTCGCAGAGTTCACCATTGGTATCAGCCAGCAAATCGACCTTGAGATCTCGTTTCCTGATAAATTTCTGATGCTTTTCACAGCTATCCTTACTCACGCCCAGCACTACGGTATCGGCGGCGGCAAATTTGTCGATCACTGCGCTGAACTCGGTAGCCTCGGTGGTGCAGCCCGGCGTGTCGTCCTTCGGATAAAAGTAGAGCACGACATTTTTGCTGCCTTTGAACTGCGCAAGGCTGATTTTTTCTCCATCCTGATTAATCGATGTGAAATCGGGGGCGGTCTGGTTCTTTTCAAGCATGCTAAGTTTCCTTTGACGAATTCAGCACATGATAAGAGCTCGTTGAGCTAGCATCACAGTACAACTGGCAGGGTTATTTATAGGGACTGCTGCGGTAAAAGCCGCTGCGGCGTCGACACGCTCACCGGGATCCACCGCCGGCAGTGCGAATTAATTAGCGTCGACAGTCACTTTTCTGGCAATAATTTCGATCGGTATTTTTGCAGAAGAACCGCCTCTGGTTTGCATGATGAACCTGATTTCATCATGCAAAATAGTCCCCCTGTAATCATGTGTGAGTTCGCTTGCCGACTGGGACCCCGACACTTCTGTTGTTATCGTCATGAAGCGCAGCTTGTTTTTCATCACCTTGCCATCGAGGATACCCCGTTTGGTACCGAGAAACGAAGCGCTACTATACACTTCGTCACCGTCACCGTTAAAGTTGAATGTCTCGGTATACTTTCAGTTACTCCAGCCATAGGTAACTTCAGCCTGCCATGTGCCGTTAACATTTGGCCGCGTGTCGGTGATTATCAGGTCCAGAAGGTTTTTTGCCGCACCGGTGAAGGTTGACAAACCTGCGACTATCGCGCCCAGGATAATCAGCGAAGCCACAATCGGGTTATTCCTGATCCTCGAATAAAATAAATCTACCAGGGTCTTTGGTTCACTCATAGGTTGCTGATTTCACTCGGTTATATTGTCGAAAATTCATAGTACCCGATGCACTGCAGTAGCGCTTGATCGCATGATGGTCGCATCGGGCTCGAGCCCGAATGTCGCAAGGGCGAATAATGAATACAACCAGTCAGACGGACTGTAACGTGAACTGGATTAAGATGGGTGTCGATGTGAGCAGATTAGGAAGAGCCGTTTGGGTGGCGCCGAGTTTTCGGGCGATCGAAATATGGATGCCTGGTGGAAGGTGCCTGAACTCATAGTCGATCTTCAGGTAGTCGAATGCCCAGCGCGCTTTCTCACAGTAATGCGAGATCGCAAATATGTGGAGCGCCGGTTTTGTCATCGACTGGCCGGGCTCAAATCGATTTTATCCGCGCGGGCACGCATGTTCGTGCCCGCGCGGGATCTTCTCGATCTGCCGCGGGAAAGCGTGCTCGCGCGCGACACCGAACGGTTTTACCGGCTTTCCAATGACTTCGTGGCTCCTGACCCCGGGCGTGATAACGTCCTGATCGACATTCGCTATTCGATGTTGCCAACCGGCGTCACACCGATGTGGGGTATCGACCTCAACCAGGCGTCGGCCACACAACACGCGAAGTTCAGGATTTATAGAGACCGATCTGAAGACATACGGGAGACGTTCGTCGCCATGCTACTGGGCCGTAATCTGTCTGAGTGACGCAATTTTGATGACAGTTTCCTTATTCCCCATTCCTGCCTAGTAACGCAGGCGAAATCGCTTCTCGAAGATATCGGCATCGTCGAAATGCCGCCGACCGACAAATGCCGTTGCTTGTGTGCCCGACTGGCGCATCGCGCCCGCACTGGCGATCCCCATCGGCCAGAACAGATAACGCTCACCCCGTTCGGTTCCCTCGATCAAGCCGTCAGGCCCGAAAATGCTGCGGGAACCCCCTCCCGGTAGTGGCAAAGTGCGCAATTCGTCATATTCAGCAAACCGGTATCCTTCGCCTTCGGCCGATTCGCTAAACGACACATTGCGCAAGTAGTGCGTGCGCGCCTGCACGACAACGCGCAGGCGGCCTGTATCCGGGATTACGGGCAGGGTCGTCGGCGTGAAAGACCATTCCAGAATGCGCTGCGGGGCTGGGAGGGGTTTGAGGCGAGGTGTCGGGAAAAACATGTGGTAGCAGCCGCAGGGGTGAATGCTGTCGAACAACACCGGCTCGCCGTCAGGCGCCAGAGTCACGCGCCACACGATACCGTCGAGATGACCGCCAAGCAGGTCGAGGCTGCCCTCCCGAGGGCGCTCCGGCATCCAGGCCGTATAGACCAACTGCAGCAGCGTGCGATTCTCAACCCGGGTGTAGCCAAGCCTGCGGTAGACCACCGAGCGTGATATGTCGACCTGCGGCGTTGCTGCCGACGACCAGAATAGACGACCGATCCGATCCATGTCTCCGCTGGTTTCTATTTCGAATACCGGCGCGTAGGTAGCGAACAGGCGATCCCGCTCCCGGTCGGTTAGTTGCGGCAGGCCCAGGGGATGTTTGCTCGCGCGGGCCAGGATCTTGCTGACCTCTGTGCGCGTGTACACGGGAATATCCGGAGGTACGTAGCGCAGCACCGGGTGAGCCGGCGGTTTACCCTGGCGCGCGTCAGCGAATGATTGTCTAGCCCGGTCCTGCCAGGCCTGAACGCCGGCGTAGAAAGGTAGTTGAGTCAGTTCGTAAAGGCCGAGCGTGCGCATGAACTTGCTGTAATCATCGGGGACGAAGGCGCGCCGATAGAGCTCGGCTGCGGCAGAAGGGTTGGAGGAGTCGGCGGAGAGTAAAATTTTGGCGCAATCCTGCGAGCGCAAAATAACCTCATCGCGGCCATCAGCAGCCATCTCGTCGATCCCCGTGGCCGGCAAATTTGCGATCTCGACTCGACGGCCGTCGGCGTCCAGCGCGCGCATTCGCTCCATCCAGGCCTGAAAAACCTGTCGATCGTTTTGTGCGGAATTTTTCATCGCGGCGAGGAAGCGGTCGATCCGTAAATAGGGGAATCCTACCACCCGCCGGGCCGCGATGTCGGTAACGCCATCACGCGATACGGTCTCGTCCAGCGCCGCGAACCAGCGCGCACACTCCGCCAGCCGAGCGTTGCTTGAGTCGAGATGATCGCGCTGCGGTGGCTGGATATTTGCGCAACCCGTTGCTCCTGACAGGAACACCAGCGCTAACCACCACAGCGGGAGGGTGAAATTTGAGCTCATGATAAACCTGGACAACTAAACCTGATTCGAATTCCATGCTGTGAGTGAAATCGCCAATTCCGATCGATTAAATCTGATGGTGATCATGTCTTTTATCCACTCGATGTATCGATCACCGAATATACTCGTTGAACTCGTCGCCTGGCAAATGGTCATAACGACTGTTTCCGAGGTATTGTTTATGAAAAATCTATTGTTGGTGACGCTAGTCGCGATCCTGACCGTAATCGGTCAACCCGCGTTTGCCGCGAGGGCAGTACTCGCGGGTGGCTGTTTCTGGTGCATGGAATCCGACTATGAAAAGCTCGACGGGGTAAGCGAGGTGGTCTCGGGTTTTACCGGAGGCTCGCATCCGGACCCGACCTACAACGGTGATCATAGCGGACATTACGAAGCGGTGGAGATCACCTACGATCCTGAAATTATCGACTACCAGGGAATTATTGATCATTTCTGGGTCAATCACGATCCCTTCGACGCGCGCGGGCAGTTTTGTGATAAGGGGCCCAGCTATCTCGCGGCGATATTTGTGGCCGACGATACAGAACTCGAAATCGCGGAAAAGTCCAGGCAACAGGTCGTTGAAATGTTTCCGGAGCAGGTCGTGGTAACGCCGATTCTGCCGCAGACGACCTTTTTTCCGATCAAGGGCGATGAGTCGTACCATCAGGATTATTACAAGAAAAGCCCGGTGCGCTACAAGTATTACCGCTGGGGCTGCGGCCGTGATCAGCGCCTTACCGAAATCTGGGGCGACAAAGCCACGCACAACTAACCAGTTATCGCGATTCAAGCACGAATATCTCAACCAGTATCATCCTCACCGGTTTCCCCTAACATTGGGTGGCTACCTCGGGCCTAAGTCCGCAAAAGGCGCTCCCAAACGGCAAAATGCGCCGTTTGGTCCATCCATGGAATCGCTTGGAGCGCGGCGTCCCTGCCGCGCTACACTTTTGCGGACTTAGGCCCGAGGTAGCCTCATATAGGTGTTGAGATGGATGACTCGGAAAGGGGCTTTACGTTGCATGCGGAGGCGGTGGTAGAATCACTGTTTTCCGACGAGCAAGGAATACCTGCCATGGGCTGTCAATACTTCGATCCCTGCGATCACGGCGCCGATACTTTTACCATTGCCATTCCCAAAGTGACCTTCGGTCGCGGTTGCCTGCATGAAGCCGGCGCCCGCGCCAACGGCCTGGGGATGACGCGCGTCGCCGTTTTCACCGATCCTTTTTTACGCGATAGTGCCTACGTTGCCACCGTGCTGGACTCGTTAAAGCAAGCCGGGCTAGACGCCGCGGTGTTCGACGAGATTACGATCGAGGCCGATGACGCCAGCGTCGCCCGCGGCGCCGATTTCATCGCTACGGGTGATTTCGATGGAGTCGTTTCGGTGGGCGGTGGTTCGGTCATTGACACGGCCAAGGCGGCTATGGTTTATGGACTTTATCCGACCGGGGATTTTCTCGATTATTTCGCACCACCACTGGGGGCGGGTAAAACGATCCCTGGTCGCCTGTTAACCCATCTCGCCTGTCCTACCACTTCCGGCACCGGCTCGGAATGTACTTCGCTCTCGGTATTGCGTATTAATAATTTAAGCACCAAGTTTGTGCTGGGTAATCCGCTACTGCTGCCGCAGGAAGCCCTGATCGATCCCATATGTTGCGCTACGCTGCCGGCGATGGTAGTCGCGTCTACCGGTTTTGACCTGTTGTGCCATGCGCTGGAATGCTATACGGCCAGGGCCTACACCCGCTGGGATAAGGTGGACGATCCGCGGAAACGACCGCTGATCCAGGGTGCTAACCCGTGGAGCGACCTGGCCGCGCGTAAGGCGCTTGAAATTGTCGGTGAGTACATGGACCGCGGGGTTAATAATGCCGACGATCACCAGGCGCGTGATCAGTTGATGTGGGGTGCGTCGCTCGCCGGAATGGCTTTTGGCAATACCGGCACGCATCTCGGGCATGCGCTTTCCTACGGCGTGACTCACCTGATGCATGATGTCACCACCGAGGGATATACCGTTAAATCACCGTTTGTGCCGCACGGTATCAGTGTCGTGGTTTCGGCGCCGGCGATATTCCGCTATACCGCTGAAGCCGCGCCCGAGCGGCATTTCGAGGCCGCAGGTTACCTGCAGGCCGATTTGCAGGGCGCGGGTAGTGCCGACTCCGGCGAAGCGCTGGCCAAACGCATCATCGAGTTGATGCAAAAAACCGGAGTTCCGAACGGACTAAATGGGGTTGGATTTGGTCCAACTGACGTTCCGGCGCTGGCAGCTTCCACCGCGCGCCAGGTACGCGCGATCGCGAATTCACCACGCAAAACCAATCTCGTAGATATCGAAAATATCTACGCGTCGGCGATGAGTTACTAACGCCGGCCCTGAGTTCGGCTACCAGCGGCACCAGAAACACGAAGCAGGCGACCAGGAAAAGCGCGCCACCCATCAGGCTGACCGGGTCATCGGCTCGAATGCTGGATGCCATGAAAAAAATGGCGGAACCAATAAACAGTATCCAGCCCCAGAGTTGATAGCGATGTTGCGCATGTTGCGACATGAGACATACCTGAATTGATCTATGTTGAAATAAATAATAAGGGCTTATGCATACACCCGTAAAATGATTAATTATATGCCAAATAGATAAGTATAAATTATCTATTGATTCGTAATTTCGACCCGTTCGATCGAGAAATATCATGTTACTTTATCGGCTTACTGGTGCTAGCATTCGCCGTTTAACCCAGTTATTTTCAGGGAACTCAAATGTTTGAAAACAGCTTAATGAACCAGATCCGCGAGCGTTTTTGCCACGTGGATACCTGTCCTTACTCGGGGCCACGCATCTTTTTTGAAAACGCCGGTGGTGGCCTGACGCTGAAATCGGTGGTCGAAGTGAACACCGAACTCGCCGGGATACCGGACAACCAGGGTCGTGATAACCCGGCTTCACAGGAACTGGTGCGTATCATCGCCGAGGCGCGCGACAATATGCGTTGCTTTCTCGGTGTTCGGGAAGGCCCGGTTTTCACCGGCGAAAGCGGCACCGAGCTCATATTTCGCATGGTGCGTGCAGCCGCATTGGGTTCCGCCGAGGGCGGTAACATGATCGGCAGCACGCTCGAACACCCTGCCACCGTCAGCGCAAGTAAGCGCTGGGCAAAAATTGCCGGTAAGGAATACCGTGCCGCGGTGCACAGTAACGACAGCGCAACGATTACTGCCGCAGACTATGCCGGAGTGGTTGATGCTGATACCCGCGTGGCGACGATTATCCACACCAGCCCGGTTACCGGCATGACGGTAGATATCGCCGCAGTCGTTAAAACCATCCGCGCGGCTTCGCCTGAATGCATCATCATCCTCGATGGTATACAGCATGCCGCGCACGGTGGCCTGTCGATCGACGACTATGATATCGATGGTTACGCGGTCTCGGCCTACAAGGTATTTTCCCGCCATAACTATGGTTTCGCCTGGTTATCGCCACGCCTGGCGACCTTGCCCCATGATCACCTCGACGGCACTGCGGACGATTTCTGGGAAATGGGTACACGGGATACCTCGGCATTTGCCTGCACCAGCAAGGTGGTCGAGTATTTTGACTGGCTCGGTTCGCATTTCACCGATTCCGCTGATCGACGCAGCCGCATCCTGGCGGCAGGAAAAGCGATCGGCGAACATGAACACGATTTGATCGAGTTGATGATCAACGGTGATGGCGAGCAGTCTGGGCTACGCGATATGCCTGAGGTTTACGTGATCGGCGGGCACGACAATGTTGCCCGCGAAGGCATGGTATCGATAATTGTCGAAGCTAAACCCTGCGCCGAAGTCGTTGCCGAGCTCAATGACAGGGGAATTCGTACCCACGTGCGTAAAGCGGATTATTTTTCCGGCAACATCCTGGAACCCCTGGGCAGACCTACCTGTATTCGGGTTTCCATGTGCCATTACAATACCGATCGCGAAGTACTGACTTTTCTGCGGGAACTGGAAGCTATCATCGCCGCGCATAACGAATCAGGGGTAAACGCGGCCTGAGGCAGCGTATGAAAACCGTTTTTACCATTCCTGTGCATGCGGGGATCCTGCAATGACCGCATCGTTACGGGATTTCAGCAATTGCGGGAATAACCCTGTGTTACAGGTAATCGGTGCCGGGCCCGCGGGCATGAGCCTGGTGCTCGCCTTGTGCAACCGGATTGCAGCGGCAAACGGTGATGTCGCGCGGGAGCAGTTCATGCTGGATAAGCTGATGATGTTCGAAGCGGGCAGCCGGCCCGGTGGCAAAATGGGGCATTATCATGTCAACGCTAACACCAGCGCACACGATGTGGTGCGGGGGATCGGCGATGGCACCCCGTTCGAGACGGTGCGCGATCATTACCTCGAACATCCGCAGACCCGGTCTGAACTTATCCCGCTACCGACAATAAATGCGCTGATGGTCGAACCGCTGGCGCAAACCATGGACGAATTCCTGGGCCATCGATTGCAGTGCGGGATCAAGGTAGCGCATATCGAGGTTAATGATGGTGGCTTTGCCAGCTATGACAATGAGAATCAATTACTGGCCCGAAGCAAAAATCTACTGTTTTGTTGCGGGGCCGACGAAATCCCGTTAGCCGAATTGCGACCTTACCGGGACCGCTGGGAAGCTTCGGCCAGGTTTCTGTTGCGCGACCACCTCGATGGCCTGGCCGAAGGCAGGAACCCTATAATTGTAATCGGCGCTTCGCATAGCGCCTTTTCATGCGTCTGGCGACTGCTATACGACCCATTGTTTGCCGAGTTCGCCAGCGGCAGGGAAATTCTCATGTTACAACGCCGCGAACGCATCAAACTGCGCTGTACGCCCGAATTCGCCAGCGAGCATCGTATTGCCTATGATCGGGAAGCTGATGTTTGCCCGACAACAGGGTTGGTATTTCGTAACGGGGGCCTGCGCAAGGATGCGAAAACCCTGTACCTTAAAATTCGTGACGGGCTGGAAAACAGGGTCAGACTGGTTCAGATGTCCGGGCTTGCTGAGCAGCAGCATATACTCGAGCAGGCTGGACTGATCCTGCAGGCGACCGGATTCGTCAGCAAGCTGCCGATGATCGAGCAGCAGGGTCGTACCATCAGGGTCGGCAACCCGACCAGTGACGGTGAGCTGCGCGATCTCGATAGTGAAACAACGATACCGGGATTGTTCGGCATGGGGCTCGGGTTGAATATCCTGCCGCCAGGCGCACCGCGGGGCGAGCCGAGTTTTTATGGCGGTATCCATGGATTTCAGTCTTATCCTATGTCGATAGCGCCTCGTATTATCAATCGTTTGCTGAAGGACATACCGACGGAGATGAGCAATTGAAAACACATGCACAGGCAGTGGTTATCGGTGGTGGGCTGGTGGGTTGCTCGATTCTTTACCACCTCACCAAACTCGGCTGGACCGATGTCATGCTGCTCGAACGAGATGAGCTGACCTCGGGTTCAACCTGGCATGCGGCCGCCGGTATTCATGGTTTGCACGACCACAACAATATTTCCAGGCTGCAGTATTACACCATGCAACTTTACGCGGAACTGGAACAGGAAACCGGGCAGGGCTGTGGCATTGTGCAGCCGGGGTCGCTGTACCTGGCACAAACGCGTGATCGCGAACACCAACTGCGCATGCAGGCTGCGAAGGCGAAATATTTCCAGGTCGAGTTTCACGAATTGTCGCGTGATGAGGCCGAGCGCATGCATCCGCTGGCTAATTTCGATGGTATCCGTTGCATCATGTACGAGCCTGACGGTGGTAACGTCGATCCATCCGGAGTGACTTACGCTTATGCCAAGGGCGCGCGTCAGCGTGGTGCCGAAGTGCATCGCTTTACGCCGGTTATCGCGACTACCCAACGCAGCGATGGTAGCTGGGATGTCGAAACCGACAAGGGCAGTATCCATGCGGATGTGGTGATTAATGCGGGCGGTTTATGGGCGCGGGAAGTTGCCGCGATGGCAGGCTTCGAACTGCCGCTTATGCCACTCGAGCATCAGTATTTTGTCACCGAAACCATTCCTGAAATCGAGGCGCTGGAAAAGCGTCTGCCCCTGGTCGCCGATCGCGACGGGGAGTACTACATGCGCCAGGAAGGGCAGGGACTGCTGGTCGGCGCCTATGAAAAAGATGGTCGCTTCTGGGCCGAGCACGGTACGCCGATGGATTTCGGTCACGAGTTGCTCGACGATGATCTCGAGCGTATCGAAGACAACATGTTACGCGCCTTTGAGCGCGTCCCGGTGCTGGCCGAGGCCGGCGTCAAGCGTGTCATCAATGGACCGATGATCTGGTCACCCGACAGTTCCGCGCTGATCGGGCCGGTACCCGAACTCCAAAACTATTTCTGCTGTTGTGGAATTATCCCGGGCTTTTCGCAGTCAGGCGGGCTCGGCATGACCATGGCGCAGTGGATCGTGGAAGGTGAACCCGAGATGGATCTGTTTCCCTGGGACCTGGCTCGTTTCGGCGACTGGGCGAGCAAACCGTTTACTAAAGCGCGC
>Ga0265306_10001694_pt1 | contig 10763 bp, 8 predicted proteins | sample Helome_3_FD_192493 | JGI IMG/M metagenome (GOLD analysis project Ga0265306, IMG submission 192493) | Marine sediment microbial communities from subtidal zone of North Sea - Hel_20160420 (Illumina Assembly) | ecosystem: Environmental > Aquatic > Marine > Subtidal zone > Sediment ...
CGATTTTGATGGCACTGTGGTTCATATTGCTGTGGATGGCAACTACGCCGGCTATATTGCTATCGGTGATGAGATTCGACCGGATGCGGAAAGGGCGATCATGGGTCTCCGAGCGAACGGTGTCGAAAATATTGCAATGTTGACCGGCGATAACATTTGCGCGGCTGAGGCTGTCTCAAAAAGGCTTGGTCTTGATCGCTTCTACGCAGATCTACTACCGGAAGACAAAGTCAGAATATTTGAAACAATCGCAAAAGAGAATCAGAACAAGCGAAAGATTGCATTCGTTGGTGATGGTATTAATGATGCACCCGTCATCGCCCGAGCAGATATTGGCGTGGCAATGGGTGCATTGGGCTCTGATGCCGCTATCGAAACCGCCGATGTTGTACTGATGACAGATTCACCTTCTAAATTGGTTGAAGCTGTTTCGATTGCAAAACAAACCCGCAAAATAGTCTGGCAAAACATAAGCCTGGTATTTCTCATTAAAGCAATTTTCATTGCTCTTGGAACCATGGGGCTGGCATCTATGTGGGAAGCGGTGTTTGCCGACATGGGTACTGCTTTAGTCGCCGTAGCAAATTCTACAAGGATATTGGGCAAACGAAGTGTCATCACCTAATTGGATTTTATTATGCATTATTACAATCCCTTCGATTATGTCTTCCGGCTATTTGTCCAACATTCCGGGTGATGGTTTTGGGGTATATATTTTATTTTCGAATCTACAATAAAATAGGCTTAATGAAAAATATAACAAACCGTATTCATCATAGCTTTTACAGACATCTAAATTATTAATTAAAATCCTTCCATTCAGTTACCTCCGACAGTGGCTCTGATCACCTTGTAGCCCTCCTTTTCCATGGCCGAGGCAACTTTATCCTGAAGCTCTTTTCCGGGAGTCAACGCACTCATGTATCCACCGCGACCACCGCCGGTGACCTTGGCTCCAAGGGCCCCCAATTCAAGGGCTTTGTCACAGAGATAGATCAGGGTTTCATGGGATAGATCCATGTCGATTAGAATTTTATGATTTTCTGTCATCAGGCGGCCCACCGTTGCAAGATCATAATTTTCAAGGGCTTTTTTCATTTCAAAGGCCTGCTCGGTAATTTTTTGAAGCCGTTTTTTGAACAATTCCGGATCTTTTACCCGCTGCGCCTGAACATGATCATCCAGTTTGGAGGTGTCGGCCGTCACACCGCTGTTGCCCAACACAATTTCAATGGGTTGTTTCAAATTGATATGTTCCCAGATTTTTTCGCCATTTTTGATGTGATAGAGAATCAGGCCGCCATAGGTCGAGGCGGTGTTGTCGACCCCGCTGGGGGTGCCGTGGTAGGCAAATTCGCCTTCCCATCCGAAATGGTTGATCTCGTCGATGGTAAGCCCGAGATCAAATTCGTCATTTAAAGCCCGGGCCAGTGACACGCTATGGGCGGCACTGGCGCCGACACCGCTGCCGGCCAGCAATGATCCGCCGTAGGTAATTTTCAAGGGGTATTTCTTGACGTCGATTTTCATCACTTCCAGCTGGTGGTTGATGGACTCGATCTGCTGGTGCTTTTTCTTTTCTTTGTATCCCGGCACCTCGGTGCGGTTGTCTTCCAGAATCCATCCGTCACCCTCTTTTAACCTTTCAACTTCACACACGGTCTCAAAAGGGATCGATGAAACAATGGCCGGGACTTCTTCCAAAACAAATTGATCACCGATTAAAATGGATTTTCCCAATGCGGTTCCGATACCCATAAGAAGCTCCTTTATCGTAGTTGATTAAGTTGATTGGGTTGATTAAGTCGAACAGGGGACCGGGCTGAACTTAAATATTAAGCACTTAAAAGTGGCTTCAGAACCCAGATTATGTTCGAGAGCAAAGCGTCCCGTGAATTTAAAGCGGAGTCCCGCCTACGGCGGGATGAGCAGTACATTTCAATTCGCGGGACAACGCAGCTATCAAACATTAGATGGGGTTATGAAGCCGCTTTCAGGATTTTTTCCATTTCTTCTATTAATAGCGCCTCTTTCCCGATGGCCACGGTGGTGGCGGCTGTCAGGGTGTGGCAGGCGTCTGAGAATCCGCCGAGTTTATTGGTGGCTTCGGGTAATAAAACATCCAGTCCCATGGTTTTACCGGTTCTGATGTTCGCCTCCATTTTGGCTGACACACGCATGGATATTTTTACATCTTTCATCCCGATGGGGCCGAAACCCGGAATTTCATCGGGAATAATTTGAAAACCGGCGACGTATTTATCGGGATCCATGTATTCCGTATTTTTAATGGCATCACAGAAGACACCGATCATTTTGACTCCCATGGGTTCGAATCGATTCTCGACCTGAAACCACTGGATGTGATCCGTCTTTATCAGGCCACCCGATTGGATTCGTTTCAGTTCTTTTTCAAATGCTCTCGTCTGAACGGACTTTAGCTCCTCGAGCATTCTGTCGGTATCCTCTGTAGCTCCCTCAAGGCAGACCTTAATGCCCATGTCCGGTCCGTTTTGATAATAGCCGGCGGCTCCCAGAGTGTCCAGGCAGGCACCGAACTCATCGCAGGGTACCTGACCCCGTGGGGTGTTCAAATAATAGCGTTCTCCGACTTTCTGTTCTCTAATTTCCATTTTGCCCTGGGTAACGGCTGCCAGGGCAACATCACGATTTTCGCTTACCAGACAGCCGTCCACGAAAAATTCGTCGCCCACCGCCCCGATGGCGGCGAGATAGGCCAGGTCATTATTGGCCGGGTCCAGAGTGTGGGCAAACAAATAGCATGTGGTTGAACCCGATATATCGCGGTCGCCTTTTAGGCCATAGAGGCATGGATCCAGATTGTGCACTTTGGGATCGGTAGACGCTTCAGCTACATGGTGATCCAGGATCAATGTCAGGTTACGTCCCCGGTTCAAGTCGGACAGGATCGGGGCGATCCGGCCGGCAAAATCGGCGAAGACGATAATTCCGCCTTCCTGCTCATAAACCTTATGCAGCAGCGCCGGATAGGGTTTTTCCAGGCAATAGCGCTTGATCTTAAAGCCGGCCCTTTCAAAGGTTCGGGCAAGGATTGCGCCTGAGCTTAGTCCGTCGGAATCATTGTGATGAAATATCTGAACTTCTTTTTGGGGCCATTGCGTGACTTCTTTTATAGCCTTTTCCATGTCTTTGATTAATTGTTCCCGCAAGGATGAGCTCCTTTTGATTTAGAAAGTTGTCATGTAATTTGCCCTCATTAACGGAGGAAACCGGCAAAGTCAATATAATTTACTCGGACTTGATTGTCTTTTATCATTGTGCAATAAAGTAACCCTAAACCCTGAACCTTTGTACCCTGAACCCATTAATATGAAACCATTTGATCAGTTCCCCGAAAATTTAAAAAAAAGCATTGGTTATGTCTTAACAGATATTGACGATACCCTAACGAACAACGGTCGACTTCCAGCTGTTGTCTTTGCCGCCATGGAACGCTTGAGATCTGCCGGGATAAAAACCATTCCCATCACCGGCCGGCCGGCCGGCTGGTGCGACCATATAGCTCGAATGTGGCCGGTGGACGGTCTGGTGGGTGAAAATGGTGCTTTTTATTTCCTTTACGATGACAGCCTCCGGAAAATGCAGCGGCGCTACTTTAAATCTGACGAACAGCGGATCGCCGATCGCAAGCGACTGGATAATTTAAAGGGCGAAATCCTGCATAAAGTCCCGAGGTGCCGAATATCGGTGGATCAGGCTTATCGCGAGGCCGATCTGGCCATTGATTACTGCGAAGACATCGAGCGGCTGCCGGACCATGATATTGATAAGATTGTGAGTTTATTTGAAAGCGCCGGTGCTCAGGCAAAAATCAGTTCAATCCATGTCAACGGCTGGTTTGGTGACTATAATAAGCTCACCATGACCGGGATGATGTTTGAAGAAGTATTTGGCCACCGGCTGGAGGAAATAAAGGATCAGGTAATTTATACCGGTGACTCTCCCAACGATGTACCGATGTTCTCCTATTTTTCAAATTCGGTTGGGGTAGCAAATGTATTGCAATTTGAAGGGAAAATGGAACATTCTCCGGCCTGGGTCACTAAAAAAGAGGGTGGGTACGGGTTTGCGGAGATGGTGGATATATTGCTGGAATAAATTCTTAGATCCTAAGCCGGACGAGCCGGTTGGAGCAAAGCTAATTTGAATTAGCGTTGACACCATCAGCGTACTATGCGATTAAGAATTATTGGATCCGCAAGATTTATCCCTATCAAAAATTCACATATTCCCCATCGTGAAGTGAAAAGTGGCTCTCATACTGCGCTGAATATCGATCCCAAATTGAAATCCTTTGTATTTATGATACAATAAAAAAATGGTTCACGCCGTTTGATTGAATATCGGCTCGAAAAATTTCATTTGGCCAGGCACGGCACAACTATCTATCTCATCACTGTTCGTGTATTTTGTCTAAAGTATGTATAGAAAGGATTTTTTATGGAATCTTCAGAAGAAAAGAAACCCATAAAAAACGATATACCAGACGAAATCATGATGAAAGTGTCATCTTTTCCCAGCATGCCGCGGGCAGGGATTAAGTTGAGGGCGCTTCTCGCAGAAAAAGATGTGTCGGTAGATGACATTGAAGGTATTTTGCGCCATGATCCGGGGCTTGCCACCAATGTTCTCAGGTTGGCTAATTCTGCTTTTTTTGGCCTACCCCAAAAAGTTGGATCGTTGAAGCATGCAGTTACGTTACTGGGACTTAAGCGGTTTTCCCAAATTGCAGTCAGTGCCAGTATGAGCAAAACTATGAATAAAGCTGTCGAAGGCTATGGATTATCCCCTGGAGAACTCTGGTTCCATTCAATCGCAGTATCTAATACCGCGGAAGCAATTGCAAAGTATAAGAAATTTGATGAAACAAATGATGTTTTTACACCGGCCTTGCTCCATGATATGGGGAAACTGGTTTTAGGAGAATTTGTTGAAGAAGAGTTGCAAAAAATTCAAAACATTACTGCAAATGGCGTCCCTTTGGATCTATCCGAAAATATGGTCCTTGGAACTGATCATGCTGAAATCGGGGCCCTGATTCTGGACAGATGGTCGATTCCCGTTGATATTGTTAATGCGGTTCGCTGGCACCACAATCCGGAGCGTAATAAAAAGCCAACGGTGAAATCAGATATGGTTTATTTATCAAACTTAATGTGTCAACCACATGGTGACAGTGATTCAGTTGAAGGACAGTTTAGCACGCCATCTCCTGCAGTGCTCGAGCGATTGGGCATTAATTTAGTGCAATATGAAGGATTTGCTGAAAAAGCTCACACCTGGATGAAAAAATTATCTGATACGCTAACCTTTGATTGAAACAGTTAGTTAGTCTCTCACTTTAATAGTCCTCTCCCTAAATTCTGTTCTGACCATTTCCGCTGCAAATTCTTTATCGCAGGCCCCGAACTCCTGGCTGGCGCCGTAAATAGCTATGGTGCCATCGGGTTCGAAACGAACCATGGCCCCTCCGAGCTCGTGGACCAGAGCGTTTTCAAATCCGAGGCTTTTGATTTCCGCTTCGGTGTTGCGCAAAATCTCTCTGTGCCAGAGGTCTCCGGAGCGGAGCAGAACGGTTTTTTTGATCCCGTCACCGCTGACGGATACCAGCAGGATTTTGCCGTTATAGCCTTGGGGCAAGATGACCTCAGGTATCAGCCGATTTGGCTCAGTTCTCTGCCCATAAGGATCGTTCAACGCATTTTGCGGTGGTTTGCCACCCAAGACGCGTGCAATGTTATCGGCGAAAAATTGGAACCGCTTTTTGTGAAAATACAAACCATCCGGCTCACCGGCGTTGTGGGGCGATAGAATCACATTTTCCAGCTTGCGCAACGGACTTGCTGCAGGCAATGGTTCGGTTTCAAATACGTCCAGGCCGGCACCGCCAATCCGGTTGTGGCGTAAGACCTCGATCAAAGCAGGTTCATCCACGACAGCCCCCCGGCTGGTGTTGATAAGAAAAGCATCCGGTTTCATCGACCCGAATTCCTGCTTTCCAATCATGTGGTGCGTTTGTCGGTTTAAAGCCACATGCAGTGTGATAATGTCAGATTGTTTGATAAGGGTATGCAACTTGACAAGTTTGATATCGCTCACGTTCCGGATTGAGCGATAGTGATAACCAAGGACTTGCATATCAAACGCAGCTGCCAACCGGGCGATCTCCTCGCCGATGTGTCCCAATCCCACAATTCCGATCACTTTTTGTGACAGTTCAGAGCCGTTGTAATCCACGGCAAATTTACCGCTTTTCAAAGCCCGATCCAGTGTGAGGATGTTTTTATGCCAGCCAAGGATGAAGGCAAACACGTGTTCGGCAACTGCCCGGGCATTGATACCGGCTGCGTTGGCCACATAGATACCCCGTTCGGTACAGGCGTTGATATCGACATTGTCATAGCCGGCGCCGGTCTGGATCAACTTAAGCTTTTTGGCATGCTCCAACAGCCTCCGGTCGATCATGGCACCCTCGGGTACGATGACATCCGCATTACCAATAGCACAAATTAAGTCTTCGTCCTCTACGGTGACAATTTCCCATTCCTTTGGGAATTGGGCAGCCATCATATCCTTGGTCTTTTTGGGTGTCTCCCTGACTATAACGACTTTCATATCTGATCTCCTGGATGGTCATTGCGGTTTTAGGTGCCATGCTTGACTTATTCGATACGTGATGCATTCTGAATCTGTAACAAGTAAGGCCAGGATGAGCTGGTTGGAATTTGTCAATTCAGGAACTATGAAATAAAAGATTGACAATTAATTATAAGCGGCTCATTAAAAACAGACATTTTTTAACAGTAATAATACGGATGTCTGATTTAAAACTCAAGATTTACCTGATCCGAGTTTTCTGCTGATGCCCCTCTAAGATTTCAGAACTGTCAGCAACTGTAACTGCTGCAGTAGGCGCAATTCAAAATACGGGAGATATAATTGAACGATGAAAATCAAGATTCCGACTAAAGTGCAGTGCTACCAGATGATAAGGCAAATGAGGATGAGGGACCATATCGTCATTCATTCGCTCCAGGTCTGCCGGGTGGCAACCTTTTTAACGGAACATCTAAACAAACAGCATAACCGGCTCAACTTTGGTTTAATCCGGTCTGCTGCCTTGCTGCATGATATTACCAAAACCCGCAGCTTTAAGACCCGGGAAGATCATGCCCTGACCGGCGGCAAGTATCTGAGCGATAACGGATATCCGGAAATCGGAGATCTTATCCGGCAACATGTTACGCTGGACAAATATTCTGTTGCCGGGTCAATTTTCGAAGCGGAAGTTCTCAATTATGCCGATAAACGGGTTTTGCATGATGAAATCGTCGACCTTGACAGACGCCTGGACTATATCCTGGAAAGATATGCTGAGACACTGACCCATCGGGAGCGAATAAATGGGCTCTGGCAAAAAACAAAAGAAATGGAAAATAAGTTGTTCAAAGATCTGACCATTGCCCCTGACGATCTTACCCGTCTAATTCCTCATAACGGATACACTGCCGACCTTCAGAAATATCAAAAATTGGCCGATCAGATTCAGGCCAAATAATAACCTGAATTTATGAAAAACATGATAATTATTATTTTGACTTATATGTCAATTGAATTAAAATTCTATTGCAGGATGTCTGCAAATCACCTGAGAAAAGAGCCTATTGTAGGATTGGGCAACTGTTAAAACCATTAAAATAGAATTCAACAATAAAAAATCAGGAGGAAATAATGGACAGGGAACCATTAATCCGCAGAAAGACCGCCATTTCATATAAGACGGAAGAAAAAACCGTCATGCGCGGATACGATTTAAGCGAGCTGGCGGAAGAAGGCTATTCGTTCTGTGACGCATTGTTTGTCATGTACCAGAACCGAATTCCGACCGAGAAAGAAGAAAAAATGCTCAAATACGAAATGGGGGTCTTTATGGAGCACTCGATGTCGCCCTCGGCCGTAGCCGCCATTGGGGTGAGCGCCGGTCGACCGAACCTTCCCTGTGCAGTGGCAGCGGCTGTTTCGACTTTTGGCGGGGTTCACGGTCCGGGCGCCGCCCACGGATATATGCTGAACAAATATCTCGAGCGTGCCAGAAAAGAAGGCAAGACCGTGGACGAAATGGCCAAGACCCTGGTCGATGAATACATGGATGCCGGCAGACCGGTTATGGGTATGGGGCAGCCCCAGCACATTGACAGCGATCCCCGTGCGGAACCGATTCACCTCCGGCAGGAAGAGCTGGAAATCGAGGGTGTGTACCTCGAATTTCAAAGAGCCCTCGAAAAACATTTTCATGCCCGCCGCAAAAAAGAGGGGCGCTCGTACGTGGGCGTCAATGTTGTAGGCTCCGGCAATACGGCTTTGATGGAAATCGGGTTTTCTCCCAACGCGGGCTGGTGCTTAGGCAGCGTTTGCCGGGGGTTTAGCTGTGCCGCTCATGCCCTGTTTAATATGAAAAAAGGACGGGCCTGGGGAGCTTCCAGAAATGAGCCGATGGTGCAGATGATTGATCTGTCCATGATCAAATATGTCGGTCCTGAAGACAGGGTCGTACCCAAGCAGGCAGACAGGCAGGAGCAGGCCAGGAAACAGAAAGAAGAGGGAGAATATAAAAAATGGGTAATTTAACGGATAAGCCGGAGTTAAACGAGAAAAAAGGGCAAATTGGCAACCTTGATAGCCCGAAAAATCCCTTTGAATATATGAAACGTGAATACGGAACCGTTCCCCTGGACACCGAGCGGGCCCCGTTTCAATGGGTGTCGGAAGTCGCTTACAAAAATGTTCATCGGATTGTTTCGCGGGGTTATGACACGACCGAGGTCATGGAGGAAGGTTACGGCGTCGTTGATATGCTGTTTATTGACTATCAGGCCCGGATCCCTCTGATCGAAGAGGAACAAATGCTTAATTATGTCATGATCCTGGCCCTGGAAGACGGTTTGTCCATGCCGGCAGTTATGTCCCGCATGGTGGCCAAGTCCAAAACCTTTTTGACCCAGGCTGCCGGAGCATCTATTCTGGCATTTGGGCATGCCTACGGGGCTTATTCGGCCTTCGGCAACCGTCTGGAGCACTATCTTACTAATGCTGAGGCCGAAGGCCACACTTTAGGGCAAGCTGCTGAATTGCTCGTAAAGGAGAATATTTATGACGAGGCTCTGGGTGTTTCCGGTCTGATGCTCAAAGATCCGGCTGCACAGCGGATGATTGCGCGGGCCGAAAAACTGGGTGTGGCCGGAAAATACATCGAGTTTACCAAAGAGATTGTCAAAGCCGCTCAAGAGCTGAGTGAGGAACCGACTGATCTGGATATGCTGGGTGCCACCGGGGCTACCATGCTGGATCTTGGCTTTTCGCCGGAGGCCACCTGGGCCATTCTGGCGGTTACCCGGGCCTTTGCCACCGGCGCCCACTATATTGAGGAAGTTGAGCGCAACCCTTACTGCCGGACCGGTCAAACACTGACCCCCAAAGAGTTTTATGATGGACCCGAAGACCGACCGGTTCCGCCGCTGAAAGATCGCAGCAAGGTCGCCAAGTCAGGCATCTGCCAAACAATCGACGAATGGGCCGAGGCCAGAGAAGAAAGAAAGAAACTCGTCGGCAGCGGGCATTCGATTGTTGAGGAGATCGAGGATCCCAGTAAGAAGTCGGGAATTAAGAAGGTGGGTAAGCTTTAGGAAATAAAAGAAGGTTTCGGGCTAAATTAGGTTTCAGGTTTCAGGTGTCAGGTTTCAGGATGAACGTCGGAGTATACCGAAACTGAAACCTGAACACTGACACCTGAAACCTATAGAAAGGCCCTATATATTTAATCATTTGAGGAGCTTGTTATGGAAGTTGTAAAACCTGTCAAAAGGAATATCCTGCTGAATCCCGGGCCGGCAACTACCACCGATACGGTGAAATACGCCCAGGTGATTCCGGACATTTGCCCCCGGGAGAATGAATTTGTTGAGGTTATGGCTGAGGTCCGCAAGGAATTGGTAAATGTTGTCCATGCCGACCCGGAAAAATACACAGCGGTTTTGTTTACCGGCTCCGGAACCATTATTCAGGATGTACTCGTAAATTCTTTGGTTCCGGAAGGCAAAAAACTTTGTGTGGTCAATAATGGGGCCTATTCCAGCAGGATGGTGGAGATTGCCGAATATTATCATATCCCCTGCGTCAACCTCGAATTCCCCACCACCGGTTTGCCGGATCTTAATGTCGTCAAAGACACTCTGGAAAACGACAAAGACATTGCGGTGGTCGCCACCACCCATCACGAAACGGGTACCGGGGTTTTAAATCCGGTGCGGAAAATTGGAAAAATGGCCCATGACAATGGCTGTGTGTTTATAGCAGACACTATTTCAACCTACGGTCTGCTGCCGATTGACATCGAAGAAGAGAACATCGATTTTTGTATGTCCTCTGCCCAAAAGGGGTTGTGCGGCATGACCGGTGTTTCCTGGTTGGTGGGTAAAATCGATGAAATCGAAAAGACAAAGAGCTATCCGAAACGCTCATATTACTGCAATCTTTTCATGCAATATGATTTTTTCGACAGAGTCGGCGAGATGCATTTTACCCCGCCGGTTCAGGTCCTCTATGCCTTGCAGCAGGCCATCAAGGAATACTGGGAGGAAGGACAACAAGCCCGTTGGGATCGCCTGACCAAATGCTGGGAAGCGATTCACAGGGGACTGGATGAAATCGGTATCGATACGGTG
>Ga0265306_10001695_pt1 | contig 10758 bp, 9 predicted proteins | sample Helome_3_FD_192493 | JGI IMG/M metagenome (GOLD analysis project Ga0265306, IMG submission 192493) | Marine sediment microbial communities from subtidal zone of North Sea - Hel_20160420 (Illumina Assembly) | ecosystem: Environmental > Aquatic > Marine > Subtidal zone > Sediment ...
GCCATTGTGCTGGTTGACATCATGCTCCTTCCCTGGATTGTATTTTAGGGTATGGGCACCTGGTCGAGGAGTTCCTGAATTTGTTCATCCGGTGACTGGCTGAAACCTGAAGTCGGGCTTAAGCGATGCCGGGCAAGTCCTGTAAAGACGGTCTTGACGTCTTCCGGTGTCACGAAATCCCGGTTGTCCAGGAATGCGAGCGCCCGGCTTGCACGCAGCAAGGCAAGTCCGGCGCGCGGTGATAATCCTGTTTCGAACCATCGGTCATCACGTGTTTCCTGCAATAGCGCCTGGATGTAATCCAGCAGATTTTCACTGACATGGATGGCTTCGCAATCACCCTGGAGCGCTGCGATATCTTCCGGACTCAGCATGGCGGTTGTCCGGTCCAGTACCCGGGCCCGATCCTCCGTGGTCAGCAGTTCCCGCTCTGCGGCCGGGTCGGGATAACCCAGTGAGAAGCTGAGCAAAAAGCGATCGAGCTGTGAATCAGGCAGCGGGTAAGTGCCGACCAGATCCAGGGGATTCTGAGTTGCCATGACAAAGAACGGACTGGGCAGGACATGGGTCTCACCTTCGATGGTCACCTGGCCTTCGGCCATTCCTTCGAGCAGCGCGCTCTGTGTTTTTGGGGTTGCGCGGTTCACTTCATCGGCCAGAATGACCTGCGAAAAAATGGGGCCCGGATGGAATTCGAACTCGTCTTTTTCCCGCTTATATATGGATACGCCCAGGATATCTGCAGGTAACAGGTCGCTGGTAAACTGGATTCTCTGGTAGTTTGATCCGATCACCCGCGCGAGCGCATGAGCCAGCGTGGTTTTTCCGACACCGGGCACGTCTTCAATGAGCAGGTGGCCGCGAGCCAGCAGACAGCAAAATGACAGGCTGACCTGTTGGTCTTTTCCCAAAAGAATATCATTGACCGCAGCCCTGGCTCTGAGCAATCGCCCGTGCCTGCCTTCTGTGCTTTCCTGAGCAGAAATTACGCTACTGTTCATAATCCCCTATCCAGCATTTCGCGGATTACCTTCCTTGACGTGCACGGAGTATACCATCCACCCCAAAAGCCGGTATATTCAGCAGCATGTCCAATTCCAAACCACTCACTGCCCTGATTTTGCCCGGCGGTGGTGCGCGTGGTTCATACCAGGTTGGCGTACTCAGGGCTATCAATGAAATCCAGGGAAAGGGCAGAAACCCTTTTCCGATCATTTGCGGAACGTCCGCCGGCGCCATTAACGCCGTTGTGCTGGCCAGCCATGCCCATGAATTTACCAGGGGTATCGAGCGGCTGGAACGCTTCTGGTCGACCATGTACTGTTCGCGTGTGTACCGGACGGACGCCTGGTCTGTACTGAAAACAGGACTGCAATGGGGTTTATCCCTGTTGTTGGGCGGCCGTTTGGTTGCCCACCCCAAATCGCTACTGGACAATGATCCTCTGCGTGACTTCCTGTCCAGATCACTGCAGTTGGATGGAATAGATGCAGCAATCCAGCAGGATGCTTTAAGAGGACTGAGCATTACCGCTTCAGGCTATACCTGCGCTGCAGCCATCAGTTTTTACCAGGCCGCTGAAGACATCAATCCCTGGAACCGGACGCGGCGCCACGGCAAGCCGGTGAAAATCGGCGTCAACCACCTGCTGGCTTCGGCCGCATTACCCCTGTTGTTTCCTGCCGAACGGATTGGAAACGAGTTTTTCGGTGATGGAGGTATGCGCATGCTCGCTCCGCTGAGTCCTGCGATTCACCTTGGCGCCGACCGGCTCCTGGTCATTTCCACCCGGGATGAAAAACCAGATCCTGCGCCTGCTGAACCGGTTCTATATCCCTCGCTGGGAGAGATCGGCGGCTACCTGCTGGACACCATTTTCATGGATACGCTCAATGCTGATCTGAGCCGCTTGGGCCGTATCAATCGAACCCTGGATTTATTGTCTGAAGAAAAACGCGAACAAACCAAACTCAAAGCAATTGAGTCTCTCGTGATCCGGCCGAGTCGCGATTTGCGTGAGGTGACACGACAGCATATGGGAGAGATTCCACGGGCCGTGAGAACATTGCTGCGGGCCCTGGGAGGCTGGGGCAGGGATTGGCGCATGGCCAGTTACCTGTTGTTCGATTCGGTATATTGCAGGGAGCTGATTGAGATGGGCTACCAGGACGGATTGAACCAGCGCGAAGAGATCAAGGATTTTCTGGACTAGGCGTTTTTTACAGCCGGCCTGAAGGCCGGATCTTCGAACCCTTCAATTTCCGCGCGGGTAAATTCATCCACATCGATTACGGCGCGCGCTGCCTGCTGCGCCAGGCGTACTGTCGTCGCCTGTTCTTCCGTGATGACGCCGCTTTCAACGGCTTTTTGCACCAGCGTTTCGTAATTTTCATAGGTGACAGACTGGTTGAGAGCGTTGCGAATGGCGTTTTCAGCGTTGGTTGCCGTCAGCACAAGGTGAAAGGCGGTGTGAACGCGTCCGCTGGCGTCGTCCTGGTCTGACAGGTACACACCTGATACCAGGCGATCCCTGCTTTCACTCTCGCTCTGCAGGATCCTTGCGATTTCCTTTCCTGTGCGGTCAGATGGTTGGGAATAGGGTGAGCCCAGGGGGAAAATGATCCATTTGACCAGGCCGCCCATGCCGGGCACCGGGAAATTATTGAGCACACCCTTGAGGCTTTCCTGAATGGTCAAAAGACTATCGTCCATCGCCCATCGGACAAATGGCAGGTCGGCATCCGGCCGGCCGTCGTCCTCGAATCGCTTGAGCACGGCACTGCCCATGTACAGGTGAATCAGCGCATCGGCCAACCTGCCGGAAAGTGTTTCCTTGAACTTGAATTTGCCGCCAAGCACCAGCAACACCAGGTCGGATGTAAAACTGAAGGCCGCACTCATGCGGGTTAATTGACGGAAATAATAGGCGGTTGGTCCAGGTACCGGGGCATTGGTTGCAAACCCACCTGATATACCCAGCATCCAGGCCCGGACTGTGTTGCTGATGATGTGTCCTGCGTGCGAAAAAATAACCCGGTCGAAGGTTTTACGTGCACCTGGCCTGGGGTCGCGTGCTGCGTCCATTTCTTTCAGCAGCCAGGGGTGGGCACGGATCGCGCCCTGGCCAAAAATAATCAGCGAGCGGGTCAGGATATTCGCGCCTTCCACAGTGATCGAAATCGGCAAGGCCTGGTAGCCGTGAGCGAGGTAATTTCCGGGCCCGGTTATGATGCCTTTGCCGCCATGAATATCCATTGCATCGTTGACACAGCGACGGTTTTCCTCGGTCAGCTGATATTTGAGAATCGCGGACAGAACGCCAGGTCTTTCACCCTGGTCAAGCGCAACCAGGGTCAATGTGCGTGCTGCGTCCATGCGATAAGTCCGGCCACCGATCCGGGCCAGGGGTTCTTCAATGCCTTCAAATTGACCAATAGGGATATTGAACTGTTTGCGAATACGGGCGTAGGCGCCGGACATAAGCGCCGACATTTTTCCACCCGATGTTCCCAGTGCAGGCAGAGAGATCGAGCGGCCTGCAGCAAGGCTTTGCATCAGCATGCGCCACCCTTGCCCGATGCGTTCCTGCCCACCAATCACCCAGTCCACAGGGATGAATACATCTTTTCCCCGGGTGGGGCCGTTCATGAAAACAGCGCCTACCGGCATATGCCTGTTGCCGATTTCAACACCGGGAGTGCCGGTGGGAATCAGCGCACAGGTAATCCCCAGGTCCGGTTCCTCGCCCAGCAAACCATCAGGGTCCATGGCTTTGAACGCCAGACCAAGTAGTGTCGCTACTGGTGCCAGGGTGATGTAACGCTTGTTCCAGGTGAGCTTCAGGCCGAGGACAGTCTTGCCCTGGTGCTCACCCATGCAAACGATGCCCATGTCATTCATGCTCGCGGCGTCTGAGCCGGCGGTGGGGGATGTCAGGGCAAAGCACGGAATTTCTTCGCCGCTGGCCAGTTTAGGCAAGTAGTGATTCTTTTGTTCCTCTGTACCATAGTGCAGCAGCAGCTCGCCGGGACCCAAAGAGTTTGGGACCATGACGGTGATCGCGGTAGTCAGGTTGCGGCTGGCCAGTTTCATGACGACGGCCGAATTGGCCTGGGCCGAAAATTGGAGACCACCGTACTTCTCGGGAATGATCATCCCGAAAAAACGCTGTTCACGCATGAAATCCCAAAGCTTGTCAGGCAGGCGCCGGTGGGTGTCACAAATTTCCCAGTCGTTGGCCATGCGGCAAAGCTCTTCTACCGGCCCATCCAGAAAGGCCTGCTCAGTTTCGGTCAAAGCGGGTGCCGGTGTTTTAAGCAGGTTGCGCCAGCGGGGGCGGCCGGAAAATATTTCTGCATCCCACCAGACTGTGCCGGCATCCAACGCCTCCTGCTCGGTATCGGAAACGGTCGGCAGCGCCTTGCGAAACAGACCGTAAAGCCGGTCGCTGATCAATAACCGCCTCAGCGGGGTAATCGCAAACCCGATCAGAGTGACGGCAACGATTCCGTTGGCGAAACGAAACCAGCTGGGCACGTAAAACAAATGGCGCAGTTCTGTCCAGCCTATGGTCAGTGCAATCATTATGGCCATCGACATGACCAGTGAAACCCGGTTATAGGCCAGGATCAGGACGGTGGCGGTCAGGATGAGAAAATAGAGGATTTCCATCGGTAACCCTCATCATATGATTGACCGGAAGTAAGGGTCAAGATGAAGCCAGCAGCCGATTGCACCAGCGGATACTTGCCCGTAGAATTAACGGGATATAGATGCGATTTATTCATGAAATCGTTATTGAAGAAAAAGACTTAATAATCATAAATATACGAGGAGTTTCTAAGTGCAAGTCGAGAGAACATTATCCATTATCAAGCCCGACGCAGTCGCCAAAAATGTCATTGGTGAGATTTACAGCCGATTTGAACAGGCAGGACTGAAAGTTGTGGCGGCCCGCATGAAACAACTGAGCCGCGCCGATGCCGAGGAATTTTACGCGGTTCATTCCGAACGGCCATTTTTTAACGACCTGGTCGGGTTCATGACTTCTGGGCCGGTGATGATCCAGGTGCTGCAAGGCGAAAACGCGATTGCGCGCAATCGTGAACTGATGGGTGCAACCAATCCGGAAGAAGCTGCTGCGGGTACCATTCGCGCTGATTTTGCGCAGAGTATCGACGCCAATGCAGTTCACGGGTCAGATGCACCTGAGACAGCAGCGGTGGAAATCGCCTGTTTTTTCAGTGATAGCGATATCACTTCCCGTTAGCGGCTCTGAATGTCCGTAACCGAAACACGTATCAACCTGTTGGACCTGGACGAAGTCCGGCTCAGGGAGTTTTTCAGTTCGATGGGTGAAAAACAGTTCCGGGCCGATCAGCTTCTTAAGTGGATCTACCACCAGGGCGTCACTGACTTCGGGCAGATGACGAACCTCAGCAAAGAGTTACGGCAACGCCTTGAAGCTATTGCAGTGGTTGAGCCGCCAAAGATATTGAGCGAACAGGTTTCGACGGATGGTACCACCAAGTGGTTGATTGGTTTTGGGGGTGGGAATGCCGTTGAAACGGTGTTCATTCCCGAACCCAACCGGGGTACTTTGTGCATCTCTTCACAAGTGGGTTGCGCACTGAACTGTACGTTTTGCGCTACCGGCGCCCAGGGATTCAATCGCAACCTGTCTACCGCTGAAATCATCGGGCAGGTTTGGCTGGCGGCCGGGGCTTTGGGCCATGAGCGTAATGGGAAACGCCGCATTACCAACGTAGTGTTAATGGGAATGGGCGAACCCCTGCTGAATTTCGAAGCAGTTGCGAGTGCGCTTGAGTTGCTGCGTAATGACCTGGGTTTTGGCTTTGCTGCCAAGCGTGTCACCCTGTCGACGGCCGGCCTGGTGCCGGGCATCGACCGGCTTCGGGAAACGATCGATGTTGCACTGGCCGTCTCCCTGCACGCACCGGAAGATAAATTGCGTGAGACACTGGTGCCACTTAACCGGAAATACCCCATCAAGGAACTGATGAGAAGTTGTGCAGAATATGTGTCGGATAAGCACAAGCGCACGGTGACGTTCGAGTACACCCTGATCGATGGCATAAATGATCACCCCGAGCACGCCAGGAAACTGGTGAAACTGCTCAGGCGCCTTCCCAGCAAACTGAACCTGATACCCTTTAATCCATTCCCGGGCACCCGTTACACATGCTCCACGGAAGAGCGGATTCGGGAATTTCAGAAGATCGTGATGGCAGGAGGGCTGATTGCAACAGTCCGTAAAACCCGTGGCGATGATATCGACGCCGCCTGCGGTCAACTGGCCGGAAAAGTACTTGACCGGACACGCAGAAGCCAAATATTTCGCGAACACATGCAAAGGAACTGACATGTTGAGAATCCTGATCCTGGTCGCCGTCCTGTTCATCGTTTCCTGCGAATCCACGCCCAAAAAATCAGAAGAGTCGCAGCGCAAGGCGGCCGAGACCAACACCGCTCTCGGCAGAAATTACATGGACCGGGGACAATACGAGATTGCCCTGGAAAAATTGAAAAGAGCGGTGGCGCAAGACAAAACCTATGCGCCGGCGCACACCATGTTGGGTGTCCTGTATGAAACGATCGGTGAAACAGAGCAGGCAGGAAAGGAATATAAGCTGGCCCTGCGCTACGATCCCACCGATGGCGATGTCAATAACAATTACGGGGCTTACCTCTGCGCCACCGGGCAAGGCAAGGATGCGGACAAGTATTTCGAGACAGCGGTGGCTGACCCTTTCTACAGCACACCTGCAATCGCACTATCAAATGGCGGATCCTGCGCGTTGCAGCGCGGTGATCTGGACAAAGCCGAGGCATTTTTGAGACAATCGCTGGATTACGACAGCAGACTGGCCGGATCGCTTCTGCCGATGGCCAAAATAAGTTATCTGCAGGGATCGTATTTGAGGGCCAGGGCCTTTTTGCAACGCTACGAAGCTGTAGGGGCCATGAACGAAGAGAGCCTTAAACTGGGATACGACATTGAACTGGAGTTGGGCGATCAGCAGGCAGCCAATCGTTACCGGCTGGAATTGATGGAGCGTTATCCCGGTTCCACACAGGCAGGCAGGAACGCCGGCCAGGATAGAAAATGAGCAGCCAGAAAGAACTGATACCGATGAGGCCGGGAGACCTTCTTCGGTACGAGCGTGAACAAAGAGGAATGACAATCGAACTGGCCTCGGGGCGGTCGAGGATCAAGCCAGCCGTGCTCGAGGCTATCGAAAGTGGAGAAACTGGCGAAATCCCTTCAGTTTATCTCAGGGGCTATATCAGGAATTACGCCCGCTTTCTTGACGTCGATCTGTCCGGAATTGAAGACCTGGAACAAGTGCAGGGCGCTGAACCGGAAGTTCGCACTGTGTTCACCGTCAATACCAACCGTGGCAAAGCTGAGAAATGGCTGAAGGCCTCCAGTTACATGGCTGCATCCGCTTTGATCGCGACTCTTGCCTGGCAGTTTACCCACCAGGCCGTGCGGTTTTCCCAGGGCGATTCACAGCTCACAACGACTGCCCCTGTAACAGCGGAAGCGGTCGGAACAGCGGGTCAGGAAGCCGCAGATGATCTGCGTCCTGCCAACACCCATCTGAACGCTTCAATTGCTTCGATCGAGATGATTGGAAAAGATCGTGAGCTTTCCGGCGACTCACCTGCTGAACAGGCCTGGGCCGCAATCAGCGGTAATGCAGATTCGGCCGGGGAATCCGGCCTGGCAATTCACCACCTGACTATTACAACTTCAGCCGACACCTGGGTGGAGATTTCCGATGCGGCAGGTGTACAACTCGAACTCGACTTGATCCGGGCAGGAAGCAGCAGGGAATACGATGGCCAGGCACCGTTCGATGTGATGGTCGGTCGTGCATCGGCGGTTGTGCTGAGCATGGATGGCGAGGACGTTAACCTGGGTCCGTACACAAGGGGCAATGTTGCCCGCATGACACTGCAAACGCAGTGAACTCCGGTATCAATTCAATTCGGGGCATGCATGATGTCCTGCCAGCCGACATGCACTTGTGGCACAAGCTGGAACAGGCCGTAAGAGAGGTGCTCTGCGCATACGGTTTCAGTGAAATCCGAATTCCTGTGCTGGAAAAGACCGAGTTATTTGCCCGTGCCATCGGTGCCGCTACCGATGTGGTCGAAAAAGAAATGTACACTTTTGAGGATCGCAACGGCGACCTGTTAAGCCTGCGGCCCGAGGGTACCGCAGGCGTGGTTCGGGCGGTCCTGCAAAACAGCCTGCTGTACGCCGCCCCGGTCCGGTTGTGGTACATGGGCCCGATGTTTCGGCGTGAGCGCCCGCAGAAAGGCCGTACCAGGCAATTTCACCAGGTGGGCGCCGAAGTCTTCGGCGCGTCCGGGCCGGATGTTGACGCAGAATTGCTGGTGATGTGCCAGCGTATCTGGCAGAGGCTTGGGCTGACAGGGATTCGCCTTGAAGTCAATTCTCTGGGCACCTCCCTGGAGCGCTCGCGCTACCGGGCAAATCTGCATGAATTTCTGAGTTCACGCAAAGACCAGCTTGACGCGGACAGCCTCAGGCGGCTGGATCGCAATCCGCTCAGAATTCTGGACAGCAAGAACCAGGCCGTTCAGCAGATGCTTCGTGACGCTCCCGTGCTGAGTGACTACCTGGGTGAGGAGTCAGTCAGGCACTTCGATGGCTTTCGCAGACTGCTGGATGGCTACGGTGTAGCCTATGAGGTGAATCCGAGGCTGGTGCGCGGGCTCGACTATTACAGCCACACGGTGTTCGAGTGGATCACCAGCGATTTGGGCGCGCAGGGTACAGTCTGCGCCGGCGGCAGGTATGACGGCCTGGTCGAGATTCAGGGCGGCCGGCCCTGGCCAGGCGTCGGTTTTGCGATGGGGCAGGAACGCTTGATCGAGCTGATGCGCGAACAGGCGGAGCCCGCAGCGGAGGCGCCTCATGTCTACCTCGTGATGGCAGGTGAAGGCGTCATTGAAAGCGGGCTGATCCTGGCGGAAAAATTACGTGAGCAGGTCGCCGGACTGCGAATTCAGTCCAATCTCGGTGGTGGCAGTTTCAAATCGCAGTTTAAACGAGCGGACCGGAGCGGAGCGCCCCTGGCCCTTGTTTTGGGTGAAGATGAATTGAATCAGGGGCATGCCACCATCAAGCACCTGCGGGATCAATCCGGCCAGCAACAAATTAACCTGGATGAGATCGAATCCTGGTTCAAGAACTACCTTCGCGTGTTAAACTAATCCGTTTATATTCTGAGATTCCATCATGGTTGAAGTTTATGACGCCCACGAACAGGGCGAAATCGTCAAGAAATGGCTGAGCGAAAACGGTAGCGCCATCGTTATGGGCCTGGTTCTCGCTTTCGGCGGGCTCTTTGGATTCAAACAATGGCAGGGTTGGCAGGAAAATAGCCGCCAGCAGGCTGCAGTTGAGTTTGAAGTGATGAGTAATTTGCTCACTGCAGGACAACTGGATGCTGCAATGGCCAATTTTCAGAGCCTGCAGGACGACTATTCCAAGTCTCCCTACACCTCCCTGGCTGCATTGCAGTTTGCGCGGGCCCGTGTCGAATCCAAACAACCTGATCTTGCGGTTGGTTTGTACGAATACGTCATGGAGAACGGCTACCCGAAGGCATTGAAAGTCGTTGCCCGCGAGCGGCTTGCGCGCGTATTGCTGGACCAGGGTGATCCTGAAGCCGCGCTGTCCCTGTTGGATGGCGCGACGGAAATTACAGGGTTTGAAGCACGCTATGCCGAAGTAAAAGGCGACATACATTTTGAACAGGGCCGTCTTGACCAGGCTGAGAGTGCGTACCTTGAAGCACTCGAATTGCTGGAACCAGGCGCCGGGGACCGCAGCCACCTGGTGATGAAACTGGAATCCATCGGTGCTGAAATTCCGGGTCAGGGCAGTGAATCGTGAAACGGCTTCTTGTCGCTTTTGTATTGTCTGGTCTGCTCCTGTCGGGGTGCAGCTGGATCAAGAGCTGGGGCGACGATGAACCGAACCAACCGGCTCCGCTGGTCGAGTTCGAGTCATCACTCAGGGTTCAAAAAATCTGGTCTGCGAAAATCGGGGACGGTATGGGCAAGCAGGGTCTCAGCATGGGGCCGCGTTACTCCTCCGGAGCGCTCTTTTCTGCGGACTACAAAGGCAAATTGGTTGCGGTCGACGCCGCTACCGGCCGCAAGAACTGGGAACTGAAAACCGACCAGCCTTTTTCTGGCGGGCCCGGGCTGGATACCGAGCAGATCTACATGGGTACGATTGACGGCCGCGTCATCGCCTATGACCGTAACAGCGGAACGGAGCTGTGGAACGCCCAGGTTTCTTCTGAAGTACTTACTCCGCCGGAATCTGCCGATGGCATTGTGGTAGTGCGATGCATCGATGGCCGTGTGTTTGGCCTTGATGTGATCAATGGCCGGCGTATCTGGATTTACGATCACAGCGTGCCGCTGCTGACGCTACGGGGTAATGCTGACTTGCTGGTCAGGGCCGGCGTGGTTTTTGTCGGTTACGATGACGGCAGCGTAGTCAGCCTGAAGCTGGATGACGGCAGCCTGATTTGGAACCAGACCATTGTTTCACCCGAAGGTCGCACAGAACTGGAGCGCCTGGCGGACGTTGGCACGCAAATGGTGATTGTTGCCTCGGACCTGATCGTTTCAAGCTACAAAAAACGAGTGGTCTCGCTGGCGGCAGACTCCGGGAGGTTACTCTGG
>Ga0265306_10001696_pt1 | contig 10747 bp, 10 predicted proteins | sample Helome_3_FD_192493 | JGI IMG/M metagenome (GOLD analysis project Ga0265306, IMG submission 192493) | Marine sediment microbial communities from subtidal zone of North Sea - Hel_20160420 (Illumina Assembly) | ecosystem: Environmental > Aquatic > Marine > Subtidal zone > Sediment ...
ATTTGCCAAGGTGCTGCAGGGGCTCGACCTCGGCCACACGCGACGAAGCGCGATGGAAGGGTTTGCTACCCGCATTCCAACCGACCAGGTCCGTGAATTCGTCAATAGCGTCGTCCAGGCCGAAGAGAAAGGAAGCCCACTTGCGAGCGTTCTGACCATACAGGCACAGACGCAGCGTCTACGGCGCAGCATCGCCGCCGAAGAAACGGCGTCGGAGGCGGCGCTCATGCTGCTCGGCCCGATGACCTTGATCTTTCTGTGCGTGATCGCCCTGCTTCTCGGACCCGTCGTCGTTCGCTTCATGACGGGAGGGCTTGGACCGGCATGACGGGTATCTCGCACGTCCGGCGCAACGGCGCCATCGCGTTACTTGCAGCAATCGCGCTCGTAGCGCTCGTCGCATGGCTCCAAACCCGAGCGACGCCCGCCGACAAACAGCAAGCTCTAGATGACTATCCAGAGCTCTTCGTCGACGTCGCCGTCTGTCCGGTGCAACGCGATCCTCTGCCCAACGCTCGTCGCTTGGAGGAGCTCGGCCTTCTGCGTGCGGACCGCTATCCGTACAACGCAGGCGATGGTGTGCGAGCCGTGCAACGCTATCGTGAAGCCGAGTCCTGCTATCGAGCCGCCGGCTCACAGAGCGACGCAGCGCGTGTCGGTCGTTTGCTCACCGTCCTCTCCGCCCGAGTCAACACGGACTACGCAGCGGCGCGTTTGAACCTGGTCACCGCGCTCGACCAGGGTCGATGGTCTGACGGGCTCAGCGAGATTCATCGGCTACTTCTATTCACTGAGCACGTGAGGAGGCACGGATATGTCGAATGGCTCAACAAGATCATCGGAAAGATCGCCGCTCGGGCCGGCACGAACCACTAGCAAGGCTCTCGGACTCCTGCTCGCGCCGTGCCTTGCGGTCGCTAGCGGCTGTCATCACGCAACGCTCCATCAGGGCTCCGAGCTCCAAGCCGAGCTGACCACGGTCACTGCCGAGGACCTCTTTCTCCTCGGCGTCTCCCATGCGCGTTCTGGGGACCTCCTTCGCGCGGAGCAATACCTGACGGCCGCGCGACAACGAGGCTATGACGAGGCATCCGCAATTTACTGGCTTGTGCGCGTCTGTGTAGCAGCAAGCCGCTATCAATCTGCGCTGGGCCACGCGGCGCGGTACCTGCGCGACCACCCGACACATTGGCCGCTTCGTCTCGTCGTCGCGAGTATCTACGAAGCGATTGGAGATCTCGGTCGCGCGGAATCGGAGTTGGAGCACATCGTGAGAGCGGCCCCCGACCGAGCCTTGCCTCACTACCGGCTCGCCATGCTCTATCGCACGAGGGAAGACGACCACGGTCGATCCAAAGTGCACCTCGAGGAGTACCTCAAATTGACCCCTCGAGGGCCTCACGCAGCCGAAGCACAGTCAGTTCTCAACGAGGTTTCGGAAACCAAGATGGGTCCGCAGCGCGTGCCCTATTCAGCCCAAGCGAACCACGCGCTGCAGGGTGCGCGATGACCATTCCTCGTCACGTTTTCGACCAAACCGTCGCGTCGCTATTTGCCCCGGTCTTCCAGCTCTTGGAAGGCGATGCGGTGAGCGAGATCATGATCAATGGTCACGACGAGATCTACGTCGAGAAACAGGGTCGACTCCACCTCACAGAGAGTCGCTTTGAGTCAGAGCACGATTTGATGTCTGCACTTCGAAACCTCTCACAGTTCGTCGGTCGAGAGCTCAACTCGCAGCAACCCATCCTAGAGGCCCGACTTCCGGACGGTTCGCGTGTCGAGGCCGTCATTCCACCAGCCGCGCCCTCCGGCCCAGTGGTCAGCATCAGGCGCTTTCGCCGTCAGAAGCTGACCTTCGAACGCTTAGTCGAGCTCGGGGCGATGCCTCGTGAGGCCTCAGTTCTCCTCCGATCGGTCATCGAACAAAGGCACAATGTAATTGTCGCAGGCGGAAGCGGATCCGGGAAAACGTCTTTGCTCAACGCGCTGGCATCGCTTTCGTCCAATGACGAACGCGTTGTGGTCATCGAAGATTCTCAGGAGCTTCAGCTTCAGCTGCGCCACGTCGTGCAGTTGGAGTCACAGCCGCCGGACATTCGCGGCCGAGGCGCTGTTAGCATTCGCGACCTGCTTCGCGCTACTCTTCGTATGCGCCCGGATCGAATCGTCATCGGTGAAATACGTGGGGGCGAGGCCCTCGACCTGATTCAAGCCATGACCTCTGGTCATCGGGGTTGCCTTTCCACGGTTCACGCCACCCTTCCCATCGATACGCTGAGCCGACTCGAAACGATGGCGCTCATGAGCGACGTGGAGATGCCGCTCGCTGTCCTCCGCGTTCAAATCGCTTCCGCGGTCGACACGATTGTGCAGGTGTTGCGCGGCGCCGATGGCTCGCGCTATGTGACCCATGTTTCCCAGGTGCTCGGTCACGATCCTCGAAGCGGCTATCAAATCCATCACTTGTTCGAACAGCCGACAGACCCTGGAGGAACCGAATGAACGAACCTCCGACCCTCATCCTCTGGGACGGGGACGAGGAACGCACTTTGGTCGACCGCGCCCAACTCTCGGGCCCAGAGCAAGCATTCGACAGGTCCGGGCATCCGGCTTCCCACCAACCGCAGAAACTGAACGGCGAAGGCTCCAAGCATGCCGCACCGCAAACTTCGCGAGCCTGGCCTTCACTGCTGTCGAATCACAGACGCGAAATACTCGAGGTCAGCGTTGCCCTCTCGCTCCTCGTTGGCCTTGGTTCGGTCATGCACCAACAACGGCGGATCGCCGAGAATGTACGTGAGGCGCTCGCCGATATTCGCGCCACTAGCCGCGACATAGCCACTGCCCGCCCCGAAGCGCTGCCACCAATACGAGAGACCTACAATGGAGGCGACGTCGAGCGTCGTGCGTTCAGAAAGGAGCTCGCGGCCAACGAACGGGAGGCTCTGGAACGGCAGGCTGCCGCCCTCATCGCATCGAACGACTTCGCAGCCGCACTAAACAGGTATGAGACACTTGCGGAGCTCGTTCCTGATGACGGGACCCTCCGCGACGTCATCACCGTTCTTAGGGCAAAGCTCCGGTGCGATCCATCTGCTGGCTTTGGGAGTGGCGCGTGTCGCTGACGGATTGTTGGATCCTCATCGTCGGTGCCGGTTTGTCGGCGTCGTGTCAGGAATCATCGGCCTCCGCTCCTGCAATCGAGGTCGTCTTTGCGGTCGAATCAGATCCGGGCGTTCGGCTCGGCAAAGTTCATGTCGCCATCGACGGCCAATCCGTAGGGGAGACGGATTCCAACGGTCTGCTGCCAACGAAGATAGTCGGCGAGCACGGGCAACGATTCAGAGTCGAACACGATTGTCCGCAGGGACACGCAACGCCCTCCGCACAGAAATTTCTGAGGCTTCGCAGCTTTGAGCGCGTCGGTGAGTTTCAATCCGAGGCCCTGAAGGTCACCCTGAGATGCCAACCTGAAAAACGGCTGGCGGTTTTCATCGTACGAGCAAAGAACGGTGCCAATCTGCCCGTCCTTCTAAACCGGCAAAGCGTAGCTCAGACCAATCTTTTAGGCGTCGCGCAGTTCTCGACGTCGGCGCCTCCGGGCACGGACTTCATCATAGAGCTCGACACAGCGAGTCGACCGCAGCTGAGCCCGCAGCGTCCAACGCATTTGCGGACACTCCCCGACGCAGATGAAATCTTCATCATCAATCAGTCGTTCGACCGTCGAAAAGCACCCCGCCGGCGTGGCCGACCGCGATCGAGAATCACCAAAATTGAATAACCCCCGGACAGCGTACTATAACCATCGCGATGGGTGATCGGGTGGACGTCGTTGTAGTTGGCGCTGGGCTCTCTGGGCTTTGCGCAGCGCGTAAGCTTCGGGCTCAGGGGAAGTCCGCGGTCGTCGTCGAGGCGCGCGATCGTGTCGGTGGGCGCACTCGGACGGAACAGATTGGGCAAGCCACGTTTGACTTGGGTGGGCAGTGGATCGGCCCGGAGCAAGAGCGCGTGCATGCGCTTGCGAACGAGCTTGGGATTCAAACCTTCCCGACCTACATCGAGGGAAAGAAGGTTTTGGAAGTCGAGGGGAAGGTGTCTACCTACAAGCGGTCGGTCGCTTCGATGTCGCTGCCCTCTCTGATTCAGATGCAGGGTGCGCTCAGCTACCTGCACCGCGTGCAGAAGCGGATTTCGGCGGCCGCGCCGATGAGCGCGGAGGGCGCCGGCGAGCTCGATGGCGAAACGCTCGAGACCTGGCGGGCTCGTTTCGTGAAGTCAGCCAAGATCCTAGCGGTGATGGACGCGGCGATTCGCTCGATTTTCGGCGCTGAGGCGCGCGAGCTGTCGGCGCTCTATTTCCTAATGTACCTCAACGCAGGGGGCGGGCTGCTGAGCCATTCGGAGACCCGCGGCGGGGCGCAGCAGGATCGCTTCGTCCCCGGCGCACAGTCGATTTCAAACGCGCTCGCCAAAGAGCTCGGTGATTCGCTAATCCTCGGCACGCCGGTTCGGACGATCGTCCAGAACCACGACGGCGTCGAGGCGTTGTCCGACGGTCGCTCAGTCGCTGCGCGCTTCGCAGTGGTTGCTGTTCCGCCGCCGCTCGCCGGGCGAATCGAATACCAGCCGCCGGTGTCGGTTGGCCGCGACCAAGTCACGCAGCGCTTTGCGATGGGTGCAGCGGTGAAGGTGCTCGTCACCTACGAACGCGCGTTCTGGCGCGAGGCGGGATTCTCGGGCGAGGTAGTCAGCTCCGACGGGCCGCTCAGCGTGGTCTACGACAACACCTCGCACGACGGCCGGCAACCGGCCTTGGTCGGCTTCGTCGTTGGAAGCCAAGCGCGGCAATGGTCGGCGCAACCCCTGTCCGACCGAAAGCGCCGCGTTGCCAATGCGCTCGCGCGCTACTTCGGCGACGAAGCCAAATCGTTTGAGGAGTACCACGAGCTCGACTGGGGCGCGGAGCCCTGGTCCCGCGGATGCCCGGTCGGTGGCCTGCCGCCCGGCGTGCTCACCAAATCGTTTGCGCACCTTCGCAAGCCCGAAGGCCGAATCCATTGGGCTGGCACCGAGGCGGCCACCGAATGGATCGGCTACATGGAAGGTGCGATTCAGTCGGGCGAACGCGCGGCTGACGAAATCCTGCGCCGCCTGTAGCGTTTCTTAGGTGCTCGGGGCGACGCGAACGGTGACGTCTTTGGAGGCCGGCGTGAAGCTGCCTTCGGCGAACCGGTTCAAGGGAACCAGGACGTTGGCTTCAGGGAAATACGTCGCCACGCAACGGCTTGGTATCGGGTAGGGGACGACCGTGAACCGGGGGGCAATTCGCCGTGCGCCTCCAAAATCGTTCGTGATATCGACTTTGGAGCCGGCCGCGATGCCGGCTTGCTGCATGTCGGCTTCGTTCATGAAAACGACGCGACGGCCGCCACGGACGCCTCGGTAGCGGTCGTCGTTTCCGTAGACCGTGGTGTTGTACTGGTCGTGGGTGCGGACGGTCATCATCCGGAAGCAGCCATCGGGCAGCGCCAGGTCGGGCGCCGGATTGATGGTGAACTTCGCCTTGCCGCTTTTGGTATCGAACCGGCGTTCACGCGCGCTGTTGTAGAGGTGAAAGCCGCCAGGCTTACGGACACGCGCGTTGAAGTCTTCGAAACCCCGAATTGTCTGCTCGATTAAATCGCGAATGCGATCGTAGTTCTCGATCAACCAGCACCAGCTCACCGGCGTTTCCGGGCCGAGCACTTGCTCGGCAAGCCAGGCCACGATCGACGATTCGCTGTAGAGCTTTGGATCGGCAGGGCTCAGGTGGCCGTGTGACGAATGGACGACGCCCATCGAGTTTTCAACCGTGACGAACTGCGGCCCGTAGGCTTGCTCGTCGACTTCGGAGCGGGCGAGGCAGGGCAAGATGATCGACCAGTTGCCGTGAATCAGATGACCGCGGTTGAGCTTGGTGCTCACGTGCACGGTCATCTTGCACTTCTGGAGGGCGTGCGCGGTTCGCTCGGTGTCCGGTGTCGCCTGAAGAAAGTTGCCTCCCATCGCAAAGAAGAGCTTGGCGCGGCCGTCGAGCATCGCGTGAATCGCTTCGACGGTGTTGAACCCAGGCTTGCGGGGCGGGTCAAAGCCAAACACCTCTTGGATTCGATCGAGCAGCGCCTCCGACGGCCGATCGTGAATCCCCATCGTCCGGTCACCCTGAACGTTGCTGTGGCCGCGCACCGGGCAGGTCCCGGCGCCGGGCATGCCGATGCTGCCGCGCATCAAGAGGAAGTTCACGATTTCGCGGACATTGCCGACGCCGTTTCGATGCTGTGTCAGGCCCATCGCCCAGCAAACAATTGTCTTTCGGCTTCGCAGGATGATGTCGACGGCTTGCTCGACCTGGGCGCGCGTGATGCCGGCGGACTCGAGCAGCGCATCGACATCCTGTGCCTCCAAGTGCGCGCGCAGTTCCGCAAAGCCTTCGGTGAAGAGGCCGATGAAGTCTTCGTCGACCACTTCACCCGGCCGCTTGGCTTCCTCTTCGAGCAAGAGGCACATCAGAGCTTTGAGCAAAGCGACGTCGCCGTTGATCTGCACCTGAAGAAAGAGGTCGGCGACCTGCGTCCCGCCGCTGAGCACCTGCGCCGGGCTCTTCGGATTGACGAAACCCATCAGGCCCGCTTCGGGTAGCGGGTTGATGGCGATGATCTGCGCGCCGTTCTTTTTTGCCTTCTGCAAGGCCGTCAGCATGCGCGGATGATTGGTACCGGGGTTCTGACCCATCACGATGATGGTGTCGGCTTCGTGGATGTCGTCGAGCGTGACCGAGCCCTTGCCGATGCCTACCGTCTCCCCGAGCCCGACGCCGCTCGACTCGTGGCACATGTTCGAGCAGTCGGGCAGGTTGTTCGTCCCGAACGCGCGCACGAAGAGCTGATAGAGGAACGCCGCTTCGTTGCTCGTCCGGCCCGACGTATAAAAAACTGCTTCGTCGGGGGAGTCGAGCGCCTTCAGGCCTTCGGCCACACGCTTGAACGCTTCGTCCCAGCTGATCGGCTCGTAGAAACGAGAGCCCGGACGCAGCAAGAGGGGCTCGGTGAGCCTGCCTTGAAGGCCGAGCCAGTAGTCGGATCGATTGGCCAACTCGTCGATGCTGTATCGCTCGAAGAAGCTGGCGTCGAGTCGTCGCCGAGTCGTTTCCCAAGCCGCGGCTTTCGCGCCGTTCTCGCAAAACTCGGTCATCGCGGCGCGGTCGTCCGGGTCGGGCCACGCGCAGCCGGGGCAGTCGAAGCCGTCGACTTGGTTCATCTGCCCGAGGATGCGAATCGCGGACGGCAGCCCATGGCCGTGCAGGCGCATGTGTGCGAACGAGGAACGCACCGACGCGAGGCCCGCGGCCTTCTTCTGGGGCGCCTCGATGCGCAAGTGGTCGTCGGTTTCGGGCGGCTCGGCGCTGCTCGGTCGGTGACTCGTCATCAACCTGCCCCAACCTGCACGAACCTAGCCTCGCTGGGCTCGAGGGCGATCCGCTCGCCGTTCGCGTAGACGTTGAAGCGGTTCTCGCGTGCGAAGCCCACTAAGGTGAGGTCGAATCGGCACGCGGTTTCAATCGCCAAGCTCGATGCCGCGCCTATGGCGACCATCATCGGGAAGCCGGCGCGCACTGTCTTGTGGACGAGCTCGAAGCTCGCCCGGCTGCTCACCACGACGAAGCCGCTGGCTGCATCGGGAGCACCATTGCCAAGCCAAGCGCCGACCAACTTGTCCAGCGCATTGTGTCGTCCGACGTCTTCGCGGCGCAGCAAGAGCTCGCCCGCATCGTTGAACAGCGCCGCGCCATGCGTGCCGCCGGTATGGCGAAACCAGGCCTGCGACTCTTCCAAGGAGAGAAGCGCGAGACGAATGGCCGAAGGACGGAACGCGCCTCGCTTCAGCGGAAGCGTTGCGCAGCCCGCGTTCGACAAGGCTTCCACGGTGCGCTCCCCGCAGACCCCGCAGGCGCTGGTCATCGTCAGCGTCCGTTCGAGCAATCGCGAAGGCACGACGACGCGTTCGTGCAACACCGCGCGGACGACGTTGTCCGGAGTGTCCGAACGCCGGCAGTGGCGGACGCTGACCAGGTCGTCGGCCCCGGCGATGACGCCTTCGGCAAATAGAAAGCCGGTGACCAGATCCCGATCGTGACCCGGGGTGCGCATCGTCATCGCCAGCGGGGCCTCGCTGCGCGCGTGTGCCTCACCGCGCTCGAGAAGAATCTGAAGCGGCTCTTCGACCGCGACCAGGTCGCTGCCCTGCTCCCTGCGATTGCGCTCGATGCGCTCGACGTCAGCGGAAGCAACCGGAGTGCGGGCCATGCCGGAGTTTAGTAGAGCCCAGGGATGATCCGCCAGCGGACTCGTTCGCAGTATCGCTTCCAGTCCTCGCCGTACTTCTTAGAGCAGAAGTTGTGGTCCCGACGCTCGCGGTGGATCAGCAATATCGCGAAGTAGATCGGGTAGAAGTAGGGGAGGGCCGAGCCGAAGAGGCAAGGCAGCGACCAGGAAAGCGCCATTAAAATGTCCCCGACGTAATTGAAGTGACGGGACCAACCCCAAAATCCGGACAGCAACAGCTTCCCGCCTTGCTCGGTCTGAAGGTACTCAACCTTCTTGCCCCAAATCCGGGCGTTGTCCGGGTCTTTGCGAAACTTGTGCTTCTGCAGATTCACCACGCGGAAGATGTAGAGGCCGAGCATGTTGACGGCGACGATCAGCAGTGCGCCCCACCACGGCAGGGAGTGCACGCGGTCGATGAGGTAGTGCGCTTGGAGCGAGTAGGTCATCGGCACCCAGACCAAGTCGCCGAACGCCAACATGTAGCCGAAGTTCTCGTGCTTGATGTCCATCGTGGTGAGGATGGCCTCCTCGTTCCAGAAGTAGTCGACGATGTAGAACATCTGGAAAAGCCAGACGAGAATCATCGACGTCGAAACGAAGCGGTATTCTTGGTACTGCACGTAGGCGAACGAGGTGTTGATCAGCACCCAAAGAATCAGCCCGGGGCGCGCTTCGCAGAAGATCTTCAGGTCGAGGCCTTCGCGTCCCGGTGGGATGCGAGGGTTGTGGCCCGTCCCCATCCAAAAATCGTGGATGAACTTGCCGCTCAGATGGCGCGCCTGCCCGTGCTGTTTCCCGTACCAGTAGAGATAGGCGCTGAAGAAAAATACGAAGATCGTCATCACGCTGATCAGCGCGCCGAACTGGTCGTACAGCTCGCGAATCGAGAACACACCCGACCAGTGCGCAATGGCCACCACGATGAAACTCACGAAGAGCGAGAACAGGCCGTTCATCCGGTAGGGGAGGCGGCTGCCGTCAGGCAGCTCGGCGCCGAGCACCTCGCGGCCGGGCGCATACCGCTGAAGCAGCGCCTGAAGCACGAACCAAACGCCATAGATGACCGCGGCCCGTCCGGTCGGCATCATCGCCTGCTTGAAACCCTCCCAATCGGCGCTGGGCCCCGGAAGCACGGCGCCGTCGTTGAAACGCACCGCGAAGAAAAGATACGCCGTGAAAATGGGCAGTCCGACGATCATGGCGAAGTTCCCAGGGACTCCGCCGAACTCCAGCTTCTCTTTGTGCTCGCTCATCGGCCGGACTCTAGGGCAAGAGGGTGTGTCGCCGCCACCCCCTGTGGGGGGCTTTGCCGCTGACCGGACTTGGCGTACTACGGAGGGATGCGGCTGAAGCGGAAAGTCTGTCTTCTAGGCGTGTCGGGGGTTGGGAAATCGAGCCTAGTTCGGCGATTCGTCGAGGACCGCTTCGATCGGGAGCAGAATCCCTCGATTGCGATGTCGATCTTCTCGGGGACGGTCGAGCTGGGCGACGTGTCGCTCGAGATGATGCTCTGGGATCCGGCAGGGGCCGACACCGGGGCGCAATACAATCGTTCCTTCATCTCCGGGGCGTCGGGCCTCATCTTCGTGGTGGACGCCACCAAGCCGCAGACGCTCGACCACCTGCTCGAGGCGCAGGCCAAGGAGCGCGGTTTCATCGGCTCGCGTCCGGCGATCCTGGTCGTCAACAAAACCGATTTGACGGGCGACTTCGCGCTCAGCAAGGCTCAAATCGACGCAGCGAGCAAGCTCGACTGGTTCCTGATCCAAGGTAGCGCAAAGACAGGCGACAACGTCAGCCAGGTGTTCACGAAGTTGGCCGAGCTGATGCTCGAAGCGAGAAAGGCGACCGGATGAGAAAGTTTGAGGGCAAGACCGCGGTGATTACCGGGGCGAGCAGCGGCATCGGAGAGTCATGTGCGCGGAAGTTCGTTCGCGCCATATGGGCTGATCAATCGGTTTCGTGTCGCGGGGGCGGCAGCGCCGACAAGCGCTTTGGCGACGGCCCCCAAACATCGACGCGTGGAAGCATTTTGTAGAGGAGCCAATGGTACGTGCTGCGCGGCAGGATACGCCGAAGCAGCGTGAAGGCCTGCGCGTCCATGGTCGCTGGCACGCGCAGTGGCGGATTTGGTCGGCGCATCGTTTTGAGCACAACGCGGGCGACCGACGCCGGGGTTGCACGCGAAGCCTTCATCAGCCTTTCGATGAACGGCGCCATGTTGACGTAGTGTTCGTGGTAGGGCTCGGCCAGCTCGTGCTCGGAGCGATCGCTTTGGTTCGTGTACCGGACTTTCTGAAAACCGTCGGAATCGACGAAGCCCGGCTGCACCAGGCTCACCCGAATCCCCCAGGGCCGAACCTCGTACCAAAGCGCCT
>Ga0265306_10001697_pt1 | contig 10746 bp, 9 predicted proteins | sample Helome_3_FD_192493 | JGI IMG/M metagenome (GOLD analysis project Ga0265306, IMG submission 192493) | Marine sediment microbial communities from subtidal zone of North Sea - Hel_20160420 (Illumina Assembly) | ecosystem: Environmental > Aquatic > Marine > Subtidal zone > Sediment ...
TGAACGACTCTCCTTGAAGCGCCTTGTGTGCGAGCTTCGGGTTGCAGGCGCCGAGGATCACATACGGCCGAAAGTCGACGTCGATCTTTTTCTTCAGAGTCTCTTTGACGTCGATCTTCGTGAGCACGCCAAAGCCGTTCGCCTTGAGCGCTTCGGCGACTTTCTCGAGCGCTTCGTCCACCGAAACGCCATCGAGCTGTTTGGAAAACGCATAGCTTGGATCCTTCATGGTCTGCCTCCTCTCGGTCATATAAGACCTGCTTGTAGGGAAGCCAATGGTGCCGCAAAGTATGCGCCTCACCCGCGGGAACGGCTCGACGTGTACAAGACCCTCACGGCCCAGACGCTTCACTACTTCGCACGGCCGCAGGAATGCGTCCTGCGCGAGCCACTCGAGGTTGCAGCGGCCTGGAAAGGGAGCGAGCTTCGGCAGCGGGACGACTGGCACGAGACTCTCACCGACGCCGACATCAGCGAAATCGAACGCGCGATCGACGTTGCCCATCGGACCGGCAAGCCGATGGGGGAGCTGACCAGCGCTGACTTTCCTCTGCCGTCGCTCGCGAAGAAGATCGTTCGCTGGAGAGACGAAGTCGGGTTCGGGCGCGGTGTTCAGGTGATTCGCGGCGTTCCGGTCGAGCGCTGGCCGCAAAGTGACAGCAAGCTTTTCTTCTGGTGTTTCGGGCAGCACTTCGGAACCCCCGGCGCACAGAATCCGCAGGCGGATCTCCTCGGACACGTGCGCGACACCGGCGAAAGCCCGGACGAAGTACGCCACTACCGAACCCGGGTGAACATCAACTTTCATTGCGACGCCGCCGACGTGGTGGGGCTCCTGTGTCTGCACAAGGCCAAGCGTGGTGGCCAAAGCCGAATCGCGAGCTCGGTTTCGGTTTACAACGAGCTCTTGCGCCGGCGGCCCGACTTGGTCGATCGCTTGTACGAGCCATTCATGATGGATACCAAGGGCGAGGGCGGCGTTCGATACATTCCGATTCGCCCCTGCCGCTTCGACGAAGGCCGATTGCGAACCTTTTACCACACCGACTATTTTCGCTCCGCGGTCAGCTTCGATGGAAGGCTCCTCCTCTCTTCAGAGGACCGCGCGGTGCTCGATCTCTATAACGAAATCGCGGAGTCCCCAGACTTCTACCTCGACATGGACTTCGAACCGGGCGATGTGCAGCTCCTCTCGAATCACACGGTGCTACACGCGCGGACCGATTACGAAGACTACCCAGAGCCAGAGCTCAAGCGTCACCTCCTGCGGCTCTGGATCTCGCTACCAGGAGGAGCCTCCTTGGCCTCGCAGCTGCGACGGCAGCGGAGCCGGGCGAGCATGCTCGCCACGCTCCTCCGGACCAAGCTCGGCCACGGGCTTCGGCGCGCGGTCCACTGACCTAGGGCACGCGCCCCGCGACGAGGTATTGATAGGGGAGCGGCTCCTCCAGCACGTCCGTCGCGAACCCCGCCGCTTCGAGCTCGCGCCGCACCGTATCGTCGGTGAGCCGCATCTCCGAAGGTGGCCCGTGAGGGCTTTCGGTCGTGAAGTCGACGATCAGAAGCTGGCCCCCGGGACCGAGGGCGGCGAGCAATTTTTCGGCATACGCGACCCGATTGAAGATGTGGTGCCAGGTGTTGACGATTAGGATCCGATCGACCGCGCGGGGCGGCAACCCCGGATCGTCCGCGGTGATCAAGCCGGGCTCCACGTTCCGAAGCTCCTCTCGCTCGATCCTCGCCTGCATCGCATCCACCATCGACCGGTCGGCGTCCAGGGCGAGCACGCGGCCGCGGCTGCCCACCGCTCTAGAGAGGTAGCCGACGAAGTACCCGGTGCCTGCCCCTAGATCGACCACCGTCATCCCCGCCCGGCAGCCGAGGCGCTCGACCACCTCCTCGGGCATCTGCCAGTCGTCCCGCCCCGGGTCATCGAGGCGGCCTGCATAGGTCTGGGGATCTGGAAACCCGTGCTCGGAGCCAGTCGAGTGCTCATGGGCCCCAGCCGGGCCGGCCGCTGTGGACGAATTTTCGGCCGTTCTCCCGTTGCACCCCACGCCTAGGGCTGTCACAAGCGCGAGTAGGGGTAGTGCTTTGAGGGTCATCCTGATTCCTTGGTCGTGGCCTTACAATTAGCGACATGTTTGACCTGGGTAAATGACTTCGCATATTTAGACGACGAAAAAGTGCGCTACTTAACCCCACGCAGGTACAAGAAAAATTGCGTGTAACTACCTCGGGACTATGCTGGCGCCCGTGCTCTCTGAGTTCAGAGGGGAAGGAAAAGGAACTCCATGAAGAGACATCTCAATTCATCTTTCACCGTCCTCGTCTGCCTGACGGTTTTCGCGACCATGTTGGTAGGCTGCAAGAAAGACGCGGAAGAGCCCGAGCCCGAGCCGACGACCGGCTACGAGGCTCCGGAACCAGAGCCTGAAGTTTACGTCGAGCCTGCCGAAGAACCCTGCGTCGTCGAGACCGTGTACTTCGCGTTCGACTCGGCTGAGCTCGACAGCAGCGCTCGCTCGGCGCTTCAAGAAGCCGTGGAATGCTATCGCGGCCAGGCCGACCCGGGGCTTTCGCTTCTACTCACCGGTGCCTGCGACCCACGTGGTACCGAGGAGTACAACATCGCTCTCGGCGAGCGCCGCGCGCGGGCGGTTCGCAGCTACTTGGTGTCGCTTGGTTTGGACAGCAGCCGAGTCTCCATCACCTCCGTAGGGGAAGAGATGGCTTCGGGCACCGACGAAGCCGGCTGGGCTCGCGACCGTAACGTGTCCGGCTCAGAGAACTGACGCGCATGGGGGGTGCGCTCGTGGGGGGTAGCCATTGATGCTTTCGGTCTTCCTTCAGACGAGCGCACCGGAACAACTCAATCCTTGGCAACTGGTGGTCGGCGCTTCGCCGGTCGTCCAGTTCGTCCTGCTGATTCTCGTCTTCATGATGGTGATGTGCCTCTACATCATCGGCGCGAAGTGGATCCGGCTGAAACAGGTCACCGACCAGAGCCGGGGCTTTCTCGAGCTTTTTTGGGCCGAGGAGCGGACCCGCACTTGGAACGGTAGGGCGATGAACGAGATCCACGGCCAATCGGCGGGCTTTGACCGCTCGCCGATCGCGACCGTGTTTCGCGCGGGCTACCGCGAGCTTGCGCGCATCGCTCGCGGGGGGCACCCCTCCATCGCGGACATCGGGAACGTGGAGCGCGCGCTTCGCCGGGCGCAGAGCGCGGAGATGACCCGACTCGAGAACAAGGTCTCGTTCTTGGCGACCACCGCCTCGACCGCGCCCTTCGTTGGGCTTTTTGGCACGGTTTGGGGAGTGATGAACTCGTTCATCGCAATCCATGGCGAGAAGAGCGCCGGGCTCGACGTCGTGGCGCCAGGCATCGCTGAAGCCTTGATCGCGACCGCGCTCGGGCTTGCCGCCGCGATTCCCGCCGTGATGGCCTACAACTACTTCGTGCGGCGCATTCGCGTCGTCGATAGTGAGACGGCTGCATTCGCAAGCGATTATCTGAATATCATTCGCCGTCACTTGTTGGTGGACTAGGCGATGTCTTTTTCGAACGATGGCGGGGGACCGCAAAGCGTGCTCAGCGAAATCAACGTCACACCGCTGGTCGACGTGATGCTCGTGCTCCTGATCATCTTCATGGTCGCTGCGCCGATGCTCACGACCGGTGTCAACGTCGACCTTCCAAAAGCTGACGCGCCGCGAATGGACATCGATCAGGACCAGCCTTTGATCACCGTCCAGCGTGACCAACGCATCTTTCTCTTCGACGAAGAGGTTTCCCTCGACGTCCTGCGGCAGCGTTTGGTAACAGACGAGCGCATTCGCGAGGTGGACGAGGTGTTCGTGCAAGCGGACGAGCAGGTTCCGTACGGGTCGGTCGCACAAGTTCTCGCCCTCGTGCGCCAGGCCGGCATTGGAAAAATGGGGCTGGTCACCGACCCGCTCACCCGAGAGCCGAGATAAGCCATGCCCGGGGCGAGCGACTGGCGGGCACTCTCTCTTCTCGAGACGGAGCAGCCCACGCTTTCCGAAATCATGGGAGGCATCGGCTTCACGCTTGCAGCGTTCGTGCTGACCCCTTTGCTCGCCTTGCTGAGCGCATTCTTGCTTGGGGGGATGGGGACGATTTTCGGCGCCGGTGTCGACGAGCTCCCGCCCCCGCCGATCGAAGTGATCGAAACGCGCTTCGTCCGACTTGGCAAGAAGAGGCCGCCGCGAAGGATGCCGAGCAAAGAAGTGCCCAACGTGGAGCAAACCGCGCCAGTCCCGCAGACGCCGGACTCCGAGCCGGTCGCTGCGGTGGCCACCGGGAAGAACGAGAAAGGCCTCGCGAAGCCCGAAAAGAAGCGCTCGGAGCGCGACGACGATCTTCTGTCCCAGCTCGGTGCGCGGGCGGGCGCGATTTCGGACCTTTCGAAGGCACCCGAGCTCGAGGGTGACCCAGACGGCATCGTCGAGGGCACCAAGGCCAGCGGAAACGAGCGCGAAATTTACATCGGCCAGCTCTACTCGTACTTTCGAAGGGGTTGGCAGGTGCCCACCCAGATCAGTGACGAAGAGCTTCAAAAGCTCGCCTGCATGGTCGAGCTTTCGATCACCAAAGACGGACGGGCAGGCGACTACGAAGTGAAACGTCCGAGTGGGAATGAAGCGTTCGATGAGTCCGTTCGTCGGAGGTTGGATCAGACAGAGGGGGCGGAGCTTCCGGATCCTCCGGAATCGGTCGCCAACCAAATATTGGGGAAATCCGTCTCTCTGGTTTTCGTTGGGCGTCACGCTCGTTGAGGTTGCAAATGACTTGGATTGAAGCTCGAAATCGATGGATTGCTGAAGTGAGGATTCGCGGGGCGGGAATCGTCGCGCTTGCCGTTGGGCTGCTCGTCGGCTTGGCCTTGCCCGTCATCGGGCAAGACGAGGCCCCACCGTTGCCAGAAGATAAAATCGTCGTCGAGATCGATGCGCCAGAAGAAGACGTGTTTCGCATCGGGATTCCAAACCTGATCGGCGATGCGACGCAGCCTGCGGCGAGCGGCGGGTCGATCCTGCAAAACGACTTCCGCTTGATGCCTGGCTTTCGCGTCATCGGCCCGAGCGCGGTCCGACACGATTCCGCAAGCCTGGGCCTCGGAGTCGACCTTGGCGCCTGGGCGGTGCTGGGGGCCAACGGCGTCATCAAGGGCCAGATCTTTGGGACCGACGCCGGAATGAGCGTCGAGCTTCGTTTCTACCAGTCGAGTGGAGGGACAGTGCCCGCGCTTCGTCGCACGTATCGAGGGCCTTCGACCGAGCTCAGAAAGTGGATGCACGACTTTGCCAACCAGGTGATCGGCGTCATCACAGGAACCTACGGTCCATTTGGTGCGGAAATCGCATTCGCACGGAAGCATGGGCCCGGACGAAAGAGCGTTTATGCCGCTGCGATGGACGGTTATGGCGTCCGGCGGGTGTCGAGCGGCGGCGGGGTCTCGATGCTTCCTTCCTTCGGGCAAGGCACGATTTGGTACACGCGAATGTCGAAGCAGGGGATGTTCATCACGAACACTCGGGTCGGAGGTAGGCGGATCATTGGTGGAAAGGGCATCAGCATGGCTCCGGCCATCTGCGGCGACCGGGTGCACTTCTCTTCGTCGCGATCCGGGAACTACGAGATCTACAGCTCGAATCTCGATGGATCAGGCCTGCGGCGGCTGACCCGCAGCCGGGGGATCGACGTGAGCCCGACCTGCGGACCCGGCGGCAAGCTGGCGTTCGTATCGGACCGTCACGGAAGCCCGCAGATCTTCAGCATGAACCGCGACGGCACGAGAGTGCAGCGCGTCACATTTCGTGGCAACCACAATCAGACGCCGGTCTGGTGCGGGGATGCGAAGCAGCCGCTCATCGCGTTCAGTGGTCGCGATGGCAATTTCGACATCTTCACCGTCAACGTCGAGACCCAACAGTACACACGGCTGACTCAAGGCCAAGGCGACAACAAAGACCCGGCCTTCTCGCGAGATTGCCGGCTGATCGCGTTTTCATCGAACCGCCGCGGCTCACCGGGCGTCTATCTTTCGGGCCAAGACGGGCTCGACCAAAATCAGATCATCGACGGCGTGGCCGAAACGGTTCGCTGGGCACGCTGAACGTCCGAATCTGGTATGCTCCAGCCCCATGGCGACTTGGAAGTTGGGCGGCGTTGCGACGGTTTTGGTCCTCGGATTGGCTGCTTTTGGGCTATGGCGCATCTACGGAGGCGGCAACCTTCACACCGACGGTGAGATCACTGCGACTCCGCTCGACCGCGGCCTCTTGAGCGCGCGCCAAGATGAACAGCGAGCCATCACGGGCAGCTCGGAGACACGCGTGCTCTTCGGCGATCTGCACGTGCACTCGACCTTGTCTGTGGACGCGTTCCAGTGGAGCCTGCCGTTGATGGGAGGCGAGGGTGTCCATCCCCCTGCCGACGCCTGTGACTTCGCGCGCTTTTGCTCGCAGCTCGACTTCTACTCGCTCACCGATCACGCCGAGGCGCTGACTCCACGCACCTGGGACATGGTGCGTGAGTCGATTCGACAGTGCAATGCCGTCGATGCGCAGAGCGAGCAACCGGATGTCGTCGCGTTCACCGGCTTTGAATGGACGCAGATTGGAACCACGCCGGAGAGCCACTTCGGCCACCGCAACGTGATTTTCAAAGATACGTCCGACGAGCGGTTGCCGAGTCGGCCCATCGCTGCGCCAGGCCTTGCCTCGCAGGCCTTCCGCGATCGCGAAACGCTCCGAGCCAACTGGAAGATCCCGTTCAAAGCGTTTCCGAACAACCAGCCGTACAACGACGCAGCGAAACACGTTCGGGAGATCGCACGCCTGTCGAGTTGTGCCGAAGATCAAGCCTCGCCCGACCTTCCAGCCGACTGTCGAGAATTTGCGAAGACTCCCGAATCGCTCTTCCAAAAGCTCGATGAATGGGGCTTCGATGCCATGGTGATCCCGCATGGCACGACCTGGGGCTTCTACACGCCTCCCGGGTACGACTACGACAAGCAGCTCGAGGCGAAACGGGACAATCCGAAGTGGCAGCCAGCGATCGAAGTGTTCTCGGGGCACGGGAACTCCGAGGAGTATCGAACGTATCGCGCCGCCGAGGAGGCCGAAGCGCGCTGGGTCTGCCCCGCGCCGACCGATGATTTCGAGCCCTGCTGTTGGCGTGCAGGGGAGATTATTCGCAGTCGATGCGACGAGCCGCTTTCCGAAGAATGCGACCAACGCGTGGCCGCTGCCCGCGCGAATTATCTTCGGGTCGGTGTCGCGGGCTTCCTCACTCTCCCAGGCACCGAACTCAGCGAGTGGGGGAACTGCGATCAGTGCACCGATTGCTTTCAGCCGAGCTATGCGTACCGTCCGGGGGGTTCAGTGCAGTACATCCTCGCGCGCGGCAGCTTCGAAGCGGATGATCCGCCACGGCATGCAACTCTGGGTTTGATCGCATCGAGCGACAACCATTCGGCTCGACCCGGCACGGGGTATAAGGAGTATGAGCGTAGAAAGATGACCGAGGCACGCGGCGTGGTGAATGAAGAGTGGCGAGAGTTGCTGTTCGACGATGCGGAAAAGTCGGATGAGTCGGTGGCGCTTTCCCCGGAGGCGGTGTTCGCCAGGCCTCCGTTTCGTCGCGTGTGGCTCGAGCGCCAAGCATCGTTCTTTCTCACCGGAGGCCTCGTCGCGGTGCACGCCAAGGAGCGGACGCGCGATGCGATTTGGCAGGCCGTATTCGACCGGGAGGTCTACGGGACGTCGGGCGACCGGATCTTGCTCTGGTTCGATCTCATCAACGCTGCGGAGGACCGTGTTCCGATGGGGAGTCAGCTCGCCTTCGATGGGACTCCGAGGTTTCGGGTTCGCGCCGCGGGTGCGTTTGCCCAGCTCCCCGGCTGCCCCGACGAGGTCACCGAGGCGCTCGGGCCGGAGCGCATCGACCGAATTTGCGCCGGAGAGTGCTACCATCCTTCGGACGAGCGTCGCAGCATCACGCGCATCGAGGTGGTTCGTATCCAACGGCAATTGGACGAGAGCGAGGCGGTCGAAGATCTCATCGAGGATCCCTGGCTGACGCTACCCTGCCCGACGGACGGGGAAGTTTGCCAGGTCGAGTTTGACGACCCCTGGTTCGCGTCTGCAGACCGAGCGGTGCTCTACTACGTGCGGGCCATCCAAGAGCCCACGGCGGCGGTCAATGCGGGTTTGCTACGCTGTGAAGGCCAAGACTGTGACCCCTGCTATGGCGACTATCGAACACCCTTCGACGACGACTGCCTGTCGACGACGCAAGAGCGAGCCTGGTCCTCGCCGATCTATCTCAAGCAGCCGCCTAAGCCCGCAAGCCCCTAGCGGTCGTCGCAGTCCGCGGCGCCAAGCGCACGGATCCTGCGCAGATCTTTCTTAGCCTCGGGTACGAGCTTCGACCTCTTGTGGTTCTTCAGCAAAGCCTTGAGCGCGGTGCTTGCGTCGTTACACGAGCGCACGTCCAAGAACGCTTTCGACATGTCGTAGAGCGTCTTGTCGAGGGCGTCACTCCTTCGGTACGTAGACAACACCTTTTGGAACTCCCCGAGCGCGGCCGCGGCCTGGGCCTGCTTCAAGTAACTGGAGCCGATCATGTACTGCGCGTTGTCCGCGTGCTCGTCCTTGGGGTACCGCTCCACATAGGCTCGCGCGAGCCCGCGTGTGTAGGAATGCTTGTTGACGCGATACGCCTTCGTGAGCGCCTCCCAATGCGCACTCTTGCTCTTTGGAATCTCGGCCGAGTCGATCGGCACATCCATGCCGGCAGCACGCGCGACTTCGCTCAGCCTGCGCTGCAGCTCGAGGCTCTGTTCGGCCTGGGCTTTGCTCGTTCCGCTGCTCTCATGACGAAGCTCCGCAATCTGGCCTTCCATCGTTGCGAGCCGCTGTTGGATCTTTTCGATTTGGAGCCCTTGGTCGGCGCTGTTGCGGCGAAGAACTCGGCTCGCCTCGGCGAGCGCTTCCTCGAGCTCTTTTCGTTTGACCTCCAGATCTTCTTCGAGCGAGTCGAGGCGTTTTTGGTTGGCGGCAATGTCGGTCTGCATTTGGCTGATGCAGGCCGGCGCCGAGACGAGGGTGAGCGAGAGCGCAGTGAGCCCCAAGGCGAAGCCCGAGCGCGTGCCGCCGAAAAGTGAAATCATCCCCATGACCAAACCATTTAGTATAGATGGGTTAGTCGGGCCATTTTATGAGTCTGTGTCGAGCAGGCCGTTGTGGTCCACGATAGCCTGGAGCTGTCGCAGGCCGTCCTGAAGCTTTGCAAAAAACGAGGCGGAGTGCGGCACGAAGTAGAAACTGGGGTGCTTGGACCAAAGCTCTCGGAGGCGTATGTCGAGGTGCCGGGCCTCCTCGTTGCTCTCGGTCCGCGCCGGATTTCCGCCTTCGATCGAGATGTCACCGACAGCGGCCGATTCGAAAAAGATCACGGCGTCGTAGCGGCGGAGCTCTTCGTCGAGGCTGGTGTGTAGAGTTTCGAAGAATCCCGCGGGCGCGCTTTCGGGCCAGAAGGCGGCGCCGTCGATGGTGCCGCGGTCGCAGAGCAAGACGCGGCCTGGGTAGAGCGCGCCCTGAATGTCTTCGAGGGCGACTTGGGCGTGGAAGATGGCCAGCTGGGTTGCGGCACGGGCCTTCGGTTCACCGACACGAGGAAAGCCGCCTGTGAACAGCATCGTGGCCGTTTCGGGCACGATGACGATCTTCTCTCCGATCTCGCGGCGGAACAAGTCTGCGGCCGTGCTCTTCCCACCCCCGGGGCCGCCGGTCAACACGATGCGAAAATGGTTTCTTTCTGAACCGTTCATGCTCGAGCCTAAGATAGCGGATTCCACCCCGCCCGGGTACGAGGAAAGGCTTTGTCGAGCACGCCGGTTTGATGTAATCGACCACTCTGCATGGCAGCCCACCTACAGGACCAGAGAACGCTTCTCCGAGGCGGTCTGATCGTCGATGGAACGGGTCGGCCGGCGCGGCCGGGGTCGGTTCTGCTCGACGGGCGACGCATCGCCGCTGTTGGCGACCTGCCCGATGGCGCCGGAACCCCGGTCGAGTGCGAGGGCAAGGTCATTGCGCCCGGCTTCATCGACGCCCACTCGCACATGGACTTTTTCTCCGCGAGCGAGAACCCGCATCACTTCGATTCGTTCACCGCGCAGGGAGTGACGACATTCGTCGCCGGCAACTGTGGGTTCAGCCCATTTGGCTTTGCCCCAGAAACCAAGCACCGAAGCCTGCTCGAGAACTCTCTATTCAAAGCTGCGCGCGAGACACTGGACTGGAACAGCTTTGCCGAGTACTGCGAGGTGCTCGACAGCCTCGGGCTCACCCATAATTTCGTGCACCTGGTCGGTCACGGCGCTGCCCGAACCTCCTTGTCCGGCTTCGAGGCGCGTCGGCTCAGCGAGTCCGAGCAAGCGCAGATGCTCGCAATTCTGGACCGCGCGCTGGGCGAAGGAGCCGCGGGCGTCTCATTTGGGCTGCAGTACAAGCCCGGCGTCTTTGCCAAGCTCGAGGAGCTCGATGACGTGGCGCGATTGGTAAAGCGACACGACAAGCTGCTGACGGTGCACGCCAAGGCGTATTCGTCCTTCTCCGGAACGTACCCGATGATTCCGTTTGGCCGACCGCACAACCTCAAGGCGATCGATGACATGCTGGGGCTCGCACGGCGCACGGGCGTACGGCTTC
>Ga0265306_10001698_pt1 | contig 10745 bp, 9 predicted proteins | sample Helome_3_FD_192493 | JGI IMG/M metagenome (GOLD analysis project Ga0265306, IMG submission 192493) | Marine sediment microbial communities from subtidal zone of North Sea - Hel_20160420 (Illumina Assembly) | ecosystem: Environmental > Aquatic > Marine > Subtidal zone > Sediment ...
GTGACCAGGTCTGAGGCTGTCTGTAGGTCCGGCGGAGCAGGAACAGCTGGTGCGGTAGTGTCAGATACCGTGATCGATTGCGTATCGCTCACTCGGGCGCCAGCGCCATCAACGACGGTCCAGGTAACAGTCGCAGCGCCGAGTGGGAACCCGGCCGCTGGCGCGTCGTCACTATAGGTATAGGGTCCGTCACCACCTGTTGCTGTTGCCTGGCCAAGCGCGACAATAGTCATTATTCCAGTAGCTTCGCGTTGCACATCGGCCGGAGCCCTGAGTGATAATGCGGCTGGTGACGCTGATGTGGCTGATGGGAGAGAATCTCCACAGATTGAGCCGGGCTCACAATCTATGGACTCACCACAGCCTGTGAGGGCAAGGGCTGTAAGCAAAAAGAACGTTGGAATTCGAAAAATATCCATCTTCGGTACCCTGCAAAGTCTTGCCTGGAAAGACTCGACTAAACTAATGACACTCAAATGAGATGCATACGTGAATAGTTCACATCTGAATCAATTACCGACGAACGGTATTTAAAGTACCGACGAACGGTAGTTAGCTGGGGAAACGATCACACTGATATTTTTTCTGAGACGGGATTTTTTTGCTGTTTAGTGTCTAGTTTTTGTTTTAGGTCGGTACTTTACAGAGCCAGGGAAAAATGGAGTTTCACTTACCTGGGAGATAACATTGTTCGATGTTGGCTAGTGCTATTGCAGCTCGTAAATTCAAAGAAAGAATGCTGCTTAATATAAATGACTGTCTTTCAAGGTCTTTCCCACCAAGAGAATTTTTAGTCAATTATTTGTCAAGGGCGTCGAATCTGGCGCATGGACAATTTTGTTCTGGCGTGGGTTGTCTGCCGTCGTCTTTACCGCCGCTTATTTCGCCTGGCGTGGAAACCTGCAGCGTGAATTTCTGGATATGGGCGTTACAGGAAATCTCAGGGCGTATAGCTGCAGAAAAACTTCTTCACGTATTCGTCGTTTTGCCACTGGTAGCCCATACCCGCGGGAACCATGAAAGTGTCCCCGGTTTTGAAGTCAAACACGGCCGCATCGGCATTGGTAATCGAGCCGCTGCCTTCGAGAATATGCATCAACTCCGATCTTTCGATCCTGCCGGCCACTCGCCTCATCGGACTGCAATCCCAGACGCCCGCCTGAAATTTTCCAGTGGGATCCTGGTAAAGGTTCAGCAGGCCCATGGCGGGAACCTCGCTTTCATACATGGCCGGATCATGCCCGGTCATCGCGGGCAGGGCCGCGTCGGGGTTTGCGCGTATCGCTTCTAATGCGGCATCGGTCGTCAATGGCGTATCCGGATTGCTGTGGATGGCCCAGAACTTGCGCGCGTACTCGTCCTGTCTCCAGATGCAGGGCGTGTTTTTGGGGACGATGAAACAGTCGCCGGTACGAAAACGTTCGGTCTGCCCCGATTCGTGTTCAATGATGATCGAGCCTTCGAGCACGACCATGAACTCATCGGCCGCGTATGGGCCCGGTAGCAATTCATGCGGAGTGCAATCCCATACACCGGCAGTGAATATACCGTTGTCGTTATCGAGATAGGTATGTGCTGTCTGGATAGGGGCCCCGCTATGCAGCAGTTCTGCGGGGATGTCATCCCAGCGTTGTAACCCCGTTTCCGGGTCACCGTTACGATCGAACCTGATAACGTTTAGATCAGCCATTTAAATTTTCCGCCTGGATATGTCGGCAAATATATCATATATGTTCGTGGATTCGGCGCCGTTTGATGCCTGTGCCGCAACCGCTCATAATGCCCGCATCTATCAAGCCGGGATTCGCTCCGCTTGCACAGTCCGGGGGAAAGATGAAGGTTGTCAGTTACAACATCCAGTTTGGCCGAGGCCTGGACGGGGTTATCGACCTGGAGCGCAGTTGTCGGGCGATTCGTGGCGCCGACATTATCTGTCTGCAGGAAGTCGACCAGGGATGGAAGCGCAGTGGTGAAAAGGATCAGGCCCGGGAAATCGCCGGTCTGTTGCCTACTTATTACTATGTTTATGGCTCGAGTTTTGATGTCGATGCCAGCAGTCACTCGGCACATGGCGCTGTTATCAACCGTCGGCGTCGTCACGGCAACATGATCTTGTCACGCTGGCCGATTCTGAGCAGTCGCTGTTTCAATCTGCCCAAGCTGTACTACCAGGACAGGTTCAATATGCAGATGACCTGCGTCGAAGCAGTAATCGACACCGGCGCAATCGTGACCCGGGTCTACAGTTACCACGCCGGTTACCTCGATGCGGCCGAGCGCATTGCCCAGGTGACAGATTTTGCCGGCGTATTCGCGCGCTCACCGCTGGAACAAGGCGCCTGGTCCGGTAAACCCGACATTGATGGCGACGACTGGAGCAACCAGCGCAGTAACCCGCAAATGCCGCTATCGGCGATTGTGTGCGGGGATTTCAATGCGGCTCCCGCTACCGAGGAGTACCGGTTATTGCTCGAGGCAACGGGACTGAAGGATTGCTGGCAGCTGGTTGATCCGCTGAATCGCGAAACATCCACGCTGAGAAAAGGTACCAGTAACGATATCCAGGTATCGGGCAAGATCGATCATATTTTGATCAGCCCGGATTTATGCGATCGCATCGAACGGGTTGCGATCGATGACGATGCGGATGGATCTGATCATAAACCGATCCAGGCCATCTTCGAGCTAGCGTGACAGGGTCTTTTTCACCTGGCTGCTGCTGATGACGCGATCGTTCTTCACGTATTCCTCGTGGTTTTCCTCGACGCGCGAAAGATCGTAAACGTAGTTCACCATAGTGCCGAGTGAGCGCTCCATACCTTTCTCTGCAGGATTGCCGAGGATGTTGATACGCTCGAGAATGGCGCCATTTTTGAGGTGAAACCTGGCCACCGGATCGAGGGGCTTGCCGCGACTGTTCTTCTGCGTGAGAAAGTAGTTCGCGGCGAGTTTCTCTACTTCGTCGCGCATGGCTTCATCGGCGTCTGCGCTAAATTCAGCAAGTATCGTTGCGATCTCTTCCCGCTCCTGTGGCTGTGATTCCAACCAGCTTCGAAATCCCGGGGCTGGAGAAATGGTCGAAAAAGTTTTTAACTGTGGAAACCGCTGCTTCAGGCTGGTGGCGACCTGCTTGATCAGGAAATTGCCGAATGAGATCCCGGCCAGGCCGGCATGACAATTTGAGATCGAGTAAAAAATAGCGCAGGAAGGATTTTCCGGGGCATTACTTTCGGTTTCACGATGCAGGATTTCCCCAATGCCCTGGGGGACCTGGTCGGTTAGCGCGACCTCGACAAAAACCAGCGGTTCATCCTCCATCGAGGGATGAAAAAAGCCGTAGCAATAGCGATCCGAAGGTTGCAGTCGCCTGCGCAGCTCCGACCAGCTTCCGATTTCATGCACTGCTTCGTAAGCGATGATCTTTTCCAGGATATGCGCCGGCGTGGTCCAGTCGATTGGTTGCATTAACAGAAAACTGCGATTGAACCAGGCGTTGAACAGATGATGAAAGTCGGTGTCGATCTTTTTCAGCTCGGGCTTTTCACGCATCGCCGCCAACAGGTGTTCGCGCATCTTTACCAGGCGCCGGGTCCCGTGCTGCGCCAGGTTGATACGTCGTAACAATTCCTGGCGGCCCGGCTCGGCGGCCTGGGTAACGCGTAACAGGTTTGCGGCATCGGGATTTTGTTCATAATCCTCGACCGCGGCTTTGATGTTATTGGCATCGATGACGTAATCTACGAGCAGAACGTTGAAAAAAGCGAGGCGCTGCCGATAATCGAGCCTGGCGAAGGCATTCAGAATCCGTTCGGCGAGGAATAGACTCGAATACTCGCCGTCGGATTTCATCATCATCCGGCACAACGACTCGATGCTTTCTGTTTCCTCCTTGAGCAGGTGCTTGCGCAGTACCGCCGGTGTCCACCGGGACAGGTTCAACGATGGCATTAAATCCTGAAAAAATTGCATGGTCTTCTATCCGAAAATTTGTCCGAGTTTAACCTATTGCGTTGCATTTGACTGCTAGCGCAGTTCGCAAAATGTTGATTGAATCCTGTTAACTGACGGCTGGGGTATTGCCGACTCGAACCTGTTACAGGACGCGGCTATCAGCGAATAAAGAGGCGGACCTGGCAGACGCATTCAGCGCGCATCAGACCATGGAACAGGAGTTTGAGGCTAAACCCGGCAGCGGGAGCGCGGATTACTGGTAAATGACTTCCGCGGTAAAGTTGATGGTGGTGTCATCATAATTCAGATGGGATTTGAGTTCCTGCCACACCGTTTCTGAGTTGATGATTCTGACATGATCGGCATTCTTGGTGACCAGCAGCTTGGTGAGCGGGTACTTGACACAGAACCTTTCTGAATCGGAGATTGCGCTTTCGGCGTCTGATTCATCGTGCGCGATCACGGTGAAATCTCCATACCGGGCCAGGTTTGTTGCCAGTTCAAGCTTCTGATACTCGCTGCGGTAAGTCTTCCCAAAACGGTTAGCATACTCCTTCACCTGGTCTGCGTGCAGTTTGAGTTTGACCAGTTTCTTGAGAAAGAACAGCTTGTAGTTAAAAATAGGCGCGATCAGGAACAGCGGCCTGTCTTTGACCAGGGACGGGCTTGCATTGGCGATAGTGATACAGCCAGTCGAATGACCGACGATGGCGCAGAGCCCATCCGCGGAATTCTGTGCGCTATTGAACACATGGTTGGCGGTCGCAATGGATTGCTGCAGGGTCGCGGGTTTCCTGTCACTCAAGCCATGGCCCAGTTGATCAAAGGCCAGCGTGGAAAATCCACATTGGGCCAGGCCGCGCATTAATGGGAAAAACTGTTGCGCCGCACCACCCCAGCCATGCACGAATACGACCTTGGGACCTTTGCCGATCTCGTAGGCCTGGATATCGCCGTCCCGGGACTTGATAACGAACTGCTTCATGTCGCGAGGTAGCCGGACCGGTTTAACATCAGTCGCCTTGGGAGTGAACAGCATTGTGTCGATCTTGTTATTCGTCCATCCCGGAACAAATTTTCCAATCAGGCCGGCCTTTTGCCTGGCAAAGAAGGAAAACAGGTTGCCAACATTGGGTTTGCCGAGCAGGGATGTCGCTTTTTCCATAGATCGATGCTTTTTTTTGTGACCGACAATATTAACTTATATACCGCTCGACTGAGCTGTCGAAAGGAGTAAATATTTCACTTCAAAAACATTAAATATGTATGCTTGAAGCGAATCATTCATTGGGAAATCGGTTGCAAGTCAGGATTTTCGGTTACAACCCCGTGGACTCGCGATATCCCGTCAAAACCCCGCGGGTATTGATTATCGGCATGCGGCAGCGCGCTGTAAGCGCCTCCAGTTCGGCGGCATGCAGGGAATCCAGTTTTGTCAACACGGCGAGAATGGCGACCTCCGCCGCTGCGCCTGTACCATCATCGATTTTTAAAGCAACGCCGAGATTTTTATCCCGCAGCGCAGCGGTGTAAACACCATCGGCACCGGTTTTGACAATAATCCTGCGCCCGGTCAATTCCATGATTTGGGTGCAAAGCCGACCACTGCCCGCGACCATGAAGGGATTTGCCGCAATCGCCGTGGTAATACGGTCTATCGCGCCAGCCCTGGTAGCCGCGAGATCATCCGGTACCGCGATCCTGGCGAAAGCGGTGGCTATCGCTTTCAACGGCATTGCGATGACCGGAATTCCGCAACCGTCGCGACTCCAGGGCAGGCGCTGCATATCGAGGTCGGACATTTCACCGAGCGCGTCCATCCAGCGCTGTTGTGCGGGGTGCTCACGCTCGATGTAGCCATGCGTCTCTTCCCCGAGGAAACGGACAGTTGTCAGCATGCCGGTATGTTTGCCGGAGCAGTTATTGTGAACTCGAGCGAACTCGATATGTTTCAGTATCAGCGCGGTGGCGGCTTTTTCGTTTACCGGTGCGTGTGGTCCGCATTCCAGCGCAGTTTCATCGAGCCCGAGGCGCGTCAGCCAGTCGTGCACGGTTGTGGTATGCAGGGGTTCGCCGCTGTGCGACGAACAGGCCAGCGCAAGCTCGGCGCTGCTCAGATCAAAATGATCCGCGGCACCGGATTCAACCAGCGGCAATGCCTGCAGGGCCTTGATCGACGAACGCGGGTAGACGAGTGCATCGACGTCACCCCAGCGATGCACCAGGCGTCCTTTGGGATCGCACACCGCGATCGCGCCGCGATGGCGATTCTCGATGATTTCGCCGCGCAGAGTGTTGACCAGGACCGGATTACTCATTGTTTAATTCCTGTCCAGGCCACAGTACCGGGAACCAGTCTTCGCGCAGTTTCTGACCATCGGACATGTCGTGTCCCGGGTAGGGCGGAGATGTTCTTCCCGGGCGCTCGCAATAATGCCCGTCATCGCCGACCCAGCGCATCGAAAATGCGCGTCGGCGCTGGTTCTGCAGATTACCGCGCGCGCCATGTACGGTACGAAAATCGAACAGTACCGCATCGCCCGGCTGCATATCCCATGCGAGTATGGTTTCACTGCAGGCGGCACTGTCAAGATCGGGCAGAGTCATGTATTTAGCGTTCTCGGTGGCGTAAAAGTCGGCGTCGTCGAACCATTTCACCGGCAGTACCAGTTTAGGCCAGCGGTGCGAACCTGCCACCAGACGCAGGGTTTCGGTTTTGTTAACGGTGTCGAGCGGCAGCCAGAAGCTCACGGTTTGCGTACCGTCGACGAAATAGTAGGGTGCATCCTGATGCCAGGGTGTCGGTTTTGGGGTGTTGGGTTCCTTGACCAGTACATGATCATGAAAAAACTGCGCGCTATCCGAGTCCATTATTTGCGCCGCCAGTTGTGCCGCGTTCGATTCGGTGATGAAGCGGTGAAACTCGGGAATTCTTTGCCAGTTACAGTAATCGTCCCAGAAACGCCCCGCATCCTCGTCCATCACGTTTTCGGAGAAATACGGACCGGGCTGATCGTGATTGCGTTCTACCCCGGTGCGTAACAATTCGACCCACTCCGTGAAGGCGCCGCGCAGGCATACCGCACCGAGTTCGGCGTAGGCGTCACAGGCGGTATCGTCAATCTTGTTAAATGCTGCTTTCATCCTTCAATACCCGCTGGCGAAAAGGTATACGTTGAATGGTAATCATCGCGACACCGATAATGGCAAGGCAGCCGCCGAGCGCAATTTTTGTCGTCAGTGATTCACCGAGGAAGAATATACCACCTAATACCGAGGTGACAGGTAGCAATAACAAAAATGGCATGACCTGGTTGATCGTGTAGTGTCCCAGCAATCGATACCACAGGGCGTAGGCCAGTGCGGTCATGATCAGTCCCAGGTAAGCGACCGCTGCCCAGGCGGCGGGCGATGCGGTTTGAATTTGTTCGAGTTGATTCTGCTCGAGCAGGAAAGAAGCGACAAACAGTTGCGGCGTGGCGAATAGTGCAACCCCGGTAATCAGGCGGAAGCCGCCGATATTGCCGAGTTTCTTGATCATGATTTGTCCCACGGCCCAGGTAAAAGCGCCGCCGATAACCATGAAGGCATAGATCAGGTCGCCGGCGAGTTTCGGTTCGCCGATAATCAGGATCGCGCCGGCAAACGCGATGGCGATGCCCAGCCCCTGTTTCAACGAGATCCGGTCGCCAAGCACCAGCCAGGCGAGGATCAGGCCGAAAGGCACTTCGAGTTGCACCAGTAGCGCCGCGGTCGAGGCATCGATACCGCGTACGCCGTTAAAAGTCAGGCTGTATTGCAAGGCTGCGCTGATAAGCGATATCCAGAAAAGCTGTTTGAAAATCCCGGGTGGCGGCCGAAAAAACCAGATCATGCAGAACGCGGTGAGGGAAAAACGCAATGCCATCAGCAGGATGGGCGAGAAATGCGACATTCCCGCCTTGGCGACGATAAAACCCATGCCCCAGATTACCGCGACCGAAATCGCGATCAGTACGTCAACGGGTTTCATTACAGCCGACGGGGGAAAGAGACCAGATCAGACCATAATTCGATGTTGCCATCGACTGCTTAATGCTCGCTGGTAAATATTACTAATCCCGAACTACTGTTACCGAGCATCCAGCATGTCGGGCCACCCTGGCCGAGTTGGGGCCGAGCAGGAAATCCGCCAGCGATGGACGATGCGCACCCATCACGATGTGGTCGATTTTCAGGTCCTTGGCGGCTTCGACGACTTCACGGTAAACCGTGCCATTTTCTACCACGACCCCGGCCTGCATTGCCTTGGGTACCGACTTGTCCGCAATTTCCTGCAGTTGTTTGGCGGCGTCATCCTTCCATTGCTGTAACGGATATTCAGTCGAGCCATGCATTTCACCTCGTATTGCATAGCGCTGATCGATGCCGGGCGTGATGCCGGGGATTACGGTCATCAAGTATATCTTGGCACCTTTGACGCCGGTTGCCATCTGTACGGTTTTTTCGATAACCCCGCTAGAGAGATGTTCATCTTCAAGATCTATGGGTGCTAAATAATTTACCATCGTTGTATCTCCTCAATAACTATACGTGGTCAAAGGTCTTCTGGCATTTTGAAGTCGCGCGGGCTTGGCAAAAAGACCAGGTAAATCACCCATACCGTAAACAGAATCATCAGGATGTTGATAATCGAAATGTCTGCGCTGAAGGGTAAAGACTTATCCACCACTGTAATCTCGGGTACCAGCGAGCCATGCACTGGAATAGCCGGGTCGATAACATCCATTGTACCGAGCGCTTCGCGTATCGCTTTAACTGCGCTTGCACTGACCGGAATCGCCGCACTTGAATCGATACCGGCCGTTCCCGGTCCTACTTCACCCGCGGCCTGGACTGTTTTGGCTGGGCTTGCTAATACAAATTGAGTGCTAACTGTTGTTATGGGCCGGGTCTGGGACGGGTAAGTGTTTGCTGGAATCGTGGCAGGTCTGATAAAACTGAATCTGGCCGTATGGCCACCCTGCGCCCATTCCTTCAGATCTATCAGTCGGTACGACGGTTTTCTCAATAAGGTAGCGAGGACTCTTTCTTTTAAAGGTGCCATTAAAAACACACCATCATATTGTCCCTTTAACATCCCCTGCAGCAAATAAGGGGATGCGTTATCGGAGTTGATTACCTCCACGCTATTCGAAATTCCTATCGAAGTTAGTAGCATTTCAAGGACGATAGCCGAACCAGATCCCTTGGGACCAGTCGCTATTTTACTCATGCCACCAATCGAATCTGCGCCGTTTGAAGGGCCGAACAAGTGGGCTGATTTGTAACCCAGCACCGCGAAAGCCTCGGCGACACCTTTTGCAACCGGGCCATCGTCCCCGAGTCTATAAAAGGATTCCGCTCCTACGATCGCCACCCGTGCGCCGCCGCCTGCCAGCACCTCCAGCGGTGCTATATCATTTGCCAAATCAAGGTCGCTACCCGCGTATCCGAAACGAATCGCCCTGAGAGCGCGCGCGGTATCGATACTTCGTGTTACGCCTGGAGCTGCGACCACTGCTATCTTTGCCGCGCTGCTGCCCTTGGCGCCCTCCGGCAGCAAACCTTTGGATGCTAGAAAAGTCGCAGCCACGGTGGCGGCAGACTGGGCGTCCAGATCAACCGCCTTGTTCATTGCCTGCATTTCGGCCGGGGTGATTTTGCCACCTAGCTTTTCAAGCACTTCACGTAACCCGGAAAGGCTGGCCAGGGCATCAGAACGCACCAGCGGTGCCACTTCGTAAACCGGGAAAAAACCCAGATTATCCTCAAGCACGACCAGATTATATTCTGCGATTTGACCATCGGTCATGAACAACTCGCCAACGTCTGCCGATCCGTCCAGTAATGCCGAGACAATTTTGTCCTTGCCCTCGGTCCCAACCGGGAAGGTCGTGGTTTTAGCGCCAGTGATACCGTAACGACGGTTCATCTGTTGCAGGCCATCCGCGGGACGTTGCACAAAGTCCTCGTCCACGGCATAAGCGACACTGGAGAGCCTGGTCAGGTCCTGGACCGTTCTTACGCCAAGTTCGGCGGCACGTTCAGTCGTCATGACCATGGCATAGTCGTTGGAAAAACCGAACTTGCTGGTCAGTTCCAGCCCAAGCGGCTTAAACAACGCCGATACTGCAGCGGTTGAGGCCTTGCCGTCGCTGGTGGGCGCCTGGCCGAGAAAGGTCAGGCTGGTGCCGTTATATTCCGGGTATACGTCGAGTACATTCTGTTTGACTGCTTCCATAATTTTCGGCGTGAGCCCGAAAGGAATACTGCGTTCCACCGGAATGCCCGCGTTTTCAGCCATCTGCGCGATCATTTCAGCCAGGATCATGCTTTCGGCAAAGGGCTTGGAGCCGACGCGCAAACTCTTACGATCATCACCGCCGCAGCCTACCAGTGCAGCACATAACAGGACCGAAACAATATATTTGGTATATTTATTTTTCATTGTCATATCCCCCTTAAACCGCGTTTTTATCGGTTGGACTGTCGCCGCCAACATGCCGCACCACGGTATGCGTTTCGCGCACCTTCGGATCCTCGCGTACGATCCTGAAAAATGCAGCCAGCTGTAAAATGATGACGAAGGTGAAGGGTATCGCCCCCGTGATCGCCATGACCTTGGCTACCTTGACACTTTCGGTGACGATGGTGGCGATCGTAATGCCGGCAATGATCAATCCCCAGACCAGCTTTAACTTGGTCTGCGGGTTCAAATCGCCCTTGCTGGTCATCATGCTGATAACAAAAGTGCCCGAATCCGCGCTGGTCAC
>Ga0265306_10001700_pt1 | contig 10741 bp, 8 predicted proteins | sample Helome_3_FD_192493 | JGI IMG/M metagenome (GOLD analysis project Ga0265306, IMG submission 192493) | Marine sediment microbial communities from subtidal zone of North Sea - Hel_20160420 (Illumina Assembly) | ecosystem: Environmental > Aquatic > Marine > Subtidal zone > Sediment ...
TGCTGATCAGCACGCGTTACGAGGAGATCGAGAGCGTTGCCGGCGACGAGTTGCTCATCCTCGACCGTCGACCTCTACAGCGCGCCCGGATCACCTCAGATCACCCCGACTGGGAGTGGGTCCAGGTGGTGGCACCGGCCACCTACGCTGAGGACCAGCCGCTGTCCAGACTGCTGGAATGGGTCGCCCGCGAGACCGGCAGGCAGATACATTTTTCCAGACCGGAGCTGGCCGAGCTGGCGGACAGCACGATCCTCCACGGCAGTGCGCAGCGGCTGATGCCCATGGAAGCACTGGCGGTAATGCTACAGACCACGGATTTCCGGTATCTGGTCACTGGCGGAAGCGAGATTTTGATTGATGCAGAGACGCCCTAGGCAAGGATGTCGCCCGAGGACGCATCTTGCCCCGGGTTGGGCGCGGATAGCGCCGGGCTGGATCGCTGGGCTGCTCACCCTTGCCGGATGCCTGTCAACCGTGCCGGCCGCTGCGGAAGATCGGCCGTTGCTGGGGCGCTCGCTGATCGGCGTGATCACCGAAATCGAGGCCCAGGGTCTCGAGGTCTACTACAGCAGCGACCTGGTACGCCCGTGGATGACGGTCAAATCGGAGCCAGCTGCGAGTGGCGGCCGCGCGCTGCTCGAGGAAATCCTCGAGCCCTATGACCTGACGCTCGAGCCCGGCCCTCAACACAGCGTGCTGATCGTACGCAAACCAGAACAGGAACGCCCGGAGACCGGGACTGTGCTCGGTGTGGTACGTGAAACCGGCACGGGCCGCCGTATCGCCGGCGCGACCCTTGCGCTCGACGGTAGCGACGAGAAAGCCGTCACCTCGGCCCGTGGCCATTTCAGCTTTCCGGGTCTCGAGACTGGCTGGCATACGGTACGCGTGGTCCAGGACGAATCCGCTCGAGCTACCGCCACCGCGTCGGTGGAGGTCAAGCCGGGCAAGATCAGCGTGGTCCAGCTGGATATCGATACGCCAGACGTCTGGCAACTGGGATCGGTGGTGGTCAACGCGAGCCGTTACGATCTGGCACAGCGCGGCACGTCCGCGTCGTATTTCTTACCGGTTGAGCAGATCGAGCAGTTGCCGGACCTGGGCGATGATCCGTTGCGCGCGGTGGCACGGCTGCCGGGAACCGCCACCAACGGCTGGTCGGCCAAGTCCCATTTGCGTGGCGGCGATATCGACGAGAACCTGGTGCTGTTCGATGGCATGCGTCTGCGCAATCCCTTCCACCTCAAGGATTTCCAGAGCGTGTTCAGCGCCATCGATCCGGCCGTCATCCAGGGGATGGATGTCTACACCGGCGGTGTGCCGGTCAGCTACGGCGATCGCATGAGCGGCGTGATCGATATCCGCTCGCTGGAGCCGCCAGTCGGCCGCCAGCATGAGATCTCTCAGAGCCTGTTCAACACGTCGCTGTTGACGGCCGGCTCATCCGATGACGGCCGGGTCGACTGGGCGGTGTCGGCACGTCGGGGCAATCTGGATCTGGTCATCGACGTGGTCGATTCCAGCATCGGCGATCCGAGCTATTTCGATGTCTACTCACGCTTCGGCGTGCAGGCCACCAACACGCTACGGGTGACCGGCAACATCCTCTACTTCGATGACGACATCAACCTGTCGGACAGCGACAGCGAAGAGAACGCCGAGGCCAAATATCGGGACGCCTATTTCTGGGTCCGGCTGGACCATGAACCGACGCCTGATCTGCGCGGCTGGAGCATCGTCTCCCACTCCCATCTCTACAGCAGACGCAACGGTACGACGGACAAGGAAGGCGTCAGCCGCGGCAGCCTTGATGACGATCGCAGCTTTAACATCAGCAGCCTCGAGAGCAACTGGAATCTGCGCGTCAGCGAGGCCCTGCAGCTCAATGCCGGCGGCGGTGCCGCATTTTCGGACGGCAACTATGACTTTAGCGACGAAGTGGAGTTCGACCTGTTGTTCCTGACCCCGGGCGCGCCCATGGAACCGACACGGAGCAACGAATTCAATCTTAATCCGGATGGGCATCAATTCTGGCTATATACCGGAGCCAGGATGCGGCTGAGCGACGCGTTGACCGGTGAGGCGGGGATACGCTGGGATCGCGAAACCCTGACCGAAGACAACCAGGACCTGTTCAGCCCACGGCTGGGGCTGATGTATGAGCTGGGCGACAACACTACGCTACGCGCCAGCTGGGGCCGCCACTATCAGACTCAGGGCATCGACGAACTACAGATTTCCGATGGGCAGACGCGATACTTTGACGCACAACGGGCGGATCACCTGGTAGCCGGCATCGAGTATCGCAGCCGCTGGGGCATCGACCTGCGCGTCGAAGCCTATCAGAAGGATTTCGACCGGCTGCGGCCGCGCTACGAGAACCTCCTCTACCCACGCGTGCTGCTGCCCGAGCTCAACCCGGACCGGATCGAGATCGACCCCGACAGTGCCATCGCCCGCGGCGTCGAGCTGTCCCTGGTGCGTCGTAACGGCGGACCGCTGGGCTGGTGGCTGAGCTATAGCCATGCCGAGGTGAAAGACAGGTTCGCGGGTGCCAACATCCGCCGCGGCTGGGATCAGCGTGATGCCCTTAATGGCGGCATCGACTGGCAGTCCGACCGCTGGAACGTAAGCATAGCGGCGAACTATCACACCGGCTGGCCGACCAGTGGCGTCGAACTGGTCCAGGCCGAGCCTATCGGCCTGGTCACCGTCGAACAGCGCAACAACGAACGGCTCAACCACTATCTCACCATCGACGCCCGCATCGCCAGGGAATTCGAGCTGCCGAACAGCACGCTCACCGCGTTCTTCGAGGTCACCAATACGCTTGATCGCAACAACGATTGCTGCGTCCAGTACGAACTGGAGGAGCCCGATGAGGGTGACGGGCCGCCGGATCTGTCGCTGGAAACCCGGGACTATCTGCCCACCCTCCCTTCTATCGGCTTTATCTGGCGTTTCTAGTTCTCTTACCCCGAGATTCACGCAACCGGACCGCCGCGCGATCGCGACACCGGATGGCGTTGCCTCGATCGGCCAGCGCACGTAGCCTAAAGCCCGGCTCGGACTCCACCCGCGCCGACCTGTCCATGGCTGGGGCCCGCGATCAATGAAAGCGCTCTGGATTACATCGCACAGAGACTCGCTCAACAGCATCCGCCCGGAAGCGGAGATCCTGCTTGGTCTGGCCCAGGCCGGGGTCGAGTGCGAGATCATGACCCAGGGTGATTCGGTCTATCGACCGGTGATGGAAGCAGCCGGGATCCGCGTCATCGATTTCGTCCCCCGGCACAAGTTCGATCGGGGCGCGGTCGATGTGATCCGCGACGCGCTGATCGCCGGCAGGCACGACATCCTGCATCTGTTCAACAACAAGGCGATCGCCAGCGGCGTGATGGCCGCGCGCAAGCTGTCGGTGAAAGTCATCAGCTACCGGGGCCAGACCGGCAATATCCATCGCTATGATCCGTTCTGCTGGATGACCCATCTCAATCCGCGCATTGATCGCGTGGTTGCAGTGGCGGACGCGGTGCGTGACGACCTGCGCGAACTGCGCGCGGACCCGGAACATGTGGTGACCATCTACAAGGGTCACGATCTGAGCTGGTATACGGACACGCCGGCGGATCTGTCCGAGTTCGGTATCCCCTACGGTGCGTTCGTGGTCGGCGCCGTCGCCAACTACCGCCCGCGCAAAGGCATCGAGGTGTTGATCGAGGCGACCCATCACCTGCCACAGCACGCACCGATCCACGTGCTGCTCATCGGCGCAGACATGGACAAACCGAAACTGAAGAGCCTGATCGATGCGAGCCCGATGCGCCGGCGTATCCACGTCGCCGGTTTCCGCGCTGATGCCTGCGCGCTGATCGCCGCTTGTCAGGCCTCCGTACTTGCCTCGACAAAGCGCGAAGGCTTGCCCAAGACCGTGATCGAGGCGATGGTCTACGGCGTGCCGACGGTCGTCTCTGACACCGGTGGATCAGCCGAACTGGTCGTGGACGGCGAAACGGGCTTTATCGTGCCACCCGGTGACGCGGTCGCACTGGCGCGGGCGTTACAGTATCTGTTCGAGCATCCGACGGAAGCCGCGGCCATGGGCCGTCAGGCGCGTGAGCGCATCGATCGGCATTTCAATATCCGCGATACCATCGCGGAAACGCTGAGGCTGTATCAGAATATAGTTGAATAAATGGCCTTAAGTAATTGATTAATCGATTTTTATTTTGATTTTTCTGTCGATTCCATTGATCGGGAATTGCAGGGAACATTCCCGGGCCCGACCCGGTCCAAATGGTTTGGTAACATCTTCGGCTTACGTCCTGCGGATATTGCTCCGCCTGACCTGTAAACAGATGTTCAAGCTGACCATCCGCAACACGAGGTATGGAAATGGAACTTAGAGCGACCACGATCGATCGCGCGCAGACCCGCACTCTCGGCACCAACAAAGTCATCAGCAACACCTACATGCTGTTGTCGTTGACGGTACTGTTCAGTGCCGGCACCGCCGGCCTGGCCATGGCCACGAATATGCCGCATCCGGGGCTGATCCTGACGCTGGTCGGCTATTTCGGCTTGCTGTTCCTGACCACCAAGCTGCGTAACAGCGTCTGGGGCCTGGTCAGCGTATTCGCTTTGACCGGATTCATGGGTCTGACACTGGGACCGATGTTGAATGCCTACCTTTCGCTGCCCAATGGCTCGCAGCTGGTGATGATGGCACTGGGCTCGACCGGCGCGATCTTCCTCGGCCTGTCCGCCTATGCGCTGTCCAGCAAACGTGACTTCAGCTTTATGGGCGGGTTCCTGATGGCCGGCATCCTGGTCGGTTTCCTGCTCGGCCTGGGTGCCTACTTCTTGCAGATGCCCGGGTTGGCCTTGGTGGTATCCGCCATGTTCGTGATGCTGATGGCCGGACTGATCCTGTTTCAGACCAGCAGCATCATCAATGGTGGCGAGACCAACTACATCATGGCTACCGTCACCCTTTATGTAGCGCTGTTCAATCTGTTTACCAGCCTGCTCCATATACTCGGCGTGTTCGGCGACGAGTAATAGCGCCAGGCGCGCAAATCCGGCGTCCAAGCACGCACATGAACCCGGATGCCGATAGTCGGCATCCGGGTTTTCTTTGCAACGTCTGACTCCGGTCTGCCCGGCAAACATGACCACCGGACCCGTCTCGACCTGGAGGCAAGTCTGATACGTCGTCCCGCCTCTCTGCTGATTTTGGGGCTGATCGCTATCGCCCCGGCCCACGCCCAGACCATGAGGCTCGCTACGACGAGTAGCGATTACCAGGTCACCAACGTGTTTAGCGATGTGGACTTCTTCAACATCCGCATCGACATCGATGCCCCGCTGGCGCCCGGCGTCTATGTGGACCCGGCGATCACCAGCGTGGTCTATCGGGTCACCGGTGTGCTGGCGCCGGGGACACCCTCGGGGTTCCCGGCCTTTGACCCAATCCAGTCCGTCACAGAACCAGACTATGGGTGTAGCTACTCCCTGCGTGCGTTAGGACTTAGTCCTGCTGCATATGCTCGGATACCCAATCGCCCATTTTTGCGAGAGCAGTTTTGGATTCGGCGGCTTCCGGAAGCTGTGCCATAAACACGTGCGGCATCCCTTCATAGAGGTCCAGCGTCACGGTCTGTCCAGCCTGATCGAGCGCCTGATAGAGTCGAACGAAATTGCTTAGGAAAATCTCGCGGATTCCGCCCTGGATGAGTGTCGGCGGAAATCCTTTGCTGAAATCTCCGTAGATGGGCGAGACATAGGGGTGGCGATGGTCTTTCGGATCCGCGTAGGCGATCGCTGACGGACCCAGGACATTCTCGTAGGTGTAACTTACCTCGGCATCGCGCAACGTTTCGTAGGTGTCGCCGGTTTCCGAAATGTCGGCCCAAGGCGACCACAGGACTAGCGCGGCCGGCATGTCCATACCCTCATCACGCATGCGCAGGACGCTTCCAGCTGCAAGGCCGCCGCCTGCTGAGTCGCCTCCGAGGACGATGTCGCTTGCCGCGTAGCCTTCTTCGGCGAGGGCCGAGAATACGGCGACCACTTGAGCCGTCGTATCCTGCCACTTCGAATGCGGTGCAAGCGTGTAGTCGACGGAAATGACCTTCAGGCCTGTCGCTGCGGAGAAAAGAACGGCCTGCGAGGTCTTGGCTAGGCCTTGAACATACGCACCCCCGTGCGTGTAAACCCCAATCCTGTTGTCGCTAGCTGGCTTGGCGGGCGTAATTTCGACGACGGGTACCCCGCCCATGACCCTGTCACGAAACGTCAGACCGAACGCCTTGGCGTAGCCTTCGGCAACAGGTCGTAGCCTAGAGCGAATTGCGTCCTGCAGCGCCCGCCATCCGACGATGTCATCGGGTGCGGGGACATTCTGGTCGCGTGTCTCGCCATGTTTCGCGTAAAACTCGCTCCACGTCGGGGAAATTGTCTCCGGTACGTGGGCCCAAAGCGGGCCGGCCTCTTGTGCAATCGCCGGCGCGGCCATGATCCCGAAGGAAATCACCGCTGCGCCAACCACTCTCTTAAGGATATGTGGAAGGCGTTCCGCAACTCGGTGAACCGCAACGCACCCAATGCGCGGATCATCTTCGACAAGTTCTATATCATGCGCCACCTGTCGAAGGCGCTCGATGAAGTTCGGCGCAGCGAGTACAAGCGTCTCAGCGGACAAGAGCGCTCGTACATCAAGGGAAAACGCTACACGTTGCTCTCCCGGCGCGAGAACCTGAACCTGGATGGACGTCGTGCACTGAAGAAGCTGCTCGCTGCCAATCGTCGTCTGAACACCGCCTATGCTCTGAAGGAGATCTTCGGGCAACTCTGGGACTACCGCACCGAGCGCGGCGCTCGAGCCTTCTTCGAGCGCTGGAAGGACAGTCTCAAATGGCAGCGGTTGAAGCCGTACCAGAAGTTCGCCCGGATGATCGAATCGCACTGGCACGGGATCGCCTCCTACTGCCACATCGCATCCGGGTAGGGTAGTAGCAAATTGCCGTAGCCGGCCTGCAAAAGGGAGTCGCACTATTTCGATCCAGTCGCTATAAAGAGTTCGGGAGGCATTTGTAGACTCCACCGGACTTTTATAGCCGGTAGTACCATGGCGCTGCCCCCAAACTTAAAAAGGCGATGCGTTTTGCAGTTCCGTACTGTCCTGTTCATGCATGCCACAGCCCATCTAGCTGCTCCAGTGCTTGTTCCAGTAATGGTCGTACCAGAGGGATAGGCCCAATGATTCCACTGTCTCCAGCCCACTCCGGTCAAGCGCCACGGCTGTACCACCGTCATTGAAATAGCTGGCTATGCCCTCGCCGTATACCAGCCCAAGCTTCAATTGATCCCTGTCAGTGGCAGCAATGACGCTGGTGAAGTTTACTCCCCAACCGAACGTGTCCTCCTTGGGCGTGTTGTTCGGATTACTTCCCATGCCGTCGGATACAGTCTCGACATCAAGCTTGCGCGTTTCAACGGCTAAAGGAATTTGGTATTCAAGCTCGCGCTGGCTGCGCTGCTGCTGGCGATCTCGATGAATGCGGTTTCATCCCCTCTGTTCAGGTTACGGCGCTGAACATAACACGAAAAAATGCAAGCAGGCCGCTCAGCCGATGCACGGTATCTCCTCTCCGGAAGCGCCCCGCCTGCAGCGCCTCTAAGTTTCCTGAACCAGCTGGATGCCCTCTGCCTCGAAGGCACGCAGGATCTCGAGATTGAGCCGCTCGCTGAACGCGTGGAAAGCGCCCCGGTCTGGCGGCGAATACCAGTAGACGAAGCGAATGGCAAACCCCTGCGGACCCAGCTCATGAAGAAAGCAGAGCGGAGAATGCTCGGTATCGGCGATCTCCTGGTCCGAGAGCCCCTCCCGGATGATCGCTATCGCCTTCTCCACCTTTTCGTGCGGCGTGTCGGATGGAATGCGGATCTCGGAACTCCTGCGAATGTACTTGCTGCGCGAGATATTCTCCACGCTCTGTCCGGTGATGTTCTGATTCGGGATCGTGACGAGGTGCCCGTCGAGCAGGCGGAGGTCCGTCGAACGCAGCCCCATGTCCTCGACGGTGCCGTCATACCCGCAGAAGGTGATCCTCTCTCCGACGCGGAAGGGTGGGTCGGTCATCAGATTGATCGTCGCAAAGACGTTCTTCAACGTGTCCTGCGCTCCGAGCGCAAGGGCGATGCCTCCGATACCCGCACTGGCCAGCAGCGTCCCGATGGGAATTCCCAGATACTGCCCGCCGCTGATGAAGATGATCACGGCGATCAGCATCCCCGCCAGTGTCGAAGAGATCCTGATGGCCTGGGCATTGCGGCCATGGGTTCTGATCCTCGGTGACGCGATGATCAATTCCGCGGCTCTCTTGCTCGCCACGAAGACGACGACAACGGCGGCGAGGATCGACACGAGGTGCGAGCCGAAACTGATCGCGTGGAGCGGCGTGTTCCGTATCGTCAGGTAGCGATGCGAAATCTCCAGGAACGCGAGAGGAACGAGCATCGCGGCAATCGGGAAGAGCAGCGTCAGCCCGTACCGCAAGCGATGCTGCGGCGACACACGCTTGCTGACGGAACGCTGCAGCGAGTAGAGCCCCCACATCGTCGCAATCGCGACGAGGAGCGATACCAGCACGGCCGGCCATTTCCAGTTTGCGAGACCCAGCGTCCGACCGAAGCGCATCGAAGAGGGAAGCCGTTCCACGATCGCTGCGAGCACGGGATGCCCGGGTGCGGAGAGGTACCAGTCGTAGATACCGGGTGATGTTCGCGGTCCGTACGTGCGGTACGGCCTGTCGCGAATATCCCTGTAGTACTCGACCGCGCGTTGAACGGTCCCTGTCGAAAACTGATACTCGTGTTTCCGATGCCCCTCTTGGACACGTTCAATCGTGATCCGGGTATTCGGTATCCTCCAGCGCAAGAGTTCTTCGAACGCTCCACCGGCCTGTATGTCGCTGGCGCCGGGGATCTCGTCCCACGGAGGAATTTCCACGCGATCGATAATCTCTTTCAGGGCTGACGCGGCATCGGCGGCGCGGTCCCGACGCGCAAAGGCCGGGAGCTCGCTCGCGTCAATACAGTCGAGAATGCGGGTTCTGACGGCGTTGGCATCGCGGCTGTTCCTGTCGACGTACCCCGATTTCCTGATCAGGTCGTAAGCGTCATTGCTGGCGTCGATGAAACTGCGCAGCGTGTCTCGCGGGCTGGAGGTGTCCGCCACCTTGAACCGATTCACTGGCTCCGCGGTCACAGCGTGCACGCCAAGCATGAGACAGACTGCAGAAATCAAAGAGAGGTTTCTGATGATCTTTCTGTTCACCTGAGCGTTCCCCGGAAAAGACGGACCATTTCAAGCGGCAGCGTGCCTCCCCTCATGCCCGCGACGTGGCTCCCACCAAGACTACCCGGACTATAGTGCCGTGAGACGAGATCGATGGGCAAGTCGGTTGCCGAGATCAAGCGCCGGGCGGCAGGGGCCTGGCGATCGGCCCCAATAGGTATTCTCCCCAATATGACTCATCTTCCGACCCGATCACACTTCATGAGTGAAGCTCCGGGCGGCTGAGCAGACGCCGTCTGGGGTGGCGCGAGAAAAAATCCACAGGAGCCTCCAATGAAGAACCTGAAAGGGCCTGGAGCGAGTGTGTCGCCGAGAAGATCGCGCGGAGTCGGCGCAACCGTCTTCTGCACGATCGCCGCGGCCCATGTCATGTGTGTGCCGGTTGCCGCGCAGGTCGGCGACGAGGTTCTGAACTCGATCTCGACACCGAATCAGGTGGAGACGTCGATCGGCACGCTCAGATTCCTCGATGGCGCGCCCTATCCCGATACAGCCGAGAAAGTCTATGACTATCTCGACACCATGCGGGGCGTAGATGCTTTTATCAAGGGCATGCCCGGCGCCTCCGTGCAGGGTCTCATCAAGGGTGCTCGCAGCCAGGGCGCAGTCGAGTGTCATCAGGTCCTCCTGTTCGACAAACTGATGGATTCCCGGTCGCTGTACCTGACCGGGAATACTTCGACCCTGTATGTGCTGCCGAACCTCGATCTGAAGCGAGATGGCCCGACCGTTTTCGAGGCGCCGCCGGGCATGCTCGGTGCCTTTAACGACGCGTGGTTTCGTTACATCCAGGACATCGGGCCCGCCGGCCCGGACAAGGGACAGGGCGGCAAGTATCTGGTCCTCCCGCCCGGCTACGAAGGCGAAGTGCCGGCGGGCTACTTCGTGGTGAGACCGAGGACCTATGACGTGTGGGTCTTCATGCGGGCTTCCATTGCGGAGGGCCTCGACGCCGCGACGAAGAACGTGAAGGACAAGCTGCGCGTCTACCCGTTCGCCCGCAAGGACAACCCACCCAAGATGGAGTTCATCAGCGGCTCCGGCAAGGCCTTCAACACGATCCACGCCAACGACCACACCTTCTACGAGCACCTCGACGACGTGATCCAGAAGGAGCCCCTGGACATGCTGGATCCCGAGACCCGCGGCCTCTTCGCTTCCATCGGCATGGAAAAAGGCAAGGTATTCGCGCCGGACGCCCGGATGAAGAAGATCCTCACCGATGCGGTCGCCATCGCCAACGCGGCGGCCCGCTCCATCGTTTGGTATCCGCGTATCGATGGAACCATGAAGGGCATCGAGGTCTATCCGGGCAAGAACAGTCCATGGCTGATGGGGTGGGTGGACAAGAACGTGTTCTTCAACGGCAAAGACGGC
>Ga0265306_10001701_pt1 | contig 10731 bp, 10 predicted proteins | sample Helome_3_FD_192493 | JGI IMG/M metagenome (GOLD analysis project Ga0265306, IMG submission 192493) | Marine sediment microbial communities from subtidal zone of North Sea - Hel_20160420 (Illumina Assembly) | ecosystem: Environmental > Aquatic > Marine > Subtidal zone > Sediment ...
TGGTATTGACAAGGACGATGCCAATGAGGAAATCGGCTGGTTGCTAAGATTCTCCTATCCAATCAACCGCCAGTCGGGTTTCAATGTCACCTATATCGGAACCCGCAAACTCGGCTCTACGGGTTTTAATTCTGATACGCTGGCAGCAGGCCTGTCCTTTTCATGGTGAATATAAAGTGAAACAAAAAGGGGACTGTCCCCCTTTTTTCAGTTTTCACGGGAAGTTCCTAGATGCCGCGTAAGCGGACTATCGCCGGTTAGTGCAGCGGCCTGTGATGGGATCAAGCTTTCTCAGCTTGAAAATAGCCACCGCGTCTTAAATGCGACAGATTTATCTTTTGTCACGTCATCAAAAACAATAAATAAATCCGTCCCGTTTTTCCTCCGTGATCTGACTCACCATGCTTGGCGAGGCAGATTGCCACGTCACGGAGATCCGTTTTCCGGGGAATCGCTGTCGCTATGCCATTGACCGCGAACCGCGATCACGCTGACAGGCAGCTCTGGATCGTCCATCTGGTCACGCACAATCTTTCTCAGTTCATTCGCGTAGGATGGTGGAAGTTCTTCAAGTGAGGAAATGTGGATCACCACACGGTCCTCGGCGCGCGGTCGGGCAAGAAAAATGACATGTACATCCTCGTCCTGGGACACCCGTTCATGCACGGCCCTCGCGACCGCCTTCGTCACCGGGTACGCCACTGGCACGTGTTTACCCTCTTCGAGCTGCGCGATCAGGGTCGTGCTGAGTGGGCCGACAAGCGCCAGCAGCAACAGCACCAGCCCCCACCGACCCGCTACCGCCCTGCGGCGATAACGTGCAGATGCACCCGACGCTGTAATTCCCAGGAACAAGAAGGTAAAACTCGACATCACGATGATGGCGATCAGGTTGGTGAAAAACAGCGTGGTTGCGCCAAAGGCGTTCAGCCAGGCCCCGTGAGTCAGGGAGATGCCAACGGCGCAAACAGGAGGCACCAATGCGGTGGCGATGGCCACACCGGCGATGGCACCGGAGATGTTGGGCCGCGCCATGGCGAAGGTCGCGGCAGCCGCCGCAAACACGGCGATCAGCAGATCAAGGACGTTCGGCCCACCACGTGCAAGCACCTCATCTGTCAGCGTCTCACCGGCGGGTGTGATGATTCCGACCAGGATGCTGACTGCCAGTGTCAGCAGGAAACCCAGCCCGATGGACTTACCGCATTGTCTCGCCAGCTGCACGTCCGCCTGCCCCAGGGCCAGCCCGAGCCCGATCATCGGGGTCATCAACGGTGCCAGGAGCATGGAGCCGATCACCACTGCCGGTGAGTTCTGCAGCAGCCCCAGTGAGGCGATCGCCGACGCCATGCCCAGCATACCGACGAAGTCGGGGCCCCAATTCGACCCGAAGCGCAGCGAGTAGCGCAGATCGGCGTGATCGGCGGGATTGATGCGGGGCAGCCAGTCGGCCATTGCGTGGCGGCGCAGTGGCGGTGTTCGCCTCACGATAGCCACGGTCGGATCGCGCAGCGATTGCTGCAACGAATGCACATCACTGATCGCGTCCGCCCCGGTCACAACCAGGTCGTGACCTTCATAGAGTGCCATGACGCCCCTGGGTCTCTGACGGTCGACCACGACCTTGACCTCGAAATCCTGCTCATCGAGCGCCTCTTCGTGCAACAGTGACCGGATATAGCTCTGGCCCGCCCGCCCCGCCTGGGCGCCGCTCTCAGCCTCGATTGTTCCGATAGTAACCTGCACTCCCTGATGCTGGCGCAATGTATCCACGATCCGCAGGGCCGGTCGGTCATGGTTGGACCAGGTCGGTACGAACAGGACCTTCCTGAGCTCGGAAGGCGTCTTGCCACCATACATCACCGCAAACGTCCGACATGGCGCAGTGCGCACCAGTTCATCCGTTGTCTGGGCCTTTCCGCCTAACGCAGGCAACGTGAACGGAGCGGTAACGAGTAGACGGCTGCCCCTCTTGCGCACATGCTCCCGAACACGCGCGATGGGCAACGGATCGTCGATGGCCGTCACAGTCGTGACGCTATCGCCCTGTTCGCCCAGTGACTCGCGAACGGCCTGCGAGGTACCTCCGTCGAACCGGGTCTCCAGACACAGAAACTTTATCTCTTCGCCTTCGTCGGCCAGCGCCTGGACCCAGGCAACCACCAGCGTCGCCGTCTCCGGATTAGGAATAAATCCTGCAATACTCATTTCACCTTATGGACAGCCGGCTTGATTCAGCCGGTCAATCCACCTCCCTAAATGATTGGCCCCACAGATAAACACGTTTGCGCTAGTTTCCTTTGGACAAGCCTCGAGCTACTTGAACAGGGATTGTATATTTTTGCAGACGACGGGCCAAACAGCTGGAACTAACGGTGGTCCTGTGAGAGTGTGCCACGTGGCCGAACACGAGGAGCAATTTCTAATCGGAAAACGTAACCGTCATCTAAAGGCCCCGGTTACACCAATTTCAGGTCATACAGCCCGATTTTCCCTGGTCCCGATTCGGGTTAGTTCTTGCCAAAAAATGATTTTCTATATAAGCATCGGCTAAACGGTAACTATGGGTCGATCATGGAAGTACAATCGATCCTCCAACTGAAATCAGTCTCCAGGTCCAATTCCGGCGGCTGGCAGTCCACTTTCAGACCTTAAGAAGCATGACAATCCAGTGAAAACTGAAACCAAAAAAGGGACTGTCCCCTTTTTCCACTTTATTTCATGTATTACGGTTGATGTAGGGTGCGCCATGCGCACATGAATCAATCGCGTGCCTGTTCTTTTCGGCGCGCACGGCGCACCCTGCGATCAATCTCTGAATTTATCAGGGGTTGCCTAGAATCCGAATCTGAACTGGGCGGCTGGCTTGGGATCCGCAAGTTTCTGGGAGGTAACCCTGCCTTGAGCATCATCCCTCGCCCTGAGTGCTTCGTAGGTTGAATCGTAACCGAAATCAATACGACTTTTTTGCTGGGGTTCTTCCGGTCGCCACTCGTCCTGGTATGCCGGCGGCATGCGCCATGCTCTGCCGCTGTCGTAAATCTCATCCGTCAGTCGATCATCAAAGGTAGGGGACAAAGTAACTTTTCCGCCATTCTCTGCCATTGCAATGAACGAGAGCATCATTGCAACCAACCCGATTCGCCAGCGACTGCCTTCGCTTGCATCAGCTGCCGGGGCGACCAACGCCGTCATTTCCCGGACCCCGTTCTCCAGCGCAGGGATTGGAACCAGTATCTATGGGTCGCGGACAGCCACTGATCCGCCTGGCGCGCGGTCACCCATGCGTTAAGGTAATTCAGCCACTCCTGCTCCCGCTTCCTGACGCCGAATCCCGCCTTATAGGAAAGCACCGGCTTGGCTAGCGGTAAATCCACCTTTTCCGGATAGCGCAGGGCAAGGAATTGCGGCTGGGGTATCGAGGCGAGCAAAACGTGGACGTCGCCATCGAGGATGGCCTTTTCCGCCTGTTGTGCTGTATCAAACACCTTCCTGGTGCTCTTGTTGAACAGGCGCGTGGCCAGTTCGTTGGAAACCGTCTTGGATACTACTGCAACGCTGATGCTTGCATGGTTAAGATCCTCCAGCTTTTGTATGCCCTTTGTCTTGCTCTTGTTGGCAGCCAGCGAGATACCCGAATCAGCGTAGGGCTGAGAGAAGTTGATCTTGAGTGCCCGCTCGGGGGTAATGGCCATGCCTCCTGCAATGATGTCGATCTCACCTTTCATGAGAGCGGGCATGATCTCCTCCCACTTGTAGAGCTTGTATTCCGGCTTGACCCCCATGTCGCTGGCAAGTTTGTCTGCCACTTCTATTTCAAATCCGGACAGTTGACCGGCTTCATTCTGCATTGTCCATGGTTCAAACAACGACACACCAACACGAACTGTTCCCCGGTCCAGAATCTCCTCCAGAACATCCGCATGGGCATTGATACAAAAGATAAACAGAAAGAAAAACAGCGGCCGAAGCAATATTTTCACTGTTGTAAACATAGTTAAAATCTCACATTGGTTTTTAATTGTTTAAACCGGACTATTCTGTGCACCTGGTATTTGACAGAGGCGCATGCGCAGCATTCGATGTTTCACGCTTCTACCAGTACGGATCCAGCCCTACGCGACCCTTCAGCATCAAGAACCAATAAAGTATACCGGAACCGAAATTACGAGGAACCAAACGGATATCTGATGGCTGGCTGCCTCGCCAACTATAGCCACCACATGGTCATCTCAGTAGGCTTCTGACCTTTATGCAAAAATTCTGAACTTCCGCCTTGTGGCATGGCCACGGTTTAACGCATCACCTAACCAATCTGCATGATCAAAAAAGATTTCCTGAATGCGCCATTAATACATTAATATCAACCTAAATAATGCTGTTCTGATCAGGCACCGATGCCTGGCTGTCAGAGGAACCCTGGACGTGGACCAACCCGGGCAGACAATTGATACTGGCGGGTCTCTTATGGCCTGCCACGAGTGCGACACGCTTCACCGGCTGCCCGACCTGCGGCCCGGCCGCACCCTGCGCTGCAGCGCCTGCAATGCGATACTGCTGCACTATCCGAAAGGCGGCCTGGATCGCCCCATCGCCCTCTATCTGGCGGCGGCCATCCTGTTCATCTTCGCCAACGTCTTCCCCTTCCTGACCCTGGACATCCAGGGTCGCGAGGAAACGACCACCCTGCTGGGCGCCTCGATGGTCCTGTACAGGGACGGTATGGGGGAACTGGCCGTCGTGGTCCTGATCACAAGTGTCCTGGGGCCTGCGTTGGTGATTACCAGCAGCCTCTATGTACTGGTCTGCGTACGCCTCGACAGACCATTGCCGGGGTTGCGTACCACCCTATCCTGGATCAGCCACCTGGAGCCATGGGGCATGCTGGATGTGTTCATGCTCGGTGTGCTGGTCTCCTTCGTGAAGCTGGCCGGCATGGCCACCATTCACATCGGCCTATCGCTGTATGCCTTCATCGGCCTGATCTTCGTCGCCGCCGCCGCCACGGCGGCGTTCGAGCCGCACTTGCTCTGGCACAAGCTGGGCTACCCCCGGGAGGCGGCGCATGCGGGCCATTGACCGGTCGCTGGCCAGCTGCCACACCTGCGGCCTGCTGCTGCGGCTGGCACCGGGCAAACACGCCCACTGCCCGCGCTGCGGTGATGATGCGCACCTGCGCAAGAGCAACAGCGTCCGCAACACCTGGGCACTGCTGCTCTCGGCGATTGCCATGTACCTGCCGGCCAACGTCCTGCCGATCATGACCGTGACCTCGCTGGGCAATATTCAGTCCGACACCATCATGAGCGGCGTGATCTACTTCCTGAAGCACGGTGACTGGCCGCTGGCGCTGGTCATTTTCACCGCCAGCGTGATGGTGCCCATGCTGAAGATGATTGCCCTGACCTATTTGCTGCTGTCGGTGCAGCGCAAGTCACCGTTGCGCAAGAACCAGCGCACCCGGCTATACCGCATCACCGAACTGGTCGGACGATGGTCAATGGTCGATGTGTTTGTTGTCGCCCTGATGGCGGCGCTGGTCCAGGTGGGCGAGCTCGCCACTATCCAGCCGGCCATGGGTGCCGTTGCCTTTGCATCCGTGGTTATACTCACCATGCTCGCGGCCATGGCATTCGATCCACGACTGATCTGGGACAACCACGGAGTACAGCATGGCAACACCTGATAAAACCGGTGACAGCGACGCCATACAGGCAGCCGTCATCGACGAGGAGCACAAGGGCTTCCCCGTCGTCTGGCTGCTGCCGCTGGTGGCAGTCCTCGTGGGCGGCTGGCTGATCTACAAGACCATCGCCGAGACCGGCCCTTCCATCACCATCAGTTTCGAGACCGCAGAGGGCATCCAGGCCGGCAAGACAAAGATCAAGTACCGCGACGTCGAGGTCGGCGTGGTCGAGAGTGTCACCTTTTCGGACGACATTACGCGCATCCTGGTCAACGTCGCCATGGAGCCAGATACGGAAGAGTTTCTCACGGAAAAAACACGTTTCTGGGTCGTCAAGCCGCGTATCGGTGCCGGTGGCGTCTCGGGTCTCGGCACCCTGATCAGCGGTGCCTATATCGCCATGGAGCCAAGCCAGGAGGGCAAACGGATGGAAACGTTCATCGGCCTGGAGAAACCGCCGGTGGTGACCGCCGACGTGAAGGGTACCAGCTACCGCCTGCGTGCAAAAAAACTGGGATCGATTTCCATTGGTGCCCCCGTCTACTTTCGCCAGTTCGATGTCGGGGAGATCACCGAGTATAAGCTTGCCGAGGACGGCACCCACGTAGACATCGGCTTCTTTGTCAGGGCACCGCACGACCAGCACATCCACGAGGGCACCCGGTTCTGGAATGCCGGAGGGGTCAATCTGAAACTGAACGCCTCCGGCATGGAGGTCGAGATAGAATCCGTGGTCTCGCTGCTGAGCGGCGGCATCGCCTTCGAGACACTGCCTGCACATGCCGATACGCCAAAAGCAAAGGAAGGCACGCTATTCGCACTGTACGACAGTCATGATGCTACCCTGGAAGAGCCCATCAGCATTACCCATACTTTTGTCGCACGCTTCAGCGGCTCGGTGCGCGGTCTCAGCGTCGGCGCACCCGTCGAGTTCCGCGGCATCCGCCTTGGCACAGTGAAATCCATCGAAATCGGCAGAGACCCGCAAGACCCTTCAGTCACGATACCGGTTGTACTGATCGACCTCGAACCACAGCGTCTGGCCGGCTTCGTCGATATCGACGAGCTGCAAACCAGCAAAGCGGATCAACGGGAATTCGAGCAGCACACAGTCAGTAATATCCAGCAAAACATAAGGGAAAAGGGCCTGCGGGCGCGCCTGCAGACCGGCAACTTGGTCACGGGAGCGCTGTTTGTTGATCTGGATTACTTTCCCGATGCGGAAGCAGTGGCCCTCGCGCAGGACAGCGAGTACCCGGAGATCCCAACACTGCCCAACCCGCTCGAGGGCATCCTGAGCGGATTCAACAAAATCATCGACAAGCTCGAGAAAGCTGAACTCGAAGAGACACTAAGCAATCTCAACGCGCTCATGGTCTCGGCCAACGAGGTAACCAGCACACTCGGCCAGAACGCCCCGGCACTGGTCGCCGAACTGCAGGCCACCCTCGAGGAAGCTCACGCCACGCTGACCTCAGTCAGGGCCATGGCCTCGACCGATGGTGAAATCGGCAATGAACTCTACAATGCCCTCGCCGAGATCACGGCAGCGGCCCGCTCAATCCGTGTCATGTCCGAGTACCTCGAACGCCATCCGGAAGCACTCATCAGGGGCAAGGGCGGCAATCCATAGGAAAACACCATGAACAGCAGATACATCATAGTGGTTATTGCACTGACACTGAGCCTTGCCGCCTGTATCGGTACACCGTCACGTCCGTCACAGTTCTACCTGCTCACCCCCGATCCGGGACAACCTGTCGCCGCACGGGCTGTGGCAACCACACCACTGACCATCGGACTCGGGCCGGTGACTCTGCCGGAAATCTATGACCGCCCGCAGATCGTCACCCGCACGGACGCCAACCGGATCAACCTGGCCGAGTTTGACCGCTGGGGCGGCGACCTCAACAAGGAACTGGCCCGCACGCTGGCGCGCAACCTGATGGGCCGGCTGAATACCGACAGCGTGGTCCCGTATCCATGGCCAGGCCGCTACAAGCCGGATTTTCAGGTCAGCATTCGCTTTTTCCGCCTGGATGGCCAGCTTGACAGCTCTGCCACCCTCGACGGGGTTTGGCGGTTACTGGATGGCAGGAAGGGCTGTGAACTTGCCGCCCACCACTTTCTGTACCAGGAACAGACCGGCGGACCGGGGTATCCTGAGTTGGTCGATGCCATCAGCCGCGGGGTTGCCCGGTTAAGTGATGACATTGCCAAACAAGTGGCCACCACCGAGCCGGGCTGCACATGATGGGTGCAATTTAACAGTCAATACGGGTACCAGGGAAAAGGAAGTGTGTTACCTGCGTTGGGAATGGGAAGTGCCTGTTGACGAGCTGGGTACCAGCGTATTCATCATCCCGGAAGATCATGTGAAAAACGGTGAAGAACGTTTACTGGTACTTAACCGTGTAGCCAGGTCAGTAATCGATAAGGTGCGTGGTGTACACCCTGAATACGTGTTCACTTATCGTGGCCATCCGATTACTGCCATGAACAATACAGGTTGGCAAAATGCGAGAAAGCGTGTTGGTCTTTCTAAGGTACGTGTCCATGACCTCAAACATACATTCGGTCGTCGCTTACGCGCGGCTGGAGTGAGTTACGAGGATCGGCAAGACTTGCTGGGACACAAATCAGGAAGGATTACCACGCACTACTCTGCAGCCGAATTGGAGAATCTGATTGAGGCTTCCAACCGAGTCTGCGGAGAAAACTCCCGCAAAAGTCCCGCACTGGTTTTATTGAAACAAAAAGCGGCTACGGGAGATGCCGTAACCGCTTAATTTTGAATTGAAATTTGGCGCGCCCGGAGAGATTCGAACTCCCGACCGCCTGGTTCGTAGCCAGGTACTCTATCCAGCTGAGCTACGGGCGCATGAGAACGCAGGATTATCCACGAGCATCACTCGTACTGCAAGCTACCACACTGTATCAACAGGGTAATCCGGATACGGCATGGCCTTGAAACGGGCCGCTAGTCAGGCTGCTCACCCCTGACTTCCGGCAGCGCCTGCTTGCGCCAGCCGGTCATGTGCCCCCGCAAATGGACGACGTTGGGAATCCCGGCCATGTTCAGCGCCCACCCGGCCACGCTGGCACGCGGACCAAGGGCGCAGTACACCACCACCGGGTCATGGCCGGACACCGGGATCCTGTCGGCCTTCCAGTAGGCCGACCAGAAAGGTATATGTATCGCGCCGGGGACATGACCGGCCCGGTACTCCACGCCGCTGCGCACATCCACAACCACCGGGGCCTTGCCCGCTTCGATCAGTGTCAGAAGTTCTGTGGCAGTCATGCTGGTGGGATCGCTCGCGAAAAGTGAAAACGGTAGCGCTGTCAGGGCGAGCACAAGTACAACGCAAACGCTTCTCATGTCCGGGATTTTTCGCTCGCAGGATATAGATTAGGGCCAGGAGAATTGGCGGAGAGAGAGGGATTCGAACCCTCGATGGGCTTTTAACCCATACTCCCTTAGCAGGGGAGCGCCTTCAGCCACTCGGCCACCTCTCCGGGATCCTGACTTTTCGATGCGCAAGTATAGCGGGTATTTACCGGGATTAACCATACCCTGCACGGCGCTGATTATAAAGGTAACAGGCCGCTGCGACACGTCGCAACGGCCCTGTATTGCTATCTGGATTCCGGCGCAGACAACGCCGGAGATTGCGTCAATTGGTGCCGTTCTTCTGGCCTTGTTCTTGCTTGATACGTTCGTAGATTTCTTCGCGGTGGACTGCCACATCCTGAGGGGCCTTGATCCCGATCCTGACCTGGTTGCCTTTGATGCCAAGCACCGTCACGGTGATGTCGTCACCGACTACCAGCGTCTCACCCACTCTTCTGGTTAAAATTAACATGCTTACCACTCCTTGTTTTTAGATTGTCTCTTACCGGGTCTTCATTATTATTCTTGCTGGCAGCGTCCTTGCGCTGGACCGTTATCTGTACAACATCAGTTAAAGTATATATTAAAGTAGTGGCGGCAAGTCAATAAGATACATTCCAAATCCGCCAAGGTGCCGAAGTCTAACGAATTTATGCGGGTAACTTCGCGGGCTGCTCCAGCTCGAAGGCATCGTGCAGCGCGCGCACGGCCAGTTCGAGATATTTCTCGTCGACCACCACCGAGATCTTGATTTCCGAGGTCGAGATCATGCGGATATTGACGCCCTCCTTCGCCAGGGCCCCGAACATGGTCGAGGCAATGCCGGCATGGGAGCGCATGCCCACGCCGACCAGCGACACCTTGACGATGCGGTCATCCCCGGACACTTCGCGGGCGCCGAGCTCGCTGGCCGTAACATTGAGAATTTCCAGCGCCCGGGCGTAATCGTTGCGGTGCACGGTGAAGGTGAAATCCGTGGTGGCACCGTCCGGGGCCACGTTCTGCACGATCATGTCCACCTCGATGTTCGCATCAGCCACCGGGCCCACCAACTTGTGGGCGACGCCCGGGGTGTCGGGCACCCCCACGATCGTCAGCTTCGCCTCATCCCGATTGAATGCAATGCCGGAAATCAGTGCCTGTTCCATCTCTTCATCCTCATACGTGATCAGCGTACCCTCGCCTTCCTCGAACGCGGACAGCACGCGCAGCGGTACATTGTAGCGGCCGGCAAAACTGACCGCCCGGATTTGCAAGACCTTGGAACCCAGGCTGGCCATCTCCAGCATTTCCTCGAAGGTGATGCGCGTCAGGCGACGCGCCTCGGGCACGACCCGGGGGTCCGTGGTATAGACACCGTCCACATCCGTGTAGATCTGGCACTCATCGGCCTTCAGCGCCGCGGCGAGCGCCACGGCCGTGGTATCCGAACCACCGCGACCCAGCGTGGTGATATTGCCGTGTTCATCGACACCCTGGAAGCCGGCCACCACCACGACCCGGCCCTCGGCCAGGTCGTGGTGGATGTGCCGGTCGTCGATCTCCTGGATGCGCGCCTTGTTATGGGCACTGTCGGTACGGATATGCACCTGGGTACCGGTATAGGAGCGGGCGGCACAACCGCGCTCTTCCAGCGCCATGCTGAGCAGCG